>FTIR01452722.1_pt1 | contig 69390 bp, 55 predicted proteins | sample 1658041 | NCBI WGS metagenome assembly FTIR01 (sample SAMEA3914793, study PRJEB12502) | metagenome | biome: forest; material: soil | place: Canada | collected 2011-07-03 | depth 0.3 m | reverse complement strand
ACCGACACCGAGGTCATCGCCCATCTCGTCAACCACCTGTACGACGGCGACCTGTTCGACGCCGTGCAGCGCGCCGTCACCCGCCTCAAGGGCGCGTACGCGATCGCCGTGTTCTGCCGCGACGAGCCGCATCGCGTGATCGGCGCGCGCGCCGGCTCGCCGCTCGTGCTGGGCATCGGCAACGGCGAGAACTTCCTCGCCTCGGACGCGATGGCGCTGGCCGGCGTCACCGACCAGATCGTCTATCTCGAAGAGGGCGACGTCGTCGACGTGCAGTTGGGCAAGCACTGGATCAACGGCCTGCACGCCGACGGCACGCTGCGCACCGTGCTGCGCGAAGTGCGCACCGTGCACGCCCACACCGGCGCCGCCGAGCTGGGCCCGTACCGCCACTACATGCAAAAGGAGATCTTCGAGCAGCCGCGCGCGATCGGCGATACCCTGGACGGTATCAACGGCGTCAGCCCGGAACTGTTCGGCGACGGCGCGTACAGCGCGTTCAAGGACGTCGACCAGGTCCTGATCCTGGCCTGCGGCACCAGCTTCTACGCCGGCAGCGTGGCACGCTACTGGCTCGAGAGCATCGCAAAGATCCCCACCAGCATCGAGGTGGCCAGCGAATACCGCTACCGCGACAGCGTGCCCAACCCGCGCACGCTCGTCGTCACGATCAGCCAGAGCGGCGAGACAGCCGACACCATTTCCGCGCTGAAGCACGCCCGCAGCCTGGGCATGGCCCACACGCTCACCATCTGCAACGTGCAGACCAGCGCGATGGTGCGCGAGTGCAGGTTCAACTTCATCACCCGCGCGGGCGCCGAGATCGGCGTCGCCTCGACCAAGGCCTTCACCACGCAGCTGGTCGGCCTGTTCGTGCTCACGCTCGCGCTCGCGCAGGTGCGCGGCCACCTCGACGACGCCACCGAAGCCAGGCACCTGAAGGCCCTGCGCCACCTCCCCGCCGCCGTGCAGGCCGTGCTGGCCCTCGAGCCTCAGATCATGGCCTGGAGCGACGACTTCGCCACCAAGGAAAACGCCCTCTTCCTCGGCCGCGGCCTGCACTACCCGATCGCCCTCGAAGGCGCCCTCAAGCTCAAGGAGATCAGCTACATCCACGCCGAGGCATATCCCGCCGGCGAACTGAAGCACGGGCCGCTGGCCCTCGTCACCTCCGCGATGCCCGTCGTCACCGTCGCACCCAACGACGCACTGCTCGAAAAGCTCAAGAGCAACATGCAGGAAGTGCGCGCGCGCGGCGGCGAGCTGTTCGTCTTCGCGGACGCCGACTCGCGCATCGAAAGCGACACCGGCCTGCACGTGATCCGCATGCCGGAGCACTACGGCGTGCTGTCACCGATCCTGCATGTGGTGACGTTGCAGTTGCTGGCGTATCACACCGCTTGCGCGCGGGGGACGGATGTGGACAAGCCGAGGAATTTGGCGAAGAGTGTGACTGTGGAGTGAGGGGGTTTGACCTGCCCGCAGGTTGATCGCCAACAATAAAGTCTGTCGGGCTTTAATAAAGTCTGTCGGAGTTTCGTGTCGATTCCAGCGTCTGTTACAACCTCAGCTGGTGAAAAGTAGAGGTCTGCCTGAGGCCGCTGTCCGGTTGCTTCTGTCGCGGTGCGCATCGCGGCCAGATTCAATCTCACGCCGGCGACAAAGTCACACTTGCAGAGGCACGCGCCAATTCGCTCAGATCGCGAAGTCGGTGACCGATTTGCCCGCGTCGAGGGCCGCCTGCAGCCACTTCGGTTTCAGGCCACGGCCGGTCCAAGTGGCGCCCGAAACGCGGTCCCGATACTTCGGCGCAACCTTCTTGCCGGTGCCGCCCGTCTTGGGGGTCGCCTTCGCCGCAAGGTCCGTCACCGTCAGCCCATGCTCCGACATCAGTCGCCGCACGCGCGCGACCGCCTCCGCTTTGTCGGCTGTCCGGGCCTCTCGAATGGCATGATCGAGGGCCGACTGCTGCGCCAGGAGCTCGGAGAGAGAAGGCTGCATGGAAAAAAACCTCGTGATCGTGGGCCGAACATTTCACCACGCCGGGCCGCCGCCGGCGGGCGCAACGGTCAGGAAACCGAGCAATACGCCCTCTTCCGCGACATCTCTCCCACCCTCCCAAGCTGTATTTCAGGGCCTATGCTGATAGGACGGATTATCGCAAGCGCTTGATCGGTGCTGTCCTTCATGCTGTGCCCTGAACCGCGGCCAGCCGAGTCACAGGAGCCGACGCGCGAACATGTCCTCCAGGTGGCTCGCCGCACCTTCGTGCGTCAGCAACGCGTTCCGTCGAGAATCGTCTTCCCCGCAACCACGGATCGAATCATGAGTTGGAATCTCGACCGCACGCGCCTGCTCGTCAAGCAGCTCTATGGAGAAGATCAGCTTGATCTCGCGGAGAACAGCCTGCATTCGATCCATCGCAGGAAGCTGATGGCTCGGTATCACTGGCAGGAATTCAAGCTCCTGCATGAGAAGCGAATGCAGAGATTCCACGAGAGCGCCCATCCTATGATTGCGTTCTTTGACGAGTTCGGCCGCGGAACCGGGGCGCACGGTGTCGCGACACAGGCCCATCTTCTGGGTTGCTTGCAGAACCTACACGCGATGGCTGACACTTTCGACTTCGCCGTGTACTACCTTTTGAAGCTGGGTGGCCCCATTGATCCAAGGAGTACTACGGGGTCGTTAGTCTCCAAAGCGTTGACCAAGGATCCGAGGTATGGGACGGTGCTGAACGCGTCGAACATCCTTCGGAAGGGCGGCAACTTCTTGCACCTTGACGCATTGGTGAAGCTCCGTTCGCCGGCGCAGGCTCATCTTGCGGCAATGCAATCAGCGCTACTCTCGGCGGTTGACGTACAGCTCGATGGCGGAGATGCAGCCCCTTCAATGGTTGAGCTACTGCTGAGCCTTGGCCTTGCGCGGGAGCGCGCTCCAGACATTGGAGAGCGCCTGGCAGCACGCGCAAGCCGCTTCTCCTCCTCCGACAAAGGAAATCGCTTCTTCCTCTCGCGTCATTATTTTGCCCTGGCCAAGCACTGCTTCGGAATCGCAGGCAATCACGGGAGAAGCGCGGACATGGACTGTGCCATCTCACAGGCCTATGAAGAGGAGGCGGCACTCCGCATTTCGGGTGAGCATCGAAGCTATGTCGTTGCCGCCGACTTCTACGCCCAGGCCGCACAAGCGTTGCTTGCCATACCCAAGTCTTTGAGGGCCTCAAGAAACGTCGATGAGAAGCTGAGAGCGCTCAGGCAGACCCAACGCGACACCGCCATGCAGTCGATCGGCGACTTTGTTCCCATGGGCGGCCAACACGTTGACATCAATGACGAAACCGCGAGCGCACGGGATGCGGTCGAGGGCCGTGAGTTGACGGAAGCCCTACTCGTACTCGCCGAGATCATGCCGCTGGCCTCTCGCCGCGAGGCAGAGACGACGACGCGCGAGCGCATGTCCAAGCAATTCTTTAGTCGCGTCTTTTCTACTTCAAGAATCGCCAATGACGGAAGAGTCATCGCCAAGAGCCCAGCAGCCGGCAGCTTAGACAGCGACGCGCAAGAGACCGAGGACGCGGTGTGGGCCAAGATGATAGAAGGCCACACGTTCCGCATCCGATTCACCGCGGAGTCGGCAATCGTCCCTGCACTTCATCAGTTGCACTTCGAGCACTGCATTTCAGAGGTCGACCTCATCAACATCGTCGGCCTCTCGGGAACGGTACCCGCCGAGCGCGTCAACTTGGTGGCAAAGGGACTTAAGGCCGGTTTTGAGGGCGATTTCGTCGTCGCGCTCCATCTGTTGGTTCCGCAGCTCGAGCACTTGGTTCGAATACACCTTCAACACTACGGCGAAAAGACAACAGCGCCTGACCTCGACGGCCTTCAGAGAGAGGCCGGCCTGAGCACCTTGGTAAACCTACCTGGCATGGAGACAGTGTTTGGCGTTGACCTCACGTTCGAGATCCGCGCTTTGTTCTGCGACAGATTTGGGCCGAACCTGCGCAACGAACTCGCTCACGGATTGCTTGACCACGGCGCACTGCAGAGCGCGGAAAGCATCTATGCTTGGTGGCTAATTTTCCGATTGATCTATCAGCAGTATTGGTATCGCGAATGATCAAGTCCTAGACCGCTCCGAGATTGTCCCTTGCGGCATCTCCGGGCTGGCCTCGCGGTCGCTTCGTGTGAATGCCGCAGACGCTTAGGACGTGCATGACATCACGGAAACGCTGCATGCCGATAAGCGGCCTTATCGCAACTGCATTGCGCCGACGCACCTGCGAGTGCGAAGGGCGGGTCGAGTTCAGCCCAGAGGTCCTGCTTCGCAAGGCATCGCAGGGCCACTGCCATATTGGCTCCGATCGAAGCAGTGTCCGCGTCGGCGAGCGCCAGCGGAGCCGTGTACCCAGCCTCGTTGAACTACGGCTCGGTGCGATAGCCCGGAATTAGGTCGCCGATGGTGCGCTGGCCTCTGCGGCCGTCGAACCAGCCCGCGCCCCGCCGGGCGCCGCCCTCTTCCTCGCGGCCTTCTTCGCAACGGCCTTCGGCGCAGCCTTCTTGGCCGAAGTCTTCTTCTTCGCCGGAGCCGGCAGTACCGCCTTTTTGGCCACGGCGACTGCCTTCTTCGCAGCAGGCTTCGCAATCTTCCTGGCCGACGCCTTCTTTGCTGCGGGCTTCTTCTTTGCGACCGGAGCCTTCACTGCTACCTCGGACCATTCGACTCCGCTCTTGTCGACCAGAAACGCGTTGCGGTTCTTGGCGCCTGCGATCCATCCCGGCGCGCGGCCGAACCCCGACCAGGTCTTTCCGGTCTTTGGATCGGCAAACTTTGCAGCGCCCTTGCTAGCCCGTTTGGCGGTCGCAGGCTTCTTGCCGACGATCGCCTTCTTGACTGCCGACGCCTTTCGCGACACCGCAGAAGACAGGTGTTCCAAGGTCACGCCTAGTTCGTTCATCAGGGTTCGAACTTTGCCAACTGACGCTCGCGTTTCCTCCTCCGCCAGACGAACTGCCTTTGCCTCGAGCGCGGAGATTTGCTTTCTGATTTCAGCAACAGTGAGTTTGGCCATGGTTCGGGAGGGGGCAGTGGGAGGGCCACCAGTTTATCTCCCATGAGGCGCGTCCTGGCGTAGCGGTCGATATGCGGCAGGCAATGCCCCACATCTCAGAAAATCGCGCGTGTGTGCAAGTCAGCTATGCGTTAGCCGTCGCCTGCGACTGCACTGCGCAGTGTCCGCCAGGAGAAGCAATGCAGCCCTCGATCGGCATGCAATTCCGCGGATCGCACGCCCGCATCACTCCACAGGCCATTTCATCTCCCCCTTTGCGACCTTGGCACTCAGATCGAGCAAGGCTGGCCCTCCGACCTTGGGAAAATCAGAAGTCATCGCGGAGACAAGCGCAGCTGCATCCTTGGATCGCGCACTCTCGTCGTCGAACTTCTTGATGTACGCCGCCGTGAACGCAGGGGCTTGCAAAGGCCTCATCGGTCCGGACAGGTAGTGCCCGGGAACAATCTGCAGGGGCCTCAGGTCGTCGATCATCTTGAGTGTCGCCAACCAGTCCGCGTGCGATTGCGGCGTCTGCGTGTCGGCCATCCAGACGTGGATGTTGTTGAACAGCACGATCCCGCCGACGACCGCTCGCAAGGACGGAATCCACACAAAGCTGCGATCGGGTTGCGCTCCCTGGAGTCCCATCACTTGCAAGGTCCGGTCCTCGAGTTCGAGGGTGTCTCCTTGCAGCACCTGGGGGACAACCAGCGAACTGGGCGCGTCATCGCCGAGCTTAGGGCCCCAGAACGCGAGCTTGCCATCCATCGACTCCCGTATGTGCGCGACAGTCTGCGGCGTCGCGAACACCTTCGCATCGGGGAACGCCTTGGTGATCTTGTCGAGCCCGAAGTAGTAGTCCGGGTCACCGTGGCTGATGTAGATCGAGGTGAGCTTCTTCCCGCTCTTGCGGATTTCATCGACAACGGCTGCGGCTTGTGACCCGCCGAATTGGGCGTCGATCAGGATCGCGTCATGGACACCCGTGACAAGCACCGAACTGACGGGAAAGATGCCCTTCGTGCCCGGGTTGTAGGTGATCAGGTGCAAGGGCGCGGGGTCCGCTGCGAGGGCGGAGACCGAAAGCGTGGCGGCAGCAGCGAGCAGGCTCGGCGAACGACTGCGATTCATGTCTTGTTCCCTTTGTAGATGGCCTTGAGCTCAGTGAAGCAACGCTGCGCGCACGATTGGGCAATAGAGGTCGAAGCCGACGCAGGCCCGTGCAAATAGGTACGAGTCCCGAGCGCTATCGCCCAGCATGTCGAGGTCGACATTCCCGCAGGCATCGCATGGAAACGCGTACGCGTGGCCGTTCAATGCGATGCTGGTGAAGCGGAGTTCAAAGCAGGGTTCCGGGGTGGGCAGATCGAGGGTTCGCATGGCGGGGCCTGTGGAGTCGAGTCGTGTTCGAAATTGGACACGGCTTGAACTTAGTCCTTGGCACCAGACCCCTGCATCCCCCTCTCATGCGGCTTCGAAAGACTCGAACAGGTGATCTGCGCTCAGCCACGCGCAACATGCCTCGTTCAGCGACCCCAGGTATTGGCGATGCCGCGATGTCGCGCCACCAGCGCCGCCTGCGTCCGCGTCCGCACGTCGAGCTTGGACATCACGGCCTTCACGTGGGCTTTCACCGTGCTCATCGCGATGCCCAGGCTCTCGGCAATCGTCTGGTTGCAATCGCCCTCGGCCACGCGTTCGAGGATCTGGCGTTCTCGCGTGGTCAAGGGATCCTTGCATGCGTGCAGCGCGACTTCAGCTGCAATGGACTGCATGACGTAGCGTCCGCCGGTCGCCACGCGTTTCGCGGCCTCGAGCAACTCACCGGGTTCCGCGCTCAACAGAAGAAGCCCCTTCACGCCGTGCTGGAAAGCCTCCCTGGCATCGAGGTCGCCGAACGTGGCAGCGATGACGATGAGCCCTACCGGCGCCTCGGCGCGATGGAACCGGGCCTGCGGGGTGCATTTCGCCAGCTCCGCCGCCGCACGAGGACTGACGAACGCGACCCGGGCGCGGCAGGGGCCGGCGAGCGCTTCGTAGTCCTCGACGTTCTGGATGTCGCGCGAGACGAAGATCTCGGGCAGTTGCTCCAGCATCGCGACGAGGCCACTGCGAATCATCTTCGACTCGTGCACGAGGTCGACCGCTACGGAAGGCGCCGACAGGTCTGCCGCACTCCAGGGCCGGCTATGGTTCAACAGGATGGAAAGGGGCACGTGTCCAGCGTCGTTCATGGGAACCTCCGAATATCCAGTCCGGACGACGACGAGACGAAGGACTCGATGTCCATCGATGCCGCGTCGAACAGGTGATACGAATGTCGACGATGGCCCACACGCAGGCGAGTTAATGTCGGTGAATCGTTGTGGAGCCTCATCCGGGAGGCGCGGGGAACGTCCAGGTTTCGCCCGGCTCGACAACGAGCCGGGCGAAACCTGGATGGCCCAGCATGGCGGCAAGTGCGGTTCCAGGCACGAAGCATCTCCGCGGCCGCCGCAACCGCGTGGAATGACTCTTTTGAGGAGTTAGCCGCCCTGTCGGGAGATCTACACTGCTTCATCAGGAAACTCAGGCAAAGAATGCGCGCGAGCCGCTTGCGAGGATGACCTGACGCTCTCGGCCCTGCGCTACAGGTCGACGAGCGAAGTCCTCAGTCGGTCGTCGAACTGTTTGAGCCTCGTCGACGTCACTGCGGTGTGCAACTCACTTGGGGGACGTCTGGTGGCGCTTCGCGAGCATCGGTTCTGTCGTCAGGGCGACTGTCGGGTCGTCATGGATGACCGTAGTTGCCGCCTGCCGTCGCCGCAAGCCTCTCTCGCCTTGCAGGCAGAGTCCCTGTTTGCGACAGATCGCGACTGACCATGGTCGACGTCGATCGCTCCCTCCTCGCCTTTGGCACGTTTCGCCTGTCACGAGCGCGCAAGTTGCTCATGGACGGGCCGAGCCAGGTTCAACTCGGCAGCCGGGCGTTCGACCTGTTGACTGTCCTGGCGGAGCGGCCTGGCGAAGTGATCACCAAGGACGAGTTGACCGCGCTCGTCTGGCCCGACACGGTCGTCGAGGAGAGCAGCCTCCGCGTCCACGTCGCGGCGCTGCGCAAGGCGCTTGCTGACGGGAAGGCCGGCGCGCGATTCGTGATCAACATCCCCGGGCGTGGCTACTCGTTCGTGGCACCCGTGCGCAGGCTTCCCGAAGACAACGGTTGGACAGACGAAGAGTCATCCGATCACGACGCAACGTGCGGCCGCCTTCCAGGCCAGTTGACGCGGATCATCGGCCGAGAGGCGATCACCGCTAGCATTACCCAGACGCTGGTGGAGCGTCGCTTCGTGACCCTCGTCGGCCCGGGCGGCATCGGCAAGACCGCGATGGCCATCGAGATCGCGGGGAACCTCGCACCCGACTTCGAGGACGGTGTCGTCTTCGTCGATCTGGGGCTGGTCGAGCACGCGGGCGATGCGCCGGCAGCCATCTCCGCGCGGCTGGGCATCTCCCATCAGGTCGTCGACTCCGAGCCGGTGCTGGGTACGCTCCTGCGCCGCAAGCACCTGCTTCTCGTGCTGGACAACTGCGAGCATGTGGCCCAGGTCGTGGCGCCGCTCATTCAGCGCCAGTTGCTGGTCTCTCCGCATCTGATCGTACTGGCCACCAGCCGCGAGCCGCTCGGCGTGGTCTCCGAGACGCTGTACCGACTGCAGGGACTGGAAGTTCCACCCGCCAGCGTATCAACGACACGCGGCGAGGCGATGCGGTACGAATCCGTCCAGCTATTCGTCCAGCGAGCATGCGCGAGTTCAGGCAAGTTTCCGCTGTCCGACCAACAAGTACCCTTCGTCGTCGATATCTGCCGATGGCTTGGCGGAAATCCCCTCGCCATCGAGCTGGTTGCGGCGCGCACCGACATCTACGGTGTCTCCGAACTCGCGGCGATGCTGGATACCCGGCTCTTGCAGTCACGCCAGGCTCGTCGAACCGCACTGCCTCGGCATCGATCGCTCACGGCGATGCTCGACTGGAGCTACGAACTGCTCTCCGCGCCGGAGCGCGCCATTCTTCGCCGATTGGCTGTGTTCAAGGCCAGCTTCTCCTTGGAGTCTGCCAGGCAGGTCGTCGCGGACGAGGACGTCGAACCCGGGCAAGTCGCGAGCACCGTCCTCGATCTCGCTGCCAAGTCGCTGGTGTTGTCCGACGTCCGTAGCGGGGCGGCACGCTACGAGTTGTCGGGGCTCACCCGCACGTACGCCTACGAGAAGTTCCTGGCGAGGCCTGATCATTCGGCGACTCGACACCGTCACGCGAGATACATGCTCGATGTATTGAATCGCTCAGAGGCCAGTTGGCCCACCGCCGACAAGGGCGAATGGATGTCTTCATACGGCCGCCTGACTGAGGACGTTCTTTCCGCCGTCGAATTCGTCTTGGCTGACCCGGGACATCGGGATCTGGCCATCGATCTTCTTGCGGCGGGCATGATGCTGGGCATCAGATTCTCCAGGATCGACGACTTCGAAGCCCTCATGAAGCAGGCGCTGTACCCCGTCGAGGGCTCCGCACCGGATGGCGATCGGGAAATGCGCCTGCGAGCCATCCTGATCTACATGCTCGAGAGCCAGCAGGGAGCGAGCGACTGGCTGCTGGAAGAGGTTGCCAAGGCGAAGAGGCTGGGGGTCGACAGCGGAGGTTCCTGGCTGCAGATCGATTCGCAGATCCTGCAGTTCCTCCGATCCTGGACCGCGGGCGACTACACGGGGCTGGTCAAGCATGGCGAGCGCTTTGCCGCGATCGCGCAGGCATCAGACGACCCGATGGCGTCCATCATCGCCGATCGCGTCCAGGCCCAGGTCACTCACTTCAGCGGCGACCACGATCGCGCTCGCGTCCAATGTGAACGGGTCATGAGCAGCGGGGTTCGTCGCGGACCTCTGAAAAGCATTACGGGCACGACCGACTTCAGGATCTCGATGCGGATCATCCTGTCCCGGATCCACTGGATGCAAGGGCGGCCGGAGCTGGCTGCCGCCGTGGCGGACGAAGCCATCGGGTTCGCGAAGTTCGACGAGCCGCAAAGCCTTTGCCTGACCTTGGCGTTCGCAGCGTGCCCGGTAGCCCTATGGTCGGGCGACGTGGGCAAGGCTCGAGGATTGATTGAACTTCTCCGTGAGCAGGCGTCGGATCACGCGCTCCGCGGCCTGTGGCTACCCTGGGCTCAGGCTCTCGGTGAACTGCTCGACCACCGCGACGACGGCCGGCTCAGGGCGGTGTCGAGCGAGTTCGTTCAATCGGCCTCGCAGTACGGGCTGTTCCTGGTCGATCACCTGATGACAATCGAGCCGGCACTGGCGCTCGTCGACGCGTTCGATCCGGAACGGGGCTTCGAGTCTTCCTGGTGTGCGCCGGAGCTGCAACGCTTGTCAGGCGAGCGTGCGCTTCGCCTGGAATCCGGCACGCGTGCCGAACGGACGGCCGAGGCTTGTTTCAAGTCTGCCCTGGCCCTTGCGCAGAAGCAGAACGCGGTGGCTTGGGAGCTTCGGGCGGCGATGAGCCTGGCCAGGCTGTGGCAAGGGCAGTCTCGCCATGACGAGGCCTACCGTCTTGTTTCAGCCGTCCATGAGCGCATCCCCCAAGGTCGGGGAACGGCCGATCTCCTGCAGGCCAAGCGCCTTCTGATGGACCTCAGCGGCTCTCTTCGCACCGTCACCTGATCCCCGGAGAGATCTTCCCAACAATTCACAGCGATTTACTGGTGTCGCTGTCGCAGTCGAGGCCTACTCACTGGAGTAGATATGGCCGGGAAATGTTCCGGCCATGCTGGATGCCGCCGACCATTTTGCGCAGGGGAAGATTCATTGAGTTTCCGTCACGCCGGCCATGGCGAACCGTGGGCTGGAGGATCGTCGTGGAAGCCATAGCCTGGAGCTTCGGGAGTTTCACATTGCTCGCCGATCGGCGCCTTCTGATGGCCGAAGGCCATCCTGTGCGCCTCGGCGGCAGGGCGCTCGACATCCTGATCGAACTGGTGGAATACGCGGGCCAATTCGTCAGCCGAGACGAACTGATCACTCGCATCTGGGGAGGCCGTGTCGTGGAGGAGATCAACCTCCGCGTCCAGGTCGCGGCGCTACGCCGCGCGCTTGGCGACGACGGCCGAGGCGACCCTCAGTTCATACTCAACTTGCCGACCAAGGGCTACTGCTTCGTAGCGCCGGTAACCAAGGCCCGCGAAGCGCAGCCGGCTCCACCTCCCGCGCGCAAGGCTGCGGGCCTCCCGATGAGTCTGGCGACACTGGTGGGACGCGAGTCCGCCGTCGCCGAACTTGACGAGGAACTCCGAAGCTGCCGGGTCGTCACGATCGTCGGCCCCGGAGGTGTTGGCAAGTCCGCGGTCGCGATCAAGGTCGCCGCCGCGGCGATGTCGCGCCATTCCCAGGATGTCCGCCATGTCGATCTGGGCGGACTGGCGGACCCGGCGATCGCCTCTGCCCGCATCGCCGAGGCGCTGGGCAGTTCGAGCGCAGCTGCGCAGTCGGTCGAGTGGCTCGCGGGATCGCCGCATGACCGTGACTTGCTGTTACTGCTGGATGGATGCGAGGGCGTGATCGATCTGGTCGCGATGCTGGCCGAAGACATGTTGAGCGAGGCGCCTCGCGCGCGGCTGTTGGCCACGAGTCGAGAGCCTCTGCGAATACAGGGCGAACAAGTCCACAGGCTGGCACCGCTCGCCGTACCACCGCCGGACGCGCCCTCTTCGCTCGAGTCGGCGCTCTCGTTCTCCTCCGTGCAGCTGTTCCGGGATCGCGCGTGCGCAGCCAGCGGCAACTTCCAGCCTTCATCGGACGACGTCAGCCTCATGCTGGAGATATGCCGTCGCCTGGACGGCGTTCCCCTGGCCATCGAGCTGGCGGCACACCGTGTCGAGCATCTCGGCATGGCGGGCATTCTCGAGCAACTCGACGACGGATTCGACATGCTCGCGGACGAGCGGCGCGTGGATGTCCCAAACCAGTGCTCGCTGCGCGCGAACTTCAATTGGAGCTTCGACAGCCTCAGGCCCGACGAGCAGCGCATTCTCTGCACCCTGTCGACGTTCGCGGGTGGATTTTCCCTGGCCAGCGGCGTGCACCTCGCGTCAAATGACGATGCTGACACCGGCCATTCCGCGCGGGAGCTCATCGGGCAGCTTGCGACGAAATCACTTGTCTCGGTAGAGCCCGGGCCGAGCGGAGTTCAGTACCGGCTCCTCGGCGCGACGCGGGAATATGCGCGTACCCGCTTGCTGGCACAGGGCGATCACCCCTGCATCGCGAGAAGACACGCGGAGCTGACGGTCGGACTGCTAGCGGCCGCCGATGCAGACCAGCTCGACAAGTCGTCGCAAGCCTGGCTCTCGAGATACGCGCCGTGTCTTGACGAAGTGCGATCGGCCCTCGATTGGCTGGCGACCTGCCGGAACCAATCAGGCTTGCAATTGAGGCTTCTCGCGGGCTCTGTCCAGCTGTGGTTCCAACTCTCCGCAGTCGCCGAGTATTGCGAGCGAGCGAAGGACGCACAGGTCAGCCCCTCGGGGCAACCTGGCGACCAGGATCTGCTTCGAGTCACCGCCGCTCTCGGGCACGCGCGCCTGCACGTGTTTGGCCCGGACACCGTATCTCTGGCCGCGTTCGAACAGGCGATCGCGATGGCGGAGAGCCTGCGTTGCCATCGAGACCATCTCATGGCGCTGTGGGGACTCTGGCTCCATCGTTGCCTGACCAGTCGCTACGCCGACGCGCTTGGCCTGGCCGACAAATACGAGGCGCTCGCGGGGCCTGGCGCGGCAGGGACAAGCATCGCCATCGACAGGATGCTTCTGGTTTCGCTTCTGCATGTGGGACGACTCGTCGACGCGCGCGCGCGGGGTGAACGCGCATTGGCAAGCATCCTTCTGATGCCCAGCACCAGCTCGGGCGCGAGACCTCAGCTCGAGCATGAGGCGATCGCAAGAACAAATCTCGCGCGCGTCCTCTGGATACAGGGACTGCCCGACCAGGCGCTGGCCATGGCCAGGGACGCGGTCGATGTGGCGCGCAAGTCGCAGCATGACCTGACGAGCTGCGCCTGCCTGCATGGCCTGTGCGTCGTGGCCTTGTGGGCTGGCCGTCGAGACGAAGCGAAGAGGGCTGCGCTGGCACTATCCGAATTGGCGTTGCGGCATGCCCTCGGCTTCTGGAGCGCATGGGGCAGATTCCACCTGGATACCCTCGAATTCCTGGAAGAAGGATCCATGCGACCGGACTGGCGCGAACCAATCTGCGGCGCGCGTCAGCTCGAACTGATGGCAACGTTCAGTTCGGATCTGCTGGATCCGGAGATCGTGCTTCGAGCCGATGCAGGACTGTCCCCCTGGTGCGAACCCGAGGTACTTCGTGCACGCGGCTACCACCTCGCACGAATGGAGACCGAACAGGGCAGGCAACAGGCACTGGCCTTGTTCGGACGCGCGCTACAGCTCGCCCGAGCGCAGGGCGCGCTCTCCTGGGAGTTGCGTGCGGCGACAAGCATCGCGGCCCTCTCGAATCGACCCGAAGAGGCCTCGATGGCGGTCGAGCTGCTGGCGGCGACGCTGGGCCAGTTCACCGAGGGATTTGCCACGCCTGATTTGCGAGCCGCCGCAGAGCAGCTCGAGAAGCTGCGCTCGAGATGAGCCGCAGCCTGTTCGTTCATTGCGGCTTGCCTGTCGTCTTGCTCGGCGCGGTGGCGCTGCCAGGCGCGGCAAGAGCCGAGAGTTCGGTCACCGTCTACGGCCTGGCCGATGTCAGCGTCAAGTACGTCGACAACTTTGGCGGAGGACGTCGCATCTCCCAGGACAGCGGCGACCAGCAAGGGCCGCGACTCGGCTTTCAAGGATCCGAAGACCTGAGTGGCGGCCTGCGAACGATCTTCGTCATCGAGACAGGATTGAACCTGGACACGGGAGGATTCGCGCAAGGCGGAGCGCCTTTCGGGCGGCAGGTCTATCTCGGGTTCACTTCTCCTCTTGGCACGTTCACGGCGGGCAGGCAGTACGACTTCATGGCCGACCTGGGTGCGTTCCATGGCGTCTGGCAAGGCACAGGAACGCTCGATTGGAATCTTGGGGACAACGACAGGGTCTCGGGCCAGCGCCTCGACAACAGCTTGAAATACGTCTTCTCGACCGATGCGATGGCCATCGGTGCGATGTACAGCCTGCGCGAGACTTCGGGGGCAGCGCACACGCCCAGCGCCTCGAGCTTCCTGGGCAAGTACTCCTCGAACGGCTGGTCGATGGCGGCGGCCGCGACACTGATGCAGAACGCCCCGGTTGCACCGTTCGCCACATTGGGCGTGCCCGAGTTCTTCGGCGTTCCGACCATGTCGGCCAACGTGGCGGCCGCACCGGTGGTTGCGGATCACGTCGACAACTACGGCGCCGGCGTGGGCTACACCGTCGGAGCCTGGTCGCTGATGGGCTTGATCACCGAGACTCGCTACGCCCAGGGGCCAGCGAAGGAAGTCCTGCAAAACCGGAGCCTCGCCGCCCGGTACGCGACGAGCAGCGGACTGGTCTACGCCGCCAGTGTCGCGGACTCCTCTATGGGCTCGGCGTCATGGAAGCGCGCCGCACTGGCTGCGGACTACTTCCTGTCGAAACGCACGGACCTGTACCTCTACGTGGTGAAGGAACTCGCCTCGGGCCCGGGCACCCGGGCGGTGCTGTTCACGACGGCGCCGTCCAGCGGCAGCGAGCAGCATGCCGTGGTCGCCGGGATACGGCACAAGTTCTAGAGACGGGCCGCGAAGGCACAAGGAAAATGAAGATGACGGAAGTTGCGACTTCGATTCACGCAGTGCAGGCTGCGGGGCACGAGATGCCCAGCGCAGACACCACCGCGCACGCTGCGAGATCGGACGCCATCGACGATCGACTCGACCGCAGCTCTGTCACGAGAGTCCAGGTTCTTCTCATCGCCGTCTGTGCGTTGGGGCTGGCCATGGACAGCATGGAGATGTCCATGGGTGGCGCGTTCTCGGCCATCTTCTCGACCCCACCAAACGCGGTCACGCCGCGCGCCTTGTCCTGGTTGCTCTCGGCCGTCTACATCGGTGCGATCTCCGGCGCTCCTTTGGGGGGGTGGATGGGGGACAAGTATGGTCGCCGCATCTCGATGATCGCAGTGCTCGTTGCGCTGACCGCGACCTCGATCGTCGCCGCGTTCACGCCCGGATTCCAGTCTCTGGCGCTCTCCCGTGTGCTGTCCGGAATCGCGTTCGGTGCCTATCCCCCGCTCATGATTGCCTTCCTCGCGGAATCACTTCCGTCTCACCGGCGAGGCATGTTCGTGCTGGTCGTGTCGGGGCTCTCGCTTCTTGGACCACCCGCCGGCATCTTCCTCATTCACGCTCTCAATCCGATTCGACCGCTGGGCCTGGACTCCTGGCGATGGGCCCTGCTGCTCGGTGGCGCGTGCTCGGCCCTCGCTGCGTGGCTCGCCGTGCGGGTGCCGGAGTCGCCGCGCTGGCTCGCCTCAAAAGGGCGCCTCTCGGAGGCCGAGACCGCCTGCGATCTGATCGAGAGATCGCCGGTGGTCTATCGGCTCAAGCTTCCGACGGTTCCCACGGGAGCCGAGACTCGCTCGCTTCCCGATCCCGCCACGCCTTCAGATGGCTCGACACAACTCTCGCTGAGGCGCCTGGCGCTGGTCGGTGCCCTCTTCTTTCTCAGTCCCTGGTCCATCGTTGCCTTCCCGCTGCTGAGCGGCGCGCTGCTGATCGAGAAGGGCATTCGGCTGTCCGACACCCTGCTCTATCTGGGCCTATCTACGCTCGGCCCGGTTCTCGGAACAGTCATCGCGGCCTTCGGCATCGACCGCGTCGATCGGCGCTGGGCAATGAGCCTCTGCGCGATCGGCATGTTCGTCGCGGGCGCGGTCTTCGACGTGGCAACCCAGCCCCTCTGGTTGGTAGCGAGCAGCTTCACGCTCCTGCTCTGTGCCTCGCTCTACATCCCGACCATCAACGTCTACGCGTCGGAACTGTTCCCAGCGGGGGTTCGAGCCAGGGCTGTCTCCAGGGCCTGGACGATGAACCGCGTGGGCGCGGCCGCCGCGCCGATCGTCCTGATCCCCATCCTCGCGGCCGGTGGCCCGACCGTCATGTTCGGAGTGATCGGCCTGGCCCTCGGGTCATCGATTCTTGTGCTGATCTTTTCACCGAAAGTGAACGGGTGAACCGACGGTCGTCGTCCAACGAGGCCGTCGGTGCTTTAGCGCGTCGGTGCGAAGAGACTCGTGGTGCGCGCGTGGTCGCCACCTGTCGAGGCAATCGTTCCGATCGCGCGGTCTTGCCGAGATGAACCGCCGCGTGTCGCAGTGCTTCGCCTTGCTCGCCGCATTCCTGCTATTGGCTTGCGGGTCTCCTGCCTCCGGCGCAGAGCTCAACGAGGCCTTGACGCAGTACGGACACACCGCTTGGCGAATCCAGGACGGCGCGTTCAGCGGCAATCCGAACGCCCTCGCCCAGACGCCCGATGGTTATCTCTGGATCGGGACGCAATCAGGCCTGCTCCGCTTCGACGGCGTGCGATTCGTCCCTTTTCCGGGAGAGTCGCTGAAGGTGACGACGCTATTGGCGACGAGCGACGGCACGCTGTGGGTGGGCACATCGAGCGGCCTGCTCAGCATCCTTGACGGCCGGCTGCGTCGCTATGCGACGGCAACAGGCTACATCGACGCCATTGTCCAGACGAAAAACGGCGCCATCTGGTTCACGCGCTCCCGAATAGCCAAGGACGGCGGTCCGCTCTGCAATCTTGACGAGGCCAAGGTCAGATGCTTCGGGAAGGAAAGCGGCATCCAGGCCAATCAGGCCGGCGCATTGGTGTCCGATGGCAGCGGCAAGATCTGGCTGGAGGAAGGAGGCGCAGTGCTTCGCTGGAGTCCCGAGGCCCATGAGGCGTTTCGGCCCGAAGGCACGCGATCCATCGACGCGACCGGCATTCTCAGATCCATGCTGGCGCGCAACGATGGCTCGGTCCTGGTCGGCATTTCGCTCAAAGGGCCGGGACTGGGACTGCTCAGTCTGCGCGGCGGGCAGTGGAGCCAGGCGGAGGTTCCGGGAATCGACAGCAGTCAGCTCGCGGTCGGCACCCTGATGGCTGAACAGGATCAATCGGTGTGGATCGGCACCGAAGGCGAGGGGCTCGTCCGTGTTCATCATCAGAAAGCTGATCGTTTCGCCGAAGCCGACGGCCTGACCGGCAACGTCGTCACCTCGATGCTGCCGGATCTGGAGGGCAACGTCTGGGTCACGACCACCAAAGGTCTGGACTGCTTCAGGAAGCTTCCCGTCGTCAGCTATTCGCAGCGCCAGGGACTGCCGTCCGACTACGTGGGTGCGGTCACGGCCTCCAAGGACGGCGCGATCTGGATGGGTGGCAGGAATGGGCTGGCGACGCTGCGAAGCGACTCGCTCTCTGCCATCCGTCGCGAAGACGGTCTTCCCGGCGTGCGAGTCACCACGCTTTGGGAACAAGCTCCTGGGCTTCTGTGGCTAGGCATCGACGGCGAAATCTTCACCTATTCGGACGCCACCTTCGCGAAGGTCGCCCGCGACAACGCGTCCACCAACGCGTCGATGCTGGCCATGGTGGGCGACACCGACCACAACGTCTGGGCCTTGCGTGCGGGTCGTCCCTACCGTCTGTCTCGCTTCGACGCACCGACGAAAAGGTTCCTGGACATCCCTGTCCCGGCCTCGTTCCCGATCCGTTCCATGGCCGCAGATCCGACAGGGGGACTCCTCATCAGCTCGGAGACGGCTGTGCTCAGCTTTCGAGACGGCATCTGGAAGACCGTCGCAGCGACTGGCACCTCCGTCAAGCAATTTTCGACTTACCCTGATGGTTCGTTCTGGGCCGCCACGCAGCACGGTCTTTTCAGCTGGAAGGACCACCGCGGACAACTGCTGGACGTCAAGAGCGGCCTCCCTTGCGAAGACATCTATTCGGTCGTTCTGGACAACGAGGAGAACGTGTGGGCGTATGCATCCTGCGGGCTCATCAAGGTGCCGAGGGTCGAGATCCTGAAGTGGTGGAAGAACAGCACCAGCAAAGTCGCCACCCGGCTGTTCGATGTCTTCGATGGCGTGCTCGCTTCGAGTACGCCGTTCAGTCCTGCAGCGACGAAGTCGACCGACGGCCGGCTTTGGTTTGCGAACGGGAACATTGTCCAGACGATCGACCCTGCCGCTCGTTCGCCATCCAGACCGATGCTGCAGGTACGCATCGAAGAGTTCGTCGCAGACCACTCGCCGGTTTCCCTGGGCTCGCCGCTCAGACTTCCTGCGCTGACACGGACGGTCGAATTGAGATACACCGCACTCAGCCCTGCGAACGCGCAGAAGCTGCGGTTCCGATATCGCCTCGACGGTGTTGATCCGGATTGGCAAGACGCAGGAGCGCGAAGGGCGGCCTTCTACAACGATCTCCGCCCAGGAGGCTACCGATTTCGCGTGGTCGCGCTCAACAAGGAGGGCACATGGACGGAAGATGGCGCCGCGCTGGAGTTCACGGTTCTGCCTGCGTGGTATCAGACAATGTGGTTTCGCGTCGCCGCCCTGCTCGCATTGGTCGGATCCATGTGGACGGTCTATTCGGTACGGATCAGGCAAGTACAGCGTGAAACCGCGGCGCGCTATGACGAGAGGATGGAAGACAGGACACGTCTTGCGAGGGATCTCCATGACACCCTGCTTCAGACCATCCAGGCAAGCAAGATGATCGCCGATGTCGCGCTGGAAGGGCCTGAGAGGCCCGGGGCGCAGCGTCGCGCCATCGAAGGCATCTCGACCTGGCTTGGCCAGGCGGTCGAGGAAGGCCGGGCAGCGCTGCAATCCCTGCGCCTCGCAGGAGACGAGTCGAGTGACCTTGCCGTGGCGTTGGAGAACGAGGTCGCGAAGTGCAATGAGGCGGCCGCCGTGCGCGCAGTCCTCATCACGGAAGGCGATGCATTCGACATGCACCCAATCCTCCAGGATGAAGTCTTCCGGATCGGATCCGAGGCCATCACGAATGCACGCACGCACTCGAACGCCCGGCACCTGTCGGTGACGCTCGTCTATTCGAAAGACCTCGTGATGCGCGTTGTGGACGATGGCGATGGCATCGATCCGACCCTGCTTGCGCAAGGCCGCCCCGGTCATTTCGGAATCGCCGGAATGCACGAGCGCGCGACTCGAATCGGCGGTGGTCTCAAGATTGAAGCCGTCGCAACGGGAGGCACCGTCGTCACCCTGACGTTGCCCAGAGCGAGCAGTTCGCCGGCGGCAGGCACCTGGTGGACGCGCATCCGGCCGTGGGGTCGTCAATCCTGACCGCGTGAGGCTCGCGCGAGTCAGGATCTCGCCGATCGCCCCATCATCAACAAACGTCCAGGCTTACTGACCACCCTTCTTGAACGTCGACGCCTCCGGGTCGACGGCAGACGCCGCGGGGTGACGGGCCTTCAGGTTCTTGAGCCACTTGTGCTTCGCCGGCGACGACGCTGCGTCCGCAGGAGCCGCGACCGGCGCGGCGCGGGTCATGGCGGCAGCGGACTGCGCAGAGGCGCTCATTGCAGTCGCGGCCAGCATCATGCAGGCGAGGAGATTCTTGATCATGGAAGTTCCAAAGGTTGAAGGAAGGAAGAACCCAAGCGTACGAACCCATCGGTTCGCGCGCCACGACACTTGGACTGAAGCTGGTTGACTCGAATGAGCGGTGCTGATCAAGTCGGCCACTCCAGCCGCTTTCGCAACTCCTGGGCATGGCGTGCTGCTTCCAGCAGACCATCAGGGTCCGAGTATTCGACCGACATCGGCGATGCGCCCCGAAGCCTCGGATTCGGTTCCACGAACCAAAGTGCGATCGCCTCGTCGTCGAGTCCCTCCGCAAGCACCCGGACCGCATCGACGACACCCTCGCGTGGCGTCATCCGGGGGCGATCGAACTGGAACAGCGGCAGCAGCAACTGCGCACGCCAGTTGAAGTTCACGAGCTGGCGCGTGACGATCCAGCGCGCCAGCATCGAAATCGGTTGCCGCCAGTAGGGACGCATCAAGCTGATGACTTCGTCCGACGAGGCGACACCGCCCAGCTCGCCGAAGCTCGACATCAAGGTCGACAAGCGCGCGTCATCGCGACGCCGGCCAAAACAGGCCTGGCCTGCAGCGGCACCAACAGAGGCATGCGTTTGGACTTGCATGACCGTTCTCCTTCGTTCGCCCAGGGACGATCCGGGCACAGACAAAGAATCGGACCGGCCGCCCTCAGACGCCAGCCTCTCGAGGCAGTGGCCGGCCTGCCTCGTCGGAGGCAGCGCCGCTCACTCTGAAGATCGGGAGTGCGCCTTCAAGGGGGCGGCCTTGGTGGCCCGGGAGGCCTCGGCACGCAGGAGCGCGTCGGCAACCCCTCTGCCGTAAGCCTCGTCGGCCATCGTGCAATTGAATACGTGCCGGCCTTGCACCGTGTCGGACGCCCCACCCATCGAACGCGCCGTATTGTCGAAAAGCACTTGCTGCTGCTCAGGCGTCATCAGTCGGAAAAGCGCTCCAGGCTGCGAGTAGTAGTCGGCATCGGCGCGGTGGTCCCAGTGGTCTGCGGCGCCATCGACGTCGAGCGGCGGCTCGCGGAATTCGGGCTGCTCGGCCCACTGCCCGACGCCGTTGGGCTCGTAGCCGATCGTCGCTCCGGCATTGGCGTCGACGCGCATGGCGCCATCGCGGTGGTAGCCGTGGAAGGGGCAACGAGGCGCGTTCACCGGGATCTGGTGATGATTGACGCCCAGCCTGTAGCGCTGAGCGTCGCCGTAGGAAAAGAGCCGCGACTGCAGCATCTTGTCGGGAGAGAACCCGATGCCCGGAACCACGGCCGCGGGCGTGAAAGCCAGTTGCTCGATCTGCGCGAAGTAGTTGTCGGGATTCCGGTCGAGTTCCATGACGCCGACTTCGATCAGCGGATAGTCGCGATGCGGCCAGACCTTGGTGAGGTCGAAAGGATTGAGCCGGTAAGCTCCCGCTTCCTTCTCAGGCATGACCTGCACGTGGAGAGTCCAGCGCGGGAAGTCGTGTCGGTCGATCGCTTCGAGCAGGTCGCGCTGATGGCTCTCCCGATCGCGGCCGACGAGCGCGGCGGCTTCCGCGTCGGTGAGGTTCGCGATGCCCTGCTGCGTCACGAAATGGAACTTGACCCAGAAGCGCTCGTTGTCGGCGTTGATGAAGCTGTAGGTGTGGCTGCCGAACCCGTTCATGTGGCGGTAGGACTTCGGCAGGCCGCGATCACTCATCACGATGGTCACCTGGTGCAGCGCTTCCGGCAGCAGCGACCAGAAATCCCAGTTCGAATCCGGGCTTCGAAGGTTGCTGCGAGGGTCGCGCTTGACCGCTCGGTTGAGATCGGGGAACTTGAGTGGATCGCGCAGGAAGAACACCGGCGTGTTGTTGCCGACCAGGTCCCAATTGCCCTGCTCCGTGTAGAACTTGACGGCGAATCCGCGGATGTCCCGCTCGGCATCGGCGGCCCCGCGCTCGCCTGCGACTGTCGAGAATCGAACGGCGAGATCGGTCTTCTTGCCCACGTCGGAAAAGATCCGGGCCTTGGTGTAGCGCGTGATGTCATGGGTCACCGTGAACGTGCCGAAGGCGCCCGACCCCTTCGCGTGCATTCGACGCTCAGGGATCACTTCGCGCGCGAAATGCGCCAGCTTCTCGAGATGCCAGACGTCCTGCAGGAGCAACGGCCCGCGCGGGCCTGCCGTCATGGTGTTCTGGTTGTCGACGACGGGAGCGCCCGCGGCCGTAGTGAGCTTGTTCATTGCAGATCCTCGATGGTTGGCCGTGTTCGCGGCGCTTGGCAAGTTCGCATCGAGACCCGGGATCTCGGACACGAAGGCATTGGTGCCAGCCAGCCTATCGACGACCGAGCCTCAGCAACACGCTCCGAAGTGGCGGAGGCAACGCCGCCTTCCGGCATAGGCCGCGTCGCGGCAGGTCGCCATCGCGACTTCGTGCAAGCGCCAGATCGCACTGTCCGCCCACACGTTCGGCAACGGGGACGCCAATCCGAGTCATCTCGGTTGCGCCTCTCGACTGGCGACGCGCACATCCCGAGGACGTTTCGCCGCGGACAGGGAACAAGGAAAGTCAAGCTTCACGCCAAGACGACTTGCCAGGAGCAAACCCATGAACAAGACCGTTCCCATCTGCATCACCCACGTCGAACCGATGACCCCCACGCTGCGCGGCGCGGTCTTCGGAAACTCCAGCAACGTCAGCTCGGCCTTCGAGCGAATCGAGCGGATCCAGTACGAGGCGATGAACCACGCTTTCCGATCCCACGGCGGATTCGTGTGCACCGATGAAGTGGCGCAGCGTTTGCGCAGTGTTGTCGACCAACCGATCTCGCGGCTGGCACGCTGGATCGTCTCGCGCTCCGTCATCAGCATTTCCTGGCGCGCCCAGACGCTCATGCCGGCGTTCCAGTTCCAGCTTGCGGAGATGTCGATCCGCCCCTGTTTCTCGGACGTGATCCAGGAGCTGCGAGACGTCTTCGACAACTGGGAGCTCGCGATGTGGTTCGCAGCGCCGAATGCCTGGCTGGACTACGCGGCCCCGGTGGCGATCATGGCGGACGATGCGTTGGCCGTTCTGCAGGCCGCGCGCACCGACCGCTTCATTGCGCGCGGCTAGACCACCTGCGCCGGAACGGCATTGATAGCGCGAGCGCGATGCAGCGCCAGCGCACAGGTCAACGCGACAGCCAGGAGTTCGCAGGCGCCGGCAACCCATCCCAGGCTGCCGACACCGGCTCGAGCGAGGGCCGCACCACCCAAGGCCGCGCCGAGTGAAAAGCCGATGTACATGAACGAGGCATTCAGCGACAGCACGATCGGCGCCACCGAAACACCGGCGATGTCAATGAGACGGGCCTGTTGCGCGGGATAGAAGGCCCAATGCGCCAGCCCCCAGACCGCGATTGCCGCGAGGACGGGTAACACCGCGACGCCGGGCGACAGGAAGGCCTGGCTGACGCTCAGTGCGATGAACGCCGCGGCCATGAGCGCGATCGCGGGAACGATGACCTTGAGTGGTCCGATTCGATCGCTCAGCAATCCGCCCGACACGACGCCGATTGCCGCCGAAACACCCCAGAGGAACAGGACACCACTGACCGCGGCGCCGGACAGGCCCGTCGCCGACGTCAGGAGCGGCGACAGGTAGGTGTAGACCGTATAGGCTCCGGTCGCCCACAACGCGGTCGACAGCAAGGTCACCAGCACGGCCGGCCGCGCAGCGACCGCCACGCGTTGCGACAGCGTGGCCACCGGCAGGCCCCGGCCGATATCGCGCGGCACGCCGAAGAGGACGCCGGCGGTCGCGATCGCTGCGAGGACAGCCACTCCGACGAAGGTCATGCGCCACCCGAGGTGATGGCCCACCAGGCCCCCCAGGGGCACGCCGAGGGCAATCGCGACGGTGATGCCGCCGTTGACCACGGCGATCGCGCGCCCACGCCGTTCCGGTGCCACGACAGCCCCCGCCAGTGCGTTGGCTCCCGGGACGAACACGCCGGCCGACAACGCCAACAGGATGCGCGCGCCCATCAAACCCCAGAAGCCCGGCGCGCAGGCGGCGAGCAGATTGGAGACGGCGAACACCGCGATTCCGCCGAGCAACAGCGCGCGGCGATTGAGGCTTCCCGTGAGCGCCGTGAGAATCGGCGAGCTCACGCCGTAGGCGAGCGCGAAGGCGGTGACCAGCTGCCCGGCGGACTGGATCGAGACGCCGAAGTCGGCGGCCAGGCCGGGCAACAGCGGCGAGATCATGAACCCCTCCGTGCCGATCGCAAAGGCTCCGAGCGCCAGCCAGTAGACGGCGGGCGGTATGCCGGAGGACGAGGGCAGTGTTCCGGTGGAACGAGTCATGACGTTTCCTTGGCTGCCTGAACCAGGCAGAAGATCATTGAGCGTGCCTCGTGGATTGCAAGACACTATGGACAGCGAGCGCTATAGTGAGAAATCAGCCGGACTTCCAGGTCGCAAATCAATGGACAACCTCGACAACCTCAGTTCCCTGAAGGTGTTCACGCGCGCGGCGGAGGCTCGCAGCTTCACCGAGGCCGGCAATCAACTGGGGTTGTCGTCGTCGGCGGTGGGCAAGGCGATCGCTCGCCTCGAGAAGCGCTTGGGCGTGCGGCTGTTCCATCGCAGTACGCGAAGCGTGCGCATGACCGAGGAAGGCCAGCTTTTCCTGGAAAGCTGCCGTCGCATCTTTTCCGAGATCGAGGCGATCGAGACGGGCTTCGCCGAGACGAAGAGCCGTCCCAGCGGGCGCCTGCGCGTGAGCCTTCCCTCGGTCGGCACGTTGATGATGCCGACGCTCAGCGAATTCATGGCGGCCTATCCGGAGATCGAACTCGACCTTCACTTTTCGGATCACCTCGTCGACGTCGTCAACGACGGCTTCGACGTGGTGGTGCGAACGGGAGAGGCGACCGACTCGCGACTCATCGCGCGCAGCCTCGGCAACTACCATCTTCAGCTGGTCGGCTCGCCGATCTACCTCAAGCGCGCCGGCGTGCCGAAGAAGCCCGAGGATCTTGTCCGCCATGTCTGCCTGCACCACCGGTTCGCCACCAACGGCAAGCTGGAGCGCTGGCCATTGAAGGCGGCCGCGGGCGTCGATGACGTGACGGTGCCGGTGATGTCGACCTGCAGCTCGATCGAACCCCTCATCGCGTTGGCCGAGGCCGGCCTCGGCATTGCGTGCGTGCCCGACTTCGCCTGGCGCCGCCAGCTGGCGGAAGGCTCCCTGGTCCAGGTGCTCACCGACCACGTCGAGCACACCGGCACGTTCCGGGCGGTCTGGCCGGCCAGCCCTTACCTCTCGCCGAAGTTGCGGGCCTTCGTGGAATTCCTGTCCGCGCATCTGCTGCCCTCCTCATCCAGGCCGACCAAGACCTCGAAAGCGACGGCCGCCCCGTCGGTTGCGCCGACGCCGCGGCAAAGAACGAGACGCGCCTAGGCTTTCGCGGCGGCGGTCGCATTCGCTGTGTTGAACGCATAGAGCACGATCAGGGACACAACGCCCAGCAGACCGCTGATCGTGAGTGCGTCCAGGACATCGAGGTGATCGACAACGACCCCGCCGACGAACGAGCCGAGCGCGATCGCCGCCTGGAAGTTGGCGACATACAGGGCCATGCCACCTTCAGGCGCGTGCGGTGCGGCCTGGGCCATCCACATCTGCAACGCGAGCGGCATGGCGCCATAGGCCAGCCCCCACGCGGCGACCAGGGCCAGCGTCCAGCCTTGCGAGCCGCCCACCATGGGCAGCAGGCTGACAGACACCAGGAACAGCACGATCGTCGCCGCGAGCGTCGTCTTGACGCTGTGCCCGGCGACATGGCCACCGATGAAGTTGCCGACGAGCCCGATCAGCGTATAGCCCAGCAGGATCGCGGAGATTGCCTTCGCATCGAAGTGCGAGTGGTTAGCCAGGAAGGGCGTGATGTAGGTGTACGCGGCGAACTGGCCGCACAGCACAAGCAGCATCGCGACGAGGCCAACGCGCCCCGCAGGCGTCGCAACGATGCCAAGCAGCTCACGCGCCGGCATGCGCCTGGCCACCGGCAGGCGCGGCAACCACGCCGCCTGGGCCAGGAAGCCGAGGACGGACAACGACAGGGCGGCCCCGAAGGCCATCCGCGATCCGGACATCTCGCCGATCAAGGCCCCGCCCGAGCCGCCCAGCAGCATGCCGATCGAGACACCGGCGAAGATCAGCGCGGTCGCGCGGCCGACGGCCTTCTGCGCCACCAGTCGCCCGCCGATGCCGGCACCGACCGCCCAGAAGCCGCCCAGCCCGATCCCGAAGAAGACACGTCCGACGATCAATACCGGAAAGCTCGTGGCGAGCATCGAGAGCAGGTTCGACAGGACGAGCAACGCCGACAGGCCCAGCAGCACGGTGCGGCGATCGAGACGGCCGACACCGATGGCGACCAATGGCGCCGCGAAGGCGGCGAGCAGGCCTGGTGCGGTGACCATCAAGCCCGCCGTGCCTTCGCTGACATGCATGCCAGCGCTGATGTAGCGCAGCAGACCGATGGGAAGGAACTCCGTGGTGCAGAAGACGACGGCACTGAACGCCACCGACAGCACGGCCAGCCAGGAGTTGCCCGCGCTGGCGGCAGGTGCCGACGGGACGGAAGCCAGGCTTCCGGGAGAGGACGCTTGTGCGTTCGACATGAGTGACTCACTGAAGTTGAAGATCGGGCTGCTCGTTGCGGCGAGCTGACCTGGTGGCCTTGACGGAAGTCCCTGTCGCAGCGCGTCCATCAATGATCGGGACGCGGGTGCACGAGAAAAAGGGCTTCCGGATCCGAACACTGACGACCTCGGCATCCGCAATCGACCGAGGGAACGAACGCAATTGAAGCCACGCGTGTCCGCAGAGTCGCGACCCGCAACCCCTTGGTCGAACGCGTTCCGGTCTCCATACTTTTGCGGTCGACTCCATCACTCCCGAAAACTCATGATGACCACCACAACCCCTGGCGCGGCCGAACGCGCTTCCCCCATCCGCGTCGGACTTGTCGGCATTGGCAACTGGGCGTTGCACGGCCACGTGCGTGTGCTCGGCCTGCTGCCGCAATTCGAGATCACGGCCATCCATGCGCGGCGCAAGGAGGCCGCGCAAGCGGCGGCCGAGCAATACGACATCCGCCACGTCGTCGACTCGCTGGACGAGTTGGTCAACCATCCGGAAGTGGATCTGGTCGTCGTGCTCACCACGGCCCCGCAGCATGAGGAAGCCGTGCGCGCGGCGATCGCGGCGAAGAAGGACGTCTACTGCGAATGGCCGCTGACGCCCAGTACCGCGACCTCGCAGGAACTGCTGCGTCTGGCGGATGAGGCCGGGGTGCGGACCATCGTCGGCCTGCAGCGCCGACTCTCGCCGCACAACCGGCATTTGCAGCATCTGCTGGAGACGGGCTACGTCGGCAAGCTGCGCTCGGTGCGCATGCACGTCAGCATGAACTACTTCCAGGCCTTGCGTTCGCAGGCACTCAAGTGGACGGCACCCGCGGAGAACTTCTCCAGCGTCGTGGCGATCTACGCCGGGCACTTCCTCGACATGCTGCTGACCGCCACCGGCTGGCCGACCAAGATCGACGCGCTGCTCGTGAACCAGTTCCCGCAGGTGACGATCCGCGAGACGGGCGAGGTCATCCCGACGACCACACCCGATCAACTCGTGCTCACGGGCACCATCGGCGCGGACGCAGTGCTCTCCGTCCACATCGAAGGCGGCAAGCGCAACGGCTCGGGCGTGCAGATCGACATCACGGGCGATGCCGGCGACCTCCGGATCACGAACCGCTCCGCCTTCGGCGGCGTCGGTGACGACTACGTCATCGAAGGCGCGCACGGGGACAACCTGTCGATGGCGGTATTGCCGACGCCCGCAGGCTACGACACGCTGCCCGCTTCGGAGCTGCCTTCTGCCGTTCTCGAGCTGGCGCATCTCTACGCAGCGTTCGCCGACGACGTGAGCACGGGGCGCCATGCGGCCTCCACGTTTGCGGATGCGATCAGGATGCATCGGTTGCTGGATGCGGCGTTGGAGTCTTCGGAATCGGGCCGGCGTATCGACTTCGTCGCCTGACGTCGGGCTCGATTCGACAACCACTACCTGGAGACCGCGTCGTTGCGATAGACGACCGGGATCCATCGGTAGTGATCCCCCTCGCGGCGAACCCGGCCGATGCCCGGGTAGTCGAGGTGGGCGCCCGCGACAAGGTCGCCCTCGGTCGCCGCCGCTGTAAAGGCAATGCGCCGTGTCTGCTTCGCCATGGCCGGATCGGAGTCGAAGTTCACCGCGACGCCGGGGTCTTCGAATTGCACGCTGGTGAGGTGAACCAGGTCGCCCCAGAAGACGAGCTTCACGCCACGACTCTCGAGCACATAGAAGGTGTGCCCGGGCGTGTGGCCATAGGCGGGTTGCGACGAAAAGCCCGGATAGAACTCCGTAACCCCGTCGAACGTCGCCAGTCGTCCCGCGTTCCTGTAGGCCAGCAGCTTGGGAACCGCTCCGAAGAACGCCTTCGTGGCCTGGCGCGCGTTGCCTTCGTTCGACGCATCGAACCAGTAGTCGGCTTCCTTCTTGTTCAGGTGGATCGTGGCATTCGGGAAGGCCATCTGGTCGCCGGCCATCAGCCCTCCGATGTGGTCGGGGTGGATGTGCGTGAGGAAGATGTCCGTCACGTCCTCCGGCTTCACGCCGGCGGCCTGAAGGCTCAACGGCAGCTTGTTCGCCGTCGGGCCGATGAGCTCGCCGGCGCCCCCATCGATCAGGACGGTGCGACCGCCGATCCGGAACAGGTAGCAGTTCACCGAGAGGTCGATGGGAGACGCCTGATAGGAATGGGCGAGCAAGCGATCGACTTCGCCGATCTTCGTGTCGAGCACGAGTCCGTCCTTCAATCCAACGGGCGCGGTGCCGTCCGACAGCGCGGTCACCTCGATGTCGCCGATGCGGACACGGAAGTAGCCGGCCTGCGGCTGCTCGAGCCTTTGCGCAGTCGCAGCGGAGACCGCGACCGAATCGGCCGCGACCGCGACGCCGGCGAAGCTCATCGCGAGCATCAACGTGGCGAGCCCTCGAGAAAATGCCAGATTCAATACTTTCATGGGAGACCTCTTGGCGGCGAGCGTCGCTCGACCTGGAATGGAGCGGCGCCGCCGAGGCGCCGGAGGGAAATCAGGGTAGCGACAGCAGGCGCTGCAATTCCCGCGAGAACGCCAGCACCTGGCCGGTCGGCCGGTGGTACAGGTAGACGTGATCGATCAGGCCCGCGGCGTCCTTGGTCAGCACCGTCACTCCGGCAACGGCGGCGCCCTGGAAGACGCCCTCCCACTCGAGGTAGACCCGGGCAGGCGTCTTCACCTCGGAGGTGAAGGCGATGGCGTCGTACATGCGTCGGGTGGCGTCGAACACCTGCCGGATGCCGGCCACGCCGACGACCGTGTCCGCCAGAACCGATCCGTCCATCGACGCGTGCGCTCCGAACGCCGACGCGAACGCCTCGAGCGTGGGGCGGCGAATGACGGCTGACCATTCCTGGCCGGGTTGAACGACTGCGGTCGGCTGCTCGCTCGCGGGAGATCGAGGGGTGTCCATGTCGGTAATCCTCTTGCGGCTATCGAAAAGTCGCGTTGGAGACGTCGATCGAGACGAGCAGCGGCTCAGGCACCTTCTGCATCGCATCGTCGTAGGCGAACACGCGATGGACGGTGGGAAGCCGGATGCCCTGGAAGTCGCGATAGCCGCTCGTGTACTTCGCACCGGTCGCGCCGCCGAGGATGTCGACCGTGTAGTCATGGCGGCGGATCAATCCGTCGTCACCGAATCGCGTGATCTGCCGCCGGTTGTGCGTGGCCACGTGCTCGGGAAAGGTCACCTGCAGGCTGCGCCACGTCTCGCCGCCTTCGTGCCAGGGCGCGATCTCCTCGACGGCGAAGCCCGGCGTCGTGTACAGGAACGGCATCGTGAAATAGGTCCACAACGCCTCGCCCGAGAAGTAGACGACGTGCAGCGCATCCCACGCCGTCTCGAGCGTCTGGCCGCGAAAGGCGGCCTCGGGATCGTCGCGCTCCTGGACCGCGTCGCCATTCGCGTTCTCGATGGTCAATCGCTTCGGCGTGAAGACGCTGTGCAGTCCATCGCCTCCGAAGGGCGTGACGGTAAGGTGCTCCTCGTGCGTCCGCATCGAGACCCGCTTGTCGATCAGCAAGCGAGGCTGCTGCTTGACGTACCAGATCCCGCCGTCGATGGAGACATCGATGTCGAGATGCTGGAACTGATTCCAGCGTTCGAGGCCACCGTGCGCGTCGATGGCCAATTGCAAGAGGTCGTTCATGACGAGATATCCGGTTGATGGCCAGACGACTGGCGATGCCCGAATGTTCGCGTCGATCGCATGCAGGGTCTTGAACGAAATCGGCGGAGCACACGCTGCCGACCAGGTTTGCGGGACGCACTCGACCGCGGGTCTTCAGTCGTAAGGACAAGGCCTCTTTCGAGTCTTGCGATCGCGCGGCGCGAAGGGCCAACTGAAAGGCGGATGGTCCGAAGGATCAGCCAGGAGAGACGACTTCCACGCTGATTGCGGACAGTCGGGTCTCAGGTGTTCGGAACCGTCCACCCATTTTCTTTCCCTTCACCAGCCTCAGATCCTTCCTCAAGCAGCCGCGCGTCTTCAGGACGTGCGACTGCAGGAGGCACCCACGACGGTCGGACACGATGAACGAGCCGGCAATCGGTGTCGCGATCTACGGGAAAGCTAACCCCTCACTTGGATGATTCATCATGACTGACCTCTTCTCGCCCATCAAGATTGGCCCCACCACCCTGAGCCACCGCGTCGTGATGGCGCCGCTCACGCGCATGCGCTCCGAGACCGGCGCCAAGCCGGGCAAGCTGATGGAGACGTACTACGCGCAGCGCGCCTCCGAAGGAGGTCTGATCATCGGCGAGGCCACTGTTGCCGCGCCGAGCGGCGACGGCTACCTGGGCTCACCCGGCCTTTACTCGGACGACCAGATCGCCGGCTGGCGCGCGATCACCGACACCGTGCATACCAAGGGCGGTCGCATCTTCCTGCAGCTTTACCACGCAGGCCGCCAGTCGCACGTCGACATGCAACCCGATGGCGGCAGCCCTGTCGCACCGTCGGCGCTCGACTACGAGGGCGTCGCCTACACCGCCAACGGCTGGGTGCCGAGCTCGCCAGCGCGCGCGCTGTCCGAAGCAGAAGTCGCCGAGATGGTGCAAGCGTTCCGTCGCGCGGCAGAGCGCGGCTTGACGGCAGGCTTCGACGGCGTGGAGATCCATGGCGCCAATGGCTACCTGATCGACCAGTTCCTGCAGGACGGCAGCAACCACCGCACCGACGCCTACGGCGGCACGATCGAGAAGCGCGCGCGCTTCCTGCTCGACATCGTCCGCGAGACCATCGCCGTGTGGGGCAGCGACCGCGTCGCCGTTCGCCTCGGGCCCAGCGGCCATTTCGGCAACATGAAGGACAGCGACCCCACCGCGCTGTTCACCTACGTCGCGCAGCAACTCGACCCGCTGAACCTGGCCTATCTGCACCTGATCGAGCCCCGCGTGCTGGGCAACTCGATCGACGAGACGCGCGACCAGGCGCCCGTGGCGGCGCGCCTGATGCGCCAGCACTTCCACGGCATCATCGTCGCGGCCGGTGGCTTCGATCGGGAATCGGCGCAGGCCATCATCGCGGAAGGCACGGCTGACCTGGTCGCGTTCGGCCGTGACTTCATCGCCAACCCGGACCTGCCGGAGCGCCTGCGCCTGGCCTTGCCGTTGAACGCCTATGACCGCGACACGTTCTACGGCGGCACCGCAGTCGGCTACACCGACTATCCGGCCCACGCCGGGCAACTCGCGACGGCCTGATCCGTCACGCGCGCCGCCGCGGCGCACGAGGGGCGACGTCCGATCGTGGGACGTCGCCCCTTTTTCAATTCCTGATCGGTTTCGACAAGAACGACGATCGACTACAAGAACGTTGCCTGAGCTTCCGTCATCGTCGTCGACGGTGCATCCTTGCACCGTTCCAATTCGAACCGAAAGGAAAGACATGTCCGATTCCCTGGCCCAACGAAACAAGGCCATCGTGCTCGAAGCATTCGACACGCTCTTCAACCTGCACGACCTGGCCGGTGCCGAGAAGTTCTGGTCTCCGGACTACATCCAGCACAGCGCGCACATACCGCCTGGGCGCGAGGGGCTCTTCGCCCTGGCGCGGAGCCTCCCGCCGACCGCTCGCTACGAGAACCACGTGATCCTGGCGGAGGGCGACTTCGTCATCGCCCACGGGCGCTTCACGGGAAACGGCTCCCCTGCCAACCTCATCGCCGCCGACATCATCCGCATGCACGACGGGATGCTCGTGGAGCATTGGGACGTGCTTCAGGACGAGGTGACCCGCGCCCAGTCCAAGAGCGGAAATCCGATGTTCGGTGCCACGTTTCCTTCCTGAGTTCGTAGTCGGACGGATCTGGGGCGAGATCCGTCCAAAACGACCGGCACGTTCAATCCCCGACCGGACGCAAGCGAGAGCATCACCTTGTGCCGGTGTCCCGAATCCGGGCACCCGCATGAAGAGTCCGAGGCATCGGCCTCCGTTGCATGAACCCTCCAACGTCAAGGTGATCACGTGTCAGCCCAATCCGAAAAGATCGACATCAACAAGGCCGTCGTCAAGGCGTTCTACGCCGGCGGCGTGCGCGGCGACATCGCTGCGATCCGAAGCTACCTGTACGACGACTTCGTGTGCAGCGTGCCCGACTACCTGCCCTGGGGCGGAGACACACCGAGCGCCGATGGCTACGTCAATGACGTCTTGCCGCAGGTCGCCAAGGTGCTCGACTTCAGCCGCTTCTCGTACGCCAGCATCACCGCGGAAGACGACCATGTCGTCGCGTTGATCAACGTCGGCGTCACGGGCACGGAATCGATGATCAAGATCTCGGAGCACTGGCAGCTGGAAAAAGGGAAGGCGCGCTCGATCTGGGTCGCGTACTACGAGCCCGCGGCGCTCCTCGCGCTCATCGAACGCAACAAGAAGTCGGGCGCCTGAGCGCCGACGAAGGAGCCTCCATGAGCCAGACCACACCCCACCTCGGCCCCGACTTCGGCGCCCGCGACGCGAACATCCGCTGCCAGACCTACTCGCCCGTCCAGCGCTTGCCTGGCGTTCCCCTGGAGACGTTCGCTGCCTACTGGCGCGATGTCCACGGGCCCTTGTGCTCGCGCCTGCCGGGGCTGGGCTACTACGTCCAGTTCCACTTCTCGCGCGAGAACTTCGCCAACCTCTGGCCGCTGCCCAAAGGCGTCGCGCGGATCGATTTCCCGCTCGATGGCGCCGTCGAGATCGGATTTCCCGACGCGGACGACATGGGCGCCTTCGGCCTGGCCAGTCCCATCCTGTTCGGGGACGAGATCAACGTGTTCGGCTGGGACGCCGCCTTCTTCCTGCCCAACGGGTCGCGAACATTCGTCGATCGCCAGGAGGACGCCATCCCGAACGGGCCCGACAAGTTGCACCGGCTCCATGTCTACATGCACGGTTCGCTGGATGCCGCGTTCAAGGACTGGGCCGGGAAGTTCGCGGCCACGCTGGCGGCCGATGCACGGGTGTTGAAGTTGCGCCTGCACGTGCCGGAACCCTTCGACAACGCGAATCCCCAACCGCCATCGCCCGTCGACCACCATGTTCGCGACGACATGCTGAAGCTGGCGGTGATGGAGATCGGCTTCGAGACGCCGCTCACCGCACGGCAGTTCTTCGAGGGCGACGCGTTCAAGGCCACGCAGGAAGAGCAGGCCTTGCACGTCAAGGCCATGGCGGCCTATCTGGTCACGGGCGTCCACACGTTCGTGCGGGACAGCACGCCGACGACCGCCGGCCTGCGCGGCAGCCGGGTGGCCGAGATCATCGAGCGAACCGGTGCCACGAACCACCTCCAACCGCAGGTGACCAGCCTGTTCACGCGCCGATGACATGCGTGCTGGCCCGGCAGTGTCCGGGCCGGGCCGGCTTGCACGCTTCAGGCGGATGCTTGCGACGACAGCGCACCCGAGCGCCACATGCACGGCGACGCATCGCCCGACTTCGTCGCCAGCGTCCGACGCCAGGCACCGGGACTGACCCCCATCTGTTGCGAGAAGACTCTTGTCAGGTGGCTCTGATCGGAGAACCCCGCGCAGAGCGCAATCTCCGAAAGCGGCAAGTCGCCCTCACGGATCAGGTCGCGCGCGCGCTCGACGCGTCGAACCAGCAGCCACTGGTGCGGTGCCAGGCCCATCGTCTTCCTGAACGCACGCAGGAAGGCACTGGAGGACAGGCTGCAGGCTTCGGACAGCGTGTCCAGGCGCACGCCTTCGGCCAGACGTTCACTCAGCAGGTCCAGCGCCCGCTTTCTCTGCCAGGGCGCAAGACCGCCCCGGTGCAGCGTCCTGGGTGGCTTCATGCCGCCGTAGGTGACCGCGAGGTGGCTGCGCAGCGCCAGGAAGACATGATCGACGTACAACTGGTTGGTGGCGACGCCCGCCGCCAGGAAGGGCAGCAGCGATTGCCCCAGGCTGGCGACGATCGGGTCACCGATCGGGTGGCCCGGGTCGCACGAGAAGTCCTTCAGCGACTTCCGTCCGAGGTCGTCCCCGACCTCCGCCAGCGCGCCTCTGGGCACGTAGAAGGCGAGCAGGTGGAAGGGCTCCGTGATGCCGAGGACGGGGCGACGCTGCAAGTCGCAGAACGACAGGTCCCCCTGCGCCACCGGTCGAGCTTGCGCGAGCTGACCGTCGAGCCAGAGCTCGCCGCGACGCAGTCCGATCAGATGGAGCGCCACCAGCCAGGCATCGTCAGGTGCGAGCTGAGCGGACATGCCGAATCCGGCAGCGTCGTATCGAAGTTCGGTGACCGCGAGATCGAACCCACCCCGTGTCCGGGTGACGAGCGCGGGAGCGATGCCGAGCCTGAACGAACTTCCCAATCGCTCTCCGTAGAGCCCTGTCTGCACGATATCGACTCCTGTCTGGACCACATTGCGCGCTGCAATTCCGCACCGCATCTGCATACCCAGAAGTTATCGTTCGCCCCTCGTACAGACAACCCGTATCGGGGTGAGCTCACCTGCCACGGATGGCGCAGTCTTCCTTGCCTATCCAAGAATGAAGTCGCCCTACTTCGGAACCACGCGATGGTCTAAAGTACGGGACGCCAGAACCGGTTTCATCGCTGCCCTGCACGGCAAAACTCGCTCTCTGCTCGCATTGCCGGGGCACCTCTCACCTAGACGAAGGCCCCTCTTGCTCGACAGCCGAATTTCAGTCCTCGCCGTCGATGACCACCCCTTGCTTCGGGAGGGCATTGCGAGCGTCCTCGAGGGCGCGAGCGACATCCAGTTGGTCGCGCAGGCCTCGAGCGGCCGCGAAGCCATCGAGCTGCATCGGCTCCACAAGCCGGACGTCACGCTGATGGACATCCAGATGCCGGAGATGAATGGCATCGAGACGTTGACCGAGATCCGCAAGGAGTCCCCGCAGGCGAGGTTCATCATGCTCACGGTCTATCGCGGCGACGCGCAGGCACGCAACGCCATCAAGGCGGGTGCAGCGGGCTACCTGCTGAAGAGCATGGTTCAAAAGGAGCTGCGCGAAACCATCCGGATCGTGCACTCCGGCCAGCGCTACATCCCGACCGAGATCGCCAGCGAGCTCGCCAACAGCATGGCCTACGAGACGCTGACGGACGTCGAGATCGAGGTGTTGCGCCTGGTCGCTGCCGGGTTCTCGAACAAGCGCGTCGCAGCCACGCTGAACGTGCCGGAAGAGACGGTGAAGTCCCGGATGAAGAGCATCCTGGGCAAGCTGGGGGCCAGCGATCGCACGCACGCGGTCACGCTCGCCCTGAAGCGCGGGATCATCGAGATGTTCTGACGGCCGGCCTTGCGCCGGTCGCCCTCGACGGACGCGACGCAGTTTTCTCAGGCCCGGTTGTCGGCGACAGCGCGTTCTATGTTGCGCGCGGGTGGTACCCACTTATCGCGCAGCACTGGCAGGGAGACCTCGCGCACCTGCAGCAGGCCGCGCCTGCGAGCGACAGCGACCGCATGCGTGCGACTCTTGACGTCGAGCTTCGCGTAGACGGCGCGCAGATGGGACTTGATGGTCCCGACCGCGAGATCGAGCTGCTTCGCGATCTCCTTGTTGCACAAGCCTTCGACGACGTGGCCCAGGACCTCCTCTTCTCGCGCGGTGAGCGGATCGCCATAGATGCTCTCCGCCAGGCGCTGGGCAATGGAGGCCCCGAGATAGACGTTGCCACCGACCGCCTCCCGCACGGCGCCGGCAAGCTCGTCCAGCGAACATCCCTGCAGCATATAGCCACGTGCGCCCTGCTTCAGGGCCCGTCGAATGTCGCATTCACGATCGTTGGTCGTGACGATCAGCACCTTCAGTGGTCGACCCGGATCTCTTGCCGGCGACAAGGCTTCCAGCCCGCGCTCGAAGTCGGCGGCCATGACGTCCGAATCGAAGCGGGCATGCGGGTCGCGGCAGTCGACGACTTCAAAGTCGGCATAGGTGCTCAACGCCGATGTCAACCCGGCCTGCGCGACCGGATCGGAATGGTTCACCAGGATTCGGATCAGCGGCTTGGTGGTCATCTGCTTCCCTTCGCTGTAGCGAGTACGCCAAAGGACACACTCCTCAGGCTAGCCTGGACGATAGTGCCCTCCGGTGCCGGGAACCAGCCTGATCCGTAGCGCATCGCATGACTCTTTCGAGTCCGCGTGCTCCCACTCTCAATCGATGTCGATGATTCCACGCTGGAGGGCGATCATCACCGCGTGGGTCCGGTCGCTGGCCGAGAGCTTGGACAGGATGCTCCTCATGCGCGACTTCACGAGCTCCTCCGGGACATCCAGCGCAACGCCTATGCGCTTGTTGGACAGTCCCCTGGAAACCAGCCTGAGCACATCGACTTCTGCCGTGGACAGCCCGTCATCGGCGACTCCGTTCGCCAGTTCGAGGGCGATCTGCGTCGGGATGTATTTGCCGCCGCCATGGACGATGCGGATCGCCTCGCGCAGCTCCTTCTGCACCATGGATTTCAACAGGTAGCCGGCTGCGCCCGCGCGAATGGCCTGGCGGGCCTGCGCCTCGCCGCGATAGACCGTGAGCATGATCACCCTGGCCTGCGGATGCGCCGCGCGTATGGCGATCAATGCGTCGATCCCGTTCATCACGGGCATCTGGACATCCATCAACGTGACGTCGGGACGCAAGGTCGCATATTGCTCGGTGGCATCACGACCGTCTCTCGCCTCGCCGACAAGCGCGATGTCCTCCGCGGTTTCAAGAATGCTGGCGATCCCTTGGAGCAGGAGTGGATGGTCATCGACAGCGAGCACGCTGATCTTGTTTGAAGCCACTTGCTCCTCTCGCTCCTGGCTCGGCAAGCCACGCGGACATGTCACGGAATCACTGACGCAAGGAGTCGCCCGCCGGGCAAGCCTTTGCATCGAACTCCAAAGCTTAGGACATTGCACTTCGCATGGCGATGGTTCGACGGCACCGGGGCGTCGGAAATCTCGAATGACTCCGTCGACCTCTTCCCAAGGTGCCAGTCGGATTGCCTCTTTCGAGTCATCCATCCGGGGCATCCCTCGATCGGGAGAACGACCCGTACGGACACGCACGCGATCCACCTCATGAATCGATCGCAACCAACTGCACCGCGACCCTCCGTGACGGTGCCTACATCGAGTCACCAACTTGCCCACCAGCGCGTGATGCCTGGTCCAGGCGAACTTCAGACACTGGTTCGTCAGCAACTTCAACGGTGAACCCACCATGACCAACAGCGACAAGATCTCGATCGTGCTGGTGCACGGCGCCTGGGCCGACGGCTCCAACTGGGACGAAGTCGTTCCGACGCTCCTCAATGAAGGGTTCCGAGTCTGCGCCGTCCAGAATCCGCTGACCTCGCTGGTGGCCGACGTCGAGGCCACCCATCGCGCGATCGACCGCATGCCGGGCAAGGTGCTGCTCGTCGGCCATTCGTGGGGCGGTGCCGTGATCACCGAGGCCGGCCGGCACGAGAAGGTGGCGGGGCTGGTCTACGTGTCCGGGTTCGCCCCCGAGCAAGGCGAGTCGTTGAACGACATCCTCGCAGCGGGCGCGCCCGCGCCTCCGCCCGAGGCGTTCGCGGGCATCGAGGTCGACTCGCACGGCTTCCTCTGGCTCACCGCGGAGAAGATGGCCGGTGACTTCGCCCAGGATCTGCCGAGCGCCAAGCAGCGCACGATGACCGTCAGCCAGGGCCCGATCGCCATGTCCTGCTTCGGCGACAAGATGGGCGTGCCGGCCTGGAAGAGCAAGCCCAGCTGGTATCTGCTGGCCGAGAACGACCGGATGATCCCGCCCGTCGCGGCCCGTGCCATGGCGCAGCGCGCGGGCGCCCGCATCTCGAGCGTGGGCTCCAGCCACGTACTGATGATCTCGCGGCCGTCCGAAACCACTTCGCTGATCCTGGCCGCGGCGCACAGCCTCACGAATTGATCCGTTCTCTCCCGAAGCGACGTGCGTCGCTTCCTCCTTCGATTTGCCCAGGTCTGGACGGATGCACGTCCGCTCGAATCCGGCATTTCCCGTTTCATCGCCAACCTCCCCACCGGAGCCTTTCATGAACCAGCACTCGTCCCTCAATCGATTCTTCACCCGTGGCGTCCGCCTGGCCGCTGCCCTTCTCTCTGGAGCACTGATGATGACCTCTGAACAAAGCGCCCTCGCCGCCGATGCCGGAACCACCGGCGTCCACAACATCGTCCTGGTGCATGGCGCCTGGGCAGACGGTTCGAGCTGGGCCAAGCTCATCCCCTTGCTGCAGGCCAAGGGCTTTCATGTCGTCGCGGTGCAGAACCCGCTGAACTCCCTGGCGGACGATACGGCCACGACCAAGCGCGCCATCGCCCTGATGGACGGGCCGGTGCTGCTGGTCGGCCACTCCTACGGCGGCGCGGTGATCACCGAGGCCGGTGCCGATCCGAAGGTCGCGGGCCTCGTCTACGTGGCGGCGTTCGCACCCGACGAAGGTGAAGTGGTCGGTGAGCTCGGCAAGGAGTTCCCGCCGCCCCCGGGCGTCGGCGAACTGCGTCCGGACGCCGCGGGCTATCTCTCGATCACGCCCAAGGGTATCGAGGAAGACTTCGCACCGGACCTGTCGCCGGCTGAACGCAAGGTGATGATCGCCACGCAGGGCCCGACGAACGGCGCGTGCTTCGGCACCAAGATCACCAATCCGGCCTGGCGCTCGAAGCCGACCTGGTACGTCATCGCCAGCAACGACCGCATGATTCCCCCGGACCTGGAACGCAAATTCGCGAAGGCCATGAACGCCAAGACGCTCACGCTGCCGTCCAGCCACGTTCCGATGCTCTCGCACCCCGAGGAAGTCGCCAGGTTCGTTGCTGAAGCTGCCGCGACCGTCACCACCAAGTAGTACGGGTAGCGCCGTTGCCGCGTGCCTGTGGGTGCGCGGCGTTCGGCCGTCCGGCTGCGTCCGCAAGGGAGTCCATCCATGTCTCATCACCGCGTGCGTTCCGGGCACAGGTCGGCGTTGTACTGGCTGGCGCTGGGCACCTTTGCGATCGGCACGGAAGGGTTCATGATCGCCGGATTGCTGCCGGACATCTCCTCGGATCTCGGCGTCGGCATCGGGGCCGCGGGACAGCTCGTGACGGTCTTCGCGCTGACCTACGCCATCAGTTCGCCCATCCTGACGGCCGTGAGCGGCGACATGGATCGACGCCGGCTCCTGGCGCTCGCCATGGGCGCATTCGCGCTGGCCAACGTCGTGGCTTGGGCGTCCTCGAGCTACTGGGGCTTGCTCGGCGCACGCGTCTTGCTCGCGTTCGCTGCCGGGATCTACGTGCCGGCCGCGAACGCCCTCGCCAGCACGTTGGTGCCACCGCAATTTCGAGGACGGGCTCTGGCCGTGGTCAACGGCGGCACCACCGTGGCGATCGCGCTGGGCGTTCCGCTCGGCGCCCTCGTGGGCGACCGCTTCGGCTGGCGAATGACCTTCGCCGGCGTCGCCGTGCTTGCCGCGGCGGCGACGCTGGGATTGATGTTCGGATTGCCGCGCGGCATTGGCGCGGCACCGATCTGCGTGACGATTCGTCAACGCCTCGAGGTCGCGCGGCGACCCACGGTGCGTTCCGCCCTGTTCATGACCACGCTCTGGTCGACCGGGTCCTATACGGTGTACACCTATCTTGCGACGATCGTCCGGCACGATCTCTCGGGCTCGGGTCGGGCAATCAGTTGCGCGCTGTTCATCTGGGGCTGTTGTGCCGCGCTGGGTGTCTGGCTTGGTGGCCGATTCAACGACGCGTTCGGATCGAGGGAAGTCATCATTCCGGCGCTGTTCCTCAGTGCCGTCGCACTCTTCGCACTCTCTGGCGTCGTCGCCGTCGTTCCCGATACCCGCGTGCTGCTGCCGGGCATGCTGGCCATCGCCGTGTGGGGCGCCTCGGCCTGGGCCGTGCATCCGGCGCAGATGGCGCGCCTGATCGATCTGGCCGGAGCGCCGGCGGCGCCCATCATCCTGTCGCTGAACGCGTCCTTCCTCTATTTCGGCTTCGCGGCGGGTGCCGCGCTGGGCTCCCTGGTGATGACGCTCGGTTCATCCAACGACCTGGGCTGGGTCGGGGGCGTCGCCGAGGTCATGGCCGCGTGGATCATCGTCTCTCGGCCTCCGGTCACCACGCCGCCGCTGGCGGCCGCACCTGAAGGCTGAAGCAGACGCGCGCTTCGCGGAGCCTCGCAGCCCCGCAAAGCCCTACTCGAAGCTCGGCCCCAACATCTTAAGATGACCGGTCATATACTGACCAGACTTACCCACCGCCCGAACACGGCGCAACCTCGCAACGGAGCAACATCATGAAAGTCAGCGGCAACACCATCCTCATCACCGGCGGCGGATCCGGCATCGGCCGCGGTCTTGCGGAGGCCCTGCACAAGGCCGGCAACCAGGTGATCATTTCCGGTCGTCGGAAGGCCTACCTGGACTCGACCACGCAAGCCAATCCCGGCATGGCCTCCATCGAGATGGACGTCGCCGACCCCAGGAGCATCGCTGCCGTCGCGAAGCAGCTGACCAGCGATTTCCCGAAGCTCAACGTGTTGATCAACAACGCGGGAATCATGCAGATCGACGATGCGTCGAGCGAGGTCGACGAAGAGCTCATGCTCTCCACAGTGTCGACCAACCTGCTCGGGCCGATCCGCGTCACGTCGGCATTCATCGACCACCTCAAGAAGCAGCCCGATGCGACGGTCATCAACGTGTCGTCGGTGCTCGGCTTCGTACCCCTGGCCGTATCGGCGGTCTACTCGTCGACCAAGGCCGCAATCCACTCCTACACGCAATCGCTTCGTTGGCGCCTGCAGGGCACCTCGGTGAAGGTGCGCGAGATCGCCCCGCCCTGGGTGCAGACCGACCTGCTAAACAGCAATGACGAGCCGCGCGCAATGCCGCTGGCCGCATTCATCGCGGAGACGATGGCCTTGCTGGCCACCGACGAGAACGAAGTGATCGTCGAAGGTGCCAAGCCGATCCGGGCCGCCGTGGGCCCCGACAACGGCGCGTTCGCGCTGCAGTTCAACGACGTCTTCGTCGCTGGCTGAAGGCGAAGCTGCCCGTCCACTGTCCGGCCATACACTTGCGTCATGGGTCGTCCTAGTGTTCGTCATCTGATCGTCGATGCAGGCCTCCGCGTTTTCTTGCGCGGAGGCTTCAATGCGAGCAGCGTGCAGGACATCACCGAAGAGGCCGGGGTCCCAAAGGGCTCCTTCTACAACCACTTCGCGAGCAAGGAAGCGTTGGGCTCGGAGATCGTCGATCTCTACGCCGAAGGTGGCGAACGACGTGAGGCATTGAAGGACCTTTCGCTTCCACCGCTGGAGCGCCTGCGCAGGCACTTCGACGGCTTGAGCCAGATGTACGCGGCGTCCGGCTACGCGGGTGGCTGCCTACTGGGCAATTTCAGCGCGGAACTCGCCGATTCGAGCCCTGCGATCAGGCTGCGGTTGGCGGCTACGTTCCAGCGCTGGACCTCCGAGATGGAAGACGCCATCGCCGAAGCCCAGCGCATTGGCGAGATTTCCGAAGACACCAGCCCCAGCGAGCTGGCCGCATTCCTGCTGGATGCCTACGAAGGCGCGATTCTTCGCGCACGCGTCGAGAAGAGTTCGGCGCCTTTCGAACGCTTCAGCACCCTCGCGTTCGAGAAGATCCTGCGCTGATCTGCTGCGCATCCGCTTCGGCTCCATCCCGCCTGGAGCGAAGTCGCGCTCCCTTGCCACCTCGGTTCAGATTGTCCGGGCCGCCGCATCTCGTTGCGCGGTAGCGGCAATCACAAACAACTGCCATCGCCGTCAAGTGCGCCTCTTTTGTACAAGAGCGCGCCGTCGGAAATCGCGAGCATGGTGACGAACACGCCGAACTTCACGTTCAGCGGTTCTCCACCCTCCCCGATCACCGACGCGAAGAGATGGCAATGACAAGACAAACAGCACCTGGCCCTGCATGCCTGCAACTGCCGACCTTCGTGCGGCGACTCGCTCTTGTTGCAGGCGTCACGCTGGCCTCGCTGGCTTCTGCCGGCTGCACCAGTCGGGCAGCTGCGCAAGCCAGCGGCCCCAAGGGACCGGCCGTCAGCGTCGCACCGGCGGTGCAACGGAACGTGAGCGACAGCGAGGATTTCAGCGGCCGCCTGGAAGCCACGGACTATGTCGAACTCCGTCCGCGCGTGTCCGGCACCATCGACTCGGTGCACTTCGTCGATGGCGCCTCGGTGCGCAAGGGCGACCTACTCTTCACAATCGACCCGCGCCCGTTCGAAGCCGAGGTCCAGCGCGCGCAATCCGAGCTGGTCTCCGCCCGGTCGAAGGCCGAGCTGGCGCAGAGCGAACTGAAGCGATCCACCGCGCTGCTCGACGCCCAGGCGGCGTCGAAGCAGGAGTTCGAGGAGCTGAGCTCGTCGGAACATACCTCGCAGGCCGACATCGCCGGCGCCGAGGCGATGCTGCGGGTCGCGAAGCTGAACCTCGAGTTCACGCAGGTGCGCGCCCCGATATCCGGACATCTCTCGCGCGCCAACATCACCGTGGGCAACCTAGTGACGCCGCAGTCCGTCCTGACATCGCTCACCGGCGACGCCCGCATCTACGCCTACTTCGACGCCAGCGAGCAGAGCTACCTGCGGCTGCGTGCGGAAACAGTCAACGGCACGATGCCCAAGGTGCGCCTGGGCCTGGCCAACGAAACAGGCTTTCCGCATGAAGGTCGGCTCGACTTCGTCGACAACCGCCTCGATGCCCAGACGGGTGCCATCCGGCTGCGCGCCACCTTCGACAACGCCAGCGGCCAGTTCACACCTGGCCTCGCGGCACACCTGCGCTTGGAAAGCCCCGTGATCTACAACGCCGTCATGGTGCCCGAGCGCGCCATCGGCACCGACCAGACCAAGAAGTACGTCTTCGTGGTCGCAGGGGACGGCCAGCCGCAGTTCCGCGAGGTCAAGCCCGGCACGCTGTTCGAAGGGATGCGCGTCGTCGAGGGCGGGGTCAAGCCTGGCGAGAACGTGATCGTCGAGGGCTTGCAGCGCGTCATTCCCGGCTTCCCGGTGACACCGCAGGTGTTGAAGGTCGACGCGCTCGGCATGCCCATCGTCCCCGCTCCCGCGGCGAAGAGCTGAGGAGCGGCCGCCATGGACATCTCGCGCTACTTCATCGACCGTCCCCGCTTCGCGGGCGTGATCTCGATCTTCATCTTTCTCTCCGGCCTGCTGGCCATGTTCCACCTGCCCATCTCGGAGTATCCCGACGTGGCGCCGCCGCAGATCGTCGTTCGCGCGCAATACCCCGGCGCCAATCCGCGCGTGACCTCGGAGACCGTGGCCGCGCCGTTGGAGGAGCAGATCAACGGCGTCGAGAACATGTCGTACTTCGACTCGCAAGCCGCGGCCGACGGCAGCCTGACCCTGACCGTCACTTTCCGGATCGGCACCGATCCGGAAGTGGCCGAGACGGCGGTGCAGAACCGCATCAACCGGGCCTTGCCGCGGCTGCCGGACGTCGTTCGGCAGATCGGCGTGACCACGGAGAAGTCGAGCCCGAACCTGACGATGGTGGTGCACGTCGTCAGCCCGGACAACTCGCACGACCTGCTGTACCTGCGCAACTACGCGCAGATCAACGTGCGGGATCAGTTGCTGCGCATTCCCGGCATGGGGCAGGTGCTCCTCTTCGGCGGAGGCGACTACGCCATGCGCATCTGGCTCAATCCGACGAAGCTGGCTGCCCGCGGCATCACCACCAGCGAGGTCGTCGCCGCCATCCACGAGCAGAACGCCCAGGTTGCCGCCGGCAGCGTGGGCGCTGCGCCCGCCCCGGCCGCCACGGAGTTCCAGCTCAACGTCAACACGCAGGGACGCCTCACGACCCCGGAGGAGTTCGGCGACATCATCGTGCGCACCGATCCCGCCACGGGGGGCCTGATCCGCATCAAGGATCTCGGCCGCGTCGAGTTGTCCTCGGGCTCCTACTCGGTGCGCAGCCTGCTGCACAACCACCAGGCCGCCGCGATCGGCATCTTCCAGGCGCCCGGCTCGAACGCACTGGCCATCTCCAAGGCCGTGCGCGCCAACATGGAACAGCTCAAGGCCGACTTCCCCCCAGGCGTGACCTACGACATCGTGTACGACCCGACCCGCTTCGTGCAGACGTCGATCGAGAAGGTCGTGCACACGCTGATCGAGGCCGTCCTGCTGGTCGTGCTCGTCGTGATCCTGTTCCTGCAGACCTGGCGCGCCTCCATCATCCCGCTGCTGGCAGTACCCGTGTCGATCATCGGCACCTTCGCGTTTCTCCAGTTGCTCGGCTACTCGATCAACACGTTGACCTTGTTCGGGCTGGTCCTGGCGATCGGCATCGTCGTGGACGATGCCATCGTGGTGGTGGAGAACGCCGAGCGCAACCTCGAGCTGGGACTCAGCGCGCACGACGCCACGGTCAAGGCCATGCGGGAGGTGTCGGGGCCGATCGTCGCCATCGCGCTGGTGCTGTGCTCCGTCTTCATTCCGCTGGCCTTCGTCCCCGGACTGACGGGACAGTTCTACAAGCAATTCGCGGTCACGATCGCGATCAGCGCCGTCATCTCGGCCTTCAACTCGCTGACGCTGTCGCCGGCGCTGTGCGCCATCCTGCTGCGGCCGCACGACGCCCCGAAAGACGCGCTGACCCGGGGCATCGATCTTCTGCTGGGCCGATTCTTCAGCGCCTTCAACCGCTGGTTCGCGCGACGCAGCGAGGGCTACGGTCGCAGCGTCACGCGCATCGTCCAGCGCAAGACGATCGCGATGGGCGTCTACGCGGTGCTGCTGGGGCTGACCGCCCTGCTGTTCGCACAAATGCCGCAGGGCTTCGTGCCCGCACCGGACAAGGACTACCTCATCGGCATCGTGCAGTTGCCCGCCGGTGCCACGCTCGATCGCACCGAGGCCGTGGTGCGACGGATGACGGACATCGCGCTCGGCGTGCCGGGGGTCGTCAACTCGGTGGCGTTCCCGGGCCTGTCGATCGCCGGCTTCTCCTCGGCGCCCAATGAGGCGGTGATCTTCTTCAATCTCGACGACTTCGAGCACCGCAAATCCCGCAGCCTCTCGAAGAACGCACTGCTCGGCAAGATCAACGGGGCAATCCAGCAGATCCAGGGTGCACGCATGTTCGTCGTGCCGCCGCCGGCCGTCGACGGCCTCGGCAACGCCGGCGGATTCAAGCTCCAGGTGCAGGATCGGGAGGGGCTCGGGGAGCAGGCGCTGTACGGCGCCGTGTGGGGCGTGCTGGGCCAAGTCTACGGCAATCCGAAGTCCAGCATCGGCACGCCCTATTCGAACTACGACATCAACGTGCCCCAGCTCTACGCCAACGTCGACCGCGTCCGGGCAAAGCAGATGGGTGTGAACCTGACGGACATCTACGACACGATGCAGGTCAACCTCGGCTCGCTGTACGTGAACGACTTCACCCGCTTCGGCAAGACGTACCAGGTCGTCGTGCAGGCCGATGCGCCCTACCGGGCCGACGCGGCGGCCATCGGCGCTCTGAAGACGCGCAACGCCGCGGGCGAGATGGTGCCCCTCGGCGCGCTGCTGCGCGTGGAGCCGACCTTCGGCCCGTCGCGCGTCACGCGCTACAACGGCTATCCGTCCGCCGACATCAACGGCGCCGCCAACCCGGGCTTCTCCTCGGGCCAGGCCGAGGCCGAAGTCGTCTCGCTGCTGAAGAAGACCTTGCCACGCGGCATCAGCTACGAATGGACCGAGCTGTCCTACCAGGATCGGTTGACCAGGGACATCACGATCCCCGGCACCAAGACGGCGATCCCCGTTCTCGCGGCGGTGATGTCGGTCGCGGTGCTGCTGGTCGTCCTCGTCCTGGCCGCGCAGTACGAGAGCTGGACGCTGCCCCTGGCGATCGTCCTGATCGTGCCGATGTGCGTGCTGGCAGCGCTGTTCGGTGTCTGGCTGTCGCACTTCCCGCCATTCAGCCAGCCCGGTGACCTCAACATCTTCACGCAGGTCGCTCTCGTCGTGCTGGTGGGCCTGGCGTGCAAGAACGCGATCCTGATCGTCGAATTCGCGAAGGAGCTCGAGGACGCCGGTGAAGGCCTGCTGGCCGCCATCGTGCATTCCGGACGAATGCGGCTGCGTCCGATCCTGATGACGTCGATCGCGTTCTGCGCGGGCGTGCTGCCGCTGATCTTCGGCACCGGTGCGGGCAGCGAGATGCGCCAGGCCATGGGCATCGCGGTCTTCTCCGGCATGCTCGGCGTGACGCTGTTCGGCATCTTTCTCACGCCGGTGTTCTACGTCCTGCTGCGAACTCGCCGAGCGCGCAGGATGGCCCTGCCCAAGGCCTTACCGCTCGTCCCGACGACGATCGCCGCTGGCGCGGGAGACGCTCATGTCTAGGCCGACAACATCATCGGCGCTGGCCGCCGCGACCGTGGTACTGGCGATCTCGGGTTGTGCCGTCGGCCCGGACTACCGCGCCCCGGCCATTGCGATCGACCCCGCGTTCGTCAGCGCCGGCGCGAGCGCCGTGGATGCGCACGACCCCGCTTCGGATCTCGCGACGTTCTGGAAAGGGTTCGGCGATCCGGTACTGGATCGACTGGTAGCACGCGCCATCGCCGCGAACTTCGACGTGCGCATCGCCCAGGCTCGCCTGCAGGAGGCGCGCGCCGGCCTGGCAGGCGCGAGAGGCAATGAGTTCCCCGAAGTCGACGCCGCGGGCAGTGCGGGCCGCGCACTTCAGCCCGCCTATCTGTATCCTGGCGAGACACGCGGACAACGCACCGGCAACGCCTTCGACAGCCATTTCATCGCCAACTGGGAACTGGACTTCTTCGGGCACAACCGCCGAGTGACCGAATCGGCCGCGGCGCAGGTCGACGCGTCCGAAGCCGGCGTGCACGCCGCGCGCACCGTCGTGATCGCCGAGGTCGCGCGCGCCTACCTCGACCTGCGCGGCCTCCAGCAGCGCCAGGCCGTGGCCCTGCAGTCGCTGGAGAACCAGCGCCAGACGCTGCACCTGGTCAACGTCCGCCTCGACGCGGGACGGTCCACGCAACTGGACGTCGCCCGCGCCAGCAGCCTGTACGACAGCACCGAGGCCACCTTGCCGGCGATCCAGGCCGCCATCGATCGTGACGCCTACCGTCTCGCCACCTTGACGGCCCAGTCGCCGCGCACGGTCGCGGCGACCCTGTCATCGCCTCAGCCGTTGCCGACGTTGCCGACCACGGATCTGTCGTCGCTGCCGCTCGGCACGCCCGAGCAGATGTTGCGCCGGAGACCCGACCTGATTGCCGCGGAACGCCAGTTGGCCTCCGCGAATGCCGACATCGGCGTCGCGACAGCGGATCTGTTCCCGCGCATCAGCCTGACCGGTGCCATCGGCTTTGGCAGCAACCGGACGTCGCAGTTCGGCAAGCGCGACTCGGACGAATACTCGTACGGCGCGGGTCTGGTCTGGCCCATCCTCGACTTCGGTCGCGTGCGGTCCCGCATCCACGCCAACGAGGCCGTGGCCGCCCAGGCGTTGGCCAGCTACGAGCAGACCGTCGCGGTGGCGCTGGAGGAAACCGAAGGGGCCTTGTCTCAGTTCAGCCGAAGCGCGCGCCAGGCCGACCTCATGGCTAGCGCAACCCGCAGCGCCGACGACGCAACACGCCTGTCGCGCCTGCGCTTCACCGCGGGCTCCGTCGACCTGCTGATCGTGCTCGATGCCGAGCGCCAGTCGCTCGCCGCCAAGGATGCCCTCGTGCAAGCCCAGGTCGTCCAGGCGACGTCTCTGGTCAGCGTGTACCGATCACTGGGCGGTGGATGGGATCCTGGCTCGCTCGTCGCCGCTCGATGAGTCTCCGGCGTCGGCCACGGCCGACGCTTTCATGGTGCGCCCGCAATGCAGGCGCGCCTTTTTTGCTTCTGCGAAGCAGGAATACTCGACACACAGTGAAGAGCGCCTCGCAGACACCCGTCGACGGCATCGTCCGCACCAACCACGATGAGTCTTCGCGGCGTGCCACTTCCGACGGATTGCAAGCCCGGGCACTCCGTCGCAAAGTAGCGCATCAGCGACAACTAAACGCGCCGCCAGGAACATGCCATGAGCAAACCTCGTCCCGAAGGCATCAAGACGTACGACGAACCGGCAGGCGGCTGGGGCGCGACGAAGGCGTTGGCGCAGACGTTGGCGCGCCAGCAGATCGTCGTCCAGGGAACCAGGACACTGCTGAAGGCCAACCAGCCGCAAGGGTTCGACTGCCCGGGGTGCGCCTGGCCCGACCCCAAGCACACGTCGTCGTTCGAGTTCTGCGAGAACGGCGCCAAGGCCGTCACCTGGGAGTCGACGGCCAAGCGCGTCGGCCCGGACTTCTTCCAGGCGCACACCGTCGCCAGCCTGTGGAAGCGCTCCGATCACTGGCTCGAGGGCCAGGGCCGCCTGACGCACCCGATGCGCTACGTCCGCGCCTCGGATCGCTTCGAACGGGTCGAGTGGCAAGAGGCCTTCGAGGACATCGGCATGCGCATGCGATCGCTGGCACATCCCGACGAGGCCGAGTTCTACACCTCCGGAAGAGCCTCGAACGAGGCGGCCTTCCTGTTCCAGCTGTTCGCGCGCAACTTCGGCACGAACAACTTCCCGGACTGCTCGAACATGTGCCACGAGGCGACGTCGGTCGGCCTGCCGCGCGCGATCGGCGTCGGCAAGGCCACGGTCACGCTCGAGGACTACGAGCACACGGACCTCATCATCTCGATGGGCCACAACCCCGGAACGAACCATCCGCGGATGATGACTTCGCTGCGGGAGGCGTCGCGTCGCGGCGCCACGATTCTTGTCTTCAATCCCTTGCGGGAGCGAGCGCTCGAACGCTTCGCATCGCCTCAGGATCCGGTCGAGATGGCAACGCTCGGCGCCACGCCGATCGCGACGCGCTACTTCCAGGTGAAGGTCGGTGGCGATGCGGCGGCCTTGAAGGGGATCTGCAAGTCCCTGCTGGAACTCGATGCGAAGGCCCAGGTCGACCGGCTTGCCCCGGTCCTCGACCACGCCTTCATCGCCGGCCACACCGCGGGATTCGACGCCTTCAAGGACGACCTGGCGGCCACGACCTGGACCGCCATCGAGAACGCCAGCGGCCTGACGCGCGCGGAGCTCGAGGGCTGCGCCCGCATCTACGCCACCGCCAAGGCGACGATCGTCTGCTACGGCATGGGCATCACCCAGCACCGCACCGGCACGGCCAACGTGCAGCAGATCACCAATCTCCTGCTGCTCAAGGGCAACATCGGTCGCGTCGGCGCCGGCGTGTCTCCGCTGCGCGGCCACTCGAACGTCCAGGGCGATCGCACGGTGGGCATCACCGAGCGGCCCAGCGCGGCATTTCTCGACAAGCTGGGCGACGTCTTCCACTTCGAGCCGCCGCGCATGCCGGGCCACTCGGTCGTGCAGACCATCGCGGCCATGCGCGATGGCCATGCCAAGGCCATCATCTGCCTCGGCGGCAACCTCGCGGTGGCCGCATCCGATCCGCTCGCCTGCATCCAGGGCTTCCGCAACCTTGAGCTGGCCGTGCACATCGCGACGAAGCTCAATCGGACGCACCTGCTCACCGCGGCCACGACCTACCTGTTTCCGTGCCTGGGCCGGACGGAGATGGACATGCAGGCAACCGGGCGGCAAAGCGTCACCGTGGAGGACTCGATGTCGATGGTGCACGCGTCCAGCGGCTTCCTGCCGCCGCCCAGCGATGAGGTGCGATCGGAGCCCGCCATCGTCGCGGGCTTGGCCAAGGCGGTCCTGGGAGAGCGATCCGTCGCCGACTGGGATTCGCTCGCAGGCGACTACGGCCTGATCCGCGAAAAGATCGAACAGGTCTTTCCCGACTTCGAAGGCTACAACGAGCGCATTCGCGAGCCGGGTGGCTTCCAGCTTCCGAACTCTGCGCAGCAGCGCATCTGGAAGACCGCCACGGGCAAGGCCAACTTCGCGATCTTTCCAGGCATGGAAGAAGACCCGGAGACGGACGATCCGGCGGTGTTCCGGCTGATGACGCTGCGCTCGCACGATCAATACAACACCACGATCTATGGCCTGGACGATCGCTATCGCGGCGTCTTCGGTCGACGCGATGTGTTGTTCATGAATCAGTCCGACCTGGATCGGATCGGCATGTCCGAGGGCGACATCGTCGATGTCTGGACGGCGCTGGCACACGCACGAGAGGACCGCGTCGTGCGGGCGCTCATGCTGGTGGCCTACGACATCCCCGAAGGCTGCTGCGCGTCGTACTACCCGGAAACCCAACCGCTCATCGCGCTCGAGCACGTCGACCCGGACAGCCTGACGCCATCCTACAAGTCGGTACCCGTGCGCATCACACCGGCACTGCCGGTTCTCGGCATCGCATTGACCGTCGCCCGTGACGGCGTCAGCGGCCTCCCCTCCAAGGATTGAATCGTGTACGAAGTCTCCATCGTCCATTTCGCCGAAGTCGCGCGGGACAAGAACACCGGCCTGCAACGTTCACGGCTCGGCTTCTTCGTTGGCGCCATGCTGGCAGGCGCCTACATCGGCATCGCGATGATCCTGGCATTGAGTTGCGCGGCGGGACTGCCAGCGGGCGTGCGGCCGCTGGTTCTCGGTGCCACCTTCGGCATCGGCCTGATCTTGACCGTGTTCGCTGGCGCCGAACTGTTCACGGGCTATGTCATGTATGCCGGCTTCGGCCTGGCGCGGCGAACGATCGGATGGGCCGCCGCGATCGACATGCTGGCCACGGTCTGGATCGGCAACCTCGCGGGCGCCGTGCTGCTGAGCGTCGTCTTCGTCGCGGGCGGCGGAGGCGCCGTGTTCGCGGACGGTGGCGCGTATCTCGGCACCTACGTCACACACAAGGTGGAAGCGGACGCGATCGCGCTCCTGGCACGGGCTGCGCTTTGCAACTGGCTGGTGTGCCTTGCCATCTGGACCGCGGCGCGGGTGGCCGGCGATGCGGCCAAATGCATCGTCCTGGCCTGGACGCTGCTGGCCTTCGTGGCCGCCGGCTTCGAACACTCCGTCGCCAACATGACGGCGCTCTCACTCGGACTATTGGCGCCGCATCCGGCAGCGACGCTGGTCGCCGTGGTCCGGAACCTTGTCATCGTCACGGCCGGCAACATTCTTGGCAGCGCGGTGTTCGTAGTGATCGGCTATCTGGCCGCGGCGAGGACGGACAGCGAAGGCGAAGCACGTCACGACGCGGGTGAGTTGCCGAAAAACCTGCGGACGGCTCTCGCGGAGGCATCTCACTGATTCACATCGATGATGCCGCGTCTCACGGCGATCATGACCGCATGCGTCCGATCGGCCGCCCCCAGCTTGACGAGAATCCGCTTGATGTGGTTCTTGACCCCGGCTTCCGTCGTCGACAGCTCGACCGCGATCCACTTGTTGGCCCTACCCTCCGCGACGTGCCGCAGCACCTCGACCTCCTTGGGCCGCAAGTCGCCATCGGAGGTGCGATTCGCAAGATCGATCGCGGTGGCGTTGTCCAGGAATCGCTGTCCGCACGCCACGACGCGAATGGCCGCCGCCAGGTCGACGGGGCGCGCGCTCGCGGGCATGAAGCCATGGGCCCCTGCATCGATGGCCATGCGCGCACGCGCATCGCCCCCGCAATGCGACAGCACCAGCACCTTGAGCCCATCGTTGATGTGCGACAACTCCGCAACGCCATCCGTCACCGATGTCCGGTACTGGTAGCCAAGCAACACGACGTCCGCGCGGGCGATCTCATCCTGTTCGAGGCCGTGACTCAGCGTGTCGAAGTCGCCGAGGAGATCGAGATCTGCTTCGCCTCGCAGGCATGCAACGATGCCGGCCCTCACGATGGGTCGTTCGTCGACAATGACGAGTCGGATCGGGTCCTGCTGAAGCATCTGCCAGTTCTCGGGATCAGTGATGACACCCACGACGACGTCCGGTCGTGGGGATCCGCTCGATGACCGATGTCATTGCGTGCGATCGTTCCAATATCGTCGACCTGGACCCCGTCATTGCCGAAGAGTCGTCGCATCACTTCAGCGCCGCAGGATGAACCGGATCAGCCGGCGCGCCGCGGGGCGAGATGGCTACACGGCACGCGACCCCGCCGGAAAGAGGTGCTTCGACAGGAAGCCGACAAGCGCCTTGACCTTGGGCGACAGGTACTTGCTCGAGGGCCACAACGCGCGAAACACCTTCCGGTCGATGACGTGACCGGCGAGGAGCTCGGTAAGCTCGCCGGACCTCAGGAGGCCGGCCACGAGGAAGTCCGGCACGTAGGCGATGCCCAGTCCCTGGACAACCAAGTCAATCAAGGGCTCGACAGCGCTGGCCGTCGCGATCACGTTCAGTTCCACCTCGATCGGGAGGCCTCCATCGACCAGCAGCCACGGGTCGATCCTGCCCGTCGACGGGAAGCGATGGGTCAGGCAATCGTGTCGCTCGAGATCGCCTGGCACCCCGGGGACGCCGCGCGACTTCAGGTAGCGCGGAGAGGCGACGATCCGGGGCGAGTAGTACCCCAGCACGCGGGATACAAGGCGGGAATCGCTGCTGTCTCCCGTACGCAGGACGACGTCGAAGCCTCCCTCGATCACGTCGACGACGCGGTCCGTGAAGTCGAGATCGAGCCGGATATCGGGGTACTCCCGCATGAACGCCCCCAGGACCGGCGCGAGCAGCGTCCCCGCGATCGGGAGGCTGATGCGAAGAAGCCCACGCGGAGACTGCCCCGCGGCGAGCTCGATTTCCGCGGCCTCCAGTTCATCGAGCACCCGCGTGCAACGCGCGAGAAACATCTGCCCCTCTGCGGTGAGGGTGACGCTGCGGGTGCTGCGGTGGAACAGGCGCACGCCCAGGCGTTCCTCCAGTCGCGAGATGGTCTTGCCGACGGCCGACGATGAGCTCCCGAGCTGCCGTCCGGCCTCGCTGAAGTTGCGCGTCTCGGCAGCCCTTACGAAGACGCTGACGGCTGCGAGCTTGTCCATGGTGCCGAACTCGGCCGATTGCAAGTCGCTGGCGAGTTCACTGCAACCGATCCCAGGAACTCATGAATCTGCGAAACCACGGCGGCACCCTCACCGATCGCGGCGCCGATTCGCTTGGTCGATCCTGCCCGGACGTCGCCGACCGCGAAAACGCCAGGCACGCTGGACTCCAGGGCGCCTGCGCGTCGAAATCCGTGTGTGCCGGAGGTCCTGCCCGTGACGACGAAGCCCTTGTCGTCGAGCGCAACCGAGCATCCCGCCAGCCAGTCCGTCTCGGGGTCCGCGCCCACGAAGAGGAAGACGTTGCGGATGTCGTGCGCATGCTGCACGCCGCTGGCCCGGTCTCGCCAGACGACGCTCGCGAGTTGGCCATCCTCGTCACCGCTCAGGGACGTCAACTCGGAATGCGGATGAATGCTGATGTTCGCGATGGCCCGCATCCGCTCGATGAGGTAACTCGACATGCTGGACGCCAAGCCAGCGCCTCTCACGAGCACGTGAACTCGCGCTGCGAACCGCGAGAGAAAGACGGCGGCCTGGCCAGCGGAATTTCCCCCGCCAACCAGCACCACTTCGACGCCTTTGCAGACGTTGCCTTCCACCGGAGAGGCCCAGTACCAGACACCCCGTCCTTCGAACGCAGCCAGACCGGGGAGCATCGGTCTTCGGTACAGCGCACCCGTCGCAACGACGACGGTTCTTGCCCGGATGACCCGTCCATCGGTCAGCAACAGGACCAGTTCGCCCTGCACACCCGCGCGTTCGCACTCGAGCATCGAAATGCGCGCCGGGATCAGCATGTCGGCTCCGAACTTCTGAGCCTGTGCATAGCCACGTCCGGTCAAGGCCTCCCCGGACACGCCCGTCGGGAAGCCGAAGTAGTTCTCGATGCGCGCGCTGGCGCCGGCCTGGCCGCCGATCGAGCGGCCATCGAGCATCACGACGTCCAGGCCTTCGGAGGCGGCATAGACGGCGGTCGACAGGCCCGCTGGGCCTGCGCCCACGATGGCCACGTCGAAGAGCTGCTCGCGCGCCAGGTTGTCGAGCATGCCAATGCAGCGCGCCAGCTCCGCCTCCGTGGGATCCACCAGCACCGACCCATTGGCACAGCAGACCAGTACCTGCAAGCCGTCGAGTCCATATTCGGCCAGCAGTTGCGCCGTGGGACTGTCCGAGGCGCTGTCCACGACATGATGAGGCTGCCCGTTTCGACGCAGAAAGTTCTGCAGCCGGGTCATGGTGGCCCCATCCGATCGCCCGAGCAGCACGGGCCCCGATGCCGCCGCGGTGATCAGCGCGGCCCGCCTCAGGACGAGCGCCCGCATCAGGCGCTGCCCGAGCTCGGCCTCCACGACGATCAGGGATCGCAGGCGATCGCGAGGGATCAGTCGTGCCTCGACCTCCATGTCGGCAACGACATCCACGAGCGCCGGCCGACCGGCCAAGGTCGACACCTCGCCCAGGAATCCACCGCGGCTTTGCGAGATGACGGGAATGGTCTTGCCCATTCCGTCGCGCTGGACGATGGTCACGGAGCCGGCCAGGATCACGTACATCCCTGGTACCGCTGTCCCCGCCGTGACCAGCTTGTCGCCCAAGCGGAACTGGTGAACAGCACCGTAGGTGGACATGCGCGCGAGCTCATGCTCGTCGAGCTTCGGGAACATCTGGTCGCGACGTGTTTCCGCCTCGTCGATGATCGGTTCGGTCGCGTTCAATGTCATGGCTGCCTGCCTGCTTGCCTCATGACTCGATGCATGAGTTCTAAAGCGGCCAGCATCGTCCGCCACACAGCGGCGAGTCTTGAACAAACGAGGCGACTTGACCGAATCAGCCCCTGTCGCTCAGAAATCGACGGTCGCACTCGCCGTGAAAGTGCGCGGGTTGCCGAGCACGAGATAGCCGGATCCCGGAAAGCCGCCCGACGAAGCCCAATAGCGCCGGCCCGCGACGTTGTCGATACGCGCACGCAAGGCCAACTGGCGGCCGGCGAGCTGCGTCGTGAAACGTGCACCGGCATCGACACGCGTCCAGCCCGGCACGGCCAGCGTGTTGGCCGCGTCCGCGTAGACCTTGCCGGTGGCGACCAGGCGCGCGTCGGCCGACAATCCCTTGACGAAAGGCACGTCCCAGTCGACATCGATGTTGCCCTGCGCATCGGGGACGCCGATGACGCGCTTGCCGTCGGTCGCCGTGCTCCCCGTGCCGTGCTGGCGCGCATCCAGTAGCGTCAGCCCGCCGACCAGACGCAGCAGCGGACTCGCCTGGCCGAAGACCGCGAACTCCGCGCCTTGGTGTCGATCCTCGCCAACCTGCACGAACGTGTTGTTGGCATCCAGCGCGGCACGCGGGCGAGTGGTGTTGAACAACGCCATGCTGCCTGCCAGTTTTCCAGTGTCGACCTTGACGCCGATCTCCTCCTGCCTGGAGACGTAAGGGGCGAGCTGCGCGCCGAAATTCGCTGCCGTCGTCGGCGCCGAATCACCCTGCGCCAACGACTCGATGTAGTTCGCATAGAGCGAGACGCGCGTATCGACCTTGAGCACGGCGCCGAGAACCGGGCTTGTCCGGCTGGCCTCGTAAGGCTTGCTTTCCACGCCAGTGGTGTAGGCGAAGTTGCGGATGTCGAACCTCTGGCGGCGCGCGCCGACCGTCAGCAAGGCCGTATCGTCTGCGAAGGACAGGGTATCGGCAACCGCGACGCTGGTCAGCTTGATGACTGCGGTTGTCTTCGGATCATCCAGCGCGTTGCCGAACGCGCTCAGGTCGGGTCGCGTGTCGTCGACGGGTTGGTAGAGGTTGGTCGACAACGCATTCCGGGTGGAAGTGGCGAAGGCATTCTTCTTGTCGAGACGAAAGGCGGCCAACGACAAGATCAGCGCGTGGGTCACCGAACCGGTCTGAGCCTTGCCGCGTAGGCCGGCGTCACCGGTGTCGACCGAGTCGCGCCGCGTGTTGTCGAAGCGGTAGGTGGCGGCGTCGCCACTCGCGCTGTCGGTAAGCGTGAGGTTGGCGAGCGAGTTGGCCTCGTCGCTTCGGCGCGCGCCGGCGGCCACCCAGGCGGTGACGTCGGGTCCGAGGTCAGCTTCGGCGCGCAGCGTGCCGAAGGTGTCGCGCTCGTTCGAGTACGACCAGGGCTGGGCCCAGTTCTCTCGTGCGCCCGGTGCGGCGGGGATGACCGTGGCGGTCGCCGCGAGCGTCACGTTCGTCCGGGTGCGCTTCAGGCGGTTGTCCTGGTGGCCGATATCCGCGGAGATCCGCAGGTCACGGCTGCGCCAGTCCGTCCCGAGCATGAAGACCGTCGTGTCGATGTTCTCATCGGCTATGCCCGTGCCTCCCGAACGCTGCGACGCTGCGAGCCGCACGCCCGTGCTTCCACTGGGCCCGAAACGTCGCGCGATATCGGTAGAGACCTCTGCTTGTCCACCGCTTGCCGTACCCAAGGCCACTTCCGTCAACGGTGCATCGGGCGCGCGCTTGGGCAGCAGGTTGATCGACCCGCCAATGGCGTCGCCTCCCGGGGAAGCTCCCACGAGAAAGGCCGAAGCGCCGTGCAGCACTTCGACTCGGTCGAACAGATCGGCGGCGATGTATTGGCGAGGCAGGAGGCTGTACAACCCGTTGTAGGCCACGTCGTCTGAGCTCAGCACGAAGCCACGGATGAAATACGATTCCTGGAAGTTGCCGAAGCCACGTGCCACGCGCACGGCGGGATCCAGTTGCAGCACGTCCCCAACGCTTCTGGCCTGCCGATCCTGGATCAGCTCGCTTGTGAAGCTCGTGATGGAGAACGGCGTGTCCATCATGTCCTGGTCACCGAGCACCCCGACGCGCGCGCCGCGTGCCAGCTGGCCGCCGGCGTAGGGCGCCGTCAACCCGGTAGGCGAGGCGTCTGCGCTGGCGCGGATGACGACCGTCTGTGCGACCGGCGCGATCTCATCGACGACCGCCTGCGCGCAGGCTCCGCCGGCACCGCTCACGAGCAACGACGCGGTGGTGACACGGAGGGTCCAGGGACGGCAATTCAGCACCAGGGCGACCTTGAATCTACTGCTGGGGATCCAGCAAGGCGGGCTTGCGCCGGAACGGCCGCCAGCCTGGGCGCCTGGCCCGGCCTTCATAGGCCACCAAGGCGGGGATGCTCAACCGCACTTCCGCACCACCGCTCGCGCGGTTGATCAGCTCCAGCCTGGCGCCAAGCCGCGTGGCACGCTCCCGCATGCCCTGGATGCCCCAATGCCCGGGGATGTTGATCGACTCCATGGCGGCCGCCGGCAAGCCGATGCCATCGTCGCGAATGGAGACGATCAACTCCGTGTCGCCATGGAGGATCTCCACCTCGATCGCCTCGGCCCTTGCATGGCGAAAGGCGTTGATCACCGCTTCCCGACCAATGCGACAGATCACGTCGCCAATGCCGGGTTGGATCTGGTTGGCAGTCCCTGTGACGATCGTTCGGAACTGCGCCGAACGTCCCTCGCCCACCTCGCTTCCGATCGCCGAGAACGCACCCGGCAAGTCCACGGGAACGGGAACCGGGAGCCGCAGGTCTTCGATCATGTCGCGTCCCTCGGCCGCGACCTCGTTGGCTCGAACGAGCGCGTTCTGCAACCGGTTGAGCAGCGGCGGGTCGGAGGCGATCTTTTCAGCCAGCCCCTGGAAGATGAAGATGAGGCCTTGCGTGCTCTGGATCAAAGTGTCGTGCAGTTCCCGGGCGATCCGGTCGCGCTCGTCTTGCCGCGCAGTCGCAACCCGGTCGCGCTCTGCGGACTCGCGTTGGATTTGCGTCCGCAGCGCGGTGGCCACGCGCTGCACGCGGAGTCGATACAGCAGCGACGCCACCACGACCAACAGCACGAGGCAGCCGAACCTGAACCCCAGGGTCTGGAACCAGGCCGGCGCGACATGGATCGCCAGGGCAGGACCGTCGTCGTCCTGCCAATGACCGGCTCGGTCGGTTGACGAGAACCGGAAGCGGTAGTCACCCGGCGGCAATTCGTTGTAGTAGGCGATGCGCCGAATGCCCGCAGACTGCCAGTCATGATCGAAGCCCTCGAGCTTGTAGCGAAACTGGATTCGTTCGGGGTAGCCCAGCTCGATCGCGGTGTAGGCAATCTCGAGATGGCGCGTCAATGCAGGCAACGTCACCGTCTGCTTGACGCCCTGTATCCGACCATCGATGGAAACCGACTGGACATGCCGAAGCGGCGCTGGCGTCACGCCCTTGGGTCGACGAGGATCGATCCATGCAAGACCTCGGCGGGTACCGAACCACAGAAGACCGTCACTGGCCTGCGCGATGTTGGATCTCGACTTGACGCCCATGCTGGCGAGGCCGTCGAGCGAGTCGAAGTGTTCCGCATCCACAAGCGCGGAATCGTCGCGCAGCGCACGGCTCAGTTCCTTGGCCGAGACATGCCATGCGTCATCTGCGCTTCGAACCCATAAGTCACCCTCGAGTGTCTCGACCGCCGCGATAACCTGGTAAAACGGAGGGCCGTCACGCACCTGCAGATTCAACACCCGGTCTTCGCGTGCAATCGCCAGACCTTCGAGGCCGCCGAACCAGAGATGTGGCCCGCGTTCGGACATCGTCTGGATCGCCCCGACGTGGATGCGACTGGCCAGCGCGTTCAGCGGATGCGGAATGCCGTTCTCCACGCGAACAATGTCCGTGCCGCTCGCGAGCCACACTCGTCCGGCGCTGTCCGCCAGCATGGCACGCGTGGTGTGGTGGTTGCCGAAGCCCTCTCGCTCGGTCAGCTCACGCCATTCGCCCGTGTCTGGCATTCTCCGCACGAGATTGGCGGCGGATAGCCAGGGGTTCCCCGCCGCGTCGACCACCATGCTGCCAACCCACGGTTGCAGCAACGGCACCGGTACGGGCACGGAAGCGAACTTGCCCAGCGCATCTGCACGCCAGAGTCCCCCGGTAGTCGCTAGCCAGGTCGTTCCCAAGGCATCGCGGTAGAGGTCGCTGGTGTGGAAGCCGAAGTCTCCGACCTTATCCATGTGGTGGTGCGCATCCACCCTCATCAGGCTCGAATCCCAATTGGTTGCCAGGACGCTGCCGTTGTCACACGGCACGACGCTGTAAGAGAACGCAGCGCCAGGAATCGGTACCGGCGTGAACCGGCTGTCCCGGAGACGTTCGAGCGAGGCATCGGATCCCACCCAGACATTGCCGTCTCTGTCCTCGGTCATCGACCAGATAACGGCCGCTGGCAGGCCGCCGTCTCGAACAAGCTGGAGCGAGTCGCTCATCAGTTGCTGTTCGCCGCTTGGTTCGAGCAAGCGCCTGATGTCACCGATATGCACGAGACCGGAAGAGGTGCTTGCGAGTAGGCCACCGTCCCGGTCCGCCAGGACACGACCGAATGCCCGGCTCGATATCTTGACGACCTTCAACGGCAGGCCCGGCCGCACCAGCACCGCGCTGAGTCCGTCCGGGCCGGACGCGAAGATCGTACCGTCGGGCGCGGCTGCAAGCAGGCCCGAGCCGATGTGTTGGCCCGTCCATCGAAAGCGCCGCTCGCCGCGTGGCAGGTACATCAAGTCTTCCTGCGCAGTGGTCGAGACCCAGATCGTGCCCGCCCTGTCGACAATGACCTCATGGATCGCGGCGTCGGGCAAGCCCCAGTCCGCTCCAAGCTCGCGGCGTTCCAATCCGTCGAGCCGAACAAGACGGCGGTCGACGACCGCCCAAGCGACACCGTCTCGATCGACCGCGCCAGACACCATGGTGCCCCAGCCGTTGGCAGGGCTCTTGGCGCTGTATTGCCCGTTCTTGAAGAACCCGGCGCCCGCGCCTCCGCCGTAGCCGATCCAGAGTCCGCCGCCAGGAGCGGCGAACAGGGAGATCACCGGCAGATGAAGGATGCTCTGGTCGCCGAGTGTCGAAATCAGCTCGAAGGTTGCGCCGTCGAACCGGTACAGGCCGATGGATGTTCCGACCCACAGGTAACCGTCGTCGGTCTGGGCAACTTCGGTGACTTCAGTGGCCGCTGCGCCGCGGGGAGAAAACGCCTGGTGGTGATACTGGACGAGCTGGCGCGCCGGATCCAGGGCCAATGCAGACGTCAGTGGCAACGCCAACCCAACGGCCGCGACTGCGCGCCGGAGGGTTCGCCAGGAGGCTTGCTGAACGACAGGAAGCCACTTGGCCGGCGTCACGCGGACCTTAGAGGTCGCAGCGCGCCAGCAGCATGTCCGAAATCCACGGGGTCACCTCGAACGCGGCCGTTGGCCGCGCATGGTTGGATTGTGCCTGTGCTGATACCCAGTATTGCCGACCGCACCTCTAGCCCAAAAACTGTCGCGGGAGCGATCTTCGAAGCGCTCGACGGTGACGGCGAGTCGATTGCTTTCCATTCAGCCGAAGGAAAACAGTCCTCGAAGGGCGCCATGGATACGCTATCCGCCAGGTGGATCCACTGGTCCGCGACCACCCTGCCTCTTTTCAGCAGTCGGAGCTTCGACATCGAACGCCGCTATAGCGATAAGAACAGCTATCGCACGGGTGTCTATCGCCAGGCTTGCACAACCAAGTTCCTGTCCTTGACGCCATGCAGTGCTCGCAGCGCGTCATCCGCTGACTCGAAGACCGCGGCAGCGATCAAGGCTAGCCGCCAACGGAGTTCGTCATGTGCGCCCATTGCCTCGCATAGATCCCGCATTTCTGATTTGAGTTGAAAGTCAAAGTCCTCTCCTCTGCTCGCGTGCGATGTGAATTCTGCCTTGTACTCGGAGAGGCAACCGGCCAAGTGCCAAGCGCTCCAGATCTTCGTGCCTGGCACGAACAGGTATGCGGCGAATCCCTCCGCCGTCGCGCCAGCAAAGTCCGCCATGTGTAGGTTGTAGTGCCTGATGATCTCGTAGGCATCGCCGATGGTGTCGATCGTTCGTGGAAGCATGGGCTAGGGAGTTTGGTTGACTGGCACCGACTGATCGGCTACGGATACAGCTCTAAAGGCGTTTCGGTTCACCGCCTTCCAAATAGATATCGTATGTCCTGAAAGACTTCAAGATCTCACACCGATGCGCGATGTGGCAGGTGGCGTAGCCGGTTCGCACGATCGCGATTCCTAAGGCTCCTATGTGGGGGAGACTGCAGCTGCAGAACTCTACAATTCAACGTTGGATTCTGAGCACCTAACCTCGTCATCGTGCGAGCGGTAGATCGAGTTAGCGGAATTTCGATGCGCATTCGCAACGACATCAGCAGACGAGATACCTCAACTGCCAATCGACGAGGAAAGGTGTCGCCAGTCGCAGCCGATCGCAGCACACTGCTGTCTGTCATACGTTCCACTGCCCGAACCAGTCATGGGCATCGCTCACCGTCGAGTCCTGGAGGAGTTGGAGCAAAAGGTTGCGGAGATTCCAATGAGACTTGAGCAACTCCCGACGCTCGGCCCTGTTCTCTACTGCGGAGATCCGCACGGCCAATTCGGGCACATCATCGAGGCGGCTGGACGTACGAAGGCCTCGGCAATCGTTCTTCTTGGCGACCAGGAGCCTGGCCGCCCCTTTCACGAGGAGCTCGCACCGGTGGTTGACCGAGTCTGGTGGATTCCTGGCAATCACGATGCCGACAGCGACGAGTTGTTCGAGCATGTTTGGGGTGGACGGTTGGCCAACCGAAACGTGCATGGGCGTGTTGTCACGCTTTCCGACGGAACGCGTCTGGCTGGACTTGGAGGTGTGTTTCGGGAGGCTGTTTGGCATCCGGATGGGAGCGATCCCCCCGCATTCCGCGGCAGAGCCGACCACGCTCGCTCGACTCCCCCAAGAGACCGCTGGCGCGGCGGCCCGCATCGCAAGCATTGGGGCACGATCTACCCAGACGAGCTGGATGCGCTCGCTGAAATGCGAGCCGACGTTCTCGTGACTCACGAGGCACCCGGATACCATCCGCACGGTTTCTCGATCCTCGACACGCTCGCTCAGTCGCTCGGCGTCAAGCTAGCTATCCACGGCCATCACCATGACCGGCTGGACTCGTCGAAGCGGTGGGAGGCCCAAGGGTTCATGAGCTTCGGGGTGGGGCTGCGCGGGATCACCGCCATCGGCATTGACGGCAATGCAGAAATCGTTCGGCAAGGAGAATTAGACAACGCGCGCAAACGCCGCTCGACCTAGTTCCGGCCGTCGATTTCAAACAGAGGCCGGTTGTCTTAGACACGCATCCCTGGATGGGTGCCTCGGAATTGTCCAACAACCTGTTGGACAGCTCGGAGCGAAGGGTGCACATGACGTGAGGCGCCTATCAGCAGAGCCTTCGGTCGATCGATGCGCGATTTCTCGACACAACTGCTGCGACGCCGAAGCGGCGCTGCAAAAGACGGACTTGCGAGAGTCGGAGCAACCACCTTCATATGAAGGATGTGCGGCCCTATTCTGAGCACCAAATCAGAGAGGCGTGCTTCGTGACCAATGAGCTGTTAGGCGCGGAAGTGCTCGTGTCAGCTGTCGAACTAGGGAGGCGCCTGGGCGTCAATGAAGGGACCGTCTACGCTCGCGAACGGCAGGGTGAACTCTTTTCCGTGCTGTCGCTGCCGAGCGCATCAGCTCGCGGCTTCCCGCTCTTCCAGGCTCTTCCAGCCATCAGAGGCGCGATATTGAGCGACGTTCTCGCGCTGCTCGTGGATCGGGATGGAAACTTCCTGGGAGGACCCGCAGCTCACACGTTCTTTTGTGCTCCGATATACGAGCTGGCATTTCTCACGCCAGTCGAGCTACTTGTTGGTGCAATCACGGGGAAGTCTGAATCGGCCGACGCGCTCTCACGCAAGCCGCGCATCGATCGGCAGTGGCGAGTCAAGAACGCGGCCAAGGTGTTTTCTGACGTGTGCAGCGCATGATGTTCTGCAGGCGTTCTGGTAGTAGTTCCCGTCGAAGTCGTTGGCTGCTGACCATCGCGAAGCCTATGCGGCACCTTCAGCTGTAGCTGGGTGAACTTCGCGCGGAAGGTGCATGATGGGCTTCAGTCTTGGGTCGGCGCACACATGGCTGCCAGCTTAATCCGCAGGCACACTTGGGTTTCTGCCGACGAGAGCCCGAGGGCTCCGTCGCAAGGAACAAGGTGATCAAGATATTCGACAGGCCAGTCGTCGACGTCGTCGTCGAGTGCGATCCAGCGCTTAGGCTTGCGGCGGCCGACATCCGCAAGGATCTGCGAGGCGCGAGGCGTTTCGGCGAATTGGTGCCGCAGCCAGGGATCCGCACCGTGGATGCCGCGGTGATAGGTGCCTCCGACAACTCGGCTTTGAAGTTCCATCGGGAGCCGCTTCTTGGCACGCGAGAATCCAGGCTGCCGACACCAGCTTGTGCTCAAGACGATCTTCACATCCGCGTACGGCTGCAGAGCGTCGATCAATATTGGTGCCCATTCGAAGAGGACTGCGCCGGGTGCAATCGTCTGATCGATGTAGATGCCACGCTTGTGCGAGATGTAGACAGCCTCGTGATGGGTCACGCCGTCGAAATCGAGGTACACGACGTCTATCGGGCGCTCGGTATCGGAGGCGATTGCCATGGGGTACATGTCATTTTCCCGTGGCTATTTGAGCTTGCCTTGATCAGCTTGTACTGCAACTTCCGTCGAACGGGGTTTGATCCGAACTCTCAGTGGACACGTCTTGGCCCGAGCGAGGTCCGTGCCCAGTCATTGAGGAATGCCCTGACGAATGCTCGAACCTCGCGGGCGTTACGCACGGCGGCCAGAGGCATTGCATCGGTGACCTTGGCGAAGGTGCCTTTTGGAAGCCCCCATTCGCTCGCGATGTCCAAAAGCGCGCCTTGAGCGATGGCTGGGAAGTCGGCCTGCCGAGGCTCCGGTACCAAGACAATTCGCAGGCGTGTGAGGAGCGGCTTCGGGATTTGGCTCAAAGTGTTTGCCGTAGCCACGAACATCAGCTTGCTGAGGTCGCACGCTGTTTGCAGGTAGGCGTCGTACCAGTTCTTCGCGTTTTCAGGTTCGAGCAGGTTTAACAACGCAGAGGTCGGTGGTACGTCGCTTCGCGTGCAGTCGTTCGTATCGAGCCAGTTGCTCGCGATCTTCGCTGCTCGTTCCAGGGGGTATGACTCCTTGGATGACAACGTGCGTCGCGGCCGGATCGACTGTGGTGGCTGGCATCGGCTCAAGCGACGGATTGGGGGCCGCTGCGGCTGGAAGGAGTTCTTGAGAGCGTAGCTTGTGCCACACGGCTCGCTGAATTCCGAGGCCGAATTGCTCTTCGTCGGCCTTCCTGTATTCGGGGGCTTTCCGAAGCGCGGTCAGCAGTTCGTCCCAGAGCGAGAGGCCCGTGTCTTCGAAGCGGTCGAGTCTTCCCGCCCGGGTGGTACGGTACTTGTCGAGGTCGCCGTACAGAAGGAAGAGGACAAGGATTCGGAGCGAAGCTCGTAAGTCGGCCGCGCACATCGCGTCGAGCGCGGCATGAGGTTTCGCAGCCATCCCCATCGTGACGCCTGTCCAGACGCCAATGGCGTTTGCCATCTCGACGCCCTTGCGGGGCTGGTGAGTCTTGCCAGATGCCGGGTCAAGACGGAGCAGTACCGGCAGCGGGTGGAGCGGCGGAACAGAGAACTGCCGATCGGCGAGCCCGATTCCTTCTCGATCCAGATATGCCCACGCCAGTTGCTCCATAACGGCAGCGCTCATCAGGAGCTTGTCGAGGCCGGATAGTAGGTCGATGGCTACCTTTGCCGACTCTTCCCACGACAAGTCCAAATTTCGAAGCGTAGGTCGAATCGCCAGCGCTGCATTCAGACGTTGGGGATAGTCGATTTGACGATCGAACACCCGCCACACCTGTTGCTCCAGCTCTTTGAGCTCCGGCGGGGCGTCGGCTGGGTACGGCATCAAGCGCACCAGGGGATGGCGGAAACCAAGTGAACGAGAGATGTGCTCATCCTCAAGGGCCAGTTCGAGTTCGTCCGCGTCCATCACGCACCTTTCGAGTGTGTGGTTTCTTTGGTGCGCTCTCGCTTGGTGTCTAAGCGACGCACCGTGTCCCAGTCCAGGTAGACGGCTGTTTTGTTCATCGTCGTCATGAAAAACCTATGGATCAGGAGCAAGCGAAGCCGGCAATGTAACTTGCCGATGGGCTATTCAGTGCGACATCGGCGTCTCAAACTCTTTTGCGCTGTCTCAGACTTTTTTGGCAAAGAACAACCTTGATCACCAACAATTAAGTCTGTCGGGCTCTCGCCCGGGAACAGTGAGAATTTTGAATTGCTTTTAGGCTGTCGGGGTTCCATGTACATCGCTGGAAGAGACATCTCTCAACAATAAAGGTTGTCGGGCTATCTCACACTTTTTCTGTTGCCTTCTTCGGCCCTGCGAGTATGCTTTCGGCAGTGCGATGTTCTGTCACAAGTCGACCCAGACTTGAACTGGCATTGCATTTGTGGCCCGACTCTCATAGGTCGCGCTGTGTTTTCCCCGGCTTCCTAGACAGCTGACGACTTCAAGCTGAGGGGGCACGGTTGCTCTCCGACAGCTGCTGGTCAACATGATCGAGCTTGAACCGCAAGCATCGGAAGAGTCTTCGATCGCTTGCAACCGGCGATCGCGCTTGCGCTCCAACGACGTGAGCACAAAGCGAATTTTCGCGTGTACTGGCGCGTTTACCACGGGTGGCATCAAGGCAAGACCAAAACTGCAGATCGTAGGGCGTTTGAAGCCTTCGCGGCCCAGGCGGGCAGCCGCACAATCGGGACCGTCTCGTTCAGCGCCGATTTCACCTACTCAGGAGAGCTGGCGTGTGGCTCATCACGCAGCCCCATCTACGACACACTTCGTACCGACCCAGACACGGGCAGGCTGCACCCGCTGTTCATAGACTTCACCTGAAGACACCGAAAGGCATTGTTCGTTCAGTCTATGATCCAAGCGAGATCGCGGCATGGATCGAATCGCACTCTATTCGTTCGTCACCAAAGCCCTCCGACAATGAAGCCGCCATTGCACTCCTCGACAAGGTGTGCCGGGTGATGCTCCGTCAGCACATGATCAAAGATCATGAAACTGACGACTCCGGCAAGCTACTGCGAAGCCCCTATTGGCCAAAAGTAGAAAAGATTCTTTCAGAGCTCAACTTGGTCGACCGCTTGCACGGCAAACAGATGTCCGGTGCCAACGCCCCCTTCGTTCGGGTCAAGGACCCTTTCTCCATTTTGGCCAGCAGAAACTCAGGAGCCGCGCGCGCGCTGTGGAAGAGAGTGGCGGAGATCCCAAAGTAAGTGTGTTGCCAGAGGTCATCGTTTTGATTGGAGCGAGCCGAGATATATGGGACGTCTCAGACCTCTCCGCCGAGATTCATAGCGGCTCGCTCAGGCGACCCAAGTTGTCTCAGACTTTAGACGGCCATGGTTACGCGAAAGTCCAGCGCGCGCCATAGGTAGGCGTGTCTCAAACTTTATTGGCAGAGAACAGCAGGCAAATCAACATGCGACCGCCGCTGCGGCGGCTCGACGGATCTATGACGCCGGCGATTTCGACTTTTTCAGACCTTCCTTAGGTATGCCCCTAATCGCTTCCTGAAGGGATGGCGACGCTAGGCATCGTTAGCTAGACTCGCGTACAGCCGAGGCCAAGGGGAGTCGAGTCATGCTGATCCTGTCGTGGAATATCCAGAAGATCAACCTGGACAAGGCAGCTCAATTTGCGCCGGTCTTAGGCAAGGTGGTCTCAGAAGTCTCTGCGGGCCGGCCGTTTGTCTTGGTGGTCTACGAGAACCGAGCCAAGCCTGAGGACGTTCTGGCCGCCATTGGCACTGGCATCGACGCTTCAGAGATCGTGACCAAGCACGTCAGTACTCAGGGCGCCAACAACTTGCGTGAGAACATTCTTCTCATCGCAGGCAACGGCGCCAAGTTTGACGAGCCGACGGCATTCACTGCGTGGATGGCACCGTTCGAAGCGCACTGCCAGCGTTTGCATCAGGCGGAGATTTCGACTGCAACGAGCCACACTCAAAGGCTGGGTGCCCTGCGCTCGACCCGAGCCTCGACCTCTTCCGCTCGTGAGGACCGACTTGCTGCCGTCCAGGAAGGCACATTTCGCAATGCCAGCGACTTCCGCTGTCCGATTTCCGTTGTCGTGAGGTCGCAGGGCACGGTGATCAAGATGCTCGCGCTTCACGCACCCGGGCCTGATCAAGGCAGCGAGCACGAAGACCCCTATGCTGCCATCTACACCGAAGCCGTGCTCAGCAAGGCGGCGGGCCACGACCTTGTCGTCGGCGACTTCAACATCCGAACCAACTCGGTGAGGAGCGGTGGCTTCGTTGACAGAGGCGTGCGACTTGGCGCCACGACCAAGGGCAAGGAACACGGACGTCACACCTACTCGCGGCTTGACCGGGCTTACTCGCGACCAGGACTGACCATATCGACTCAGCTGGTCAGCGATAGTGTTGAGCGAGATCTGACAGACCATCATTGCTTGGCGGTCACGGTCGAACGGCGTGCTCAGCGCAAGATGACCGACTATTTCCCGCACAAGCCTTCGCCTCGCCGTCAGCAGGAGATCCGCTTTATGAGCAGGCAACTGGCCCTGGGGTCGCGTGCGGTCTCCAAGGAATCCAAGCTGAACGAGGAGCGTGCCAAGCGCCGAGCGGAGTACGAGCAAGGCATCCACGACAGGCGCGCCGAGGCGTACGCTGCCGGCCGCAAGAAGGCTGCGGCCAAGAAGACCGTGCCCGACGGCAGTTAGGTAAGGTCTGAACAAGTCGAAATCGCCGGCGTCATAGATCCGTCGAGCCGCCGCAGCGCCGGTCGCATGTTGATTTGCCTGCGCGCCGCGGCGCCATAGCGACTTTAAAGGCGCGTCTCACGCGTTGCCGAGCTTCGCGACCGCCTCAAGAAGTGCACCGCACAGCTGGTGTCGGCGGAGGCCACCGACCTGGAATCAGTGACCAAAGAGGTGCGACATGAGCTCAGCGTCCTCATCCAGGAACCGCAGGCAGCTATCAAAGAGATAGAACGGAAGTACGCTCCCAAGACCTGGGGCCTGACCGCGGCCGGAGGCGCGAGCTTGCTGGCTGGAGCAGTTTTCTCGTTCATGCCTTCGCTAAGCGCAACGTTTGGCCTGGCTGCGCCGGTCGTCGCGGGCGCCGGCGCTGTCGGAAACCTTGCCTCAGGAATGATCAAGGAACTTGCTGGCCGCCACATTGAGAAGCGCCAGGCCAAAGCGGGTCTGCTCGGAATGCTGGCTACGGCACACGCACAGCGTCACAAGCAAAGCTAGGGCAGCGAGGACGCACGAAGTCGGTCACTCGCGTTGATGGTCGTAGGTCTCCGCGGAGCCCGCGTCGTTCGGCGCATCCAGCACCTGAGTTTCGAAGTAACCGCTAGGCGTCTTGCACGTGCAGGCTGAAGCCATGGCGGTATAGCTTGGCGACCTCCTGCTGACGTCGTCTCAGACTTTGGCGCCAATTTGGCGCTCGAGCTGGACATGCTCGTCGACCAGCGAGTCGATGACGGCCAGGCGCGGGCCCCGCTCGAGGTCGCCAACCCGCGCCGGGCGGAACTCGCGCCCTGCGGGAGACGAGGCGCCACGTCGTTCCGACAGTGATCGTATACCCGACCTCGACGCATGGACACCAAAGGTGGGAGACTTCGCCGCACCACCCGGCAAGGACATCGGCGATGCGGCGACTGGCGAGAGCTCTTGCGATCTTCCTCGGAATCGCCGTACTGGGAGGGGTCGTCTTCACGATCTGGGCCTGGCGCTCCGCGATCGATCCCGTCACGCCGCCCGCCGCTGCGTCGTTCGACCCGGCTCTGGTTGCGAAGGGCGAGAAGCTCGCCGACGCCGGCTACTGCCTCACGTGCCACACGCCTCCCAAGGGCAAGGCCTACGCCGGCGGCCTGCCGATGGTGACGGCCTTCGGCACCATCTACTCCACCAACATCACGCCCGACGCGGCCACCGGCATCGGCAACTGGTCACAGGAGGCGTTCACGCGCGCGCTGCGCGAGGGCGTCGCGCGCGACGGTTCGCACCTGTTCCCGGCGTTTCCGTACGACCACTTCACCAAGGTCTCGGACGACGAC
>FTIR01000012.1_pt1 | contig 74296 bp, 68 predicted proteins | sample 1658041 | NCBI WGS metagenome assembly FTIR01 (sample SAMEA3914793, study PRJEB12502) | metagenome | biome: forest; material: soil | place: Canada | collected 2011-07-03 | depth 0.3 m | reverse complement strand
TCAACGACGTGCTGGACCTGTCCACCATCGAGTCGGGCAACGCGCGCATCCAGATGGCCGACGTCGACGTGACGCTGGTCATCAACGAGAGCATCCGCCTGCTCGCGCCCCTGGCGGAGACGGCGAAGGTGACGCTCGCCGTGGCGCTGCCGCAGCACCTGCCGCGCGAGGCGTGGAGCGTGCGGGCCGATGCCACGCGCCTGCGCCAGGTGCTGGTCAACGTGATCGGCAACGCCATCAAGTACAACCTCGAGAACGGGCGCGTCGACGTGCAGGTGCATGTGCGCAGCCCCGCCGACGAGGCCCGGGAGGGCGACACGGGGCGCCTCGTGATCGAGATCTCGGATACGGGGAGAGGTATGACGGCGGCGCAGCTCGCGCGCCTGTTCTCTGCATTCGACCGCCTGGGCCTGGAGGCCAGCCAGATCGAGGGCACCGGCATCGGCCTGGTGATCAGCCGCCGCCTGATCGAGCGCATGGGCGGCGCCATCGCCATCGACAGCCGCCCCGACGTGGGCACGCGCGTCACGCTCACGCTGGAACGCTCGCGAGGCGTGCCGCTCGTCCCCGGCAGCGCGCCGGCGCATGCCGCGCTGCCGGGCGGCGCCGGCGGCCACATCGTCTACGTGGAGGACAACCCGATCAACGCGCTGCTGATGCAGGAGGTGATCGCGCAGCGCCCCGACTGCACGCTGCACCTCGCGGTGAGCGTGCGCGACGGCATCGACATGGTCACCCACCTGCGCCCCGACCTCGTGCTGGTGGACCTGCACCTGCCCGACGGTTCGGGCCTGGAGGTGGCCGAATGGATGCGCACGATGCCCGGGCTTGCGCGCGTGCCGGTGGTGGTGGTGTCGGCCGACAGCACGCAGGCCCAGCGCGACGCCGCCACCGTGGCCGGCGCGCGCGCCTACCTCGCCAAGCCGATCCGCCTCACCGAGACCCTGACGCTCATCGACGAGCTGCTGCCGCGTTCGAGCTGAACGCCTTTACGCAGATTCACGGCACGCCGCGTGACAGGCGCATCCATTTCATGCCATAATAGCTTTCTCAGTCGCGGGGTGGAGCAGTCTGGTAGCTCGTTGGGCTCATAACCCAAAGGTCGTAGGTTCAAATCCTGCCCCCGCAACCACCGCATTACAGAGGTGAAAACCTCGAAAGCAACGCCCACTTCCAAGTGGGCGTTTTGCTTTGTGCCCACGCTGTGCCCATCTTGTGCCCGCGTCGTGCCCGACCGGTTTCTGGATCGACCTGAAATGACCGTTGGACTACTGCCATTTGGCGTGACCGTTGGGCTGTTTTCGTGACCGTTGGGCGGTTCGCCCAAGCGTCGGTGGTTTCACCGACCGTTGGGCTGGGAACATAGCGAAGGGGTGCACTTAAGTTGCAGTGGTGTCGCTCGCTAGATGTAGCGCGCAGGCGCCTTACCAGGGCTTGAGTAAGGGATGCCCAAACTCGCAGCCAGCAGTGCCGATGGCCCCAAGGCCTTGGTCATCTTCCCAAAGCAGCAGGGCGATCTCCGCGTTCGCTGACGGCCATAGCTTGCTAGTGACGCGCGCGAAGATCAGTGCGTCAGCGTGAACCGAATCAGCTGCAGCATCCAGGACGATCTCGCCTACTCGAGATGCGACGGAAGGGTCACCCGGGTTGAACACGCCTTTGTCGTGGATCTCGATCACCCACATTTGCTCTGGGAGTTCGTGGGTGCGATAGCGAGCAATGATCTCAGGCGCTAACGTCTTGTCGTCCTTGGCCCATTCTCGAAAGCGATGTCGAGTGCTCAGAATCGTTCTCAGGACGAAGGGCACCTCGGGCAGCGTCAGCTCGCCCAGCGTGCCCGCTGAGAAAATTGCGGCCAATCGCACGACGGCCCGTATCGCAAGAACCTCGGCCTCGCCGGCGGTCGTGTAGATGCCGTCGGGCAGCGGAACGATCAAGCTGACCGTCTGAATGAGCTTGTAGTTGCTCTCATTGTCCGAACCAAGCTTTTGATAGGGGCCGGTGTTGTCGTTGTGGATCAGGAGAGCAGGCGTCCAGGCCGAGGAGGGCGTGTACGCGATTTGGATTGCTCCGTCGTCTTGCGTGTGAGTGACAACCTCGTCGTGCACTTGCTGCGAAGAGTTCTGCAGCCCGATCGCGACGACGGCATGGCCTCCGCTTGAGTGTTTGAGCCCCATGATCACGGGCAGCCCCGACTCGATGTAGGGAACGGCGAGCCGAAGAACGCTCTGAACCTGCTCCTCGTTCGTGAGCTTCTCTCGGACTGCCAAGTGCAGCGGATCATGACCGGCAAAGCGAATCGCTTCGAGCATTTGCTCTACGGTCAAACCCGTGCGCCCCGGGAACGTCCGGTCGCTCGAGATGTAGCGTGTCGCGGCAACCGTGAGCTCCGCCGGCGAATACGCGACGTTTCCCTGGCGCCGACGGATCGTGCGAAGCGCCATCCAGATACTTGCCTGCGCGCAGGCGCCCACAGCGCTGTCTTGCTGCAGAAACGGTGTGCCGGTGACGCCAAACTCGATGCCGGCTATGTGCACAGGGAACGTGTCGAAAGCAGTTGGTCTCCTGCTGACCGGCGGCGAGATGATCGTCGCGCCTACAGGGGCATGGCGCAGCGGCCTGACCGTGATGAATCCGATGTAGCTGCCTTCCTGAGCCTTCGCGGCATCGAGAAAGGCAAGCACCGCGGCTTCGTCCGTCTGATCAGGGATGGCGACGTCGAGCGCGAACGCGTGGATCCGCACGCACTTGAGACTGACTGGGCGGTGCTGCTTAGCGTAGAACGCCTGGTGCTCTTCGAGGAAGTCCGGATCGCGAATGCCAGACTGAATCAGCAGCCGCTTAGCCCCGAGGTGTCGCAGGAGGCTGATCACGGCACCCCATTGGGGAGCCTTGCTCTCACCAGACAGCACCTCTCCAAAGCTATTGCCTGGAGGATAAATCTCTTGAAGAAGCGCTTGCGGATCGTCTTCCGGAGTGATCGATCGCAGCCTGTAACGAAACGCCATGCTCGGCGTTGTAACACAGCAGTTCGCTGCTGTTCAGCGTATCCTGAGCTTTAGCGCTTCGGGAGAGACGGCGCGCTCCCGCTCGCGGACATCCATGAGGGACGTCACAAGCGACTCGTCAATGACGCGGTCGATTGTCGCGATCACATCGCGAGGAATCATCACCGGCTGGCCGAGCGACCTGAATACATCTTGGGCGAACCCGACGAGTACGTCGGGACGTTCGACGTTCAGAACTTGAGTCATCTTTTGCCTCTGGGGGAACAAAGCCTCGCGGCTTTGCAGAGCGCTTCTATCACGTGGAAAAACGAGATGAATCGTTAGTAGCGTACGCTACACGGCACGGACCGCGCCCGCAACGCCATCAACGCGGCATTTCCCACGCTCATCTGCAAATTAAGGGCGTCGCGTCTGCAGTAGCGACAGTCGAGCTAACGAAATGTCAATACAACCAACAGCGAATGTGGCAATCGAGGCGCCGCCTCAAAACTCATCTAGCGGCATGGCGTGAAGCAAACCGAGGTTCTGAAGACGAATCGACATCGCTTGAACACTGACGCCAAAGGACGTTGCAAGCGTCGCCATATCCTCTTCATCCAGGTCGTGCTCTAGCCCTTGGATTGCTTGAGTCAGCAACGGAGCGGGCATCAGAATCGCAGAAGCAAACAGGTTGGCTTCACGCTCTTGCTGCGGCGTCGTCGTCGACTCTTGGCTTTTGTACTGAGGCGCTGAGGGCATACCGGCACGCATGTAGACCTGCATCTGCGTGTCAATGAACAGCCCGTCGCCGTCTCCGTAGTGGAGAACGAGGTGTCCGCATTCGTGTGCTGCTGTGAAGCGCTTTCGATTTTGGTGGTGACCCTTGTTAATCAGGATGTGCTTTGCACCTCCTTGAATGGCCAACACACCTGAGACGTGATCCTCGAAAGCCTGTTCGTGCAGCGTCGCGCCAAGCGAGACAACGACCTTGACGATATCGACTGGCACAGTGATGGCGCCAGCATTCCAGAGCACTTGCTGCGCTCGTTGCTCGATGTCGCTACGACTAAGAGTCATAGCTGACCGCGTCTGCAAAGATGCCTGCAAGAGCTTGAGCTACTAGCGGCGTAGCCTGTGTCTTTCGCGAACCAAACGTCAATGGCGCTTCCGCCGCTGTATTGACTGTCACGTCCTTCATCGAAGGCAGAACGTCGCTAACGCTCACATTGAGCTGCTCGCAGATCCGGAACAAAACATGCACAGGAATCTTTTGATTCCCGTTCTCTATGTTTGTGATGGAGGTGCGTTCAAGACCGACGAGATCAGCCAGCTCGCCTTGCGTCAAACGTCCTCGTTTGCCGCCGGCCTGGTCTTCTCTTAGCTGCTTAAGACGCGCTCCCAGCGTCTCGTACAGGCACTTGTCGTCAATCATTTGTTCCCCGTTCGGTGTGGACCGTAGCGCTACAAGCGCTAATGCTATTAGTGTCAATACCGTTGACACTAAGGGTAAACCCGATGTTTGCTCGAAATGTACGCTTCATTCACACAAGATGTTGTCAAAACTAGCTTTTTCAACTGGCATCTTGTGGCACGCCGCCGAAAAAGGCGTTAGGATGGATCCCGCGAACTCGACAGGAGGTGGAATGACCAAGCAGAAATGAAAAAGGGCAAGCCCGGAAGCTTGCCCCTAGTGACTCTGGCCGAAGACCCGAATCGATGTGGTAGTTGAGAGTGTCTTAGGCCTGAGTCCAGGCGTCAAGTTCTTCCGAGCGAATCCTCTAAGTCGCATGTGTTTTAAGGCACAGGCGCGGATGAACTCACCCGAAGAGAAATTAACTTGAATACACACACTCTCGACTTGCACCCGGAAGGTGCTCACGGCGGTCGCATCTTCGCGATCAAGATCTACAACGAACACGGCGTCGAGCGTGACGTCCGCCTGAACGAACAGGCAGCCACTGGCCGCCAAGTTCTGCAGGCGTTTGGCATCCATGACCTCGATGCCACGGTGATCCTCAAGCAGGTGGCCTCCGGCGAGACCGCCGAGATCCGCCTCGACGAGGTGATCGACCTGGCGCTGGCCGAGAACCAACGGCTGTGGGTGATGGCGAGTGATCGTCTGTACCGCGCCGTCCTCGACGGCGGCCAGATCGAGTGGCCGCGCCCGGACATCGACAAGAACGTGCTCCTGCTCCTGTCGCGCGTTCGCGGCGAGGTCGAGGTCGTCCAGGAGCTGCCTGGTGGCGGCGACAAGGTGATCGAAGACGGCGAGCGCGTCAGCCTGGCAGGCGCGGGCGTCGAACGCTTCAAGGTGCGTCACCTGCCCAAGGACGTCACGGTCATCTACAACGAGGAACCGAAGACGATCCCGCGCGGTGTGTACACGACCGAACAGCTCAAGACGACGTTCAAGGTCGAGGCGGGCTACGTGCTGGACATCCTGCGCGGTGTCGAGTTCGCCGAGCTCACGCCCGGCGAGCAGATCCACGTGCACAACGGCCAAAAGTTCTTCTCGCACGCCCCCTGCGGCCACTCGTCATGACCAGCGCGGCCGAACAACTCCAGAGGCTGCAAATCCTGTACCCGGCCGCCCACGCCGGCTCCAATAGCGGCGTGGACTGCGCCTACATCCCGGAGCTGGCTGTGGGCAAGGCAGGCCACAAGCAGGTCGTACGGGCGCTTCTCCACCCCGGCGAGGACGGCGGCTACACCACGCGCCTGTTCATCGACCGCCAGGTGCCGACCACGCAAACCTACAACTGGACGACCCGGGTGATCGCCGGCGAGCCCTGGTGGGTGGTCTCGTTCCAGGGCGTGCCCAAGACGCTGCCGTGGACGGAGATCCTGGCCAACCACGTGAGGGCGCTGCAATGAAATTCACTTTCAAAGCTACGCCAGCGCTCTTCGCGCATGTACGGCAGGATCTCGCCCGGCCTCACGCGTTCGCTCATGAGCGCGTCGGCTTCGTCTTCGCAGGCTGCGCGCGCGCCGATGACGGTCTGATCGTCGTCACGGCTCGCGACTACCTGCCGGTGGACGACGAGGATTACATCCGCAACCCGAAGGTCGGCGCCATGATTGGCTCGGGCGCGATGCGCAAGGGTCTGCAGCGTGCCTACGCGACGCGTTCGGCGCTGTTTCACATCCATACCCACGGCGGCCGCGGCACGCCCGAGTTCAGCAGCGTCGACCTCAAGGACGCACAGAACTTCGTGCCGAGCTTCTTCAACGTCGTCCCGACGATGCCCCATGGCCTGATCGTTCTCAGCAACGATTCGGCCCGGGGTCGCGTGTGGGCCGCACCGAAGAAAAAGCCCGTCTACATCCACAGCTTCGTCTCGGTGGGCGCTCCGCTGGCGCGGTACGGGGAGGTCGCATGAGCAGGCTCGATCGACAAAGCTTTCTCGGCGCCGACAGCGACCGCGTCCTCGACGAGCTCACGGTCGGCTACGTCGGGCTGGGAGGCGGCGGCTCGCACGTCGCACAGCAGGCCGCGCATCTCGGCATTGGCGGGCATGTCTTAGTAGATGGCGACATCGTCGAAGACACCAACCTGAACCGCCTGGTCGGCGGCACGGCCAAGGACGCGAAGGAAAAGCGTCTGAAGGTCGACGTCGCGGCGCGGACGATCATGGCGGTCAACCCCCTGGCGCGGGTCAAGATGTGTCCGGTGCCCTGGCAGCAGGTGCTCGAGGAGCTCAAGGGCTGCGACGTGATCATCGGTGGCTTGGACTCGGTGGTGGCCAAGGACGATCTCGATCGCTTCTGTCGCCGTCACATGATCCCGTACATCGATATGGGCATGGACGTGCACGACACCGGCGGTCAGTACCTGATCGCCGGCCAGGTCGTGCTCTCGATGCCGGGCTGCCCGTGCTTGCGCTGCTTCGGCGTCGTCACGGAAGAAAGTCTTGCACGTGAGACCCAGCGCTACGGCGCGGCGGGCTCGCGTCCGCAGGTCGTCTGGCCCAACGGGCTTCTGGGATCCTTGGCGATCGGGCTGCTAACGCAGCTCGTCACGCCTTGGCACCGGGGCGGTGTCTCGTCGGCGTACCTGGAGTACGACGGCAACAAGAACACCGTTCGCAGCAGCCCGCGCGCCGCGTTGCTGGCAGACCGTCCGTGCCCGCACGCGTCACCGCAGGAAACAGGCGATCCGCACTTTGACATCCGGGAGGATCCGAAGCGACGTGGTGCCGGGGCGCAGACAACCTCGGCGACAGCCGCCAGGGCGGCCATTCACCGCTTGGTGCGGTGGTTCGCCACGCTCCTGCGTCCCGCGGCCAAGACGTAGCCGCCGGGGCAGTTCGTCCTGCAGGACGAGCTGCCGCATCAGACGCCTACCCAAATTCGACCATCACGCCGTCGCCCGAAAAAAGCCGGTCGACGTCGGTGACCCTAACCCTATCCACCAAGATTGAGTGCGACCCATGTTCATTGCATTCTTCCGCAAGTTTCTTTCAGTCGCCGTAAGCCGCCTGTCGTTCTTCAACGCGTCTCAGTGGGGCCTGCTGATCGTCGTCTTCTGTGCGATCAGCTTCCGAATCCAGCCTGAGTTCGGCAAGCGCGCGATTGCCGTCTTGGCCGCATGCGCGGCAATCGTGACGCTGGTCCGGCGTCTCAAGCAGAGCCGGTGGCCGAGGCGAAAGCCGATCGTCGTGAAGGTCGTGTCCTTCGCGCGCAATGCTCGGACGTCGCTTTCGACGGGCTGGGAAGTCGAGATGCTGCACCTGTGCGTGCTGCTGCTGTTCTTCGTGCTGCTGATCTTCTACCTCTTTTGGCCGAAGTCGATGCAGGGGATGTCCTGGACGATGCAAGCGGTGGGAATACTGTTCGTGGCTGCAGGCGCAATCGACGCCGCTCGCGTGACCATGATGATGGCGAGGTTCGCCTGGGCGCGATGGACGGGAAAGATGTACTACGCTGGAGTGGCCGCCTTCAGCATCTGGGCGGGCGATATCTTCGCGCAGAAGGCCATCGCGCAGGCGACTGGGCTGGACCCCAAGCACTTCGAGGCCACCGCGCGGTTGATTCACTGGATTGCTACGCCACTCATCGCGGCCGCGGTTAGCGTGAGCGTCCTGCTCCTTCTGAGCTTCATCGTGTACTTCCTGATCATGACGGTCTCGATGGCGCAGCAGCCAGTGCAGATCCTGCGAATGAGCTTCGGACACCTGATCCCCCGAAAGCCCAAATCGTCGATCGCCTACCGGCTGGTGCACGGCAAGAATAGGATGCGTGGCGAGTCCACTCACGTTCACTTCTTTGACGACGCTGTCAGGTGGATGCGGCCGGTGTCGATCTGCCTGTTCTGTAGCGTCGTGCTGGCAGGGATCGGGCGGCTACATAGTCTGCCGAGTTCCACCGTCGACCCCGTCGTTCGCGCTCTGGTGGTGAGCATCGAGTTCAACGCAAATCAAAAGTGTGGCTCGAAGGTCGTTGCGGAGCCTCTCGATCATCTGGAAGAGGGCAAGGCCGCGATCGCCACTCGGCAGGGCAGTGAGTGGCGCCTTGACCCGGCTGTGTGCGAAGTCGAGAAGGCGTCGCCCGAGAGTGAGGCACCGTAAGGCGCTCGTGCAAAGGCTCCGCGAGACCCCTTGGCCCAAGTCTTTGACTTCGGGATGTCGGTTTACGCCAAGCGATTCCGTTATAGCCAATATGCCCTGTCAATAAGTGGCAGACGGCGCACTGCCCTTTCGCGGGGTGCCGTGACGAAAGCAAGGCTCGAAGTTCTAAGCGACGCGCCGACGCCGAGCCCAATTTCTAAGTCGCCCGTGCAGACGGGATAGAAAATCTCAAGGAGTACAAGGTGTTCAACTTCAAGAACTTGACCTCGGCCGTCAAAGCCGAAGCTCCGGCCACGCTGAAAGGGCTGTTCGATCAGCTTGACCGGCGCACCAGCCACAGCACGCTGCGCCTGGTGCAGCTCTCGGCATTCCAGGCGCTCGATGGCTACAAGAGCGAACGTGACATCGTGCTGAAGTTGAGCACCGGATCGGGCAAGACCGTGATCGGCCTGGTCTTTGCCGAAATGATGCGCCGCCGCTATCCCGGAGAACCGTCCGTTTTTCTTTGCCCGACGAACCAACTGGTGGACCAGGTTGTCGAGAGTGGGAAAGAGATTGGCGTGAAGGTGGCGACCTTCAAAGAAGGGACGCCTCACGAGGCCATCGCCGGCGAAGTCGTGCTGGCTTGCACCTATGACAAGGTCTTCAATGCCAGGTCAGCGTTCGAAAATCGCGGCATTCGGCCGTCTTGCTTCGTCCTTGACGACGTCCATGCCGGCGTCGACCGAATCCGCGGGTGTTACACACTGACGGTGCCTGATGCGGCCAAGGTCGCCATCACGGCGATCTTGCAGCCTCTGTGCGAGCAGACCGACCCGGCTGCCTGGAGTGCCATCACGAACAACAAGCAGGACACGCCGTACGAGGTCCCCTACTGGATCTGGGCGAATGTCTGCAGGCAAGTCTTCTCGATTCTCGAGGCCTTGCATACCGAAGAAGAGAAGGATCTGTTCTTCCGCTGGGGCAACATTTCCCGCTACATCGAGCTGGCCCGCTGCTGCGTCACGGCCGGCAGCGTGGAGATTGCTCTGCCACTGGCTGCCGTCGAGGAAAACTCTGCGTTCTCGATGGCCAAGCACCGACTGTTCATGTCGGCAAGCATCAAGGACGGCTCCACGCTCGTGGGCGACCTGGGCTGCGATGTGGACGCGCTGTTGCGGATCATCGATCCCCCGGAAGACGAAGGCGCGGGCGAACGAATGATTCTTCCGACTTCGCTGATCTCTGACAACGCCAAGAAGTCTGAGGTTGCCGAGATGTGCGCAGGATTGGCCAAATCGACGAACGTGGTGGTGCTCACCAGCGCTGGCGCGCAGGGCCTCGAGTGGCAGAAGGCTGGGGCGGTCTACTGTGAGGGCAAGGAAGTTGACGCGGCCATCGGCGCCTTGCGGGTGTCTTCGCCGAACTACTTCGTCTTCTCTCAGCGATTCGATGGCGTCGATCTTCCTGATGACGCTTGCCGACTGCTGATCATCGACGGCATCCCAACGGGCGATCGTCTCTGCGACAAGGTCGACGCAGCGCGCCAGAAGGATTCGCCGGAGCAAGACGTGCGAACTGTCAACCGGTTCGAGCAAGCACTTGGCCGCGCTGTCCGCTCTCACGCGGATTACGCCGCTGTGCTGCTGGTTGGGCAGGACATCGCCTCGTTCATCGGCAAGAAGTCGGTTCTAAACCTGTTCGAGGGGCGCACGCGCGTCCAAGTCGAAATGGGCCGAGAGCTCGCCAAAATGGCAGTTGGACAGCCGCTGCCTGCGGTTCTTGCCACAGCAGTGCATGCTCTGCTCAAGCGCGACGAGGAATGGAAGCTCGCACACCGCACTGGTGTCAAGGCGGCGACCCGCTACGTGCGCCCTACAGGTAGCCTGACGGTGTTTGAGCAAGTCATGCAGGCACAGCGTGCGGCGTGGCTGGCTGCGAAAGGCAGAAACTTCCAACAGGCAGTGTCCCTGCTGAGTAGCGCTACGAACATCGACGGCCTGCACCCCATTCAAAAAGCTGAGCTGTACAACCGGATCGCGGTGTACATGTATCACTTCGACCCCGCCCAGGCCGCGCTCGTCTACCGAGCAGCGTTCGAAGCCAACTCCGATTTCCCGAGGCCGGAGCAGGTCGTCGACAAGAAGTTTGCACGCGCGACAGACCAGGCGGTTGCAGTGGCTGCCTACTTTGGCAAGTTCATCTCTGCGAACGCGGCGCTCGCACGGCTGGACCAGATCAAGGCGCAATTGAGCTTCGGGATGCCAGCCGACAAGGTGGAGCAGGGCCTCAAGGAACTTGGCGACGCGCTTGGGCTGACGTCATCGCGTCCAGAGAGGGAAACGGGTCGTGGCCCTGACGTATTCTGGTTGGCCACCGACCTTGCGCTCTGTCTGGAAGCCAAGAGCGAGAAGGTTGCTCCGATCAGCAAGTCGGATGCAGCGCAGCTCGCACTGAGTCTCGAGTGGTGCCGCGAGCACGTGTCGACTGAAGAAGTCAAGACGATCCCGGTCTTCGTGACCAACACGATCACGGCTGATCGCCCGGAAGACATTTCGTTCGGACCGCTCTTGCTCAACGAGGCAGTGATCTTCGAAATCATTGACCAGTTGCGCAGCCTGGTTAACGGCCTCGCCTATGAGGGGCCTCTGTTTGGCGACCCGCCGCTGGTCAGCCGCGGCATCCAGACTCGAAATTTGTCTGGCAAACAACTGCTTCAGCGCCTGCGGCCGTTTCCGAAGTAGATCGAAATCGAATTCAATCGCACAGAGAAGACAACATCATGACCAGAGCAGTTGCGGCCTGAAGTATTTGGCGGGCTTCGGAGTCACGCACCTCGGCCTGATCGGCAATAAGCGCTCGGCCTGACGGACGCGATCGCGCTACGCTAGGCGCGCGGCGGCGCGAAGCTCTCGTCCAGGCAGCGCAGGAATGCGTGAACCTTGTCGCTCGCTAGTTGCCAAGAGGTGTGGAGCGCCGTTCAGTCTGCACGCCGTCTTCCACGGCCCAGGCAACGAGCCGGTCGGCGGCGCGATCGTCTTCGATCAACGTGTGCGGGAGCAGGGCCGCACCCGCACCGAGCAGGACGGCGTCGCGCACCATCAGCAACGACGACAGGTGAAGCATAGGATCCGGCCGCAGCCTCAGCAGGAGTGGACCGTCTCGCAGGCGCCATTGCGCGTTTGTCGATTCGCCGAGTCGATCGACCACGCGAAAGCGCTGGCCATCGCCCGGGCACGGAAACGCCGGTGCCGCGATCGCGACTCGATCCGTCCTGACGAAGCGTCTGCCGACCAACCCCTCGTTTGGACGTGGATTGGCGCGGATGACGATGTCGTACTGATCCTCGACCAGGTCGGCGATGCTGTCATCAGCCACCATGACCGTCCAGATTCCGACTCCGCATCCGGACGAACTTCGAGACGACATCGACAAGCTCGAGACTTGGAGGGCGTCAGTGGAGGCGCGGAAGTCCACCGTCGACGCGAGGCGGAAAAGGGACGCGGGCAGTCGGCAGCGCAGCAATCGAAAGGCTTCGTCTATTTCGTTTGCTGTGGCACCTGCTCGAAGAGTTCGCCCACCGAGACATTAAACAGCGAGCACAGTTTGTCCATCGCATCCAGGTCCACCCTGGCGGCGGTCTCGTTGTACAGCAGCGTGATCGTGTTGCGGTGCAGGCCAGTGTCCCGTGCGACGTCGGCAATCTTCATCTTGTGCTCGCCCATGAGTCGGGACAGGTGGCACTTGATCACGTCATTCTCCAAGAAGAAAAGTCATTCAAGATGACAAAAAGCACTTGCAAATGGCGTTCCATGCTCTAGAATGTCATTCAAGATGGCAAAAAGCACTTTGACCTGCATTTTTGCCGTCTTGATTGTCCATCTTTTGCAAGGAGCCTGAAGTGCAGGAAGCTACCTATCTGACGACCGACGAACTGTCGGCGCGCATCAAGTACGACGCTCGGACGATTCGGGAGCGGCTCAAGGACAGCGTGCTCATCGAGGGCGTCCATTACATCCGGCCCTTCGGAGGACGGAAGATCCTGTACCTCTGGGAGTCCATTGCGCGCGACATGGCAGCCATGTCGAGTGTGGACCGCAACGCGATCCCTCTCGCCAATGGAGGTGTGCTCCATGGGTAGCATCAGGTCGCGTGCGGACAACGATCTGCTGTTCTTCGACTTCAGATTCGAGGGCCGGCGGTGCAGGGAACAGACGCTGCTTCAGGACTCCGCGCCAAACCGGAAGCGCATGCAGAAGGTGCTCGAAAAGATCGAGCAGGAAATCGCTTCGGGAACGTTCGTCTACGAGGCCTATTTTCCGAATGCGAAGCCACGGGGACAGTCGCCTGGATCGTCGTCGCCAGTGGCCGGTACGGAAGCAACTCCGCACGCCGCAGCGGTGGTCGTCTCGGCAACCCCGTCATTCGCGGTGTTCGCCGAGCAATGGTTCACCGAGCACAAGGTCGAATGGCGCCGCTCCCACATCAAGGTGCTGCGCTCGACCCTCGACGGGCACCTGCTCAAGCACTTCGGCAACAAGCCGGTGGGCGAAATCTCGAAGTCAGACATCCTGGCCTTCCGCACCAAACTGTCCGGGATGCCAGGGCGCGTCGGCGAGAAACTGAGCAACAAGCGCATCAACGGCATCCTCGCACCGCTGCGCCAGATCCTCACCGACGCCGCTGATCGCTATGGCTTCGTCTCGCCAACCGCGAGCCTACGTCCGTTGCGTGTGCGCAAGACCGACGTCGAACCATTCACGCTCGACCAGGTGCAGCAGATCCTCGTCACCGTGCGCGTCGACTACCGCGACTACTTCACCACGCGGTTCTTGACCGGCATGCGCACGGGCGAAGCCCATGGCCTGAAGTGGAAGTATGTCGATTTCGAGCGCCGCCTCATCCTCATCCGCGAGACCGTCGTGCTTGGTGAGGACGAGTACACCAAGACCGACGGCTCGCAGCGCGACATCCAGATGAACCAGGTCGTCTACGAGGCGCTCAAGCGCCAGTTCGAAGCGACCGGCAAGCTCAGCGAATACGTTTTCTGCAACCGTGAAGGCAACCCGCTCGACAACGACAACTTCAACGACCGCGTCTGGGCGCCGCTGCTGCGCCACCTCGGACTCAAGCACCGGCGCCCGTACCAGATGCGCCATACGGCGGCGACCTTGTGGCTCGCCTCTGGCGAGCAACCTCAGTGGATTGCAAGTCAGTTGGGACACACTTCGTCTGAGATGCTCTTCCGCGTTTACTCGCGGTTCGTCCCCAACCTAACCCGTCAGGACGGCTCGGCCATCGACCGCCTGCTCGCCACGCGCTTCTCGTCCGGTGCGGTGCGCGGCAAGGGCGCGTCTGAAGACGGTGCCCCTCCACCGAGCCAACCGCCGCCTGAGCGGCGAGCGATGCCAGTCGCCCTGGCCTGACCGCTGACTGAGGTTCGTTTCGATGCGGCCGCAAGGCTCGCAGGGATCAACACGTCCCTGTGGCGTCGACGGACTCGATCCCGAAGAAATCACGCAATCGCACAGGTCACGCCTGCATGCCCAGGCGCCGCTGTGCCCACACGAAAGGGTTTCACATGAACACGACCAATTCGACCCGCCGCTCGCCGGTGGTTCACATCTTCACCGTCAAGCTGCAGACGCACGTGTCGCGCGCGGACACCCGCAAGTTCTTCCGTCGCATGCAGCGCGACATGGCCCGCGCGGGACTGATCATGAACCACAGCGGGGGCTTCTGCATGGCGGTGAAGGAGGTCGGCGCCAACTGGCGCACTGACCGCCACCTCTTCATGAACTGGCTGATCGACCAGCCCGAGTCGCGCGACATTGTGATCGCGACGCCGGCCTTGCTTCGCCGGATGCTCGAGGGCGAATTCAACCTCGAGGCCGACCTCGCCCGTCTGGACATCGCCGAGGAGATGGTGTCGCGCTGGCTCATCAACAAGGTGCTCACGGGCCTCATGACCCGCGCCATCAACCGCCTCCAAATCAACCTGGAGGTCTGACATGCACCGCGGCATTCAGTCTTCAAGCGACCGCCAAATCGACGGTCCAGCGCCCATCGGCGATTACCTGCCGAAGCTGCGCCTGCGCGTTCGCACGATCCCGACCCTTGTCTGGCGCGACGGCGCCTGGCGCGTGGAGTGGATCGTCGTGAGCTATCCCGAACTCCTGCACACGACCGGCATGCCGCGGTCCGTGCACTCTGCCACACGGAGGCAAGCATGACCAGGAAATCCAACCCCGCCATCGGCCGCCAAGTTCGTGGGCGCAGCGCGCCAGGCCGCGCTTTCGAGCGCGACCAACCCTGCTTCGTCTACCTGGCCGTCCACTCGGCCGGCCAGCGCTTCAAGGTGGGCCTGTCAATCGACCCGCTGACGCGCTTCGAGCAACTGCCCGAAGCGCGCGACATCGACCTGACCGTCACCCTCGTGCGCCGCCTGCCGACCCAGGCGCGTGCCAACCAGGTGGAGCGCTCGCTGCACAAGGCGCTGCACCCGTTCCGGCTGCGGGCCGAGCATGGCGGCGACGGCTGCACGGAATGGTTCCAAATGGACGCGTTCCCGCGGGCCACCCTGCTCATCGACCTGATGCCCGATGCGGCGGAGCCGTCCCACACGCTGGTGAGGCGGGTCAGTGAAGGTCAGCGCAGCGAGTACGTCCGAGTGGCGGAGGTCAACGTCGCCCAGACGTTGGCGGCCGTGGCGCTGTGGCGCCTGGCGGGCAGTTTCGCGGGGCTGACCGTGGTCGGGGAGGGCTCGCAGGTTGGGCTGGAGATCCGGAACTTCCGTCCGAGCCTGCACCGCGCAGCCACCGGGCTGCGCGCCCGCTTGCTCGACGTCGATGGCTCCTATGGCCTTCGCACGCCGCGCCGCGCCAGGTCACCGGCCAGTCTGGTTCGCATGGTGAGCTACGGGGGCCCGGAGTCCAACGACCTGCGGATCGAACTGCAGCGCGCATCCGTCCTGGCGAAGCTACCGGGTGGCGCCAAGCTCGTCCAGCACCTGCGCGACGGCATCGGCCTGCTGCGCTTCGAGTCGCGGGTGCGCAGTCCGACGCGCTCCCCGCTGACGGACCAGCAGATCAGCGCGGGCCTGGGCCGGCTCCTGGAGCGCTCGGCCGATGACCGCCAGGGTTCACCTTCCCTCTGGGATTGAACAAACCCGCTCACTGAAGGCCGGCTCGACTGCAACAGCGGATTCAGAAGTCCCCCTCAGGCTGGGACTCCGGTCACCGGCCTTGGAAGAACTCGTATCAAACACCGAGGAGATCAACATGACGACGCCCATGGAGCGCGCACGCGCGCTGCGATTCGCCCACGAAGTCCTCTCGCTGGTGCGCACCCGCGACGATGTCCCCGAAGACCTGCGCCAGCAGGCCCACGTGACGCTGCGGCACCTGCCGGCGCCCCACGACATTGCCTTCATGGCCCAGCAGCCCGTCCTGAACTGGTGGATCGAGCCGGAAGTGCCCTGGGGCGAGTCGATGTGCCTGCCGTTCGACGCCCTGCCGTCGGCCGAGCAGTACCGGGGGCGGACCACGGCCTGGACGGCGTGGCTGGAGCACACCGGCGACAACGACATGCTCAGTACCTTCGTTGCCGTCGGCTACGCGACCGACGAGAAGCTGGCGCGGGCCATGTTTGCCGGGCGCTTCGGCATCGAGTACGCCAAGCTGGCCAACGTGGAACAGGGACTCGTTGCCAACGAGGTCACGGAGCGGGTGATCTCACGGGCAGCTTTCGAGCGCATGGCCGTCGCGGCCCACGGCCACGAGGACTTCTGCATGTACGCGCGGCTGGATCACGCTGCCGTCCTCAACCGGACCAGTATCCCTGCGCACGACCCTGGGCTGGACTAAAGCGCCTCAACGACCGTTTGCACTCAGATATCCCCAGGAGGTTGGGCGTGCGATTGCTTCGCATCCCTCGACCTCCTACGCCCAATCCGAACGAGAGGAATTGAACATGACCCCGCATATGCAGCGAGCCAACTCCCTGCGCGTCGCCCACGAGACGCTTGTTGCCATGCAATCCCGGGCTGACGATCCGCAAGGCCGGCTCCGTCGCCCCAACATCACGTTGCGCAGTCTCCAGGCAGGCCAAAAGGGCGATGAGGTCGCTCAGTTGCCCATCTTCACTTGGTGGCTAGAAATTGAACCCGGTCAGGACGGCGGCGCTCTTCATGGCAAACGTTCCCCGCAGGCCGATTCGCCCAAGACTGCCTGGACGGTGTCGCTCCAACTCCGCGACATCGACGGGCTGGGCTGCACGCTCGTGGTGGTTTGCTGCGCAGCCAACGAACATCAGGCCCGCCGTGCGTTCGCCGCCAGGCACGGCACGCAATACGCCCTGATGGCCCAGACCGTCGCTGGCATCGTGGTCGACTCGATCACGGAGCCGGTCATCCCGGCCATCGCGCTGAACATGATGAAGATGCTGACGGCGCGAAACGAGGCGTTCTCCTTCTGTGCGCGGGCAGACTATGACCTCCCGCCGTCGCAGCCTAAGGGTCGGTGACATGGCCAACAGACATCGTTCGACGAGGCCGAACCGCGTTCGCGTGCGTTTGTGGCCCAGGCGCGGGCTCAGTCGGGGCGAAGAGGACGCCTTGGCGTCAGCCTTGGATCACTCACGCGCCGGTCAGTCCTGGACGTGGGATGGTGAAGCGCTGGCCGGTGAGATGCGAACGCCGGCTGAATTCACGGTCACGGACGTCGTCGACCACCTCTGCCAGTTGCACGACCACGCGGATCTGGTGCGAGTTGAAATCTCGTGTCCGTTCGCCTGCGGCCAGAGGGCGACGGCATGGCTGCGGGTTCAGCGCAGCAATCCGGACCTCAAGGTGCTCTGCGGCCTCTACAGCGATCGTCTCCTGAGCGCCGAGGCGGTCGTCCAGGCGCTCGGTGGCTTTGTGGTTCCGGCCGCCGGCGACTGGCAGTTCGACGACGGCCGGCGCCGCCCGGCTACTTGACGCGACCGCGCGACCCGCCGCTGGGCGAGCGGACCTTCTCCTTCGCCCGCGCCGAGGCTTTGGCTCGCACCGGGGCCTCGAGGAGCGCAGCTGCGGAGACTTCTAGCGCGTCAGCCAGCGCATGAATCATCGTCAGAGTCGGATTTGCAACACCCGTCTCGATGCGGCTCATGTACGTACGGAACACGCCAGCTCGCTCGGAGAGCTGTTCCTGGGTGATTTCGCGCTCGATCCGGAGTTGCTTGACCCGCTTGCCGAAGCGCTGACAGTGGTTCAGACGCACCCAGGAATGCTCGGGTATGTACACTAACTAATACACACACTAATTCGTACATTTCAGTTCTCGGTGCCCACGCACCACCCGACCGTCAACTAAGCCGACGACATCGGCAGGAGGAAACATGAAGAAGGTCACTGCGAACCTCATGTCGCTGGCTGCGGCTTTGGCAACAGCGTCTATTGCGACAGCCTCCGTCGCCGCGGGGGGCAAAAATCCGGCCGGCAGTGTTGGCTCGATAGCCGATGTGGTGAGGCTCGCAGGCGGCGGCGACCCCATCGCCTACGGTCAACTGATGGCCTTCGGGAATCGCTGCGGCGTCGAGCCGGAGCTTGAAGGGTCAGCCGCCGCAAGGGTGGCGAGTACATCCATGCGGACTGGGCAAGTGAAGGCGGTCGAAGACTTCTTCACCAAAGCCCAGCCAGGGCTTCGGCAAGGGAACAACGTGCCGAAGGCGGCGATCGACTGTGCGGCAACGCGGCAAGGTATGTTGGAGCTCACTGGCGCTTCGGGTGCATTCGCGCTGGGCCTTGGCGACAACGATCCGCATGTCAGGGTGATTTCACGCAATTCTTGCGCATTCGCGACAGAGGACCCCGCCGCAATCATGATGACGGCTTACCTCAACGAAAAGAACGGCATCGACGGGCTCCCTTTGAGCAGGGAGAGAAACATTCGCCGCGCCAAGCTTGCGGACATCTTCATCGCGCCGCAGTACATCGAAAGATATCGGATCGTTCCCGGAACCATCGGACTCGACACGAAGGGCTCCAGACCTGAGAAGCTGATTTGCATCAAGGCCCGGGGCGGGATGCACTTGGCGGACACGGTCATAACCAATCGCGAAAACGGCTGGACTTGGGTCATGGAATACCAATTGGCGGATGAGAAGGGGCGCCTCTTCATATTGCCGACCCGTCCGCCGGCGGCAGCGTTCGTCGACTCGTTCCCGTACGGCAACGACCCCTCGACGTCGATATCTCCAATGTCCGTGATTGACGGCTACCCAGCCACGAAGGAGTAGGCAGAAGTAGCGGCCTGCCCACGGAAGTCAAGCGCAAAGAGGAAAATCTCTGTCCGTGAACTCTGCGAATGCTTCAATCCGATCGTAGTCCGAGCGCACCATGTCTCATCCTTGGTGGGGTAGGGATGAGCAAATCCTATGGCGCAGCGCGGACAGAAAATTTGCTGAATGCACGTGTTTCACGTCACATTCAGCGTCACGATGGCGGCTGCGCCGCGGTGGTCCGGGCTACCGGCGCGTGCCATGGCGGGGCTTCGCCTGGGTTCGCGGACTGCGCAAGGCGCGCGGACCCCTTGCGCACAGGGGGTTCAAACTCATACCGCCTCCAAGACGGGTTATGTCAATCGGGCACGGGTATATCGGTTTTATGCCCGCATGTGCTGGCAGCCTGCATCGCCTCTCCGACGGGGCGCGCGCAGGCGCCGCGCCCTCTTACGCGATCGGTGTTCCGTATCCTCCGATCGGAATGTCTCCGGACGAGGCCCTAGACATTTCGCGGGCTTCAAGCTCAGCGTCAACATGCCCGAGCCGGCTCAGCTCAAGAGCAAGTCAAACACGCCGAGCACAGCTAGGCTCATCGCCGGGTACGTGCGCGCAAGACCGTGTCGGGGGCACGGCAGGTGGGTTGGCGGAACACCTCGCGCCCGCCCCAGCCATTCGGGGTGCATCGTCGCTATGATGGGCGGGCGGCTCCCGGTTCCCGGCCGCCAAGGCAACGGCTCACTCGCTGCCGTGTTGGCGAGCACTGATGCCCATGAGGGACGGTGCATGGCAGGCCGTTTCTTGCGATCGTCATTCGGCGGAATCGTTGCCCGAGGAGCAAACATGAAAGCGTGGCTTCGCAGCAATTTTCGTGATCCGAAGACGTCGTTCGCGTCTGCGATGGCGCTCACAGGCGGCCTCGGCGTTCTCTGCTGCTGTGCAATCGTCCTCATCGTCTTGCTGAACCGCTAAGGCAAACCCGCGGAAGCACGCTCGATGGCTGGGCCATCCGCAGGCGGTTCTCCAACCGATGAAGTGGGCACCGATGTTTGTGCCGTCTCAGTCAGGAGGGGCCATGGCGGCCGTGCTGCAGCGTCGAGAATTTGAGCAAGACGGCATCTCGTTCACGATGCTGACGGGGCTGTTTGCCATCGCCATGCGGTCGATGCATACCCGAGCGTCGGCGTGTCGGATACGGCGGCTCGATTGGTCGACCGCTTGCGCAAGTACCGGATCGTCCCTGTGGACTCCTTCCTTGGCCTTGCTTTTCGAGGCACGTTGGAACCTGATGATGAAGCCTCTGTCGCGCTCCACGAGTTGTGCGTCTATGTGGCGGTCAACAATTTGCGGGATTCCGCGATCGCCAACGCAGAAGCGTTTCTTGACGAGGTTGACACCCGGGCGCCAGAGGCTCTCGAGATTGCAACCTTCAGACGGCACAGCGTCAACCGGTAGTGGGTACCTGGACGGCAAAAGAACGCGCAGGGGGCTGCGGCGTTACCCGGCACGCACTTCAATGAGGACATTCGCGGTGACTTCCCAGCCCAGCGACTCGGGTCGTGCAACCTTCATCGACCACCTTCAACGGTGGCCGTTTTCCTGGGGCCCAGGATTGATGCGCCCCTTGAGCGAACTGAAGGCAAAATATTGGCATGCCTAACATTGCCACCGTCCTCAAAGCCGAAATCGCGCGCGTTGCTCGCAAAGAGCTGCGCTCACAGACTGACAGCCTAAAGAAGTCCCTCGCGTCCCACCGCACCGAGATTGCGGCGCTCAAGAAGCGCGTCCGTGAACTGGAGTTGCCGACCGCCGCTGACCGGCCACAAGCGGCTCGCGAGCGACCAGTTCTTGGTGGACGCCATCGCGGCCACCATTAGCGGTTTGGCGAACTACGGCTGATCGATATTGGCCGGTACCAAACGCTGCGTGAACACGAACAGGTCGGGATTGTCGATGTCAATCGTCGCGCTGACCCAGTGCGTATTGCGCGCCCCGAAGGTCTCCACTCGAGTGAAGTTCGCAACAACGCCACCCTTCGGCCCGCTGAGCGGCTTGTCAAGCTTGAAGTAGTGGCTGTCGCCATGGACGAAGGCCACCTGACCCGGGAACGCCATCGCGGCGTCGCGCAACGCATTGACGTAGTCCGGGAAGGCGTCCCAGGAACGCGGGTCGACAAGATGATTCTCATTGTTGAACATGGGATCCGCCTGCGCGATGATCATCACGCCCTTCGCGTGGACCTGCCTCGCGTAGGCAAAGCCATCACCGAGCCAGGCCAGGTTGGCGGACTTGCGGGCAACCTCTTCGGCGCGCTCGCGCTCGATCTCGGCCTGCGGACGGGACTCTCCGTCGACACCGGCGTACGGATAATTGTCGTTGGAACCCTGCATGTTGAGCGTGATGTACACGACCGGGCCGTACTTCCACCGCGCGTTTTCCACGTACTGGGGGTACTGGCGTGTCAGCGAGAGCTTGTGCTGGCCGAGGCTGAACCGCGTCGGGAAGAACAGTTCACGCTCGTGCTGCAGACGTTCGATCGGGTCGGCGGTCTCCGGCGTGGAGGTCCCGGGTCCATAGCGGCCCCAGCAATCCGTCCAGTCGTTGTCACCGGGCACCATGACCAGAGGTTGCACGAAGGCGCTGAAGTTGGCGAGCGCCGGGAAATACACATTGGAGTCGGTGCAGGGGCCATCGCCGCCAGCCTTGAGGTCGCCGTCAAAGACCGAGAATGCCACGTGCGCGGCGTTGACGTCCGCGATCAGGTTTGGAAATTGTGCCTTTCCGATCTGGTTGTAGGGCATGTCGCCGAATAGCGCGATGGTGTACTTTGAATGCCCGTCATCGTTTTCGCCATGGTTCTGGCCCTGACTATCCTTGGCATTGCTGATGGAAGCGGCGCAGGCCAAGGCCAATGCGATGACGGCCGAAAAATGTCTGTTGTTGAACTTCATACCAACTTGCTCCTTAGCGATGAGGTCGCACCTCAAGGGTTGAATCGAACGTCGCGAATACGGGGAGCAGTTGGCCGCGGGCATGTGACGTCGACATGACGCTTCGGTGCGGTTTTCGTGTACGGGGGACCGTCCCTTCGGGCGATTGCCCTGGCCGCGACCTCCGAGGACGCATGTCGGCCCAGGACCTGACTGTTACAGACGTCGGCTTTGGAGCAGTCCACCGAGCCCCCGACCCGGCGGTGCCGGCCCATACGAACAGGTCGATACCGGCCGGATTCGGATTGAGAAGTTCATCTCAGGTCGTCGTACATTTGATGTCGGAAGGACACCAATGCAAGACGAAAACTGGGAAGCTGTTTGGGATGCGGAGGCTGCTGAGGAAGCGGCGGACCGCGAGCGCAAGGCCGAGCCACCGCCTTCGATCGATCGCGAAGGCAACAGCGTCTCCGACATGGGCTCTAATCTCGGGTTCGATTCGCGCTACTTGACCAATGCACGCGTGGAGACGACGTATTGCACGTACTGGCTGGTCTCGCCGTGCGCGACGACCTGGTACTTCGTACCAACGTCCACCTTCGCCCAGCAATAGTTGATGGTTGGAACATTGGCGCTGGGTCCACCCGCGCCCTTGCAGAGAACCTTGCCGTGATCATCGACGACAGAGAAATTCTGGATAGCCCCAGAGGAGTTCATCGTGGCGAGAATGCGGTTCTGAGACTCGCTGGTGATGGGTCCCGACTTGTAGTTGCCGGCAGTATCGAATTCTCCGATGTTGCGCCGGTCGGCGACCGCCTGCAGGTTGTCACCAAAAGCTGGCCAGAGGCCCTTCACGTTCGTGCTGGGAATGGATTGAAGCTTTTCGCTGATCCAGTCATGGTGACGCCGAAAGGTTGTCGCCATCTGAAAGCCAATCGTGGACGTCATCGTGCAATCGCTCGTGCTGAAGCCCGACGTCACGCCAATTTCAGTCCCGGCGACAGTCGGTTGCCACAAGGGGCCACCGGAGTCGCCCTGGCAAACCGTGGCCGCTGATCCACCGTGCAAGGGTGAATAGGTCGAACACAGGGTCGCGGTTGGTTCCAAGTAGCTCAAGCTGCTACATGTGCCCGAAGTGACGGGACCGACGCCCTTGATCCCAGATTGCAGCAGCTGTGGCAATGCGATGCCATTGCTGCCCTTCACTGCGCTGTACCCATAGCCGACGACCTCACCGGGCCCCCAGGACGCGGCGGCGTCCACTGCCGCAGGCAGTGACGGCGGGTCGATTTCGGTCACTGGCTCATCCAACACAAGCAAGGCAAGGTCATCGCGAATTGCACTGCCGCTGAACGTGTAGCGCTCATCGATGATGACTTGCTTGACTTGCTTGAGTCCTGCATGTTGGAAAAAGACTTTCCAACGGCTCGGGTCGATCATCGGAGACTTCGGCTTGCCAGGCGCCCCATTAACGCACTCAGCCCCATTGGCTGGGTTGTCCTGGGGGTAGTACGAGTAGCACATGCAATGAGCAGCCGTGAGCACGACGTTCTGGCGTATCAAGGTGCCGCTACAGGCGGGCATGTACGGATCCTGGCCATCCTCACGAGCAAGAAGCAAGGCCACTGCAGGATGTGCGGTAGTCGCGCCATCGCCTTTGTAGGTGTTGATCGATGGCGTTGGTGTCGGTGTGCCCGGCTTGACGGGCGCAATGGTAGAAGGCCCGATCGGCGGCGCCGTGGCCATGCGCTCGAGAAATACATTGGGCGCCAGCGCCTGCAACTTCTTGGCTTCCACGGCAAACTTGCCGCCCATCCGGTTCAACTGCGCTACCGTGTCGCGCTTAGCTTGCGCCACCGCGTCTCTGGCTTCCTCGGGCGTGAGCTTGCGTGCGCGCAGCAGTCCGGGGCTCGGAGTGGCACCGTCCGTCTGAGCCACGACGGGCGCTGCGCAGACCATCGCAACGAGTGCGCAGGATAGAGCGCGAGTGATCATGAGCTCTCCGATTCCTGAGGAACAGGCCCCGATAGGCACACCGTCCGTGTCAATCTACTTGCCGCTGCAGCTTTCCGCCTTCGCTTTGCAGGTGGCCAGCCGCTGCTGCTGGAAGATCAGGTCGGCTTGCGCCTGGACGGCGGCTGCCTGCTGGGCCACCGTTGAGCCCTTGGTGGTCGCACCCACAGCACTACCGATCGCACTGAGGGCGTCGGCGGTATCCGTGACACCCGTAGACGCGTAGCCGATTTTGGTGATCGCGCCGCTACTGGCCAGCGTGAGGGAGAACTTGCGTTGTCCAAAGACTACGGGCTTTGGAATCGGAACGTGGATCAGGTCTTTTGTCTCGTTCAGCGGCACCAGGGCCTCCCCGCTCCAGATCGCCTCGCGATTGACGCCCTTCATGTCATCTTTGAGGCCACGCACCTGCAGCTTGACCGTGGCTAGGGAGTTCAGATCCAGCGCGAAATCTGAGGTGTCTGCTCCCGCCCAGCTCGTAGCCTTCGCCTTGGCAGCGCTGACGTACTCGACTGCGAATCCCAACTGAGGGATGCTCTTCTTCAGCGCATTGAAGTACGTGTGGCTCGCAAAATCCGTGTCGAACTCCGGATTGAACGTCGGCCCGGTGCCCGAGCTGTCCTTGAATTGAACGTTGGCAGCCGACGTGTCGTATCCGAAGCTGTGTGTGTAGGTCAGCGTGAGCGACGGAGGCGGCGCGTCGGCCTTGGCGCCTTTGGGGGCGAGCGCTGCGATCGTCGCGCACGCCGCTTTGGGGTTCATCGCTGGGGGAGCGGCGGCGGCGGTCAGACCCGCTGCCTTCACCACTGCCAGAACATCCTTGACCACCGTACTCCCCTGGCCGGTAGTCGAAGTGTTCACGCCACTCAGGCGACCATCGTCAGTGAAGCTGAACGAGATGTCTGCGTCATTCAACGTGCCAGAAATGTTGCGTGGCGTGATCGTCACGACATGGTCTGTGTCGCTCGAGTAGACCGTCGAAGGATTGACGGTGACCACCTGAAGCACTTCGTCGCCGGTTGCGTTGCAGGTCAACGTCTGCGTGACGGTGAGTGTCGTTTCCGCCTTGGGCAAATAGTAGGTCAACGAACCCTTGGGGATGCCATTGGCGCAGCCGCTCAGCGCGACGACGGTGACAGCACCGAGGATGGACAAAAGGCTGAGAACGTTCTTCGTGACCATCAGCATCTCCCAGGTAGAAACAACGACAGAATGACTACCGTTGGTCGGTTTCGATGGCCCGGCTGATCAGATAGACGCGGTTGATCGATAGGCCCTTGTCATGACCCCTGCCTAGTTGGCGGTTCCGATCGGCTCGGCGACATCAAGCTTGATGGTGCGCAAACGCGACATCGAAGGCATCCTTCAAGTTGATGATCTTCTTTCTTCCGAGACAACTGCCGCAACGCTCGCTGTCACGTAGACCACCCAGAACCCCGAACATCCGCGCCACCGGCATATTGCCGGGAGGTCTCCGATGCGAGTCTGAGCTCTGCTGCTGACGGCGGCATCCCCTAACGCCATTTGTCGGGTTTCGATCAAGACTTTCGTTTTACGCGCGCGCGCAGATAGCTATGGCCCGGCTCGGGCCGATGCGAACGACCGCTTCGAGGCGTCGAGATCGACGGGGTAAAGGACTGCTTGGGGTCGGGAACATCCGGTCGTGCTGCCGGACAGCGGTCGTTCGCCGGGTGCGCACCGCTGGGAAGCTCCGAATCGCCCGCGACAGCGGGTCGGAAGGCCTGCTTCAGGCGCTCAATGCCCACTCATGACCGCAGTACGCCGATAGCAGCCCTCGAGATCCGCGGCGACAGCACCTCGGAGAAGACCTGCTAAAGATGCTGGCACAGGGCCCCGACGACTGCTTCGGGCGCATACCTACCTCGCGCCGGGTTCAGGTGCCGCGTGTGCAGCAGGCCGAACCTCATGGGCGCGAGGGCACGAAGGGCTCGGCCATCGAGAGCTAACGGCTGCGGCGTCGTCAAGCGTCGGGTTCGTTCTAACCCCCCAGCGATGTTCCTGGCGTAGCCGAGCCGGGACGATCGAAGCGATCCGCTCGTGCGCGCGACGGCCGTCGTCGTGGGGCGGATGCCGGCGCTGCTGAAACGGTTGGAGCGGGCCACGCCGGCGCAGCGCACGTCGGCGAACTTCCCGTACCCGCCGCTGTTTCGATTCGGGCGCTATGAGCTCGACGTGGCCGGCGGACTCGCGTTGATCGCATCTCTGGAGGCGATGGACTGGATCCTGCGGTTCGTCGACGCATTGCTGAAGGGCTTGCGGCACCAAGGGGTTCCTTGCTGTTGCGGCGGCGTCATCATCGTCATGCTCCATCGGTAGAGTTTCGGAGTTCGCCGGAACCATTCGTCACAGCGCCGGTTCAGGTGCACATGCTGCCAGGCGCCCCGCGACTTCGAGGTGACGAGCGCCGGCGCCTCTTCGTCGCCGCTCACTCGAACTTGGTCAGCAGCCGAGACAGGATCGAGGAGTTGTAGTGCGCCGTTTCGAAAGGGTGCTCGGAGTCTGCGCGCGCACGGCTCGGCATTCGTCCGAATGTGGCGCAGAAATTGCTCGGGCAAGACCACCAGTCCTTTGGTCCGATCGCATGCAGACCATCGAAAACGTCATTGCCCAGACATCCGTGCCGCGCGTGGGCCTGGAGCGCCACCTCAACTGCGACGCCGACACGCAGGCGAGGTCACTGCGCGGATGGAACCAGTGTTACGACCAACTCAGTGCTGGTCGATTCGTGGGCATGACCCTCGATGTGCACCTCGACGGGGCGCAACTGTTCCGCGAACACACCAGCCATGCACTACGCCAGAAAGGCTGCGCGCCCGAAGGTGCATACCTCTTCGCGATCAACGTCGAGCCTTCTGTGCAATCGCGATTTCTCGGTAGCCTGGTCACTCAGGACTCCCTGCTTCTCGCCGCTGACGGCACTGATTTTGAGTTCTGCTCGCCAGCGCACTACGTCGGTTGCGGAGTCACGATCAAGGAGGAGGCCGTGAAGAGCTACGCGGCGGTGATCGGCGCAGATCTGCCAGACACGCACGCTACTGGGCACGACGTGATCCATGCCGGTGCTGCGGTCGCGCGATTGCGCAGCGTCCTGCTGTCTGCGTTCAACGGTCTGGAGCGCGATCAGCGTGTGCTGGAGAACGAGAACGCCCGTCGCAGCCTTTACGAGGATCTGCTCGGTCTTGTCTTCGACGCGTTGCAGGGTGCCGAGTCCGAGCGTAGAGACCAGCCAACTTCGCATCGTCATGCTCGCATCGTCGGGCTCGCCGAAGAATACGTGCTGTCGCGACCGTTCGAATCCGTGTCGGTAGCCGATCTCTGCCGTCACGTCGGCGCGAGCCGGCGGCTGCTGCAATATGCATTCCAGAACGTAATGGATATGCCGCCCAATCGCTACCTGCGTGCCATTCGACTTTGCCGTGTCCGGCGCGAGCTGAAGGCGGTCGGTGGGTCGGTCAACGTCCAGGACGCTGCGGCTCGCTGGGGGTTCTGGCATCTGGGGCACTTCGCGCTCTACTACAAGCAAATGTTCGGCGAGCGCCCCTCCGACACCGTCCGCCGGGCGACCGAACGCTGAGTCTCATATTCATCGCGACGCTTTGCCAATTCTGGATACTTCCTTGTGCTCAGCCAGACTCATACTTGGAACCATGCGCTGCTCCCGCCTCTAGGCCGCGCTGCACCAAGCCGGAGTTCGATGATGAATAGGGAAGAATTTTTACGCGGTATGCCCAAATGCGAACTGCATGTGCATCTCGAGGGTACGCTCGAAGCCGAGATGAAGTTTGCGCTGGCCAGACGCAACGGCATCGACCTGCCATACGCCGATGCGGACGCGATGAAAGCCGCTTACGTATTTCACGATCTCGAGTCCTTTCTGCAGATCTACTACGAGGGTTTGCTCGTTCTGCGCACGCGACAGGACTTTCACGATCTTTGTCTCGCGTATCTGCGCAAGGCGCACTCACAGAACGTGGTCTATGCAGAGATGTTCTTCGATCCGCAGGCCCATACATCACGGGGTATTGAATTCGACGACATCATGCAGGGCTTTCGCGATGCTCAGCTTGAAGCTGAACGGCATCTTGGCATCCAGTCGCAGCTGATCCTGTGTTTCATGCGCAACTTGAGCGCCGACGACGCGATGGCTGTGCTGCTCGAGGCTCTACCGTACCGGGACTGGATTGTTGGTGTTGGGCTCGATTCCTACGAGGTCGACAATCCGCCAGCCAAATTCGCCAGGGTCTTCGCACGTGCTCGCGAAGAGGGTTTGCGGTTGACCATGCACTGCGACGTGAACCAACCCAATACGCACGAACACATTCGCCAAGCTATTGTTGAAATCGGTGTGGACCGAATCGACCATGGTGTCAATGTGCTTGATGACCCGCATCTTGTGGCGCTCGCGCGTGAGCGCCAGGTAGCGTTCACACTGTGTCCGTTCGCCAACCAGGTTGTTTTGCGCGAAAACGCTCAGCAACCCGTGCGGAAGATGTTGGAGATGGGGTTGCGACCGACGCTGAATTCGGACGACCCGGCCTACATGCAAGGTCTGTACGTGAACGAGAACTATCTGATGGTTCAGGATGCGTTGACGCTAGACGGTGCCGCGATGCTGGACCTGTCGCGCAACGGCTTCGAGTCGGCCTGGCTGTCGCGCGCAGCCAAGGATCGGTTCCTGGCGCAGCTTGACCGCTATGCGAGCGAAGCGGTAGACACTTAGTTGAATTGCCGCAGTCTCGCGGCGATCCCTATTTGTCCCTCGCTCCACCTGCGCCCCTACCAGATGTGGTGCCGGAGTTGCGCCGGCTTCGCTGGCGGCCTACGCACTGAGGCTCAGTGTCGAGACGTCTTTGGCAGGGCGTTTCCGCGCTTCTATACCCGAGGCTACGGAGATACCGACTATCAGATCAACTCGTCGCAACCCGCGTCACGGGCTGGGTGGACTTCAGCAACCTCGCCGCGATGACGACCGCCCCCCGCTCGGCCTGGAATTCCGCGCGATTTTCTGATCCTTTGAGAAGGCATTCGACATGAACCTCGACGACAGCCCCGCCGACAACGTGCGTCGGCGCCTACTGGCGGTTACTGCGGCGGTGCTATGCGCCCGGCCCGCCCTGGTGCGGGCGACCCCCAATCCTTTGAAGGCCGCGTTTGTCTATGCCGGACCAGTAGGCACCTCGGGCTGGAACTTCTCGCACGATCTCGCGCGCAAGGCGGTCGAGCGTAGCTTCGGCATGCGCTTGCGCACGCAGATCGTCGAATCGGTCGACGAAGGAAATTCCTCGGAGCGGGTGTTTCGTGACCTCATCGCACAAGACGTGCGGCTGATCTTTGCGACCTCGTTCGGTTACATGAGCAGCGCGCTCAAGGTCGCCGCCGAATTTCCGGACGTCAAATTCGAACACGCTACCGGCCTCAAGACTGCGGCCAACTTGCGCACCTACGACGTTCGTAGCTACGAGGCGGCCTATCTTGCTGGCATCATCGCAGGCGCCCAGACGCGCACCAACCAGATTGGCGTCGTAGGCGCGATGCCCACGCCCGAAGTCGTCCGGATGATCAATGCTCTGACGATGGGAGCGCTCTCGACGAATCCGGCTGCCGTGGTTCGTGTCGTCTGGGTCGACGATTGGGCCAACCCGCCTCGCGAGACAGAAGCCGCGCAGACCCTTGTCAACCAGAACTGCGATGTGCTGATGCAGACGACGGATTCGTCCGCCGTGCTGCAAGTGGCCGAGCGCCTGGGCAAACAGGGCTTCGGCCTATCAAGCGACATGAGTCGACTTGCACCGCACGCCCATTTGGGTTCCGCAATTTTCGACTGGACGCCTTACTACAGCAAGGCGATCCGCGATGTGCTCGAAGGCCACTGGTCTCCGGGACGGGTTTGGTGGGGTATCAAGGAGGGGTTGGTCGATCTGGTCGGCGTGCCTGACCGCGTGCCTGCAGCCGTGCGCCTTCGTGTCGAAACGATACGCAGCGGTCTGCGCGATGGCAGCTTTTCGATCTGGCAGGGCCCGCTGCAAGACAACACCGGCAAGATCGTGCTCGCGAACGGCCAGAGGGCGAGCGACGACTTCCTGCAGCACATGCAGTTCTACGTGAAAGGCGTCCAGGGGCGCGTGCCGGAAGCAGGTAGATAAGCTTAACCACCAAGAATGCGACCAATGAAACTCCAGAAGCAATTTGTGATGACGTTCCCTGTCTTTGCCGCGATCGGCGTTTCCCCCGCGTTCGCACAATCCGCAACGACGGCGGCAAATTCTCCGGCGCCCGCCGCAACCGCGTCCGCAACAACGACGTCCGGCGAGCTGCCCTCTCAGCAAGTCGTGGTCAACGGCATCAAGCGCGGAGACCTGATCCTGCCCACGACAGTGACATCCTCGTCCGCTTTCGGCGTGGAATTGGACGTCCTCGACACGCCGCGCAACAATACGATCCTTTCAAGCGCGCAGCTCGACGCACTCAACGTGAAGGACCCGCACGGGTTCTCTTACCTGACATCGAGCAGCTACAGCGATTCGTCGTTCGGTGTCCCGAACGTGCCGCGCATTCGCGGCCAGTTCGCCGACGTGTTCGTCAACGGCATGCGCGACAGTTTTACCGCGAATGGCTACGGCGCACCATTCAGCTTCAATGCGATCGACACGATCGATATCAACAAAGGGCCCGCAACCGTGCAGGCCGGTCCAGGCGCCGGCGTGGGGGGCTCGATCAACATCAGCACCAAGCAGCCCAACTTCGTGAAGTTCACCGGCGTCGCGGGTATGGAGTTCGACACCATCGGCCATCGCCGACTATCGCTCGATGCGGGTGGCCCACTGAATGACGACATCGCGTGGCGCTTCAGCTATTCCGGCGACAACAGCGGCAGCTACTGGTACGACCAGTATTTTCATCAACAGTCCGTCTACGGCGTCGTCACCGACCGCATCTCGCCGAAGTACAGCGTGACCCTCAGCAGCGAGGTCAGCGAAGCCAAGTTCACCGAGAACGATGGCGTCAACCGCGTCAATCAGGCATTCATCAACCACGGCAGCTACCTGACCGGCGGCATCGTCGGCAACTGGCAATCGTTCGGAACCGAGACTGACCTCGGCGACCCGGTGCAACTCGGGCGACGCGCCAATATTGATGAGTCACCCGGTACCGGCGCGCGCTCGTTGAAATACAACGTCCAGTTGATCCAGGAATTCGACGTCAACGACAACGTCTCGATCTCCAACAACACTTTCTTCAACTACCTGAACCGCTACAACCTGCTCGAGGACTACTTCGCGGACTCGACGAAGAACAGCTTCACGGTGGAGAACAAGACCGACTTCAAGCTCAGCTTCGGCGCGCCCGTCGCGGGGCAGACGACGCCGTCGCAATCGATCGATGCGGGCTTCACGTTCCGCTTCGCCCATGTCGAGGATATCGAGAACTTCCTCAACGAGACCGTCAGCGTGTTCGACTTGTCGAGCGCTCCATCGAGCTGGGTCTATCCGAACGCGATCCAGACCGGCCTGCCCTACACTGGGGCGTTCAACAAGCCGCTGTACGGCATTCCAGGGCGCGATGCTTTCGCAGCCAATGCCTCGATCGACTCCGACCTGAGCGATGTCGGGCTGTTCCTCGAGCATCGCATCGCGGTGCTGCCGAAGCTCAACATCCTGTACGGCGTGCGCGCCGACTTCGTGCACCTGAATGAGAAGGATCCGCTGGGAATCGCTGGCCTCGCGGACCCGGTCGTCACCCAGGACGCCTCGCACTCGACGAAGTGGTACATGCTGGGCAACGCGAATGTCAGCGGCGTCTACAAGCCCGCGCCGTGGGCGTCGACCTACCTGACCTACAACTACGCACAGTACGTCGACCCGACGTCGGACGACGGCGGCGTCGGTACCTTCGGCGTCTCGGACAGCTCGCAGCTGCGCCAGACGACCAAGCTCGTCGAGCTCGGCGCGAAGTTCGACCTGCTGCAGAAGAGTCTGTTCCTGTCGACCGCGGTCTTCAAGCAGTCGCGCTCGATCCCCACCGGCGCCGGCGGCACGTCGTCATCGACGGCCCACATCTCGGGCGCCGAGGCGGAGCTGAACTATCAGCCAAACCCTCGCTTCTTCATGACAGCGAGCTACTCGTTCCTGCGGACGATTCTCGATTCGGCTGCACCCTTCTACGACTATCCAGCCCAGGAAGGTAAGAACATCGACGGTGCGGCAACCGAAATCGTGTGGGCGCCCGGCCAGAAATTCAAGGATCCGGGCGTGCCGCAGAACCTGTTCAACGTACTCGCCAACTACAAGTTCGAGTCCGGGTTGGGCGTGCAGGCCAATCTGCAGGTCACCAGCCCGATCGAGACGACGACCTCTGGCCAGATCGATCTGACCAACACCCCCGACGTCCCCGCGTCGATCGTCGCCAATGGCGGCTACTACAAGTCGCCGGTCATCCCGCGGCAGTACACGCTGAACTCCGCCGTGTTCTACGTCTTCAGGCAGTTCGAAGTCAAGGCCTCGGTCTACAACGTCACCAATCGCCGCACTCTGACGAACGATGCCCCGTTCTACGGAAACGACTTCATCACCGTGAATCCGCCGCGGAGTCTCGAGATCAGCCTCAAGGCCAAATTCTGAACACGTTTTCGACCCTGTGGCTGACGAGGCGCCCCTCCCGAAGTGGGGGAGCTTGAAGGGTCGCGAAGTCGAGCACCTTGGGTGCGGTCGCACCATCAGCAACGCCGAGCCATTGCTTGGGCGTCTTCGGGATGCCGGCGGATATGAGCTGTCCGCCTTAGCTGCCTCCTCCGTGGTGTCGGCCTTGATGCGCGGGCCGAGTTCTCCCACCAACTTCGCGAGCGAGGCGGGGCCTCGCCTATTGGAAATGACCGCTCGCGGCGGCCATGCGCAAACTGCTGACCGTCCTCAACGCCATCGCCCAGCAGAGCTCGCGCTTGGAGCCCAATGCTCCACGACGCTTGACGGACAAGACGGTTGCTCAGGCCTTCACGCGGCGCTTCGCCGGGGCCGCCGGAGCGGCTTTCGCCGCTGTCGGAGCGGGACGCGCCGCCAGAGCTGGTGCAGCGATGAGGCTCAGAGGATTTTCTGTGCATCCCAGCTGAGCGGAGATATCGACGCTGGCCGCACGAAGCATCTCGACCACCTTGGGCGCCGCGGCTTCGTCGTAGCGGAACGTCGGGAACGACACGCTCAAGCCCGCGACCGGTTGATTCAGGCGATCGAAGATCGGCACGCCCAGGCAACGGATGTGTTCGTCGAACTCTTCCCGGTCTTCGCCGAAGCCTTGCACGCGCACACGATCGAGTTCCGCCAGGAAGGCGGCGGGTTCGACGATCGTCTTGTCGCGGAAGCGGGTGAACTCGGCGCCGGCTAGGATCCGATCGCGGCGCATCGGGTGCTCCCAAGCCATGAGCACCTTACCGATGGCGGTGCAGTGCAAGGGGGCCCGGCGTCCTATGCGGGAATACATGCCCAACATGTGCCGGGAGTCGACCTTGTGGACGTAGATGATCTCGCTGTCGATCAGCTGCCCCAAGTGGACGGTCTCGCCCGTCTGATCGGCCAGCATCTGCATGTGGTGCTTGGCCAGGTCGATCAGGTCGGGGTTGACGAGCGCCTTGCTCCCGAGCTCGTAAAGCTTCATCCCCAGTCCGTACTGCTCGCTATCGGCCTCCTGCCGCACGAAGCCGAGCATCTTCATGGTCTGAAGGAACCGGTAGACGGTCGCCTTGGGCATGGCGAGCTTGACCGAGAGGTCGGAGATCCCAATCTCGTTGCGCTGGCCCAGGGCTTGAAGGATCGCAAAGACCTTCAGTACCGCAGCCACCGATTCGGGTTGCTTGCCATCAAGAAGCTCTTCATCCATGCGTTTTGACTTCTTCGGACTGGTGTTTCAGATTTGTAGATTATCACTCCGCGCCGGCCGCGGAGGGATGTCGAGCAAATTCAGGGCAAGGCCGAACTCAGCCCCGCCACCCGCATCAGCGAGCGAGCCAGCCGCCGTCGACGGCCACCGTATAGCCGTTGACGTAGTCGGACGCTCGCGAAGCCAGGAAGACGACGGGGCCGGCGAGATCGTCCGGCACACCCCAGCGACCGGCCGGGATGCGCTCCAGGATGGAACTGTTGCGGCTCTCATCGGCGCGCAGCGCGGCCGTGTTGTTCGTTGCCATGTAGCCCGGCGCGATCGCATTCACGTTGATGCGGTGCCCTGCCCACTCGTTGGCCAGTGCCCGGGTGATGCCGATCACGCCGCTCTTCGACGCGGTGTAGGAGGGAACGCGGACGCCGCCCTGGAACGACAGCATCGAGGCGACATTGATGATCTTGCCGCCGTCTCCCTGGGCAATGAAGTGCCTGGCTGCCGCCTGGGCGAAGAAGAAGACCGTCTTGAGGTTCAGGTCGATGACGTCGTCCCAGTCCTTCTCATCGAACTTGATCGCGTCTTCACGGCGGATGATGCCGGCGTTGTTGACCAGGATGTCCACACGGCCGAAGCGAGCCTTGGCCTGGGCGACGAGGTCGGGAATGCTGGCCGTATCGGACAGGTCAGCGCGCAGGTCGAAGAACGAACGGCCGGTGGCTTCGACTTGTCCGCGGGTCTCGTCGGGGGCCGACACGTTGATGCCGACGATGTCAGCACCGGCCTGAGCCAGGGCAAGAGCCATCCCTTGGCCCAGGCCAGTGTTGCAGCCGGTGACGATCGCGACTTGGTTGGTCAGATGGAAGTTGTCGAGGATCATGTTGTTGAGTCCCTGTCTGGCTTAGCGCAGAACCGTCATCGGGATGTGATCCATGTCCTTGAAGACCTGGTTTTCGCCCACCATGCCCCAGATGAATGTGTAGGCCTGGGTACCCACGCCCGAGTGGATCGACCAACTTGGGCTGATGACGGCCTGTTCGTTTCGCACGACCAGGTGACGCGTCTGGGTGGGCTCTCCCATCATGTGGAAAACGGCCGCGTTCTCGGTCATGTCGAAGTAGAAGTAGACCTCCATGCGCCGGTCGTGCATATGGCACGGCATGGTGTTCCAGAGGCTGCCCGGCTCGAGTTGGGTCATGCCCATCAGGAGCTGGCACGTCGGTAGCACGTCCGGCACCAGGAACTTGTAGATCGTGCGGCGGTTGCTCGTCTCGGGCGATCCCAGCGTCTCGGGCGACGCTTCCGCGAGCGTCACCTTCTTGTGCGGGTATGCGGTGTGCGCCGGCGCGCAGTTGAAGTACAGCTTGGCCGGCTGCCTGGAGTCGACCGACTCGAAAGTGATGTCCTTCGCGCCTTGCCCGATGTAGAGCGCCTCGCGCGCTCCGATGTCGAACACCACGCGGTCCACCGTGACCTGCGCCGCGCCACCGATGTTGATCAGGCCCAGCTCGCGACGCTGCAGGAAGAAGTCGGTGCCGGTGTGGCGTCCGAGTTCGGGCGCGAAGCGCACGGCGGTCGTCACCGGATGGACGCCGCCCACGATGATGCGGTCGATCTGGCTGTAGGTCAGCGTCGCGGCGTCGGCCTGGAAGAGGTCTTCGACCAGGAAGTGACGACGCAGGCCTTCGGTGTCGAGCGTGCGGGCGTGTTCGCTGTGGATAGGTTGGCGGATTTGCATGATCTGTCGGCTTTCTGCGGGGGCAGGGAGGGATTGCCTGAGTCGCGTCTGCGTGGGGCTTTCGCGGGGGTTCGGGGCACGTTGGCCTGTGTTGCGGGCGCAAGACTAAGGCAGTCGGTGCTTTCCCGGAATTATGGTTTTTAATTAGTGAACCGCTGTTCCATTTTTTAAAACTGATCGCTATAGTACAGCGAAACACACATTCACAAAGGCCTCGAGTGAGCCTCAGGAGACGACCATGAACACCTTCTTTGACAACGCCGCTGCCCCTTGGACCGAACTGGGCGACGGCATCCGCCGCAAGATCGTCGGCTACACCCCCGAGCTGATGTCCGTGCTCGTCGAGTTCGACGAAGGCGCGGTCGGAACACCTCATGCGCACGAAGCCCACGACCAGATTGCCTACGTAATCTCGGGGTCGTTCCTGGCCGAAGTCGATGGCATCTGGCGCACCCTCAAAGTCGGCGACGCCTTCATCGCGCCGCGGCTGCACACGCATGGCGTCAAGGCGCTGGAAGCCGGCAGCAGGCTCCTCGACCAGTTCTCGCCGCCGCGCCAGGACTACCTCTAAGCCATCAAGCCTGGCTCTCAAGGCCGGGCCATCGGCAGCCCCGTCAGCTCAAGCGCGCACACGCTGGGGCCCCAGGAGACGTAGACCTCTCGGGCATCAAAGAATTCATCCGGAGACAACCTCAATGAAGTACCCGAAGATCGCGTCCGCCCTGCTGGTCGCCGTCGCCACGCTCGCCGCCGCCCCCGCGGCTCAGGCGCGTACCTTCCGCTCGGCCGACTTCCACGCGAAGGACTACCCGACCAATCAGGCCGTCGCCTTCATGGGCGAAGAGCTCTCCAAGGCCACGAACGGCAAGGACACCATCAAGGTGTTCAGCAACGGCGCGCTCGGCTCGGAGAAGGACACGGTCGAACAGGTCAAGATCGGCGCGCTCGACATGGTGCGCGTCTCTTCGGCCGTCTTCCACGGGATCGTTCCCGAGTCGCAGATCCCGTCGCTGCCGTTCCTCTTCCGCGACGTTGCCCACTTCCGCAAGACAATGTATGGCCCCGAAGGCGACCAGATCCTCGCGGCCTTCGAGAAGGCGGGCTTCATCGGCCTGGCCTTCTACGAGAGCGGCGCGCGCTCGATCTACGCCAAGAAGCCCATTCGCAGCGCGGCCGACGTCCAGCACCTGAAGATCCGCGTCCCCGAATCGAACCTGTGGGTCGCAACCATCTCGGCCCTCGGCGGCTCCCCGACGCCCATGCCCCTGGCCGAGGTGTACACGGGCATCAAGACGGGCCTGATCGACGCGGCCGAGAACAACATCCCGTCCTACCAGGAGACCAAGCACTACGAGTCGGCTCCGATCTTCTCGGAGACCGAGCACGCGATGATTCCGGAAGTGTTGGTCTTCTCCAAGACGGTGTGGGACACGCTGACGCCAGCGGAACAGCAGGCCATCCGCGCAGCAGCCAGGGCCTCGGTGCCGTACTACGTCAAGCAATGGGAAGAACGCGAGCAGGCCGCCCGTGCGACGCTGGCCAAGAGCGGGGTGACGTTCATCCCGCCGGGCCAGATCAACCACCAGAGTTTCGTCGACGCTGAAAAGCCGGTCTGGGACAAATTCGCTGCGACCCCGGCGATGAAGGCGATGGTGCAAACCATCGTCAACACCAAGTGAGCGAGGCCAGCCGCGAAGGGCGCCTCCTGGCGCTTTGCGCGGGACTGTCTCGATTCGCGCTGGTGCTGGCCTGCATCGCGCTTGCCTCACTCGGCGTGGTCGTGACGTACGGGGTGGTGATGCGCTATGCGTTCAACGCCCAGCCTGCCTACATCGAACAGCTGGCGCTCTTGCTGGCGATCTGCGTGGCGATGTTCGGTGCCACGGTGGGCGTGCATACCGCGGGACACATCGGGCTGGACTCCGCGGTGAAGTTGCTACCGCCAAGAGGCCAGTGGATCTGCGACCTAATGGCACACCTCCTCGTTCTGACGTTTGCCGCGGTGCTCATCTACGGCAGCTCGCGAATGGTTGAAGCCACGTGGGCCAACGACATCCCGACGCTCGGAATCTCGGAGGCCTGGCGCTACGCACCGCCTCTGATTGCCGGGGTTCTCATCACTCTATTTTCGGTGGATCGCCTGCTGCAATCTACCTTGAAGCCTTGCGCTGCGGACTAGTCATGGAATTGTTTGTTCTCTGCTCGAGTTTCATCTTGATGCTGCTGCTGGGGGTGCCCGTCGCGTTTGCGATCGGCCTCAGCTGCATGGCAACCTTCGCCGTCGAGGGCGTGCCGATCGCCACGTCCATTCAGATGATGATCTCCGGAATGAACGTGTTTTCGTTCCTCGCCATACCGTTCTTCATCTTCTCGGGCGAGTTGATGCTTCACGGGGGCATCGCCGACCGAATCATGGGCTTTGCTCGAAGCCTGCTCGGACACTGGCGCGGCGGCCTGGGCCTGGCCAACGTGTTTGCGAGCACCCTGTTCGGCGGCGTCTCCGGCTCTCCCGTCGCCGACACCTCCGCCATGGGTGGCGTGATGATCCCGCTGATGAAGCGTGAAGGCTACAGCGCTGGTTACGCGGTCAACGTCACGACGCATGCGTCGCTCGCCGGCGCGCTGATGCCGACGTCGCACAACCTGATCATCTATGCCTTTGCCGCCCAAGTCGCTTCGGGCGTCATCGACGGCCACACCATCAGCGGCGTGTCGATCGGCGACCTGATGTTCGCCGGCCTGATCCCGGTCTTCTGGATCATGGTGTGCATGCTGGTGGCCGCCTACTGGCAGGCCGTGCGCAGCGGTTTTCCGAAGCGCGAAGACGGCAGCTCAATGCTCACGATGTTCCCGGGCTGGGCAATGGTGTTCCGCAGCTTCCTGGCAGCCGTGCCCGGCCTCTTCGTCATCGCCGTGATTCTCGGCTGCGTGATGGGCGGTGTGACCACGGCCACGGAGGCCGCTGCGATCGCGGTGGCGTACTCGCTCGCCCTGACCACGATCGTCTACCGGAGCATCGACCGCAAGATCCTGTTCAAGGCGCTGCAGAAGGCCTCGAAGACCACGGGCGTGATCTTGCTGCTGATCGGCGTGTCCAACATGCTGCGCTGGCAGATGGCGTACTTGTCGATCCCCGACGCCATCGAGGCCGCGCTGCTCCATGCGACGCAACACCCCTGGCTGATGCTGCTGTACATCAACATCATCCAGATCTTCCTGGGCATCTTCCTGGACATGGCGGCCCACATCCTGATCACGGCACCGCTATTCCTGCCGCTCGCGATCCAGATGGGCGTCGGTCCGGTTCAGTTCGGGATGATGCTTCTTTTGAACTGCGCTCTCGGTCTGGTGCACCCGCCTGTCGGAACGGTGCAGTTCGTCGGCTGTGCGATCGGCGGGATCTCGATTGGCGAGGCGACCAAGACAGCCTGGCCGTACTACCTGGCCATCTTCGTGGCCATCAACCTCGTGACCTACGTCGCCGGATTCTCTACTTGGCTGCCGTCGTTGATCACGGGACATCCGGTGTTCTGAAGGTCCAACCCAGCGGGGCGGCCTGACGCCGCTCCGGGGAACGACTCGTTTTGTATAGCGTGCTCCGCCCCGAGTCCTTGCGGGTATGCGGCGGGGTGAACTCGTCTCGAAGCAGGAGCAAATTGCCTTGTCGTCCCTATTGAAGCTCGCCTCGTCTCACCTGCGTTCGGTACTGCTGGCCGTTGGATCGGTAATGGCCATCAGCAACGCCGCGGCGGCGGGCGTCGCCATGAGCAAGACGGTGCAGACGAAGCTCGTTCCGCAGCTGGAGAACCTCGTGGCCAGGCTAGACGCGGAACGTGGCCAGATGCAACTCGCTGGCGTTCGAGTCCTCGAGGCCAGCGACAAGTTCCTGCCCGGAAAGATCGCGCTCGGCATCGGCGACTTGGTCGATGCACACGCCAAGACCGATCCGAAGGCGCTCAAGAGGGATCTCGCCGCGTTCAGCTCCCTCGCGGATCTGACCGTGAGCATGGACAACCATACCTGGGGGATCTATTACTACCTGCTCGCGCTTCGCAAGCTGCAGGTCGCGGGACTCCTTGACCAGGCGGTTTCTCCCGCGACTCTCGAGCGCCTCAAGCGCCAACTCGATTGGCGCACCTTCGTGCGCGTCCCCGAATACACGCTGATCGACCTGCCCACCAACTATTACGGGGTGGCGTTCGGCGTGTCCCGCCTGAGGTTCCTTCTGGGTTGGGAGGACGAGGCGGGCAGCAAGCGGCTCTTGTCCGAGCTGATGGACCACTACCGTCGTTACTCCGGGGTCTACGGGTTCTCGGACGAGACGGACGGGGAAGGGCGGTTCGATCGCTACAGCATTCTCCTCATCGCCGAGATCTGCGAGCGCTTCATGGAAACCGGCATGCCGGTGACCGACGAGCTCAAGGGCATGCTGCGCCGGTCGACCGACATCGCGCTGGTGCTGGCCAATCCCCGCGGCGACGGATTCAGCTACGGCCGCAGCCTCGGGCCCTACGGCGATACGGCTGCGCTCGAAATCCTCACGGCGGCTTCCAGCCTGGGCGTGTTGACGCCTGATGAGCAAGTCCATGCCTACGCCTATTCGAGCCAGATCGCCGCCAAGTACGCCGACTTCTGGGTCAACCCGGCCACCCAGTCGGTGGACATGTGGGACCAAGGCCGCGCCACGGATGGCTACCGCGCCAAGAACCGGATCCTTGGGGAGAACTTCTCCCTGCTGCACCAGCTCATGGCGGCCAACCAGCGCTGGGAGGAGAGTGGCTTCAAGGACAAGGCGCCCGCGGCGGACCTCCAGCAATGGGTAGCCAAGACCCAGCCGATTTCCCGGCTCGTGTGGTTCGCCAAGAGCGATTACGACCGCGCGCTCGTCCTGCACCGCGACGGGGCGACGCTGTTCAGCCTGCCGTTCATCAACGGCGGCGGTGGCCAGTACGAGAACAGCCCGTACTACGCGTTGCCCTTTGCTCAAGGCCTCGTCGCCGGCACGCCCGACAGCGGCGCCGCGCAGCCCCAGCTCTTGCCGAAGATCGAACTCGACGACGGGACACAGCTCCTGCCTGCCGCGTACTTCAAGAACGTTCAGACGCGCACGGTCGACGGCTCATTCGTCGCCTCGGTGCATCAGGACGAACTGGCCAGGCTCGGAGGGAAGAAGCCAGCCAAGGACTCGCGCGTCCAGGTCGACACCACCTACCGCTTCGAGGCGGGGAAAGTCGTGCGCATTGACCGCTATTCAGCCAAGGACGGCCAGAAGGTCAAGAAGCTGACCGTCGACTTCGCCGCCTTCTCCGACCAGCCGCATCAGGACGGCTTGGTCACCGAATTCGCCTCGGGGCGCGTCACGCGCTTCGAAGTCACCGGACTGGACAAGTGCCAGGCCAACCCCGCGAGCGACCGGGAGCGGTCGCCCGAAGGCCCCATGAAGACCCATATCCATTGCGAAAAGCTCGACTTCGAGCTGAGCGCGCCGCTCACGGTCACTTGGACCTTGAGCTTCCACTGATCGGTTCGAGTCAGCGGCCTACGCCCGCAGCCCGCAACCCTGTCCGAAGTATTTCCACATCATCGACATCGGAGACATCATGCGAGACACGACAGGAGCATCACGACGGCCTCGACTCACCGCCGTGAGCTGTGCCACGGCCACTCTGTTCCTGCTGCAGGCTGCGGCGTACGCCCAGTCCGCCCCCACACCAGCCACCGCGGCCAGCGCGCCACAAGCTGCCGCGTCGGCCTCGACCGCCGCAGGCAATCAAGCCGACAAGGTTCCAGAAGGCGGCCTGCAGGCGGTGATCGTCACCGCCAACAAGCGGGTCGAGCGCCTGGAACAGGTGCCGCTGGCCATTTCGGTGATGAACTCCGAAGACCTGCAGCGCAACAACGTGCGCGGCTTCGATGACGTCGCGCTGCTGTCGCCGGCGCTCAGCGTCACCTACGGCACGACTCCCGCCAACAACGGCATCAACATGCGCGGCATCGGCACCAGCTCGATCGGCATCGGCGTGGAGTCGGACGTCTCGGTCACCGTCGACGACGTGCCGATGGGCCTGCAGTTCATGGCCTTCAAGGACCTGGCCGACGCGTCGCGGATCGAGATCATCAAGGGCCCGCAGAGCACGCTGTACGGCAAGGCGTCGATCGCCGGCGCCGTCAACATCATCACCGAGCCCGTGGGCGGGCCGCTGCACGGCCGCGCGAGCGCGATGGTCACCACCGATCGCGAGTATCGCGGCAGCATCTCGTACGGCGGCGACCTCTCCGATACGCTGGGGTTCCGCATCGCCGCGAGCGACAACGACTTCAAGGGCAACGTCTACAACCTGAGCACCAACGAATGGGTCAACGGCTCCAAGGGCCGGACCTTCATGGGCAAGCTCGTCTGGCGTCCGACAGAGACGCTCGAGTTCCAACTCTCGCCGCGCTACAACCACACGGAAGCCAACTGCTGCGTCCTCGTGCCCACCAGCTTCACGCCGGTGCAAGGCGCGCTGTTGTCCAACGTCGCGCAGCTGCCGGCCTCCCAGCTGCTCGCTGGGATCCCGATCGGCCCGGAGAATCGCGACATCCGCAACGACTCCCCTACGGGGCTCACATCGTCGGACACGGGCATCGCGCTGCGCGTCAACTACGAGCTGCCCAGCGGCGCCAACCTGACATCGATCACCTCGACCGAGCACTACACCGGCAACGACTACCGCGACCAGGACTTCGTCGACGCCCACACGCTCCTGTACTACCCGCTGGCCAACGGCAAGCCTGCCGGCGTGGACGCGGGCTACGTCCAGTACGGCGAGTACGTGATCAAGTCCAACAGCGAGGAGCTTCGGCTGACATCGGCCGACACCGGCAAGTGGCGCTACGTCGGCGGCCTGTGGTTCGGCGAGAACGTGGTCGACCGGCATTTCGTGCGGGGCTACAACGGCATCGCGCTGTCGACGCCGGTGCAGTACTACGGCAGCACCTACAACCGCAACACCGCCGTCTTCGGCCAGGTGAGCTACGCGATCACGCCGTCCGATACCGTGCTGGGCGGCCTGCGCTTCAACCGCCAGGTCTCGGGCTACGACATGCAGCTCGGTGCGCCGCCGCCGGTGGCCTGGGCGCCGACGTCGCACTTCTTCAGCCGCGGCAACGGCGAGAACTCGACGACGGGCAAGCTCAGTTACCAGCATCAGTTCACCCGCGGCCTCATGGCCTACGTGATGGGGGCGACCGGCTACAAGGGCGAAGCCTACGACATCACCAGCGGCCTGAACGCGGCCACGGCGGCGCAGCAGCCGGTGCACTCGGAGCACGGCAAGACGATCGAGCTGGGCATGAAGGGCAACTTCCTGGAGAACCGCCTGACGCTGAACCTGGCGGCCTTCAAGTCGGTCTTCACGGACTACCAGCAGAACTCGGGCAGCTACCTGCCAGGCACCACGACCTACGTGACCCGCCTGAACAGCATCGGCGGCGTCCAGACCCATGGTCTCGAGGCCGACCTGGCCGCGCTCGTGACGCCCGCGCTGCTGATCAACGCCAATATCGCCTGGACGTTGGCCACCGTCACCAAGTGGCCCAATGCGCCTTGCTACAACGTCACGTCCACCGCCAACGGCGGCTTCAACGCGGCCTGCATCCTGAAGGATCCGCAGTTCGGCGGCCAGAACGTCCAGGATCTGAAGGGTGGCGCGATGCCCAACGCTCCGAAGATCAAGGGGTCGATCTCGGGCCAGTACGACTTCGCCTGGAACGACGGCCTCAAGGAGTTCATCTCCGGGACGTTCCGCTATCAGAGCAAGGTGCTGACCAACATCAACCAGGATCCGACACTCGCGGCGCCGGGGGTGGGGATCTTCAACCTGGGCTTCGGCTTCAAGGACAACGCGGACAAGTACCGCCTGAGCTTCTTCGTCAACAACCTGTTCGATCGCCACTACGCGCTGACCGGCTTCACGGGCCTGGGCAGCTGGAACGCCAAGGCGCCGAACCCGCCGGTCACGGTCACGACGACCACGTGGACGCCTGCTCGTGACGCGTGGCGCTACGAGTCGGTGCGCTTCGACGCGAAGTTCTGACGATGGGAAAGAGGGCGCTTGCCGGTTGGTTTTCTGGCGCTCTTCTGCTCTCCTCGCCAGGGGCCGGGGCCGCAAGCCACGGCCCCTTTTCCGTCCGAGAGTGGGGGCAGACGAAGGCGAGTGTTCCCGTCGAGAAAGTCACCTTGACCAACGACCTCGGCATGCGCGTCGCGTACGTCGACTATGGCGCGACCCTGACCGAGATCGCCGTGAAGGACCGCCGCGGCCACCTGGCCAACGTCGTCCTGAGTTTGCCCACGCTCGGCGCGCTCGAAGAAAACCACCATCGGTACGGCGCCGAGATCGGGCGATACGCCGGGCGTATCGGCGCAGCCCGCTTTTCCTTGGATGGGCAGATCGTCCAGCTACAGCCGAACGCGAAGGGCGTCTACCTCCATGCCGATCCTGATGGCTATGACCGCAGGGTCTGGGAGCGGGAAGACTTCACTGCCGCTGACTCGGTGGGCTCGGTCTACACGATGGACAGCGGTGCGGGAGATCAAGGCTTTCCTGGGCATCTACGGCTCAAGGTCACCTACCGCCTGATGCGGCGAGAGGACGTGTTCAAGATCGAATACACGGCGACCACGGATGTGCCGACGGTGCTCAACCCGACGAACCACGTGTTCTTCAATCTGGCTGGCGCCGGCGCGCAGGGCCTGGCGACCCACCAGTTCACGATCGAGGCCGATCGCTATGCGGTCACGGATGCCTTGCGCATTCCAACCGGGGAACTCGCGCCGGTCTCTGGCACCGTTCTCGACTTCAGGCAGCCAGGTTCGGCTCAAGCGAGGTTTCTGGCGGGAGATCCCTTGCTGGGCCAGCCCGCGGGGTTCGATCACAGCCTCGCGTTCGCGAACTGGGACGGCACGCTGAGGCGGGTGCTTCGAGTCGACGAGCCGTCCAGTGGTCGCCGCCTGGAGGTCGAAACAACCGAGCCCTCGGTGCAGTTCAACACGGGCAACGGTTTCGATGGCCTGGAGATGGGAAGCGAGGGAGTCGCCTACCAACGGTATGACGGCTTCGCGGTCGAGACGCAGCATCTCCCCGACAGCCCGAACCACCCTGACTTCCCGAGCACGCGCCTGGTGCCCGGGGAAGTCTTCCACTCCGTGACGGTCTATCGGTTCTCGGTGGCCAAAGTCAGATCTTCCATGACCTCGCGGGGGATCAAAGCGCCCTGATGCTGAATCACTCGGGCTGCGAGGCGACTGCCGAACGCCGCAGAGTCACTCGCGCTCGCGCCCAGGAGCCGGCGCGAAAGGTAGCCAGCTGCAAAGGAGTCGCCGGCGGCCGTCGTGTCGACGACTCGTTCGACTTTCTCGGTGGGGATTTCGATCCAGCAGTGGCTTCCGTGCTCGCGGATGAGGGTCGATGCCGCGCCGCGCTTGATGACCGCCTCGTCGATGCTCATCCGCTTGGCCGCGCGCACGGCATCCTCGAGCGTGGCCGCGCCATAGAGGGCTTGATGGTCATCGGCCGTGATCAGGGCGGTGGACGCCAGGGAGAACGCGCGGTCGAAGTTCGCTCGGGCCGCGTCGGGATCTGACCAAAGGCGAGGACGGTAGTTGTTGTCGAAGATCACCGCGGCGCCAGCGTTGCGAAACCGAGTGAGGAGGGCAAACAAGCGCTCGCGTCCGGCTGGCGGCAGGATCGCCAGGCTGATTCCGCTGAAGTAGAACGCGTCGTAGTGGCCTGCGTTTTCTTCGAGCGGAGTCTCCTCGGTTTCGAAGTACGCCTTGGCGGCACTGCTTTCTCGCCAATAGCTGAAGGAGCGTTCGCCTTGGGCGTCAACGGCGATCTGGTACAGGCCCGGCAAGCGTCCCGGGAGGCGCCGAACAAGGGAGTTGTCGATCCCCTCAGCCTCCCACCGCCGCACGAGCCCGTCGCTCAACGAATCGGTGCCGAGCGCCGTCGCGTAGCTCACCCTGAGGTCGTTGGCGGGTGCGCAGCGAGCCAGGTAGATCGCGGTGTTGAGAGTGTCGCCTCCGAACCCTTGTTGAACGGCTCCGAAAGGCTGGCCACTCAGCTCCAACATGCACTCGCCGAACAGGGCTAGCCGCATCTGCATCTACTCCGATATAAAATGAAACGCCGTTTCGATATTGTGGTATCCCTTTGGCGAATTGGGAATGCGGGTGTGCCCTTGGCTGCGCTCACACGTGAACGCGAGCAGTCCTGAAGAGTTCGCGCCAGACCTTCTTCGGATCGCCCCTGCTGCGATCGCCGCGCGGCGTTGGCAACTCTGCCGTTCTGAATTGCTGCAAAGCAGCAGAGGGCACACCCCAATGACAAAGAGAAACGGCAGGTCGAAACTAGTGGAACACTGTTTCAAATTGATGGTGAGACGGCGCTGACGGGCAGTCGCGCTAACTCACGTTGTCACTGGTCTGGCGCGACGCGCAGCCCCTCCGCGGCTCGATAGCGACCTGGCTCCGATCAAGGCTGCACGGCGACTGCATCGTCGTGCTGCGATCGATGTCTGGGGGGAGATCAACAGCCGTACCCGAATACGAGCAGCGCATCGTTTCAACTACTTCAGGAGACAAACCCATGAACGTGAAAGCAGCCCTTTTCGTAGCCCTGGCCTCCGGCCCCCTCGTGGGGTGCGGTGGCGGCGATCCCGCGGACGATCAGCGACAGGAGTCCTTGATGGCCAGCCAGGACCGGTCCTTCGTCGAGAGCATCAGCAAGACCAAGACGCCTGGCCAGAACTTCAACCTGGCGCCGTTCACGCTGCAACTGCCCACCGGCTCCGCGGATCACCCGGATACGATCTCCGGCTCCCAGCTGACGACGTACACCGACTCACCGTACTTCTACACGAACTCGTCGGACGGCTCGATGGTGATGGCCGATCCGAAGAAGGGCTGGACGACCTCCGGCTCGCTCCACCCCCGAGTTGAACTCCGTGAGAACGCGATCTGGAAGACGAAGGGCACGAACACGCTGAGCGCGACCGTCAAGGTCGTCGAGGTTCCGGACCACACGGCGATCGGGCAGATCTTCCAGGGCACGGGGCCGAGCAAGCCGTTGTGCGAACTGCAGGTCACGTCCAAGGGCGTCGTCAAGCTCCTGCTGGAGGACACGAACCAAGGTGGAAGCTCCACGTCGCCGCAGATCACCACGGTGAGCCTGGGCTCGAAGTTCGACTACGAGATGCAGTTGTCGGGGACGACGATCACGATCACGGTCAACAACGTGGCCAAGACGTTCAACCTGCCGTCGTCGTTCATCGGCGAGAGCTTCTACTTCAAGGCCGGCGACTACGACCAGACCGCCACCGAAGGCACGCCTTCCTCCAGCCCCAGCACCATCGTGCAGTTCTACGCGCTGTCGATCAAGCACTGATCACAGTGCACCTGAGCGGCCCCTCGTTCACGGGGCTCGTCGCTTGGCCTCGACGGCGTGAGCCGGTCGAGGCCCAATCGTTACTTCACAAATGCGGTAGCAGAGCCCCGACGGCGTGCAAGAACCCGAGGTCCGAAACGGCAAACCGAGTATGTCGTACAGATCGCGGCCGCATCATTGTGGCCCGCGTCGCAGATGTGGACTCAATCGGATTCAAGGGCAGGGCGATCGCGCTTGTTCAGCGGTTCCGGCAGCCGACGAGCGCATGCCTGCGCGATACCAACTTGACGCGCTCCGATGACTAACTGGCGTGATCAGATGCTGGCTCTGGAAGCGAGGCGTGCAATGCTTCCCCTCGCAACTGAATCAACCATGGAGCGCAGCAATGGGTATGGCTTGCCAAGCGTTGCCAGTCAGTTCGAACGACGAGGAGTCGCCATGAATACGATCAATACGCTGACGACACATTACATCGATGGGTCATTCGCAGAGTCCCACGGCCGTGAGGTCCTGGACATCATCAGGCCCACAGACAGCCGAGTCATCGGCCGCGTCACGCTCGCCGACGAGGAAGACACCCGTCGAGCCATCGCCGCGGCCAAGCGCGCGTTCACCACTTGGGGGCTGTCAACCAAGGACGAGCGCACGCAGGCGCTACGCCGGCTTCATGAGGCCGCGGCGGAACGGGTCGACGATTTGACCGCGGCCATGGTGCAAGAGTATGGCGGCGTCGCGCAGTTCGCCGGGCTCATCGTTCGGACCGGCATCGACGCATTCCAGGCCGCGGAAAGGGCCATGGAGGAAATACCGTGGACCCGCAGCTGGGGCACCACGACCGTGACCCTGGAGCCGGTGGGCGTGGCGGGTCTGATCACTGCATGGAATGCGAACACGTTGTTCATCTGCCTGAAGCTCGCATCCGCGGTGGCAGCAGGGTGCACCGTGGTCATCAAGCCAAGCGAACTCAGCGCGCTTCAAACACGGGTCTTGGTCGAGGCCTTGCACGAAGCCGGGCTTCCAAAGGGCGTCTTCAACGTCGTCACCGGTCGTGGCACGGTCGTGGGTGCCGAGCTCGTGCGCAACACCGACGTCGACAAGATCTCTTTTACCGGCTCGGTTGCAGTCGGAGAATCGATTATGCGCGACGCTGCGGCGACGATGAAGCGCATCACGCTCGAACTAGGCGGCAAGTCGCCAACGATCTTGCTTGACGATGCCGTGCTTGATCGTGCCGTCCCCTCAGCGCTCACCATGGCCTTCATGAACAGCGGCCAAGCCTGCGCCGCCGGCACGCGGCTGCTCATCCCGAATGCGCGCCTGGACGCCGTGAAGCAATCCATTCGAGCGGCGATGCACGCGTTCCCCGTGGGTGATCCCGCCGACCCGAAGACTGCTATCGGGCCGATGGTCTCGCAGGCGCAATACGACCGTGTGCAGACCTACATCCGCAAAGGGATCGAGGAGGGTGCCGAAGTGCTGGTCGGCGGCGAAGGTCGTCCGGCCGGCCTCGAGGCGGGCTACTTCGTGAAGCCCACGGTGTTCGTCAACGTGAAGAACAGCATGGCGATCGCGCAGGAGGAAATCTTCGGGCCCGTCCTCAGCGTCATCGGCTACGACTCCGAGGACGATGCGATCCGGATTGCGAACGACTCCAAGTACGGCCTTCACGCCGCCGTCCTCGGTACCGATGTCGAGCGCGCACGCCGCGTCGCCTCCCGGTTACGCGCAGGGCGCATCGTGATCAACAGCATGACCGACGATCCGCAAGCGCCATGGGGTGGCTTCAAGTACTCCGGAGTAGGCCGCGAATACGGGCGATACGGGATCGAAGCATTCGTCGAGCCACGGGCCATCCTTGAGCCCTGAAAGGGAGATTCCATGAGCCAACACAGTTCCATCTCGCCCGCGGAAGCCGCGGATCGCCTCGCCATTCGAGAACTGGTCGAAGCCTATGCACACTGCGCAGATCGCCGCGACGCGAAAGGCCAGATGGCCCTCTTCACGGCGGACACGAATTTCATCGTGTACATGGACGCCAAAGACCCGAAACCGACGCAGGAGCTTCACTCTCGCGACGCGCTCGCGCCGGTCTTCGCTGACTTGAACAAGTACGTTGCGACACAGCACTTCGTCGGGCAGAGCACGATCTTCACGTTGACAACCGATCGCGCCTCGGGAGAGGCGTATACCTTGGCGCATCACCTCACAGTGGCTGGCGACAAGCGCCACTTGATGATTGCCGCCCTGCGCTACGAAGACAAATTCGTGAAGAGCGACGGAACCTGGCTGTTCGCCGAGCGCAAGTTGTACGTGGACTGGATCGAGGAGCGCGCACTGTCGTGAATACGAAGCGCCTGGTCATCGTCGGCGCGACCGGAATGGTCGGCGGCTACGCTCTTCGCTACGCGCTCGACGACGCTGGTGTCGAAACCGTGACGTCCATTGGGCGACGGACGGTGGGATTCTCGCATCCCAAGCTCAAGGAGGTCGTTCATCCAAACTTTGCGGATTGCTCCGCTCTCGGGGAGCCACTGAAAGACTGCGACGCAGCGTTGTTCTGCCTGGGAACGTACACCGGTGCCGTACCAGACGAGGAATTGCGCACGATCACCGTGGATTATGCAGCGGAGTTTGCCCATGTACTTCGCGCCTGCAGCCCCGGTGCGTCACTCTCCTTCCTGAGCGGCAGTGGCGCAGACCCGACCGGACAGAGCAGGCTGCCGTACGCGCGCTACAAAGGACTCGCCGAGAAGGCGCTGCTCGAGACGGGATTCGCGCACGTCTTCATATTTCGGCCCGCATACATCTACCCGGTGCAGCCACGAAAAGAGCCGACCTGGAGCTACCGCGTACTGCGTGCGATTTACCCCGTATTTCGTGTTCTCTTTCCCAACCAAGTAGTCCGCGCGGACGACCTGGCTCGTGTAATGGTCGACGCTGCCGTCCGTGGCGTCTCCGAGCATCCCGATCCCGTCTTCGAGAATCGCGATATCCAGGCGATTGCTCGAACTGGGGCCGCGCAGAGGGCCGCAAAGGTCCCCTGAGCAGAAGGTCGCCGTGCGGCGCGGCCGTATGGTTCGAGCGCCTGGCAAGCGTGTCGCGCACTCCCACAGCCCCCTACGTGTCTGCTCTTCTTTCCGGAAACCTAGGCACCACGTAGGCGAGCGAGATCACACTGAAGAGCGCGGTCGCGATGATGGGACTGAAAAGAGCGACAACTGCGGATGCTGCATAGACAGTCACAGCGACAAGATTCCAACGGCGCTGGATGATCGCTATCTGGCGGAACGCTTTGTCGTCTCGCTGCTTCTCGATCAAGCGAAACATCACGGTGAAGGTGATCCCGCAGAGGCACTGCAATCCGGCATAGACGGCCGTTGGAAAAGGAGCAAGGTGCGTCTCGGAGACGTAAGCGGTTGCGAAGGGGATGAGCGATGTCGAGAATAAAACGGCGCCGTTGGCCCACTGAAGACCGCTCGTGATACGTCGAGATTGCATTACGAGCCCGTGATGATTGATCCAGTAGACCATCACGAGAAAGAAGCTGACTAGATAGATTGCGAACGAAGGCCAGAGCTTGGCAAGTGCAAGCGGCTCGGCACTCCGCGGCGCTTTCAGATCCAACACCATGATGGTGATGATGACTGCCAGCACGCCATCGGAGAACGCCTCGAATCGTGAATTGGAGAACAAGTTACTGGAGCCGGACATCAGACAATTCCAGGGTGTGAAAGACTATGACGCATTGTTCTTGGCGCTGATCCGCACCGCCTTGCCATGGTTGAGCCCTGCCTGTTGGCGGCGTGAGCGGGCAGCGGTAGCGCGCCATTTCGCTGGCGTGCTTCCTTCCCAGGCATGGAACGCGCGCATGAACGAATTGACCTCCTCGAAGCCCAGCAGAAACGCGATCTCGCTGATCGCGTAGTCGGTGTTCGTGAGAAGTTGTCGTGCCGATTGCCGACGCACGTCGGCGAGCAGGACTTGGTACGACGTTCCGAGCTCGCCGAGGCGGCGCTGCAATGTGCGCGGGCCCATCCCCAAGGACCTGGCAAGACCTGCGATGGAGGGGCGGCCTCCGAACATCGCCTCGCCGATAGCCGAGCGTGCGTCGTCGACGAGCGTCCGCTCCTGGTCGTCTTGCGCGACCGCCAGTTCCAGGCCCGGGAGCAGGACGGAGAAGAGTTGCGCATCGCGATTGACCATCGGCAGCGCAAGCGTGGCTTCGTCGAAGACCAATACGTCGTGCGGTGCATCGAAACGCAGCTCGCACCGGAAATGCCTGCGCAGCATCGTCTCGTTCAAGCGCCGTCTGGTGAGGTCGATGCGTCGCGGCCGAATCGGCCTAGTCGTGCCGCGCTGCACAAGGCTCACGATGAAGGCGAAGAGAAGATCGGTCACCAAGATCGGCGGCGCTTGTTCGGTGAGCGGCCATCCGAAGCGCAGGCGGACCTCCCCGTCCCCGATATCCATCCACACCTTTTCGGGACAGACGAGTCGCTTGTAGCGGGCGAACTTCTCGAGCCCGTCACCGAGGCTCGCCGAATGCAAGGCCACGAGTGTCGCCACGTCGTTGTACTCCGAGAGGATCTCAGCGCCGATTCGCAGTCCAACCTCGGCATCGGCACCGCACTGTTCGACTGCTTGCCAGAACGCGAAGAACTCGGCGGTGGTGGCCTGCGGTCGAGCTGCGCCAAAGCGCGAACGCGGAATATTCGCGCGACGGAGGACCGCGCTAATGTCTACGACCGCCGCAAGGCGGTCGAGTAGCGCGCGCGGGATCGGCACAAGGTCAGCCACAGAATTCTGAGAAGTGTGAAACGCAGCAGCCACGATATTCTGATTGATTCATGTTGAGCTATCCGATCGCGCCCAACTTGCATCGGATCGCGTCACCAGGACTGTACGGCGATTCGCGGGCAACAGGCAGCGCCGTAGGAGAGGCGCTCCCGCGCTAGCCACAGCGTTAGGTCGTGTTCGTCGCGGCATGTTCAGACGCGCTTCAGACCTTCGCAATGGCGCCCTGGTTCTGACTCACGGCATTGGCGGGAGCCGTGCGCGTGATTCACGGTCTCGCAATGTTTCAAGTGCATCACGCGGCGCTGCAGACGCATTGGAACCAGCGAAGGACGCAACAGCTATGTAGCGGTTGGATCCGAAAGTCAAGGTGCCGGACGAGACGTGCGCCGAAAACAGGCCAGGACGTTCGTCGGCGAGCTCGAAACGCCTCGGATGTGCGGGAACTGGACGCGTCCATTCCCTCAGCCAGTGCGACCTCCTCGATTCATCAAAGGAACCGATCATGAAGACCTCACGTGTACTCGCCATCGCGGCGCTGCTCGGCAGCACCACGACCGCAGTCCTTGCGGCGCCCGCCGCCTCTCAAACGTCCGTTGTGCGCTCGGTGCCTTATCCGGCGCAACTGGACGTGACGACCATCAGCCCCCATCAGGTGGAAGTCGCCGAAGCATGGGCCGATCGCGGCGGAAAGACGGTTCGCCAGAGCCAGCGTTCCGCGCTCGCGAGCCGCCATGCATCCGTCATCCGACGCGAACAGCGGAGCTGACATCTCGGCCCGCTCTCCATCTCTCTGAGCAACCGCGCGACCCTTTCGCGCGTCTTGTCTTGAAGGCACATCATGAACACCACCCGCACCTTCGGCTTCGCACTCTTACTTCTCGCCGTGGCCGGATCGGCGTCGGCAGGCGACGCCGCCCACAGTGCCAGCAACCCCTCCGACCACGAGTCGCTTCGCGCCAAGGTTCATCACCTCGGCTACCAGGGACCCGTGGACACGATCAACAAGCCGCAACCCTTCGCCGACAGCACCGGCGGCGCGTCCAAGGCCGTCGCCGACGGCCTGGGCAAGTTCTCGAGGACGCCGAGCGTCGAGGATATCGAGATCATCAACGTGATCGTGCGATCCGACGTGAATTGAACGCCCGCAGAGCGTCGGACCCACCCGTGGTGCGTTCGACGCCTGCTTGGCGTCCCCCACCGGGCAACTGCCCTGAAGGAGATCCCCATGACAACGATGACCAGCCCGTATCCGGCGCGTCGTGCAAGCGACGTGATCTGTCGCATTCCCCCTGTGCTGACCGCAGCCCCGCACCCGAGAACGTGGCGCCCAGCCGCCAACGTGGACGCAGAGAGGCTGCACTTCATGCTCGACGCCTACGCTCGCACCGGTGGCGTTTCCACCGGCGACGAGATTGCCGCGGCCATGGCGGGCAACAGCGATCAGCCCGTGTCTCAACTCGCACGGTGGATCGTCGACCGCGAGGTCGTGAGCTTTTCGTGGCAAAGCGTGCTGCTCCTACCGAGGTTCCAGTTTCGCGGGCCGGCGATGAGTAGGCAGCCCGCGATCGTCACGGCGATGCGCGAGCTGCGCGAGGTCTTGTCCGACTGGGACGCCGCTCTCTGGTTTGCCCTTTCGAACATCGGGTTGGACGGCTTCTCGCCTGCCGACTGCTTCGAGCAGAGCCCTTCAGCGGTTTGTCATGCCGCCAGTACCCGGCGCCATATCTCGCTGGCCTGACACTGGCGTGAACTAGTGCTGTGAGTGAGAAATTCGTTGAAGAATCCAGCCCAGAACGGCCGCATCCGTCGTTGCGCATGCTCGCGAGGCCGCCCAGTATCGTGTCGCGGGCGCGCCTTGTCTGCGACCGTTCTGGACAGGATTCGGCAACGTCGCTTCTTCGCTCCCGACCTATTCAACGAATTTCCCACACACGCCACGAGGGACGGCGTACGCACTGGCGGAGATCGGTCCGTCAGCGGGCCCGCGCAATGTCATCGCATCGAGCAACGCCCGGCCAGCCCCGAAGACCGCGCGAAGACACCATTGCCTCTGCAATTCGGCCCGCAGGCGCGAGAGTCGGCGTGCGTTTCGCGAAGCAGAAGCGGGCGTCCATCCGGCCGCAAGAGCAGGACTCGAACTGGCGGGTCGGCTCGATCGATCCCTCAGGCTGCGTCCTGCAGACCGGAAATCTGATCGAGCCGTCTTCCATGCCGCGAAGTCTCAGTTCGCGGCGTAGGCCGGCTCGCCGTCGCGGACTCGCTGCGCTGCGTACTTCTGCGGGAACATCTCGGCCAGCGTATGGCCCTCGTCGCCCACGGGCATGTCGCCGTCGCGCCTGGCCCGTGCAAGTTCTGCGCGAACTTGCGCGCGCGTGAGACCAGGCGCAGCCGCGCGATGCGGATAGCGCGCGGGGTACTCCTCCGCCAGCGTCTCGCTGGAATCGCCTAGCTCGACGTCGCCTGCAGCCTCCGCCTTGGCCAACTCGGCCTTGACCTCATCGCGGGTGAGCGTGCTCCTTGCATCGGCGGCGGGGTGGTCGTCGGGGCCGCCGTTGCACGGCGAGATGTCCAGGTCTCCGTGGGGAATGCAGCCGGCAGCCGCCGCGGCGCGAGTTTCCGCGGCGACTTCGGCGCGCGTCAGCGGTTGCTGTGCGAAGGCGGCGCCGACCAGGCTCGAGAGGACGACGGTGATGCCAAGATTGCGAGTGCTGTTCATGATGAACTCTTTCAAGTGATTGCGTGATGAAGAGCCAGGCGAGCAGTTGTGCGAGCACCGGCCGCTGACGCGGAGGGCAGACATCGCCGCGATGCGGCCGACGCGTGCCTCCCGGTGCTTTCACTTTCCGGCGCAGCGGTTGCACCCAGGTTTCCGTGCGCCAGGCAAGAGATGCTGATGAAGCCGCCAGCGCTTCAATTGAAATGGAAGGCTGCGCGGCATCTTGGCGATCGATATGGGCTTCAAAGCGCCGCTGTTTCATCCGATACGCGCGATGCGCGGGCCTGAAATGCTGACGATATTCGTGATGTCGAGGATCTCTCCATCGCATCGAGCGTCGATGCGAATCAACCAAGGAAATCATCATGACATCGTCTACGGAATTCAAGCCTGCTCTCACGCTCACTCTCGCCATCGCTCTCGTCGCCGTCGCAGGCAGCGTCGTGAGCTCGCCCGCAAGCGCCGGCGAACTCTATGCAGGCGGCAGCATCGGCGCATCGCATTTCGACAACAAGATCGACGGCGTTCCGGGCGGCAACAACGGCGGTGCGAATGGCACGATCTACGGTGGCTACCAATTCAACAAGTATTTCGCCGTGGAGGCAGGCCTCGCCGATCTCGGGCATACCGAAAGCAACCAACCGCTGCGGGCGACCGCGCATGCCGGCTACGCCGACGCTGTGGGATTTCTGCCGCTGACCGACAAGATCTCGCTGCTGGGTCGCGCCGGCGTGGATCGCACCAAGTTTCACACCGACAACGGCTATGGCGCGGGCAATGGCGTGAAGATCGGTGCGGGTGCCGAGTACGCACTCACCGAATCCATCACGCTGCGCAGCGAAGTTGATCGCTATGAAGCCCATGTCTTCGGTGACGACGTGCAGGTGAACCAGTACCTCATCGGTGCCCGCGTGACTTTCTGACGACCATCGCGGACAAGAGTGCGAGATCGATCTCAGGCCGCGCACTCGCGACCGTGTGGGCGAATCAATGCCCGCGTATCGCCATCCGCGCAGCGGCAACACCGCGAGCCAGATTCGGCGCCTGGGGACGAAACGCCAAGTTCACACCCAAGCGGAGCGCTGCCTCGCCATCGATGCGGCCCCGCTCGATTCTGGTATTGCATCCCTTGCGTCGAATGAAACCGGTGCGATCCCAAATGACATTGAAGGGCAGCCGATTCCCGACACGTTGCAGAGCTCGTGCACGCACACAGTCGATTCATCCATTTGGCAGGAGTGCAATTGTGCCGACGAAATTTCGCCTACAGCTTCAACCCGAAATCGTGGTGATTGCAGTCGCCTTGCTGGCCGTGGCTGGCGCAGGCATCGCGATGTTTGGATGGCAGCCGGACAGCGGCACGATAGAGCCAATCTCGACGATGAATTCGCCTTTGGCGTCACAGGGAATGCTCGAGCTCGACCGGATCTGGTCAATTGCTCGAAGCGGAGTTCATAGCCCACGGCGGCTATGGCGTTCGGATCGGAATCATGAGAAGTCGGCATGGTGCGTCCTCGCGGCGGGTGAATCTCACGATTCGACCTTAAATGCCGAAGTTCGGAAGCACATTGCCAACTCGCCAGCGAAGCTTCAGGCGAAGCGCTGGAGATTACAAATGAAATGAAAGACGCCGCGACGAACGCGCGAAACGCCAGTGCGAAGATCTGCCTTGACCGGTCTGGCGATTTACAGAAGACGTTCGACCTGGGCGTCGAACATGTATCCCGCGCCGCGCTTGGTGGAGATGTACTGTCGAGACATCGAATCCGGTGTCAGCTTGCGCCGCAGCCTGACGATCTGGACGTCGATCGAGCGGTCATACACCTCGGCTCCATGCAGCCGGGAGGCCTCGAGCAGCTGGTCACGAGAGAGGATGCGCTGAGGTGCTTCGCAGAACGCCAGCAACAGATTGAATTCGCCGTTGCTCAGGTCTATTCGCTCGCCTGCGGGGTTGTGTAGTCGCCGGGTCAGGACGTTCAGTTCCCAGCCGTCGAAGCGATAGGCACGCCTGGTGCCGTCTCGAGCTGCAGGTGCGCTGTCGCTTCGCGACTGGTAGCGCCGGAGCACGGCTCGAACGCGCGCAAGCAACTCGCGGTTGCTGAAGGGCTTGGTGATGTAGTCGTCGGCCGCCATCTCCAGGCCCATGACCCGGTCCGCCTCCTCCTTTTTTCCGGTCACGATGATGACCGGAACTTCGCTGGTCTCGCGAACCTGGCGTGCCAACTGCAGCCCGTCCTCTCCGCGCAGCCTGAGGTCCAGCAGGATGACGTCGATCACGGATTCCTTGAGTTCGCGCGTCATTTCCGCGCCGGATTCCACTGCGGTGACGCGCAAGTCGTTCTCCGAAAGGTATTCGCCGATGAGTTCCCGCATGCTGGGATCGTCGTCGACAACCAGGACGTGTGGATTCTGGGACGGCATGGACATGAAGAGTGAAGCCTGGGCGGCTATTGCAGTTGAAACATTCGACGCGCCGGGAACATCGCCACGGCACAGAACTCTGCCCCAATGAGGGCGTGGCGGCACGCGGCCGTCACCTCGTTGCCGCGGACAACTCATGGTCACAATCGTCGTCGTCGAGCCTGATTTTGCTATACGAACGCTTCTTGCGGAGTGGATGATGGCAGATGGCTATACAGTAAAACAGTTCAGTCACATGATGGCTGCGGACGGCGCGCTGGCGTCGGCCGACCTCCTGATTGTCGATCTGCCCTCTCCACGCCTGCAACAGCCGTCGCCGTTGACCGAAATGAGTGCGAGCCACACTGGACTGATTGCGATCGGGCTCTCGACCAGCCTGAGCCGAAGCCTCGGGGGCCAGTCGACGGTCGCCCGCGCGCTGGGCTTGGCTTGCGTTCTCGCGAAGCCTTGCGAGCGGCTGGAACTTCTCGGCGCGGTCCGCAACGCGCTCGGCCGGCGCCCGGCATGAAGCCACGGCAGCTGCGCAGCGTCATTGCCGCGGCCGGCGCATGTGCCGTCGCAACAATCGTCGGCGCGGCGATCTACGATGGGTGGCGGCTGCATGAGCAAATCATGGCTGCCAATGAGCGGGAGTTGGGCAATCTGGCGGAGGCGTTGACGACGGGAACGCAGCGCAGCATCCAGGCTGTCGACGTCCTGTTGAGGGACACCGCGAGATGGTACGAATCCGAGGGGCGCAATCTTGAAGCGCATGGCGTGGAAGATGGACTGGCAGCGCGCGTTGTCGGCGTGTCCCAGGTCGCCGTGTTGAGCGTGATCGACTCGGCGGGTCGCCAGCGATTCCGATCGCGAGCGACGGGCGAGCCGCTGACTGACGTTTCGGATCGTCCCTATTTCACGCGCCAGCGTGACGAGCCCGACGCGGGTCTGGTCATCAACGAGCCTGTCTTGTCGCGTTCGACGCGCGAGCCGGCGTTGATACTCTCCCGACCGCTACGGGCGCCGGGTGGCGGCTTCGATGGGGTGGTCACGGCAATCGTCACGCTGCAAGAGCTTCAAGGCACGTATGCCGCAATCCATCTTGGTGAGGGGAGCGCGCTGTTGCTGACACTGTCGGACGGCACGCTTGTCGTTCGCCAACCGCCTTTGCCCAGCAAATCGATGGGCCAAAAATTTCCAGAGCTGGGCGGCTTGAGTGATGGTGCCCTCGTGAGCCATGCCAGGAGTCCCGTGGACGGGCGGAAAAAATTCATTGCAGTCCTGCGCGTCGGAAGTCGTCCCTTGATCCTCGCAGTGACGCGCGACGAACAAGAGGCCCTGCGACCCTGGTACGACGAGATGACAAGCGCCGCAATCCGCACGTCGCTGTTCGTGGCGCTGGTCATCGCCGCAACACTGGGCCTGCGGCGCCAATTGCGCCGCCTCGAGCGCGGAGCCGTTGCCTTGCGGGAGAGCGAGGAGCGCTATGCCATGGCGATGGAAGCCGCCAACGAAGGGCACGCGGAATGGAACCTGCGAGAAGGCACGGTGTTCGTATCGACCAAGTGGCGCGTTCTGCACGGAGTCGATACCACCGCGGACATCAAGACGGATGCCGAACTGAAAGAGCGCGTGGCCATCCATCCGGAAGACGTCGGGCCCACCCGAGAGGCGGTCGACGCGCATCTGGAGGGCCGCACACCCGCCATCGACGTGGAATATCGAGTTCGGCATGTCGATGGGGACTGGCGCTGGGTGCAGGCACGCGGGCGCTGCTTGCGGGATGCGGCGGGCAGCCCAGCTCGACTCTTCTGCGCTGCGAACGACATCACGGCCAGGAAAGCGGCGGAGGTCGCCAAGGCAAACTACGACATGCGTCTGCAGCAAGCGCATCGCATGGAGGCGCTAGGCACGCTGGCAGGAGGGATCGCGCACGACTTCAACAACATTCTTGGCGCGATCCTGGGCTTTGGCGACATGGCCCAACAACTGGCCGCACCAGGCACCCCACTGCGACGCCACATCGATCGTGTCCTGCAGGCAGGTGGACGTGCCAAGGCCTTGGTGCGCCGCGTGCTCGAATTCAGCCGCAGCGGAGTTGTCGAGCAGGTACCTGTGGACATCCAGAAGATCGTCGAGGAGGCCCTGGCCTTGCAGGGTCCCGCACTGCCCCCGGGCGTGACGATGGACGTGACGCTCGCGGCCGACAGCGCCGCGGTCTCGGGTGACGAGACGCAATTGCACCAGGTCGTCATGAACCTGTGCACGAATGCCATCCAGGCCATTGGGAGCGATGGCAGATTGAGCGTCGACCTGCGATTGGTCCAGGTGGAAAAGGCAGAGCACCTACTGCAAGGCGATCTGGCGCCGGGCGGCTACGTCAGGCTCTGCGTTGGTGACACGGGCCCGGGAATCGAGACCGATGTACTCACGCGTGTCTTCGAGCCTTTCTTCACGACCAAAAAGTCGGGAGAGGGCACCGGGCTGGGCCTGTCGGTCGTGCACGGCATCGTGGCGAATCGAGGCGGCGCCATCGATGTCACCTCGACCCTTGGGGTGGGCACGCAAGTGTCCGTCTGGCTTCCGCTTGCGGTCGAGTCGGCTGCGGTCCTCGCCGAGGATGAGAGCGAGTGGCCGCATGGCGCGGGTCAAGTTGTCATGATCGTCGACGACGAGCGACCGCTCGTAGAGTTTGGAGAGGAACTTCTTGCAAGGCTCGGCTATTCCCCTCTTGGGTTCGATTCAAGCCAAGCCGCCATGAGCGCATTCCTGGAGGACCCCTCCAACTTCGACGCGCTTCTGACGGATGAATCGATGCCGGGCCTGACCGGCAGCGAGCTTGCTCGAGCCGTCCTGGCGCACCGGCCGGACCTGCCCGTGATCATGATGAGCGGACACGTGATCGCAGGCCTGGAGGAGCGCGCCCGCAAGGCGGGGATATGCAAGCTGCTGCACAAGCCGCTGGCGGCGCGCGATCTCGCGCAAAGCCTTGCTCAATGCCTGTCCGGCCGATAGGCGTGGCGTTCCGACTCAGGCAATGAATGCGTGGTCGGGCACCTCTCGGCGTCCAGGTTGACCTCGAGAAGTGCCCTTCAATCGCCCTCCAAAGGGCGAGATCGCCAATCTCGAACTGGACATCAAGGGCTCGCCGAGATGGTCGAGTCGAACGCCATCGATCACTTCGTTGTCGTCCAGCCGCCGCCCAGAGCGCGAACCAGGTCCACCGCTGCCATCAACTGGCGACGCTTCAACAGCAACTCGTCGCGTTGCGACGACAGGCTGGCCTGACGGGCCCGCTCGCGAGACCACCCAGCATCATGTCGCGGGCGCGCCTAGTCTGCGACCGTTCTGGACAGGATTCGGCGACGTCTCTTCTTCGCGTCCGACCTATTCAATGAATTTCCCACTCACGACACTAGCAGGCATGCAACGCCAAGCAGGGAGCATCGGGAGCACAACGAACCGACGCTCATGAGCGCAATGGCGTCCCCGGAAACCGGCGATGAATCAATCTTCTTAGGCTTCACGGACGCCTTGCAGCCACCTACCGTTCTGTCAAACCCGCGGGATTGAATGGGAGGCTTGTTTGAGCTGCACCGGCTCAATGAACCGAGATTTTCGCTCGCGGGCCCTGTGCGGTGCCTGCAAAGCGTCATGGCACGATCGCGTGACTGCCGTGTTACTGCCCACCTTGCTTGAACGGCGACGCCTCCGGGTTCGTCGCGGCGGTGGCGCCCTTGCGCAGCTTCGGAGCATGGAACATCTTGTGTTTTTTCGGGGTGGGCGATGCGGTGGCCGGCGCGGAGGCGGCGGCGTCCGGGGTTGCGGATTGGGCGAGCGAGATCGAGAGGCCCGCGGACAGCAGGGTGGCGATGATGATCGATTTGGTCACTTGGTAGTCCATTTCTGTTGGGTGGGATGGATGGCCAAGCCGGCGACGGGGCGGGGCAGTTGGCTGTCGCATCGTGCATTTCCCGATCGACGCCGGGCATCCCCCCGTTGGGTTACCAACCCTTCAGACGGCGGGCATCCCTGCGCCTGGCGCCCGTCGCGATCCCATGCCAGGCGTGTCTTCGTGAAGCCGCCGACGCCTGCGCATGAAATCGGCCGTCGGCGCACCGAGCAATCGGCGGAGATGGATTTCAGCTCGCCGCGTACGGTGGCAATGGCCATTCGTGGGCCTTGGCATCCATTCGATGGGTCGATGCGGCAGAGGACTGGAATCCGGCACGATCACCTCGTCCCGCGTCAAGGGCCGAAGATCGTCTGGCCAGTCGCGATCGGGATTGCAGGCGCTGGTCGCCCGCGGATCTCGACTCAGGTTCAGGAGAACGCACATGAAGGCAGACCGGATAGAAGACGCTCTTGCAGCGATGGCACAAGGCTCCATGGTGGTCGTCGTGGACGACGAGGATCGGGAGAACGAGGGCGATCTCATCCTGGCGGCCGAGCACGCCACACCCGAGCGACTGGCGTTCATGGTCAGGTACGGCAGCGGCGTGATCTGCGCAGGCCTGCCCGGCGACCGATTAGACAGCCTCAACCTGCCGCTGATGGTCTCTAGAAACACCGAGTCCATGACCACCGCCTACACGGTGACCGTGGACTATCGACACGGCACGTCCACGGGAATTTCGGCCTCCGATCGTGCTGCGACGTTGCGGGCCCTGGTGGACCCCGAGGCCGGGCCTGGCGACTTCAACAGGCCCGGACATGTCTTTCCGTTGCGTGCCGTCCCTGGCGGTGTATTGACCCGACCCGGTCACACGGAAGCCGCGGTGGATCTCACGCGCCTGGCTGGCATGCGTCCGGGCGGCGCGCTGGTGGAGATCGTCAATGAAGATGGAACGATGGCGCGTCGACCAGAGCTCGAGCGATTCGCTCGCGAGCACGGATTGCCGCTCATCACGATCAAGGATCTCATTGCCTATCGGCGGCGCACCGAGAACATCGTCGAGAGGGTTTCCAGCGTCCGAATGCCGACGCCCTTCGGCGTGTTCACGCTTCACGGATACCGCGAACTCGCGAGTGGACGCGAGCAGCTTGCGCTCGCGATGGGCGACGTGGCCGACGGACGCGACGTGCTCGTGAGAGTGCACTCGGAGTGCATGACCAGCGAGGTGTTCGGTTCGATGCGTTGCGACTGCAAGCCGCAGCTGGACGACGCGATGCGACGCGTTGCCGCAGAAGGCCGTGGAGTCGTCGTCTATCTGCGTGGGCACGAAGGCCGCGGGATCGGCTTGCTGGACAAGCTTCGCGCCTACGCGTTGCAGGACGAAGGCGCGGACACCGTGGAAGCCAATGTTCGGCTGGGCCTGCCGGTCGACGGCCGGGATTACGCCGTCGGCGCGCAGATCCTGCGAGACCTCGGCGTGCACGCCATGCGCCTCATGACGAACAACCAGAAGAAGTACGACGGGATCTCCGACTACGGCCTGCACATCGTGGAGAGGGTGCCCCTGGTATCTCCGCTTCACGACGAGAACGCGGCGTACCTGAAAGCCAAGCAGGTGCTCCTGGGCCACATGCTTGGCCTGGCGAGCTAGCCGCCGTCGCCGCGATCATGGCAACGGTGATTTCCTCGCCTCAGAGCAGGCCGAGGCCACGCGCCCGTGTCATCGCCCCTGCCCTGTTCTTGACGTCGAGCTTGCCGTAGACATTGTGGAGGTGCCACTTGAGCGTACCTTCCGAGATGAAGATCGACTCGGCGATCTCCTTGTTGCTCAGGCCTGATTCGAGGCGCTTGAGGATTGCCACCTCGCGTTTCGTGAGCTCCTCGGCGCCTGGCACAGCACCATTGCGCCGGTCGGGCACCTGGGACTCGGCACTGCGCATCAGCTGCTGGAGTCGCCGCGCCAGAGGCGCTGCCTCCGAACCGCGCAGCCCCTCGAGCTCCAGGCGATCGACCATCGGCCGCAGGGCCCTCGTGTCATCCAGGAACAGTCGCAAGTACTGCTTCGGCGCCGCAATGGTGAGCGCCTTCTGCAGGTCATCCATCGCCCGCCCCCGCTCGCCATGGTGTTCATGAGCCAGCGCCCGAAGGAGCAGCAACTCGACGAGGCGATGGAACAATCCCCTTTGCCGGCAGTGATCGATCGCACCCCCCAGCGCCTGGGCGACGAGCTGCGGGGCCTGTCTAAGCAGGAAGCGGGAAGAAGCCCGAAACGCCTTGTCCGTCGTCAGGCTGGAGCTGCCGTCTTGCGCAGGCAATTCGTCGAAGCCGAAGCGCGCGGCCACGACCCGCGCCTCCTCGAGCTGCCCTTCTCGCCCGAGGCAGGTGCATTCTTCGGCGGCGAGCGTGACCGCGACACGCCGAAGCCCGCGTCGTTCACCCAGTTCCTGGCCTTCCCGGAGTATGGACAGGGCGCCGCTGGCATCCTGTCGCAGCAGTTGGAGTCGCGACCGCGTCAGGTAGGCGACGATGACGGCATCCGCGGGGCCGTACTCGTCGACGCTGGTCATCGCACGTTCGATGTGCTCGTTCGCGGCGTCGATCTCGTCGAACTCGTAGGCAATGCCTGCCAGCAGCGTGTGAAGGAGGCTGGCGTGCGCGGGATGGCCATGAAGCTTGCTGTCGACCTGCTCCAGGCCGTTCATGCAGGCACGTCGCGCTTCGACGTACGTCCCGCGTTTCAAGTGAAGCACCGCCTCGACGTACGCCGTCCAGGCCAGCGCGTAGTAGCCCTCGCCCTGTTCCAGCCATCGGCGAGTCTGTCCAACGACATCGAGGCCATCGCTGATTGCCCCGCTGGTCTTGTGGCCGAAAGCCAGGACGTTGCCCATGACGCCCTTGTGCTGGAGCGGCGCATCGGGCCACCGCGCGAGCCAGGCGGCCGCGAGCTCACCGCCGCGTCTGCCATCGTCGCGAAGCGCCAGCGACATGGCGTCCTGCAACTCCACCGCGCAGCGCAACTCGTCGACCCGCGTCGCGTCGGGACAGGGCTCAGCTTCCAATCGGTGCAGCAAGCGCCTGAGGCGGTGCGCCTGCGCCTCGTACTCCTGGCGACGCGGGTAGAACGACAGCGAGAAGGCGTACTGGATGCGGATGACCGGAAAGCGGTCCACCCACTCCTCGGGCAGTGCATTCATCCAGCGCAGTACGGTCTGGTGGTATCCGCGCCGGAAGGCCAGCTCTTCCACGCTCTCCGCAACCCACTGCGTCGCCTTTTCCCAATCCTGAGCGCGGATGGCGCAATTTATCGCGTCCTCGACGTGTCCATTGTCGTGCAGCCAGCCGGCGCCCCTGATGAGGCAGGCCCCCGCGCCGATCGCGTCGATGAGGCGATATCGCTCGCGGAAGAATTCGCCAACCAGATGATGGAAGCGCGTCCACGTGCCGGAACGATCCAGCGGGATCAGGAACAGGTTGCGCGAGCGCAGGGCGGTGAGGAGCGCCTCGGCATCCTCGTCTCCGCCGAGCACCTGTGCGAGCGGCGCGCTGATGCGATCGAACTGCGAGATCCGGAGGATGAAGGAACGCGTCCGCTCGTCCAGCCGGGACAGAACGACCTCCCCCAGGTAGTCGACCACGCTGTCGTCGGTTCCTGCGAATTGTTCGATCAGTTCGGTCTGGTCCGCGACTGCGCCGAGCGCCATCGCGGCGAGTTCGAGCGCCGCCGGCCACCCTTCGGTCTTCGACAGCAACTGCCGAAGACCGCGCTCGGGCAGTTCCCGCCCCAGGCGACTGCGGTAGAACTGCGCTGCCTCTTCCGGCCCGAACTGCAACTCGCGGATGCCGACCTCGAGCAATTGCCCGCGCACGCGGAGCCCGGCGAGGCGAAGGCCTGGTTCCTCCCGGCTGGCGATCACGAACTGGATGTTTCGGGGAGCGTAGTTCACGAGCCAATCGACGATCTCGATGACGTCCGCCTGTTGAATGAACTGGAAGTCGTCCAGGAAAAGAGCAAGTCTCCCCTGGAGTCGTGCGAGATCGCCCGCAAGCGCCTCCAGCAAGGGCTTGGCTCCGCTGGTGAAGTCGCTTGCAATCTGCCCGAGGACGGCGCCTCCGATGCGTGCATCCACCCTCTGCAACGCGGCGATGAGGTGGCGAACGAACCGCACCCTGTCGTTGTCGTCCTTGTCGAGGGAGAGCCAGGCGCACGCAACGCCGCGGTCACCCAGGCCGCCGTGCCAACGCGCCATGATTGTGGACTTGCCATAGCCAGCCGGGGCCGCGACCACGACGACAGCGGCACGCCCGTCCAGCACTGCGCTCGACGAATCAAGCCCCGGTCGGGGCAACGGCCTGCTGGTCCCCCCGGCCGGATACAACTTGGCTTCGAGGATCGGCGCTTCGAGGGTATCGGCGGTCATATCTCGATATGTCTCCGCAATCGATGCTACGCCTCGCAAGCCGTTGCCGCGAGATGGTGCGCACCCTAGGGGAAAGGCCGTCACCCCTGCATTCCCTAGCGTTCGATAGGCGACGTTCGTCCAACCCTGGAGCCACAGTTCCAGTTGGTCGAGCAACGCAAAGGAGCAACGAAATGATCATCAATTCCTCGACAGTGGCAATCGTCACCGGCGGCGCTTCCGGGTTGGGCGCGGCTACCGCCCGCCGCCTCGCCGCGCTGGGCGCGAAAGTCGCCCTCTTCGACATGGATGCGGTCCGGGGTGACGCGCTGGCACGCGAGATCGGGGGGGTGTTCTGCAAGGTCAACGTTACGTGCGAGTCCGATGTGGACGTCGCCTTCGCCACCGCACGGGCGGCCCTCGGGCAGGAGCGCATCCTCGTGAACTGCGCAGGAACAGCCGACGCCGTCAAGACGGCCGGTCGCGACAAAGCGTCAGGCGCGATCAGGCACTATCCGCTCGACAGTTTCGAACGGACGATCCAGATCAACCTGATCGGCACGTTCCGTTGCATCGCGAAGTCCGCGGCCGGCATGCTCGTCCTGCCGCCGTTGCCGGACGGCGAGCGCGGGGTCATCGTGTGCACCGCGTCCGTGGCGGCAGAAGACGGACAGATGGGCCAGGCCGCCTACAGCGCCTCCAAGGCCGGCATCGTCGGAATGACACTGCCGATCGCGCGCGACCTGATGGACGAGGGAATCCGCATCAACGCGATCCTGCCCGGCCTGTTCGACACGCCGCTCCTGCAGGGCGCTCCCGCACGCGTCCGCGACTCGCTGGCGGCCTCGGTGCCGTTTCCAAAGCGCCTGGGCGCGCCCGACGAATACGCCGCGCTGGTCGAGACAATGGTCACCAACGGCTATTTCAATGGTGCGGCCGTGCGGCTCGACGGGGCCATTCGGATGGCTCCGCGCTGACCCGCCGACGAGCATTCGCGTTTTCCCGCAGACCGTCCAAGTCCCACCTTCCGATAGGGGACGCCCAGCCCCCGTCGCCTCAGAGTCGACCCATCGAAGCGAAGTCACCAAGGAGACGAGCGATGGCATACGACGGCATCCGGGTTCAGCTGGAACCCACGGGATTGGAACCCAGGCAGAGCGAGACCGAGGTCGGCATCCTGGCCGGCGTGCGGCGGTTCGCGGACAAGGTGTTGCGGCCCATCGGTCGCCAGCTCGATGAATTGCACGACCCAAACCAGGTGATCGCACCGGAGTCGCCGCTCTGGAAGGTCTTTGCCGAATTCCAGGCCCTCGGCCTGACAGTCGAGGCGATTTTCGAGCTTCCGGCCGACGAACGCGGGCGCATCATGTCCTCGGCGTTCGAAGAACTGGGCTGGGGCGACGGTGGCCTGGCCATCGTGCTGGCCGCGTCCACCGTTCCGTGGATCGTGATGCACGCGATGAGCAAGCACGACTTGCTGAAGAAGTACCCCGAGAACTGCATCGGCTGCTGGGGCATCACCGAGCCCGACCACGGCTCCGACATTCTCGACTTCGGACGCCAGATCGCGCACCCCGGCTCTGCCTACGGCAAACCCAACTGCATCGTCCGCGTCGAGGGCAACGAACTCGTGATCCAGGGCCAGAAGTCGGCCTGGGTGTCGAACGGCCCGATCGCCCAGCTGTGCTGTCTCTATGCCGCGCTGGACGACGGCTCGGGCGAGCACAAGCCATGCGTCGTCCTCGTTCCGCTCGATCGCCCGGGCGTTTCGCGCGGGAAGGTGCTGGACAAGCTGGGCCAGCGCGCGCTGCCGCAGGGCGAGGTGTTCTTCGACGGCGTTCGCGTTCCGCTCGACCACATGATCGCTCGGCCCGGGGCGGAATATGCCCAAGCGATCTACGCCGTCCTGGCCGAAGCGAACTCCATCATGAGTTCGATCTGGACCGGCACGGCGCGCGCCGCGTATGAACACGCGCTGGACTACGCCCATACGCGCAAGCAGGGCGGCGTGCCCATTATCCAGCACCAGAACGTGCGCTACCGCCTGTTCCACATGTTCCGCAAGGTCGAGGCCGCGCGGGCCCTGTCGCGGCGCGTCATGTTCTACAACCACACGATGCCGCTGCCGGCGATCCAGGGGTCGATCGCCGCCAAGATCACCGCAACGCAGACCGCGTTCGAGGTCGCGTCCGATGCGATTCAGATGTTCGGCGGCAACGGCGTGACGCGCGAGTACCCGGTCGAGAAGCTCCTGCGCGATGCACGCTCTTCGATGATCGAGGACGGCTGCAACGAGATGCTGGCGATCAAGGGCGGCAGCTTCCTGGCCGACCCGAGTCGCCTGTAGTCCATCGCGCTCGCCGGACCGACCCGGCTGATTCTTTCCTCAATCCAGGCAACAGGAGAAACGACATGCGCATGAACGCATACGTCGCAGGCGTCGGCATGACGCGCTTCGGCAAGTTCCTCGATCGCGGGCTCAAATCGCTCGCGGCCGAGGCCATCAACGAAGCGCTGAAGGACGCCGGCATCGAGAAGTCCGAGATCCAGGCTGCCTACATGGGCAACGGCGCGGCCGGTGTCACCACGGGTCAGGTGCTGATCCCCGGTGAGGCCGTGCTGCGCGGCATGGGCATCGGGCGGATTCCGGTGGTCAACGTCGAGAACGCATGTGCCACGTCCGCCACGGCGTTCCAGCAGGCCGCGCAGATGATCACGCTGGGCGTCTACGACGTCGTGCTGGTCTGCGGTTTCGAAAAACTCTACAACGAGGACAAGCGCAAGACCTTCTCGGTGTTCCAGGGGGCGGTTGACCTGGAAGCCATCGAACAGGTGCTCGCCGACCTGGCGGCGAACATGCGCGAAACCGGCGTCGAGACCGACCTGGAGGGCGCCGGGTCCAAGCGTTCGCTGTTCATGGACATCTACGCCAGCATGGCGCGCTCGTACATGCGGCGCACGGGCGCGACCGCGCGGCACTTCGCGATGATCTCCGCGAAGAACTCGGTGCACGGCAGCCTGAACCCCAAGGCGCAGTACCAGAGCAAGGTGACTGCCGACGAGGTTCTCGCAGCGCAGATGATCTCCGATCCGCTGACGCTGCTGATGTGCTCGCCCATCGGCGACGGCGCAGCGGCGGTCGTGATGGTGTCGGAGAAGAAGGCCAGGCAACTCGGGCTCAAGGATCGCATCCGCGTGCTCTCGTCGGTGCTGGCCTCGGGCTTCGAGTACGGCGACGGGGAGCAGACCGTGCCCGAGTACGCCGCGAGCCTGGCCTACAAGGCTGCGGGCGTGGGGCCTGGCGACCTGGACGTGGTCGAACTGCACGACGCCTCCGCGCCCGCGGAGCTCATCTACTACGAGTACCTCGGCCTGGCCGGGAAGAACGAGGGCGTTGCCTTGCTCGAAGAAGGCGCCACCTCGCTGGGCGGGCGCATTCCCGTCAACCCGTCTGGCGGGCTGCTGCGCAAGGGCCATCCGATCGGCGCCTCCGGCGCCGGCCAGATCGTCGAGCTCGTTGACCAGCTGCGCGGCCGCTGTGGCGCGCGGCAAGTGCGGGGCGCTCGCACGGCCCTGGCCGAGAACGGCGGTGGATTCATCGGCAAGGACGTGGCGGCCATCGTCATCTCCGTGCTGCAGAAGGAGTGAGACATGAGCACCCGATACTCCGATCTGACGTTCGCCGGCCTCATCGGCAACCGTGCGTCGTCTCATCCGGACCTGGATGTCCTCACGATCGAAGGCGGCGGCCAGCGCGCCGACGAAGTCCGTACCTTTGCGCAACTGTGGGATACCGGGCGCCGGCTCGGCGCCGGCCTGCGCACGTTGGGCCTCGAGCAGGGCGAACACTTCGGCCTGCTGATGGCCAACCATGCCGAGTTCGTCGAGACGATGGTGGCTGCCGGCGCGACCGGCACGGTGTTCGTGCCGATCGATCCGCGCACGAAGGGCGACAGGCTGGCTTATATGCTGGCCGCCGCGAACTGCGTCGGCGTCGTGGCTGCGGACTACGCCCTCCCCCAGGTCGCGGAGATCCGCGATCGACTGCCGCAGTTGAGGTGGGTGGTGGGCTTGTCGAGCGACGAAGGCAAGTCCACGGATGCCCAGCTCGAGGCGCACGGTGTGGCTTCCTACGCGCGCCTTGCGGCCACGCCTGCCGAGACGTTCGAGCTTGCGCATGTCATGGCCGAGTCGGCAATGCAGCTGATCTACACGTCAGGCACGACGGGCGACCCCAAGGGGATCGTGATGACGCACAAGCGCTTCTGCGAAACGGCGACGCTGGGCTCGCGCCTGTTCAGCTATCGATCTGACGATCGTCCCTATTCCGGCCTCTCGCTGACGCACGCCAACGCCCAGTTGGTGACGCTCGGATCGTCTCTCGCTGCAGGCATGCGGTGCGTGATGTCGCGACGCTTCACCAAGTCGCGCCTGTGGGACATCACGCGTCGCTATGGCTGCACGAGTTTCAGCTTGCTCGGCGGGATGACGACGGCGGTCTACGCAGAGCCGCCGAAAGACAACGATGCCGACAATCCCGTGCGCTTCGTCGTCTCGGCCGGCATGCCGCAGGCGATCTGGGCGGACTTCGAGAAGCGCTTCGGCGTCCAGATCCTGGAGTTCTACGGCGCTGCCGAAGGGGGCCTGAGCATCAGGCCCATCGGCGCGGGGCCGATGGGCAGCATCGGCAAGCCTATCGCGTCGTTGAAGCATCGAATCGTCGACGAACAAGGGCAGGACGTACCGCAAGGCGAACCCGGCGAGCTGCTGTTCCGCCATGCCGACGGTTCGCCGTTCAAGGTCGAGTATTTCGGCAACCCGCAGGCCTCGATCAACAAGACGGAGGGCGGCTGGCTCCGCATGGGCGATGTGGTCACAGAGGACACCGACGGCTGGCTCTTCTTCCAGTACCGCAAGGGCGGTGGTATCCGCTGCAACGGCGACTTCATCAACCCGGCGTTCGTCGAGAAGGCCATCGCGGAGTGTCCCGAAGTAGACGATGTCTACGTCTACGGCGTGCCGGCACGCTCCGGGGTGCCGGGCGAGAAGGATCCGGTGGCCGCAGTGGTTCCCAAAGACGGCGAGAGCTTCGATCCGCAGGTGCTGTTTCGCGCCTGCCGCCAACGCCTCGAGGCGAACTTCGTCCCGCGCTACGTCCAGGTGCTGGCGCAGATTCCCAAGACAGCGTCGGAGAAGCCTCAGGAGCGCTTCCTGATCGAGGCCTTCGAGACGCAGCCGCACCGCGTGTTCACGGAGCAGCGCGCGTAGTCGCCGCCCAAGTCATTTCATCGTCAATCGACCATCGCACAGGAGACCGAGATCATGAGTACCAACCATCAAGTCGTCGTGTATGGCGCCAGCGGCTACACCGGCAAGCTGACCGCGTGGAAGCTGGCCGAACGCGGCATTCCATTCATCGCAGCCGGTCGAAACGCCGAACGTCTGCAGATGGAACTGGCCAAGGTTCCGGAACTGAAGGACGCGGACTACAAGTGCGTCGCCGTCGCGCACGACCGCAAGGCGCTGGCCGAGCTGTTCAAAGGCAAGCGGGTCGTGATCAACATCGTCGGCCCCTTCATGCAGCTCGGCCTTCCCGTGGTCGAGGCCTGCCTGGACGCCGGCTGCCATTACTTCGATACCACGGGCGAGATGGACTGGGTGCAGATGCTCAAGCAGGAGTTCGGCGCGCGCTTCAAGGCGAAGGACCTGGCCTTGTGCCCGGCCAATTCCTACATGTGGACCGAGGGCAACATCGCCGCGGAACTCGCGCTCGAGACCCCCGGCGTCGACTCGCTCGACATCGTCTACCTGGGGGACTCGCCGGTGAGCCAGGCCTCCACGGCGTCGTTCCTGCGCATGTGTACGAACCCGCAGCACCACCTGTCGAACGGTGAGCTGGTGATGTGGCCGTACGCGACGAGCTACGACGTCACTGTGCCCGGCGAGGTCAAGACGTTCACCGCGCTGCCCTGGAGCGGCGGCGGCGAGCCGCTGTGGTACCGGGACGATCCCCGCGTGCGCAATTGCAGCGTGTTGGTGTCGTTCCGCAACCAGCAGATGTTCGCGGCGGTGTTCGGCCTGCTGCAGAAGTTCGAGGCGGAATGCCGGCAGTTGCCGCACGCGGAGCGCGAGGCGACCACGAATGCCTGGGGCGCGGGCATCACCACTGCCGAGCCGCCGCGCGAGAACCCGAAGCTCAATCGCTGCATCCTGGCCTGCCACGGTCGTGGCGACACGGCGTCGGTCACCGTCCTCCTGCGCGGTAACTCGCCCTATGCGCAAACCGGCGTCTTCGGCGCCGAGGCCGCCCGGCGCGTGCTGCGCGGCCAGTTGCTGGAGACGGGTTTCGTCTCCGCGGTGCAGGCCTTCGGCGCCCGGCAACTGCTCGCGGCGCAGGCGGAAGAGGGCTACCTGAGCTGGGAAATCCGCAACACCTGATCGAAGGACGAGACATGTCGACCCCTGCATGCCCCACTTTCATCCGCTGCGCCGGAGTTGCGCTGGCCACCTTGTGTTCCCACGCCTTCGCGCAGGCCGATGAAGCGCACAGCACCGTCGAGGTGGGATATGCCGGGATCTTCTTCAATACCCGTTCCGGCGAGCTCGCGGGGCCGCCCGGCACCACGCCACCGGGGGCGACCGCCAAGGTCGTAAATTCGAGGACGCTGGCGCTGACGTACGAGTACCAGGTCGCGGGTCCGTGGTCCATCCTGGCCCAGATGGGGTTGCCGCCCTTTCTCAGGTTCGATGGCGACGGCACCGCGGCCGTGCTGGGGCGTGTCGGAACCGCCAGGGCGTGGATCCCGGCCGTGCTCGCGGTCCGCTCGTTCAATGGCCTGGCTTGGATCCAGCCCTACGTCGGCGCCGGCCTGAACTACACGTTCTATACCGACCGCCGCATCACCGCCGGCTACACCGCGGCATTCGGTGGCACCAGCAGCACATCCAGCCTGAAGAACTCGGTGGGCCCCGTGGCGAAGATCGGATTCAAGGTTCCCGTTGCCCAGGGCTGGCTGGTCGATCTCGCGTACTCGCACTACTGGATCAAGACCACGGCCAGGATTTCCACGGACACGCCGGGGGCCGGCGTCATCGAACGTCGCATCGGCATCAAGGGCGACCCCGACGTCCTCGCGCTCACCGTGGGCTATCGCTTCTGAACCAGCCGACAGGCGACCCGGCCGATCACAACTTTCGATAGGCGACCCGCCGCCCGCGACCGCGCAAAGTTCGTTCATCCCCTCCGGCGGTCGCTGGAGACCTGGCAAGCGCGCCCCTCTCGACAACGTCAAATGAACGCAACCACCACTTCCTCGACGACCTCCGCCCACGCCTACCCCCTGCTCATCAAGCGCCTGCTCGAAGCCGGGCTGCGCCGCGGGCCCGAGCAGGAGATCGTGTACGCCGACAAGCGGCGCCTGAGCTATCGCGAATTCGGTGCGCGGGTGAGCCAGCTCGCCTCCGGTCTCGCGTCGCTGGGTATTAAGGCCGGCGACACGGTGGCGGTGATGGATTGGGACACGCATCGATACCTGGAGTGTTTCTTCGCGGTGCCGATGATGGGCGCGGTGCTGCATACGCTCAACGTGCGCCTGTCGCCGGAGCAGATCCTCTACACAATCAACCATGCGCGGGACGACGTCATCCTGGTCAACGCGGAGTTCGTGCCCGTCCTCGAGCAGATCTGGAGCCGCGTGGACGCCGGCAAGCGCCTGGTGCTGCTCAGCGACGATGGCTCGGTGCCCGTGACGCCGCTCGAGTTCGTCGCCGAATACGAGAGCTTGCTGGCCGCCTCCGATCCGTGTTTCGACTTTCCGGATTTCGACGAGAACCTCCGGGCCACGACTTTCTATACGACCGGAACGACGGGCGTGCCCAAGGGCGTGTATTTCAGCCATCGCCAATTGGTGCTTCACGCCATGGCCGTACGCGCCGCGCTGGCCGGGACGGGGCAGGGCAGGTTCAACGAGGGCGACGTCTACATGCCGGTCACGCCCATGTTCCATGTCCACGCCTGGGGCCTGCCCTATGTCGCGACGATGCTGGGCGTCAAGCAGGTCTATCCGGGCCGCTATGTGAGCGGCCAGCTCGTGGAACTGCTGCAACGCGAAAAGGTGAGCTTCTCGCACTGTGTGCCGACGATCCTGCAGATGGTGCTCAACGAGGCCTCCACGCGGGGCGTCGAGCTGTCGGGTTGGACCGTGATCATCGGCGGCGCCGCGCTGGCCCGGCCGCTGGCCAGGCAGGCCGTCGAGCAGGGCATCGACATCTTCGGCGGCTACGGAATGTCGGAGACCGGTCCGGTGCTGGCGCTGGCGCAACTGCAGCCGCACATGCGTGACTGGGACATCGACCGCCAGATCGACGTCCGCTGCAAGACGGGTCGTCCCATCGCCCTGGTGGATCTGCGCATCGTCGACGACGCCATGAACGACTTGCCGCATGACGGGAAGACCTCCGGGGAGCTCATCGTGCGTGCGCCGTGGCTCACTCAAGGCTACCTGGACGATCCCAAGAACTCGGAAAAGCTCTGGCATGGCGGGTGGCTGCACACGGGCGACATCGCGGTCATCGACGAGAGCGGCTACGTGAAGATCACGGATCGCCTGAAGGACGTGATCAAGACTGGCGGCGAATGGATTTCGTCGCTCGATCTCGAAGACCTCATCCTGCGGCACCCGAGCGTCGCCGAGGTCGCCGTGATCGGCATGCCGGACCCGAAGTGGACCGAGCGACCCGTGGCACTGGTGATCGTCAAGGACGACCGATCCGTGGACGAGGCGGGGATCAAGGCGCACCTCCACCAATTCGCCGCGCAAGGACTCATCTCGAAGTACGGCGTCCCCGAGCGGGTCGTGTTCGTCGGCGCATTGCCCCGGACCAGCGTAGGCAAGCTCGACAAGAAATTGATGCGCGCACAACTGACCGATAGCCAAGGAGACCTGAGATGAAGGTGCTCGTTCCCGTGAAACGCGTCGTCGACTACAACGTGAAGGTTCGCGTGAAGTCCGACGGCACCGGCGTCGACATCGCCAACGTCAAGATGAGCATGAACCCGTTCGACGAGATCGCCGTCGAAGAGGCCGTGCGCTTGAAGGAGAAGGGCGTCGTCACCGAGATCATCGCCGTGTCGTGCGGCGTGACGCAGTGCCAGGAAACGCTGCGCACCGCGATGGCCATCGGCGCCGATCGCGCCATCCTGGTCGAGACCGACGTCGAGTTGCAGCCGCTGGCCGTGGCCAAGCTGCTCGAGGCGCTGGTCGACAAGGAACAGCCGGGCCTGGTGATCCTGGGCAAGCAGGC
>FTIR01452742.1_pt1 | contig 78710 bp, 51 predicted proteins | sample 1658041 | NCBI WGS metagenome assembly FTIR01 (sample SAMEA3914793, study PRJEB12502) | metagenome | biome: forest; material: soil | place: Canada | collected 2011-07-03 | depth 0.3 m | reverse complement strand
GACAAGCTGCCCGACAACTTCATGCACCTCGGGCTGATCCACCTGATGCTGCCCGGCGCCCGCATCGTGCATTCGATGCGCGACCCGATGGACTCGTGCTTCTCGTGCTTCTCGCGCCTGTTCGCCGGCGACAACCTGGGCTACACCTACGACCTGGGCGCGGTGGGGCGCTACTGGGTCGGCTACCACCGGATCATGCGGCACTGGCACGCCGCGCTGCCGCCCGGCCGCATCCTGGACGTGTCCTACGAGACCATGGTGTCGGACTTCGAGAACCAGGCGCGCCGGCTCGTCGAGTACCTGGGCGTGCCCTGGGACGAGCGCTGCCTCGGTTTCCACGACAACCGGCGCGTGGTGCGCACCGCCAGCGTGGCGCAGGTACGCCGGCCGATCTACAGGACGTCGGTGGCGCGGTGGAAGCACTACGAGCGGCACCTGGGGGCGCTGCACGCGGTGGTCGGGGGTTACCGCTGAGAGGACAGCGGCTTCAGTACGCGGGGTACGTGGACAGCTGCGTCGCCATGATGAAGTGCGTCCAGACCTTGAGGTGCTCACGCGCCTGCTGGCAGCGCTCCTCGCGCAAGCCGCTGATCAGGCAGGCCTGGAGCATCGGATGCTCCGTGTGGTTGATCGTCCCGGCGCCCAGGAAGGTGCCTCCGCGAGCGATCAGCGTCTCGAAGGAGTGCGTGAGCGGCGTCGACGGCCCCGTCCAGGGTTGCTTCGGGCTGATGTTTCCCTTGCGCGTGAAGACCAGGCCGTTGTCGCGATACTGCGGGCCCGGCAGTCCGTTCGGCATGAAGGTCGTCAATTGAGGGTCGATGCGGAAACCGAAGCTGGGCACGCGCGGCAGCATGACCTGGCGCTCGAACTGCACCGCCGCCGCCTGGATCTCGTTGGGATAGACCGCTCCGTGGGCCCAGAAGACCTGCTCGAAGATCCCGTCGTCGGACCGCGCCACGCAGACGCCGTCGGCGCGCGCGAGCGCATAGCCTTCGGGGACCAGGGCCGTGGCGCCGCTGCCGTCGTGGCGCCAGACATGGAAGCGGAGCGCGCTCAGCTCCTGTGGATCCAGTCGGGACAAGCCGGCCAGATACTGGACCCGGGCAAAGTCGTCCGCGCCGCGCGCGACGTCGTCGAAACTGCGCACGCCGACATCTCGAAACGAGAGGTCGCCGCACTGGATGCGGCGGCTGGACACCGTGTCGGAGTGCGCCCGCTCCAGGTCGCTCAGGGTGAAATACGACTTCGACAGGTGCACCGGGGCATTCACGGGCGCGGCGGATGCAAGGAGCTGGTTGACCCACTCCGACGGCCAGCCCCAGCTGGCGGGCGCCGCGCCGGCCTTCAGGCCGCCGGCGACGATGCCGATGACCTCGCCGTGGCCGTCGATGATCGGACCGCCGGACATGCCGGGCTCGAGCGGCGCGTTGAAGCGAAGCACCGTCTGCTCGACGTCCACGGGGCTGCCGATGCCCTGCAGTTCGACCAGCAGGGCAGGCGTCAGGATGTTCTTCAGCTGGGATTTCCCGCTCGCGAACGTCACGGTCAGGTCGCTGCCCGACATCTGCGCATTCTGGTAGCCCAGTCCCGAGAACGTGCCGTCCTTGTCCGGCGGAGGCGGGGCCAGCTTCAGCGCGGGGATCGCCGGCGGATCGGGGACCTCCAGCAGCGCGAGGTCTCCCTTCGGCAGGACGCGCCTGATGGTCGCCGCGCGGCTCGACGGACTGCCGGCTGCCGCCGTCTCCTCGTAGCGGACGATGATCGCGCTGCAGCCGCCGACGACATGGTGGGCCGTGACGATGCGCCCGGCCGTGGTCAGGGCGAAACCCGTGCCGCTGCGCGTGGTTCCGTCCGCGCAGCCAGTGGCGCTGATGTAGACCGTCGAGCGCAGGGCCTGCTGGCGGACGGCCAGCGGCAGCCTGGCCGGATCGGCCCAGGCCGCGGCGCCGACAAGGCCCGACGTCGCGAGCAGGGCACGCGCGGCACCGCGGAGGACGACGCTCGTCATGAGGGCTTCCTGCACAGCGTGTCGTACGCCGATTCATAGGCTTGCTGGCGCTTGTCCTCCGGCAATCCGGCGAGCGCCTGGCTCAGCGCGGCGAGCGACCGGTAGGCCTTGACGTTGCTGTCGAACAGCATCCGGTAGTCCGCGGCGGCGGCACCCTGCGCCTTCAGGCGGGCGTATTCACCGCACAGGCTCGATCGATCCTCGAAGAATCCGGAGAAGGTCGGCCCTGGCCCGGCAGCCGCATGCGTTTCTCGCTCGCCCTTCGAATCGGCGGGGTCGGCATGCGCCCCCTCCTTGGGCGGCGAGGAAATGGACAGGCCCCAGTGCAACTGGACGAGCAGGGCGGCTTGCTGGTCATCCGGCACGTTCATCTCCGCGAGCATCTTCTTGTGCTCCTGGATGGTCGGTCCGAGCGTGCCGTGCGTCCTGAGCCAGACCGCTCCGAGCGCGGACAGGGACGCCACGAGCGCGAAGGCGGTGAGCCGCCGTGCGGCGGCCGCGGAGAACGGGCGATCCTCCTTCTCGGCCAGGCCGAAAAAGGCCCCGAGGATCGCCACCAGGCCCGTCACGACCACGCCGATGACGGGCGACGTGCTCAGCCCCATCGATATGCCGAGCAGCAATCCGAGGCAGGCTCCCGCGACGGCATCGGCGCGCCGGCTCGCACCACCGACGTGCCGGCGACTCGGCGCCACGCCCGGCTCTGAAGACTCCTTGTCCATGGCCTCTCCCTGGAGCCAGGGTAGTCGGGCTTCGTTTGGCTGTACATCCCCATCGACCACCGGGCCGGAGCGAGACCGGCGCGGGAGCGGGCTGCAATGCGCGAGTTCGAGGAGGCCGTGCGCCGAATCGGCGTCCGATCGTCGACTCCAGGTCCTCCTATCGCGCTCGAGCTGGCGCGGATGCCTGTCAGCCCTGGCTACGCGGCAATCCGTTGCAAGATTGACTCGGCCATTGGCGACAGCGTGCGCCCTTGGAGAGTGACGACGCCCGTCTGCGCCGCCACGGCGGGAAGCTCCGGCACGTTCGACAGTTTCAGCTCCCCGGCCTTGACCTCGTCGGCCACCGCGGCGTGCGGCGCCGCAAGCACCGATTCCGAGTGCACGGCCACCGTCTTCAGCACGTACAGGTTGTCGCATTCGAGGGCCAGCGGCAGCAGACGCTTGACGAGCAGCTCCCAGTTGTTGATCTCGACGCGCACGTTGACATCGGGATGCTCGCGGCGCAGGTCGATCAACAACGGCGGCAGGAAGGTGCCTGCGGGGAAGGGGCCGACGCCGAAGGCGATGTCGCCCAGCCCGCGGTCGCGATAGAGCGTGACGTCGTGCTCGAGGCAGCGGCTGTTGAAGACGAGCTGGCGCGCCCGCGCGATCACGAACTCGCCGGCCGGAGTGGCAGTGACCTCCTGGGTGCCGCGCTCGAACAGCACCAGGCCCAGCTCCGCCTCGGCGGCGTGGGTCGGCCTGGAGGCCGCGGCCGGCTACAAGACGCCCATCGGCCCGCTCGGGCTGTGCTCGGTGCGGGTGCAGCAGACGCAGGCCGACAGCAACAGCTCGTTCGGCGCCAGCAAGCCGATGTCCACCAACGTCGGCGCGTTCTTCACCACCAAGGTGCCCGTCGTCGACGCGATCCTGACCCTGCAGTACATGGCCACCGTCGAATCGCGCAACGCGCGTTCGGGCACCTACTCGCAGGCGCGGCTGATCAGCGAGAAGGTTGGTGGCGATACCCGGCGCCCTCACGTCATGAAATCGCCCGGTCGACGGCGCGCAAGCATACTTGCGTATGGAAGACTCTTCTCGTTTCGCTGCCCCGCGGGCGACGACTGCCGTTGGACTGCGCATCGTCGGGCTGGGCGCGTCCGCCGGCGGCCTTGAGCCGCTCCAACAATTCCTGGCTGGCGTTCCGACTGGGAGCGGCCTCGCCTACGTCGTGGTCCAACACATGGATCCCACGCACAAGGCACTCCTGGCGGAGCTTCTGCAACGCGCCACGCCGATGCCGGTGCGCGAAGCGGTCAACGCGCAGCGCATCGAGCCTGATGCGGTCTATGTCATTCCACCGAATTCCGAACTCACCGTTCTGGGCGGTGCGCTTCACCTGGCCCATCCTTTGCTGCCGCGAAGCCAAAGGCCGCCCATTGATGTGTTCTTCAGTTCGTTGGCGCGGGAACTCGGCTCCAGGGCGATCGGTATCGTCCTGTCAGGCATGGGGTCGGACGGGACGCAGGGACTGCAGGCGATCTCATCGCAAGGCGGCCTGACCCTGGCGCAGCAGCCCGATTCGGCGCAGTTCGATTCCATGCCCAGGAGCGCCATTGCCTCGTCCTGTGTCGACATTGTCTCGCTCCCCGCCGACATGCCGGAACGCATCCTGAGCGTGACAGGTCGTCAACCCGCACCCAATTTGCCACCCTTCGAGTCCGATGTCGATCCTGCAGTCGCACTGGATACGGTTCTCGAGCTCTTGCAGCACCGGACCAGGCACGACTTCGCGCCCTACAAATCGAACACGCAGTTGCGGCGCATCGCGCGCCGCATGGCGGTGCACGGCATCGACACCATGACCGTCTATGCAGATTTCCTGCGTGACAACCCGCAAGAGCTGGATCTTCTGTTCAAGGAGATGCTGATCGGCGTCACGTCGTTCTTCCGCGACCCGGAAATCTGGCGGGAACTGAGTGACAGCGTGCTGCCGACGCTGATCGAGCGGCACGCCAGGGATTCCAGTCCGCTGCGTGCCTGGGTGATCGGCTGTTCGACGGGCGAGGAGGCCTACTCGTTGGCCATGGCCTTCACTGAAGCGTTGGACTCCCTGCCGGCGGCCGCTGCCTGTGAGCTTCAGATCTTTGCCACCGATCTCAACGCGGACGCGATCGCAGCGGCGCGCAGCGGGCGCTTCGCCTCGACGATTGCCCGGGACATGACGGCGGAACGCCTGGCGCGTTTTTTCTCGGAAGGGCCGGACGGATATCAGATAGACAAACGCATCCGGGACATGGTGCTGTTCGCGCAGCACGACGTGATCCTCGACCCGCCGTTCACCCGCCTCGACATGCTGTCGTGCCGGAATCTGATGATCTATTTCGGCACCGCGCTCCAGCGACGGCTGGTGCCCCTGTTCCACTACAGCCTGCGCCCTGGCGGCGCGCTGTTTCTCGGGAGCTCGGAGACCGTCGGCCGTGCCCAATCGCTGTTCGCGCCGCTGCATCCGAAGTCCAGGCTCTACTGGCGCAGCGACAATGGCGTCGCCGTCGGCGGGGTGGTCTTTCCGACCCACCGACGTCCGTCGTCGAGAGCGGCCACACAGGAGACGCATCTGGCTCACACGAAAACTCCCCCGGCCAACCTTCAAACCCTGGCCGACCAACTGCTCCTGCAATCGTTTTCGCCACCCGCCGTGCTGGTCAACGACGGCGGAGACGTCATCTACATCAGCGGGCGCACCGGTCGCTATCTGGAGCCGGCGGCCGGCAAGGCGAACTGGAACATCCACGTGATGGCGCGCCCGGCCATTCGCGCGCAGTTGGCGGTTGCGTTGCGGGCGGCCCTCCAGGAAAAGACATCGGTCGAATTGCGTGGCTTGCGGCTCGACGACGCAACGGCGGCCACGGTCGACGTCACTGTGCAGGCCGTCACCCAGCCCAAGTCGATGGAGGGCATGGCGATGATCGTCTTTCGCGACGTGCCGGCCACCCCGAGCAAACGCGGAAAGCGGTTGAAGGCGGGCGGCGCGGCCGATACCGCCATCAGTGACGAGCTGATCCGTTCGCGCGAGGAGATCCACGCGCTGCGCCAGGAAATGCGTGCCTCGCAGGAGGAACTGCAGGCTGCCAACGAGGAATTGCAGTCCACCAACGAGGAGCTGCAATCGGCCAACGAGGAGCTGACAACGTCCAAGGAAGAGGCGCAGTCGATGAACGAGGAACTGCAGACGATCAACGGCGAATTGCAGTCCAAGCTCGACGACCTCGCGCTCGCGCAGAGCGACATGCAGAACCTGCTCAACAGCACGGACATCGCCACGCTGTTTCTCGACAAGGACCTCAACGTCCGGCGTTTCACCGAACAGATCGCGCGCGTGGTTCACCTGCGAGCCGCGGATATCGGTCGACCCCTGAGCGAACTGGCCAGTACGCTGCTGTATCCGGAAATGCACGATGATGTGAAGGAGACGCTGCGCACGCTGGCGTTCAGCGAGAAGCAGATCGCGACCAGCGACAAGCGCTGGTTCACCGTGCGCATCATGCCGTACCGCACTTTGGCCAACGTCATCCAGGGCGTTGTGATCACCTTCGTGGACATCACCGTCGCGAAAGAGCTCGAATCGCGCCTGCGCAAGGCGTAGAGTCACGATACCCAGACGTTCCCTGGAAGGTTTCCATGTCCGATCACGCTCTCGAACCGGCACGTTTGGCAGACCTGCGAAGCCGGGCTGCGTCTCGCCTGGCGGGTGCCGCGGCCACCAAAGGCTCTCCCGCTCGAATGACCGACGCACTGTCGGCGCTCCATACGTTGGCCTCTTCCCCGAAGACCGCGGCCGATGCGTTGGCGTTGCTCCACGAACTCCAGGTGCATCAGGTCGAACTCGACCTCCAGGCGGAGGAACTGCGAGAGTCACGAGCCGAGCTGGAATCCGCCCTGCGCCATCAGATCGAGCTCTACGATCTTCAGCCTGTAGGCTGCTTCACGATCGATGTTTGCCTGGCCGTGCATGAGCTGAACCAGACCGCTGCCAGGATGCTGGGGATCGAGCGCGAGGAGGCTGACGGAGTGAGCCTCGACAACTACCTTGCACCGGATAGCCAACGCATGCTGAAAGCATGTGTTTCGAGCGTTGTCCTAGGCGAGCCATTGGCCTCATGCCTCCTGACGTTTCGCGCGACGAACGCGCCTGCACGACTCGTCCGGGCAGACATTCGGGCCCAGCCTGGCACACGGCACTACTTCGTGGTGTTGACGAACGTCGGTGACGAACAGAATTCTCAGCCCAAGGCACGGTGACCCCGCGCGGACCGAGTGCTACCCCTCGGACGATATGCGCTACGGACGCAATAAGAGGGTTGCCGAATACCAAGACTGACGCGAAGCTTGCGTGAATTTGACGAACACGGCGCGCGACGGTCATTTTCATCGGAACCCCATGCCCGATTTGCCTGATCCCAGAAGAAACCAGCTGCTCGCGGCGCTACCCGCCGCGGAATGGGAGCGCTGGGGGCCGCAGCTCGAGTTCATCGAGCTGGCGCTGGGGGACGTGCTGTACGAGTCGGGTTGCATGCTGAGCTATGTCACCTTCCCGACGACGGCCATCGTGTCCCTGCTGTACGTGACGGAGGACGGTGGTTCGGCTGAGATCGCGCTAGTCGGCAATGAGGGGGTTGTCGGTGTCTCGCTGTTCATGGGCGGCGAATCGACATCCGGCCGCGCGGTCGTTCTGAGCGCGGGCCAGGGCTACCGCCTTACGGCGGTGCGCATCAAGGAAAAATTCAACCGCGCTCCGGTTCTGCATTTGTTGCTTCGCTACACACAGGCGCTGATCACGCAGATGGCTCAGACCGCCGTCTGCAATAGGCACCATTCGCTCGATCAACAGCTCTGTCGATGGCTACTGCTCAGCCTGGATCGGCTGGACGGGAGCGAGCTAGTGATGACACAGGAGCTGATCTCCAACATGCTGGGCGTCCGCCGTGAAGGAGTTACCGAGAGTGCCACCAAACTCCAGAAAGCCGGGCTCATCTGCTATTCGCGCGGGCACATCACGGTGCTCGATCGCCCCGGACTCGAACGCCGCTCGTGTGAATGCTATGCGGTCGTGAAGAGGGAATACGACCGGCTGCTACCGAGGGAAGTCGCGGCCTGACCACTCGTTGCCGCTGTGTGGCTCGAGAAGTCTATCGTCCGCGACAAAGGCTGCATGCGAACCCTCGGGAATGTCACACTGCCCGTTGGGGCTGCGAGCAGGGCCCAGTGTTTGCAAGTTCGGTTGAGAAACGCGTACAACTTCGGTTGCAGTCCGGCGACATGAATTTGTTTGTCGATTGCAGCGCGCTTCCATAGTCGGCGGAGCAGGGGAAGCCAGCATTTCTCGTCGTGGAGATGCGACACAAAGGTGGTTGCTACCCTGACGCGCGACAGAAATGTCCTGGCTCGCCCAACGGCAAATAGATTGTTCAAAAGAGCAGGGAAGTTCTCGGAGCCGACCCTGGCGGATTTCGCCGTGACGTGCAAGGCCGACTTCGCGCGCCAGATGCTATCGGCACGGCGCCACGCGTTCGGCAGACATCCGGCAATTGCTCACCAGGTCGATCTGACTCCACACGACCTTCCTCAGCCGTTGGCAATCGTCGAGGCGCGCTTGCGAAGCGGCGTAGAACGTCCCCGGCTTGGAAGCGAACGGCCGGTCGATCTTTCGCGCCGCGAGCACTTGGGTTTCCTGGTCCACCGACAACGGGTCCGGCAGTGCTTCGTTGCGTCATGAGTCGACATCGACCTGTGGCCGCACCTCGTCGGGCAAATGGAACTCGTGCCACATGCCGTTGAGGATGCCGAAGCCCGCGGCCAGGCCCACGCCCAGGATCCAGGTGAAATACCACATGAGAGTTGCTCCTTGAGGTTTCAGTAGCGATCGGGATTGACGCTGATCTCGGCGCTGGTCACGCGTCCGCGCATCACGCGCAGCGCCCACGCCGTGTAGCCGAGGATCAGCGGCAGGAAGACGGCGGTGCAGAACAGCATGATCGCCAGCGTGTGGCCGGTGGACGACGCGTTCCACACCGTCAGGCTGGAACGGGCGTCGATGCTGGAGGGCACGATGAAGGGGAACATCGCGACCCCGACGCTTCCGATGATTCCGATCACCGACAGCCCGGAGCCGATGAAGGCCAGCCCTTCCAACTTGCGGCGGATGCCTGCCAGCGCCATGGCTGAGCCGAGGAGCCCCAGCGCCGGGACGATCCACAGCACCGGGTGCGCCGCGTAGTTCGCGAGCCAGGCGCCGGCGGCAGCCTCCGAGGTCGTGCGCAGCGGATTGGACGCGCCCAGCGGGTCGCCGCCCGCGACGATGCGGTAGCCGAGGGTGCCGAACGCCAGCCACACGCCGCCCAGCGCGTAGAGCACCAGGCTGGCAAGCGCCGCCACGGTGCCGAACCGGCGCGCGCGCGCCTGCACCGGCCCGGGCTCGACTTTCAGAACGAGCCAGGTGCTGCCGTGAAGCACCAGCATCGCCACCGACACCAGGCCGCTCAGCAACGCGAATGGCGTGAACAGGCCCAATAAGCTGCCGTCGTAGAAAGAGCGCAGGTCCGAGTCGAGACGGAACGGCACGCCCAGCAGCACGTTGCCCACCGCGACGCCGAACACCAGCGCGGGCACGAGACCGCCGACGAACAGCGCCCAGTCCCAGCGCGCGCGCCATGCGGGGTCGGGCCGCTTCGAGCGGTACTTGAAGCCGACCGGCCGCAGGATCAGCGCGGACAGCACCACGAACATCGCCAGGTAGAGGCCGGAGAAGCTCACCGCGTAGACGAACGGCCAGGCCGCGAAGATCGCCCCGCCGCCGAGGATGAACCACACCTGGTGGCCCTCCCAGTTTGGGGCGACGGAATTGATCGCGATGCGGCGCTCAAGATCGGTGCGCGCGACGAAGGGGAGCAGGGCGGCCACGCCCAGGTCGTAGCCGTCGGTCAGCGCGAAGGCGATGAGCAGCACGCCCAACAACAGCCACCAGATGACGCGAAGCGTCTCGAGGTCGAGGAAGTTCATGATGTGTCCTTGGGATCGTTCAGGCGGCCATCGGCGTCGCAGGTAGCGGGCCGGGTGCTGGCTGCGGATCGACGTGGTCGTACGGGCCGTGCGCGATGGCCGCCAGCATCAACCGCACCTCGATCACGGCCAGGCCGCCGTACAGCGCGGTGAACCCGACGAGCGTCGTCCAGAGCTCGGTGCGGGTCAGGGACGAGGTGGCGAGGAAGGTCGGCAGCACGCCGTCGATGGCCCACGGCTGGCGGCCCATTTCTGCGACCACCCAGCCGAGCTCCGCTGCGAGCCACGGCAGAGGCAAGGCGAGCACGGCAAGGCGCCAGAACCAGCGCACGCGGGCGTGCCTGCGCAACGAGCAGAGAATGAAGGCGGTGGCGAACAACGCGATCATCGCGAAGCCGATCAGCGCCATCGCGCGGAAGGCCCAGAACATCAGCGCCACGTTGGGCACGGTGTCCCATGCGGTGGCGGCGATCTGCTGCGGCGTGGCCCGGCGCGGGTCGGCCACGACGCGCTCGAGCAGGAGCGCATAGCCGAGGTCACGCCTGTGGGCCTCGAACTGCGCTCGGGCGGGCATGTCGGCAGGCGTCACCTTCAACTGCTCCACCGCGTCGTAGGCGAGCACACCGGATGTGATGCGTTCCTGCGCCTTGAGCACCAGCTCGGACATGCCCTCGACCTCCTTGTCGAGGCTGCGCGTGGCGATCAGGCCGAGCACCCAGGGGATCTCGACCTTGTAGCGCGTCTCGCGGGCGGTGATGTCGGGGATGCCGATCAGCGTGATGCCGGCCGGCGCGGGTGCGGTGTGCCAGGCGGCCTCGATCGCGGCGAGCTTCATCTTCTGGTTGTCGGTGAGCGCATAGCCGCTCTCGTCGCCCAGCACGACCACCGACAGCGACGCGGCAAGGCCGAACGCCGCGGCGACGGTCATCGAGCGCGTCGCGACCGGCACGAAGCGGCCGCGCAACAGGTAGAAGGCCGAGATGCCCAGGACGAACACCGACGCGATCACGTAGCCGGCACTGACCGTGTGGACGAACTTGGCCTGCGCGATCGGGTTCATCAGCACGGCGCCGAAGTCGGCCACCTCCATGCGCATCGTGTCGGGGTTGAACGTGGCGCCGGTCGGGTTCTGCATCCAGCCGTTGGCCACGAGGATCCACAGCGCCGACAGGTTGGTGCCCAGCGCGACGAGGAACGTGACAACCAGGTGGGCGACCTTGGACAGTCGATCCCAGGCGAAGAACATCACGCCCACCATCGTCGCCTCGAGGAAGAAGGCCATCAGTCCCTCGATGGCCAGCGGGGCGCCGAAGATGTCGCCCACGTAGTGCGAGAAGTACGACCAGTTGGTGCCGAACTGGAACTCCATCGTGAGGCCGGTGGCGACGCCCAGTACGAAGTTGATGCCGAACAGCTTGGCCCAGAACCGGGTGATGTCGCGCCACACGGGGCGGCCGGTCATCACGTAGACGGCCTCCATGATCACCAGCATGACGGACAGCCCCAACGTCAGCGGGACGAAGAGGAAGTGATAGAGCGCGGTGAGTGCGAACTGCAAGCGCGAGAGATCCACGATGCCGGATTCCATGGAGCGACCTTTGTGTGTGCCTGAGCGTTCTCGGAGTGCCTGGAAGATACGGCGCGCCATCGCGCGCCGACTTGAGATCGCGCAAGGGACGGCGGTCGCAGTTCGGCGATCGTTGCGACATGGCCGACGCAGCACATCTTCCCGATCCCGCCACGCGCTTCCTGGCCGAGGCCACCCGCGGCGTGCGCGGGATCCAGGTCTCGTCCGCGCTGCTCGTGGCCGACGCCGCCGCCGCGATCGCCTTCGCGGGTGGCCTGGCAGGCGCCTTGCAGGCGCTCGTCGCGCATCGTCCCTTGGCCGGCTGGCTCGCACTGGCCGTGATGGGTGCCGCGCTACGCGGCGTCCTTGCATTGCTCGCCGCGCGCGTGGGAGCGCGTTCCGCGGAGTCGGTACGCGCGGGTGTGCGTCGGCGCGTCGTGGCCGCGGCGCTGGACAGGTCGGCCGGCGTGCGGCGCGCCGATGCAGCGACCGCGTCGCTCCTGAACGTCGCGGTGGACGAGGTCGACGCGATCGACGGCTACGTCGCGCGCTTCCTGCCGGCGCGGCACGCGGCGGCGATCGCGCCGCTGGTGGTGCTGCTGGCCACCGCCCTCGCGAGCCCCATCGCGGCGCTGGTACTGGTGATCACCTTCGTGCCCTTCGTCGCGCTGATGGCGTTCACCGGCATGGCCTCGGCGGCGCAGTCGCAGCGGCAGTTCGCGGCATTGGCACGCCTGTCCGGCCTGTTCGTCGACCGGCTGCGGGCGCTGCCGGTGGTGCTGGCGTTCCGCGCCGAGGCGCGCGAGACGCGGCAACTGGCGGATGCCGCCGCCGAAGTCGCGCGACGCACCGTTGCCGTGTTGCGCGTAGCGTTCCTGTCGTCGGCAGTGCTGGAGTTCTTCTCGGCATTGAGCGTGGCGCTGGTGGCCGTGTATGCAGGCTTCAACCTGCTGGGGCTGCTGCCTTTCCACGTGCCCGAGCGACTCGACCTGGGCCGCGCGTTCTTCGTGCTGGCACTCGCGCCCGAGTTCTACGCGCCGATGCGGCGTCTCGCTGCGGCGTACCACGACCGCACCGCAGCGCTGGCCTCGGCAGCGCGGATCGAGGCGTTCGAGGACACGCCGCGCGCACCGGCCGCGCCGTCGTCGCCTGCCTGCCTGCGCGCGCCTGCCATTCGTTTCGAGGGCGTCGCCATCCGCTTCGAGGACGAGGCCCGCGACGTCGTCGCGGGCCTGTCGTTCGAGTTGCGTCCCGGCCAGACGCTCGCGCTCCTCGGACCGTCGGGCAGCGGCAAGACCAGCGTGCTGCGACTGCTGCTGGGCATGGCGCCACGGACTGCGGGCCGCGTGCTGGTCGATGGCGAGCCGCTGGATGAACATCACGGCGTCGCCGCGCGGGCCGCCTGGGTCGGACAGACGACCCTGATCGTGCCGGGAAGCCTGCGCCACAACCTGCTGCTCGCGGCGCCCGGGGCCGAGCCGAACGCCATCGCCGACGCCATCGCGGGCGCCGGGCTCGGCGCCGTCGTGCTGCGACGCGTCGGCGGGCTCGATGCTCACCTCGACGAACGAGGCGGCTACCTGTCCGGCGGCGAGCGACGCCGTCTCGCCCTGGCGCGGGCCCTGTTGAAGCCCAGCTCGATCTGGTTGCTCGACGAACCGACGGCGCACCTCGACGTCGCCGCCGAGGCGGCGCTGATCGCCACCATCGGCCAGGCGCGTTCGGGCCGCACGACGCTCATCGCGACGCACAGCGAGCGCGTGGCCGCGCTGGCCGACGTCGTGATCCGCCTGGGAGAAATGCAATGAAGGGCGTCCTGGACAGGCTGCTGGCCGAGGGTTGCGCGCGCGAGTCGCGACGATTCCGGCGCGCCTCGGCGTGCGCCGTCGTGCTGGGGCTCGCCGCGGTGTTCCTGCTGGGCGTGTCGGGCTGGTTCATCGCGGCCTCGGCCGCCGCGGGCATTGCCGGCATCGCCGTGGCCACCGCGTTCAACTACATGCTGCCCAGCGCTGCCCTCCGGCTGCTCGCGATCGCGCGCACGGCGGCGCGCTACGGCGAACGCCTGATCGGGCACGATGCGGCGCTGCGTACCCTGGCAAGCGTGCGCCCGGCGCTGTTCGCCGCGATCATGCGCGTCACGCCCGAGCGCGCGCTGGCAATCGCCTCGGGCGAGGCCGCCACGGCACTGGTGCAGGACGTGCAGGCGATCGAGCTGCGGCTCGCGCAGCGCAGCGCCGCGGCAGGCGCCAGCGCCGCGGCGCTCGCCGGCGTGGGCCTGGCCGCGCTCGCGGGCGGCGCCGCCGCACTGTGGACGTTCGCCAGCCTGGCCGGGCTCTTGCTGGTGGCCAGCCTGCTGTCGGCGCGCGCCACGACGACGGCCGTCGCCGTTCGCCGGGCCACAGGAGCCTTGAAGGAGCAACTGGCCTTTCTCGAATCGTCTCAGGTTGAACTGCGTTGCTACGCGCTCGAAGGCTGGGCCGGCGAGACTTCTGCGCGATGCAGCGCCGCGCTCGATCTGGCGCAACGCCGCCACGCTTCGACGCTCGCGTTGTTCGAGCTCGTGCAGGCGACCGCCATCGGCTTGGCCGCCTGCGGCGCGCTGTGGTTCGCACGCGGGGCCGGCGCGCCGCTGGCGGCGCTCGCAGGGCTCGCGGCCGCGATCACCATCGATGGGACCGCACCGCTGCTGCGCACGCTCGCCCACCGCGGCGTCGCGGGCGAGGCACGGCGGCGGCTCGACGACTTGCTGATCGGTCCGTCGCCGTTCCCGCTGGCCACCGCAATGGCACCAAGGCCCTCCATCGTCCTTTCCGGACCGATCGCCGCACGCCTGGCGCCCGGCGCGCGCATCGCGGTGACCGGGCCCTCGGGCTGCGGCAAGACAACGCTCGTCGAGACCCTGATGGGCCTGCGCCAAGTCGCGCCGGGCGTCATCCGCATCGACGGACGCGACGCCGCCAGTCTGCCCGCGACGGCGCTGCGCGACACCTTCGCCTGGTTGCCGCAGGACGCGTGCCTGATCGCCGGCACGGTGCGCGACAACCTCGCCCTGGCCGGTGACTGCGATGCCGCCGCGATGTGGCGAGCTCTGTCGGACGCGTCGCTGGCCGAGCGCGTACGCAAGCTGCCCCAGGGCCTGGATACCTGGCTGGGCGAGGACGGCGCGCGCCTGTCCGGCGGCGAGCGTCGGCGCCTCGCACTCGCGCGTGCGCTTCTGCGCCCCGCGCCGTGGCTCTTGCTGGACGAGCCCACCGCAGGGCTGGACGACGTCACGGAGGCGGCCGTGCTGCGCTCGTTGAAGGCAAGGCTGGACGCGACCGGCCAGGGGCTGCTCGTCGTGACGCACCGCGCGACCGCGATCGCGCTGTGCGACTGCACGGTCGCGTTCGATGGCGTGCCGATCGTGGCCACGTCGAACCACCGCCAGACACTCGCCGCCTGACGTCGCTCTCCGCGTGCGCCTTTCTCTGTTACACGTCATTTACGGAGCGTCACCCGACGATGCGTTGCGTTGGTCGAAGCGAGCGGACGCCTGCCTAAGCTGAGGACATTCCCAAAAGCAAAGCAAGGACTGCCCTCATGTTCGCTCTCGCCACGCCCCATGCCTCGACCGCGGAGCTTCGCCGCGCCCACATTCCCGCCGTCGCCCAGGGCGAGCTCGACGAGGCCGCCGCGCACATGCGCCGCGTCGCCGACATGCTGGCGCTCGTGGCCGACGCCTTTCCGGTGCAGCGCCGGCTGGTGCACGCGGGTGATGCGGTCTACCAGGCGGGCCAGACGTTCGTCCATCTGCATGTCCTGAACTCCGGCTTCGTGAAGATGGTCAATCTGTCGGCCGACGGCCGCGACCAGATCGTCAGCCTCAAGTTCCGCGGCGACTGGCTCGGCTTCGACGGCATCGCCGACGCGATGCACGATTGCGACGCGATCGCGATGGACACGGGCGAGGTCTGGGCCATCCCCTACGACGCGCTTCTCACGGCCTGTGCCGCGCGTCCGCGCCTGATGGCCGCGCTGCACAGTGCCATGAGCCGCGAGATCGTCGGCGACCGCAACTCGCTGATGTCGGTGTGCACGCTGCCGGCCGACGCACGCGTCGCCGACTTCCTGCGCACCTGGGCTCAGTCGCTCGCGCGACGCGGGTTGCGCACCGACCAGATCATGATGCGCATGACGCGCGCCGAGATCGGCAGCTACCTCGGGCTGACGCTGGAGACCGTGAGCCGCGCGCTGTCGCGCTTCGCGCGCGAAGGCCTGATCCATTTCGCCGACCAGGGCCGGCGCGACATCCGCATCCCCGACGTCGCCGCGCTGGACGGCTTCGTGCAGCAATGCCTCTCGCCCGAATGCGCCACGCTGCAATGAACCAGGCCTGCATCGGGTGCCCCGCGAAGTCCAGCTGGCTGCCCTGACGACAAGCGTCTGTGCGACGGCGCGCGTGGCGGCATATCGACCGCCCGGACGCTGTCTCCAGGGCATCACACCCGCACCGGTGAATCCCGCCCAAAACGCCCGCATCCGTCGTTGCGCCCGCTCGCGAGGCATCCAGGCATCGTGTCGCGGGCGCGCCTAGTCTGCGAACGTTTTGGACAGGATTCGGCAACGCTACTTCTTCGTTCCACACCTATTCAACGAATTTCCAACTCACGACACTAGGAGGACAGCGCCTGGATGAGCGCGGCCTGCAGCATGTGTCGCCGCGCGGCCGACGGGAGGCCGGAACGACGCGTCATCCGGGTCGCCAACGTGGCCGTCAAGTGGACGTCGGAGGACAGGCCGAAGAACAGCGGGATGCCTGCGGACTCCTGCATCAGCTCGACCAGCAGGGGCGACATGTCGAGGCATTCGACGGCGTCGTAGAGGCGCGTCAGCAGGACGGCTGTCTCGCGAATCACCGTCAGTGGGCTCCGATCGGTGAGGGTGCTGGGGATGCAGGCCACATGAGCGCCGAGCTCGGACGCCGCGCTCGCGAACAGGGTCGCGGCGCGGCTGCCCGCGTCCTCGCTGAGGATGCCGATGTTCCTGCCGCGCAGCGGCGTCGGAAGCTTGCCGGCGAGCGATGCGGCGGCCAGGGACTCTGCCTTCAGCAGCAAGTCCATGTCGGCGCGGCGGTCTTGGTTCGGTGCGCCTATCGAGTCGGGTGTGCGGAGAGCTGGGGTCATGGAGAACGACGCCGCCTTGAGCGGATGCCATCGACGCAAGGCTAGCCGCCCCGTGGGGGGGCGTATTGACGTTGCGCAAGCGCCGCAGCGGGAGCCTCGACAAGCGTCCCGCCCCACATCGCGGTACCGTGTGGGACAGGTCAACTACCCTCGCGGCCGCTCGCCGATTGCCTTCGCCACCGCACTGGTCAGCTCTGCCCGAGAGCAGGGCTTGCGCAGCAGTTCCCAATCGCTGGGCGAGTCTCGATCGGCATCGAGCAGTTCCGACGAAAAACCCGACATCAGCAGGACGGACAGTCCGGGCAGCCGTCGTTGCGCTTCCGCCGCCAGCTGCGTGCCGCGCATCCCTGCGCCGAGTGCGATGTCAGTCACGAGAAGGTCGAAGCGGACCCCGGGCAGGAGGGCGTCGAGCGCGTCTTCCGCGGTGGATTTCGCGATCACTTCGCAACCGATGCCGGCCAGAAATATCCCGATCACATTGCGGACCTCGATATCGTCCTCCACCAGCAGCACGTTCAATCCCGGTGCCACGTGCCGGCCCAAAGTGGCTTGGTGGTTGTCAACGGTCTTGCTCGCGGCGCTCAGATGGCGAGGCAGGTAGAGCGTCACGGTCGTCCCTTCGTCGACGATGCTCTCGATGGAGACGGCCCCGTGCGACTGCTTGACGAAACCGTACACGGTGCTCAGCCCGAGGCCGGTGCCACGACCGGCCTCCTTCGTCGTATAGAAAGGTTCGAACGCGCGTTGCTTGACTGCGTCTGACATCCCGGTGCCGGTGTCCTCCATGGAGAGCGCGACGAACTGATCCGCCGCGTGTCCCGATTCCAGCAGGTCCTGCCGCACGCCGACCGGCAGGTATTGGCAGATCGCGCAGCGAAAACGCAGCCGGCCACCCGTGCTCATCGCGTCGCGGGCGTTGATCGCGATGTTCAGCATGGCGGACTCGAGCTGCCCGGGATCGGCGACCACCATGCAGGCGTCCTGCTCGTCGATTTCGATGGAGATGCGCTGGTCGATCGTTCGCTGCAGCATGTCGGCCAGCGACCGGAGCAACGCACCGCAGTCGACGCGAGTGGGCTGGAGCACCTGGCGGCGCGAGAAGGTCAGAAGCTTGCTGGTGAGCTCCGCGGCGCGGCGCGTCGCGCGCGTCGCCGCGCCTACCAACTGCTGCGCGTAGTCCTTGCCACGCAGCTCCGGCAATTCCTCGAGAACCTGGAGATTGCCCTGGATGACCGTGAGGAGGTTGTTGAAATCATGCGCGATGCCCCCGGTCAGCTGTCCCACGCTCTCGAGGCGCTGGGCGTGATTGAGCGCATCCTGCGTCTGCGCGCGCTGCAGGCTGGTCGCCAGCAGGTTGGCGAGCGAGTCCATGAAGCCGATCTCGTCCTTGCCGAATCGGTGCGGCGCGACCGCCATCACGATCAGCGCACCGATGGTGCGCCCGCGGTCGGACAACGGCACGGCCAGCAGGTTGGTCACACCGGCTTCCAGGTACTCTTTCGGAACGGGGAAGCGCTGTTCGCTGTCCAGCGCCTCGACATGGACTGAAATGCCGGTGGCGAGCACCATGCCGGCCAGCGTCTCCGCGTCGTTCGGGCAGGTGTGCCCGACCCGGTCGGCGACGAGCGCGCCCGAAGCGCTGGCGATGCGGAATTCAAGCCCGTCGTTCGCGAACAGAACCACCAGCGCGGCCTCCACCTGCAGGGCCTCCGTGGCGATGCGCGGCGCCTGATGCAGCAGATCCTGCGAATCGCGCGTGTCGACGGCCAGCCGACCGAGGTGGGCGAGATGTTCGCTGTACCTGGCGCGCAGCACCGCCTGCTTGACTCGCGGATATCCACCGATGTCACGGATCGCCGCCACGACGAACGGTAGGCCCTGGTTCTGCAGCGGGCTCAACGCGATCTCGACCATCACCTCGCTTCCGTCCTTGCACTTGGCCACGAGTTCCATCTGCGTGCCCATGGCTCTGGGGCGTGGCGCGCGCGCATAGGCCTCGCGATAGGACGCATGGCGCGGCCGGATGCTGTCGGGCACCAGGACGTCGACATTCAACCCCACGATCTCGTTCGTCTGGTATCCCAGCAGCAACGCGGCCGCGGGGTTGGCGAGCACGATCTTGCCGGCCTGATCGACCAACAGCAAGGCGTCGGGATAAGCGGCGAACAGAGACCGGAAGACGCTTTCCTGGTCGATGTCCGCGGGCAGGCCGGCGGAGGGACTGGAGGGCGGCTGCTGTGTCACGGGGTCATGCCGCCGTCACGGGAGGAACGAGGATGTACCCCGCGCCCCGCACCGATTTGATGACTTTCGGGTTCTCGAGGTCGATCTCGAGCTTCTTGCGGAGTCGCGCCACCTGGACATCGATGGTACGGTCGAACGGTCCGGCCTCGCGCCCCCGGGTCTGCTCCAGCAGGAAATCACGGGACAACACGCGGCCGGCATGGCGAACGAAGGTGACGAGCAGTTCGAACTCACCCGTGGTCAGTGCGACCTCGGCACCGGCGGGATCAACGAGGCAGCGGGCCGCCGCGTCGAGCGTCCATCCTTCGAAGTGCAGGCGTTCGGGAGGCGGGGTCGCGTTGACGTGCGCACCCGGCGCGACCGGTGCAATGGGCGCGGTGCGCCGCAGGACGGCCGTGATCCGCGCGAGCAACTCGCGGAGATCGAAGGGCTTGGTCACATAGTCGTCTGCCCCCAGCTCGAGGCCGACGATCTTGTCGACCGCGTCGGCGCGCCCGGTGACGATGACCAACCCGCAGTGCCAGTTCTCGCGCAGCTTGCGCGCGATGGCCAAGCCATCCTCGCCCGGCAGGCCGAGGTCGAGCAGGACGAGCGCCGGCGTGTCGACGGACATCAGCGCCATCAGTGCGCGCCCCGAATGAACCTGCGTCGCGCGGAAGCCGCGGCTCTGCAGGTAGTCGCACAGCAACTGCGTGATGTCGACTTCGTCGTCGAGAATGGCGATGTGCGGAAGAGTGTTCACGGCCTCAGCAAGGTGTCTGGCCAGATCGGCAAGCCACAGACCCGGCAGGCATGTGCACGCATTCATCGCTGCATGGACATTCGACACTGATCTCACGCCAGGTCTGCGCGTGTCTGTGCGGTAGCGAACCCATGACCGTTGCGTGCTCGACGCACTTGATCAAGGGTCGCTTGCGACCGCGCACCGCATCGCGCTTCGACGAAGCGTCGATTGTTGCGGTACCGACGTGCATCGGCAACGGGAGAGGGGTCCGGACCGACTTCTCACCGGCGGGGCCCGCGACGCGGGCCCTGCCGACGTCGCACTCAGTATTGCAACGTCATTTCGTCGCGAACGCTGCGAACGCCTGGGGTGCCCCAGGCCGATGTCGTCGCGGTTTCGCGCTCCGCCCAGCTACTCACCTTCCCCTTCAACGTGACGTCGGCGCCGTGGACCTCCACCGTGATCTTCTTCGCGTCCTCCGAAGCGCTTCTCTTCAGGGCTGCCTCGATCTCGCCCTTGACCGCGCTCATGCTCACGGTCGGCTTGATGGCGACCTGGTTGCTGACGCCGGTGACGCCGGAGATGGTCCGGATGCTGTCCGCCGCCGCCAGCCTCTGGTACTGCCAGCCAACGTTGCCGGTGAGCGTGACGAAGCCCTTCTCCACCATCACCTTGATGGCGTCGTCCGGGACAGACGTCGACCAGAGAAGCACGCTCTCGACGGAGAGGGCGATGTCGGCATCGGTGCGACTGTCGCCGGTCAGCTTGACCTTGAGCTCGACGGCCAGGGCGCCCACTCCCGACACTCGTTGCGCCGCGCGTTCTGCGTGCCACTTCTCCGAATAGCTGCCGACGTGGCCTGCCAGGGTGACGACTCCCGACTCGACCTCGACGCCGATCTTCGACGCCGTGACACACGGCTCCCACTTCAACTCGGCGAGGACGTCTTGCTGGAGCTGGCTGTCTGTTTTCATGATGGTTCCTTCTACGGTGGATGAGGCCCCAGGCTGAGCCCTCGATGTGCGAGGGTCCGTGCGTTTGCACACCGTGACATTTCGTGAGCCGATCATTGCGGTCCTGGATCGAGCCACGCTGGCTGTTCGCCGTGCTGGTGGTGCACCTTGCGCGCTGGCATCTGGTCGCGTCTTGACGAATGTCAATGCAGTGCACCGGATCTCTTCCAGACTGCCAAGACTGCCTTGCAATGTCGCGAGGCGTTGGAGTCACCCCGTGTTCGACAGGATTTTGGTCCCCGTGGATGGAAGCAGGACCTCCAGCAAGGCGCTGCTCCAGGCGATGGCGCTTGCCGAGATGACCCGCGGGCGCATCCGCTTGATCGAAGCCACGGTCGGCGCGGCGTCCACCGCCTCCTGCTGGGCAGCGACGCGGAACAGATCATGCGCGTCGCATCGGTTCCTGTTCTGCTGGTGCGCGATGCGTCATCGCATCCGTAAGGTGAACTCCCCCGCAGATTCCCGTCAGGCGTGGTGGCACCCATGACGTCGATGCCGATCTCGTTCATCGCGGGGGGCGCTGGAGGTCTGCTGCTGCTCGCGACCGTGGCATTCGGGCTGACACAATGGGGCAATCGCCGCTTTCTCCTGGCGACGCAGACCTTGACGCAACGACTCGAGGCAGGTCGCGGGACTGCCGCCGTCGATCGATACGACGTCTCCGAACTTCGGGGCCTCCCCCCGCCGGTGCAACTGTACTTTCGGCGGGCCTTGAAGCCGGGTCAGAAGATCGTCGCGGGCGTCGAGATCAGTCACGTCGGCACGTTCAACATGAGCCAGCACGGGCAGCGTTGGAGGCCATTCAGTTCGGACCAGCGCGTGGTGACGCAACGCCCCGGATTCGTCTGGAGCGGACGGATCAATTTGTTTGCAGGCGCCGCCGCCTTCGTGCACGACGCGTACGTGGCGGGCCACGGCATCCTGAGGCCGACGCTTCTTGGAATTTTCTCGCTCGGCAAGCAGCAACACGGCGATGCGCTCGACAGGGCGGAGCTGATCCGCTACCTGGCCGAAGCCGCCTGGTATCCCACCGCCTTGCTGCCGAGCCAAGGCGTCTCGTGGTCGGCCGTCGACGAGCATTCCGCCAATGCCACTTTGAGAGACGGTCCATCGATCGTCACATTGCTCTTCAGGTTCAACGAACATGGAATGATCGCGTCCGCTTCCTCCGATGCGAGGGGTGCGGTCGACGGAGGAGTCCTGATCATGAGGCCATGGGAAGGCCGCTGGTCGACTTATCGACGGCGCGACGGCATGCGCATCCCGACGAGTGGCGAAGCTTCCTGGCTGGTTCATGGGCGTCGCATGCCTTACTGGCGCGGCGTGGTGACGTCGCTGACGTACGGATTCGCCGGATCCGGCATCGCGCAGGGCGGCCGCATGGCATTGCCGGACCGTTGAAGCAGGGTGTCCGCGCTGTCTTTGCGCGATGCCGTACAGACTGGCGGTCGCCCACCCTTCAAGCTGGTCACATCGACCACGAGGTATCCCATGAAACTCATCCATGACGAAAGCGCCTACCGCCGCGTGCTTGAGAAGTTCCTGGGTTGCCGATGGAGTGCCGACGTGTTCATCTCGCGCTTCTCGCACCTTTGGCGGTGTGACGGTGCTCCTCTCGCGCACGGTGCCGACGTGGCGCCAACCTTTGCAGCCGGACCCGGCTTCTACGGTCTGATGGACTCCATCAATTCGCTGTGCGAAGAATACGCGAGCTCGCTGGAAGACGGATGCGGCTACCGCGTCAGCGAGGAGCAGTTCCGCAAGGAGATCCAGGCTCTCGTTGTCGAGAGTTCGCACCCCTCCAGGATTCTATCGAATTGATTGCGTGGCGTGATTCGCTGCTGAACGAAAAGGAGACGATCGTGGGATACAAGAGTCTGCTCGTGCATCTGGAGCTGGGAAGGTCGAACGAGCACCTGCTGCAGGTCGCCGGCGAGTTGTCGGAGCGCTTCGGCGCGCGGGTGATGGGCGTCGCCGCATGCGCGCCGCCGATGATGGTCTACGGCGACATCGGACTGGCAGGAGACGCTTGGGTGGCAGTGCGGGATGCGGTCGACCAGCAGGTCGGGACAGCGGAGGGCGAGTTCAGGGACGCGTTTCGCGATCGGAGGGTAGATCTGGATTGGCGCGCAATGAAGGACTACGCAGATCTCGCCCAGTGCATCTCACGCCAGGCACGCACCGCCGATCTGGTGGTCACTGCCGTCGGGCAGGGCGACATGTTTGATGGCACCCGTGCATTGAGCACGGGGGCGCTGGTGATGCAGGTCGGGCGCCCGGTGCTGCTGGTACCGCTCGCCCGCCCGCCGACGAAGTTCGATCGCGTGCTGGTGGGCTGGAAGGATAGCCGCGAGACACGGCGCGCCATCGCCGATGCACTGCCTTTGATGCGACGCGCGAAAGTGACCGTCGTGGAGGTGGTCAAGGAAGGCCACATGGATGCTGCGCGCCGTCACCTCGACGAGGTTGTCGCCTGGTTGATGCAACACGACGTCGCGGCCAGGGCATTCCCTGTGTCCTCGCGAGGTGACGACGCCGCCGACCTTCGCTCCGTCGCGGACAGCGAGCATTGCGACATCATCGTGGCCGGTGCCTACGGACATAGCCGCCTGCGCGAATGGATCCTGGGCGGCGTCACCACGGACCTGCTCATGAGTCCTCGTCGTTGTTCCCTCGTCTCGCACTGAGATTGGCCGTCCGAAAAATCCACGAGAAACGCCTGCTGGGCCTGCGAGCAGGTTTGGTTCGCGGGTGGGCGTGGCGGTGGCCGCCGATGGATTGCAGCGGAGGCACCTCATTTCCTGCGAACGCGGCGTGATGACGAACGTCGATTGCGCCGGACTCGAACTCGCCGCCTGCAGTTCGAGGCCCGGGTGGTGCGGTTGGCGCGCGAGTTCTTCGTGCGCCTGGGCGAGGTGGCCGCCACGCCGCGGATGCGCTGAGAACGTCAACATGTCGGCAGGGCACTCGCCCTGCCGACATAGTGCGGCACCGGCTACCGATCAGTACTCGACCTTGGAGAACTTCGATCCTTCAATGCTGAGGTTCGCCATGAGTCCGCCGTTGGTCAGCGCGAATCCCACGATGGGGGCTTGCACCGTCTGCGTGTCGACCATGCCATCTGCGCCTACCTTGAGTAGCGTGACCGCCGCGTCGACGCCGGCCGTCCAGCCCTTGCTCGCCTTGAACTTGTCGAGAGCATCCTGCGTCATGAACAGGACGTAGACAGCTTTCGATTCCGCGCCAGCGAGCAGGCCTACCGAGATGGCGGTCGAGTTGTAGTAGCCATTCGTGACGCCGTCGGCGACCAGCGCGCCGCGGCCGTGAGAGGCCCCGATCACGAGCCCTCCCGAGATGACCTCCGGAAAGACGAGGATGCCTCGGGCTTGGCGAACCAGGTCGCGCGAGCCCGGAACCTGGGTCGCCAGACTCTTCAGGGCACTCTGCACGTTGGCATCGAGGCCGACACGCTTCGCATCCATGGAGCTCTCGGTGACGGTATTGGGCGTCGTCGTGCAGCCTGCCCCAAGGAGGACGATGCAGCCAATCGCGGCGAGAGTCTTGAGGTTGTTCATGTGAATCTTTCGAAATTGAGTGGAAGAAGAGCCTGGGCGGGTGAGACACGCCAGGCGGCGCTCTTCAGCATGGACGCGTCGAGGCGCGGCGTCTGTGCGTCAGCGCGCATCGACAGCCGGTCATGAAGCAACGATATGTCTGGCCACAGGGCTTCGCGCGCCTTTTTGCGCGCGGACAAGCCGGCACTCGCGCGAGCAATCCGTTGCCGCGCGTCTGACCAAGCGCAAGTCGGCGGCAGTTCACTCCCGCAAAACGAAGTTGCCCGGTTCGCGGGTCAACCGGAGTGGCCTCATGTCCCGTTTCATCGATCCCCTTGGAAATCATCTCGTTGCCGCACTATCCGCGGTGGACAGGCCGCGCTGGACCAACGAGCTCATTCGAATCGAGACACTCGACGCCCATCGGCGCACCCGGGAACGCCAAGTGCCTTTCCGTAAAGCTTCTTTGGTACTTGGCAGAACTACCCACTACACGAGCACATCCCATGACATCACGTCGTTCGTTCATCAAGACCCTCCCGCTGGCCGGATCTTTCGTACTCTTCGCGCAGAGCGCCCGCGGGGCTGACATGCCCATGGTCGATCCGAAGGACCCGCAGGTCGCGGCCCTCGGCTACGTCAACGATGCCGGCAATGCCGACAAGGTGAAGTTCACCAAGTTCGCGGCCGGGCAAGCGTGCTCGGGCTGCCAGCTGTATCAAGGGATGTCCGGGGCGGCGGCAGGGGGCTGCACCCTCTTTGCAGGTAAGCAAGTCGCCGCCAAAGGCTGGTGCAGCGCGTACGTAAAGAAGGCCTGATTCCACCAGGCTCGGGCTGTTTCATCGCGACCACACCGAGCACGAGGCTCGCCGTCGGCACGATGCCGTCGTTCGAACCCAGAACGGCGGCCCGAAGCCAGTTGACGTTCTTGATCCTGTGCTTTTCCTTCCCATGCTGCTGCATCGCACCTCGCATGGGTCGCCGCGCTCTCAGTCAGTCCCCACCCGCGCCCCTCGCAGGCGCAGTGCATTGGCGATGACGCTGACCGATGACAGCGCCATGGCGGCGGCAGCAACGACAGGCGACAGCAGGACCCCGAAGAAGGGGTACAGCACGCCCGCCGCGAGCGGAATCCCGGCAGCGTTGTAGACGAACGAGAGCACCAGGTTCTGCCGGATGTTTCTCATCGTGGCCTGCGACAGCGTTCTTGCGCGCACGATGCCCATCAGGTCGCCCTTGAGCAGCGTGATGCCGGCGCTTTCCATCGCGACATCCGTCCCCGTTCCCATCGCGATGCCGACGTCGGCCGAGCTGAGTCCTGGCGCGTCGTTGACGCCGTCACCGCCCATCGCGACCACACGACCTTCGTCGCGCAGGCGCTTCACCACCGCTGCCTTGTCCTCGGGAAACACTTCGGCCACGACTTCGTCGATGCCGAGCTGCTTGCCGACCGCCTGGGCCGTCGTCTTGCCATCCCCCGTGAGCATCACGATCCGAATGCCGGCCGCCTTCAATGCGGCAAGCGCCTGCGGGGTCGTCGCCTTGATGGGGTCGGCAATGGCGACGAAGCCGGCCGGCTCGCCGTCCACGCCGACGAAGATGACCGTGGCGGATTGCGAGCGCTGCGCTTCGGCCGCGGCCTCCAAGGCTGCGACAACGATGCCCTGTTCGGTCAGGAACTTTGCGCTGCCCGAGACCACGCGGACGCCATCGACCGTACCGACGACCCCCTTGCCCAGCGGCGAGTCGAAGTCGGTCACCGCGGACAGCGCGAGCTTGCGCTCCGCCGCGTCGTTCACGATGGCCTGCGCCAACGGATGCTCGCTCGCCCGCTCGACGCTGGCGAGTTTCTGCAGCACGTCGTCGCCGGCGAAGCCAGGGGATGCCTCGATGTGGACCACCTTCGGCCGCCCCTCGGTCAAAGTCCCGGTCTTGTCGAGCACGAGCGTGTCGACCTTCTCCATGCGTTCGAGCGCCTCGGCATCGCGGATTAGCACGCCATGCCGCGCGCCCTTGCCGACGCCCACCATGATGGACATCGGCGTCGCCAGTCCGAGCGCGCAGGGACACGCGATGATGAGGACGGCGACCGCCGTGACCATGGCATAGCTGAAGGCCGGGGGCGGACCCCAGACGAGCCAGACGGCGAACGTCAGTGCGGCGATCGCGATGACCACGGGCACGAACCAGCCGGCCACCTGGTCGGCCATGCGTTGGATCGGTGCGCGGCTGCGCTGGGCAGCGGCCACCATGTGCACGATCTGCGAGAGCAAGGTGTCGGCACCGACCTTCTCGGCGCGCATCACGAAGCCCCCGGTCTGGTTCAGCGTGCCGGCCGTCACCTGGGAGTCGACTGTCTTCGCCACGGGCATCGGCTCGCCCGTCACCATCGCTTCGTCGACATTGCCCTTGCCCTCGGTGAGCACGCCGTCGACCGGCACCTTTTCGCCAGGGCGCACCCGCAGCAGGTCGCCGACCTGGATGGTGTCGACTTGAACCGTCTCGTCCGTACCGTCGATCCTGACCTTGGCCGCCGTCTTCGGGGCCAGGGCCAGCAGCGCCCTGATGGCTCCGGAGGTCTTCTCACGAGCCCTCAACTCGAGAACCTGGCCGAGCAGCACCAGCAGCGTGATGACGGCCGCCGCCTCGAAGTAGACCGCGACCGCCCCATCCTCCAAGTGCAGTGCGGTCGGAAACAGTCGGGGCGCCAAGGTACCGACGATGCTGTAGAGCCATGCCGCGCCTGTGCCGAGCGCGATGAGCGAGAACATGTTGAGGCTGCGGTTCTTCACGGACGCGACGGCTCGTGTGAAGAACGGCGATCCCGCCCACAGCACGACAGGCGTTGCCAGGATGAGCTGTATCCAGTTCGATGTCTGTTGCGCGACCAGGTGATGGAGGTTGAAGACATGACCACCCATCTCGAGCGCGAAGACAGGCGCGGTCAACACCGCCGCAATCCAGAGGCGCCTCGTCATGTCGCGAAGCTCGGGGCTCTCGTCCGCTCCGGCGGTTGCCAGCACGGGTTCCAGCGCCATGCCGCAGATGGGGCAGGCGCCCGGCCCCATTTGACGAACCTGGGGATGCATGGGGCAGGTGTACTCGACCTGGCCCGGGTCGCCTTTGGCTACATGACTCGTGGCCGCGGCATCGGTGTGTTTGCCGTGATGTCCACGGGCGTCATGCATGTGACCGGCGCCCGCCATCATCGTTCCTTCGGGCATGACATGGGTAGCGCGGTCGGGGTGTTGCGGGTTGGGCGACTGCATGGCGTTCTCCTGCTTTTCTCGTCGGTTTGAACCTCTCCAGCATGGGAAGGTCAGGCGAGCGACGAATCGTCGTTCCGGTCGCCCGGATGACGGCACCCGACAGGCAAGGGCAGGGCATGGGCCCGGAGCGATTCAGATGGAACTGCGATGCTCGCGGCCAAATGGACAGCGGTCCAGATCGCTCGTGGACCAGGGCCTTGCCCCTCGAATCACTTGCCCGCGGGCGAAGGCGCCTCGCGGTCCATCATCATCTGCATCATCGTTTCCATCATGTCCATGCGCCTGCCCATCATCCGGGGGCTCATCGACATGCCGCCGTCCATGCCCGCGCCGGACATCGTGCCGCCGCCGCGCATCTGGCCCATCAACGCCATCCCGTCCTGCATGGACTTCATGTGCTCGGACATCAGGGCCTGCCGCTCCTCGGGCGTCTTGGCGGCCATCATCTTTTCGTGCATCTCCTGCATGGCCTTCGTCTGCATCTCCATCTGGGCAGTTGTCGGCGCCTTTGAAGAAGGGCCCACTGCCGATGGTGCACCAGCGGGATGATGCGCGGCATGCTCCTTGTCGGGCAGTGCGAGCGCGCCCGTCGAAAGCACAGTTGCGGCGACGAATGCAAGAACGGAACGCATAGGGATCTCCAGTAGTTCCCTCGAGCATCGCCGTATCAGACCGGCGTTGGCTTGATGCGCATCAAGTGCTGCTGCTTGCGTCGCTTACCCAAACCTCCAACAACGAGACGACCGCGCGAAGCCGCCGTAGCGCGGTCGAAAAGCTACTCAACTGGTCATGCTTTGTGAGAGGCAAGGCGGCGTCGTCATTGGACGAGGAAGACTTTGCGGCATTCGCAGCATTTTTGGCCAATCCCGAACCTGTGGATCGCTGGGGCGGCGGCCGCCAGGACAGGGCGTCGCCGACCTGGCGGCCATTCAGCAAGCCACTGGCCGGCAGGTCGCGCCAGCTCGTACCGAAACACATCTCTTCGCTCGTGAGTTGGTTGTCTTGTCAGCGCTACGCCGACCTACGTTTCATTTGCGGCAGGACAGCGATGGAAGACATAGGGCTTCTCTACTACGGCAACCTCTACGTTGAGGAGGTCGCAAGACTGGAAATGCGCAACTTCGAACCTCCGAATCGAGTTGCTGCGGGATGGTCGATCCGGGTGCGCGCGCGGCCCGGTTGGCATGGCGGCCAGACGGTCTTCACGCCGCCGCCGTTGTCGGACACGATAGGACGCTGGATCAAGCAGCGCGAAGCGCCGAGGTTGGGATCGGTGACCTTCAGGATTCGCGACGCCGTGGACGCGCTTCTCGGGCTTGAGGGCGAGCAGGTGGCGCGCCATGGGCGCCAGGTCGTGCGGCTGGCGTCCAGTCTGGCATTGGAGCGCGGCGATGTCGCGAATGGCATGCGACTGCGCGACCGGTCGCTGGTCTGTCTGCGAGGCGCATTCGCGGCGCACCAGCGTCGGCGGCCCATTCAGATGCTGCAGGCCGGCCAGCCCCAGTTGCCTGAGGGTTTCGGTGAGAGCGTCGACGAAGCCCGGGCGCTTTTCGAGGACGTTCCGTTCTGGGCTACGGCAGGCAAGAGACTAGGCGGGACGCGCTGTTCACGCCGGGGCATTTCCCAATGAACGGCGCGGCCGAACCCACGGGAGATGCGACGTGGCGCGGAATCCTCCAGCATTGGCCCATGCCGGAAGATTCCACGCGGTGAGCGAGATGGCGCGGTGCGCTCATTTGCAATGACAAACCTTTCACTAGCCTGAAGCGGTTGACCAAAAGGCTTGACTCCGAGGCTGATATTGCCCCTGATGAGACTTGAAGTGGCCCATCTAGTGCGATCCGGGTTCATACCCGACGGGGTACATGCGAATCGATCCTGACTCATCCGCGTGTCAATCGTGAAATAGTGTTGATCCGGTATGTGTCGCAATGGCCATTTGAGTTTCCAATTGATACGATCTTGTAAAGCAGGGAGAAGTGTCGGCTTGTGCCGACCGGATCAAAAAGAACGAAGCGCGCACTTTGCGCATTGAGCTTCATGACAGGTAGCCACAGCGGCAACCATCTGCAGATATCAAACGCGGCGAGACGAGCAGTCCGCCGTGTCGGTCTGACACGTCCTGCTGAAAACAAGTTTGCGCTCTTTCGTCGTCTCGAACCCTCGGACGTCCGGAGCCTTCGTTTGACGTTTCGCTCGTCTTGACCGCATTGATCGCAGATGGATCGCTCCAAAGAATTTCACTCCGCACAAATTGCACTTGGTCGCGACACGCTGCTGCAATCGCTGCTCATGATGGCCAGCTTCCACGGCATCCCTGCCGATGAAGCTCAATTGAGGCACGAGTTCGGAAGCGAGTCCTTCGATCGCGAAGCCTTGCTCCTGGCCTGCCGTCATCTTGGCATCTCCGCTCGCCAGGTGACGCAGCCCAGGGAAAGGCTCGATAAGGCGCCGCTGCCCGCAATTGCGTTCGACACCGACGGCCAGGCGTTCGTCGCCGCGCGGGTCGATGCGACGACTCCCGACGCTCGCAAGGTGTTGATCCAACGCCCGGGTGAGCCGCCCGCGCTGCTGTCCATGGAGGCGTTCTGCGCGACCTGGAGCGGCGAACTCGTGCTGATGACGAGCCAAGCCAACTTCGTTGGCGAGTTGGCCAAGTTCGACTTCAGCTGGTTCATTCCCGCAGTCGTCAAGTATCGGCGGCTGCTGGGCGAGATTCTGCTGATCTCGCTCACGCTTCAACTCGTTGGCCTCGTGACGCCGATGTTCTTCCAGGTGGTGATGGACAAGGTACTGGTCAACCACGCGATGAAGACGTTGAACGTGGTCGCCATCGGCCTGGTGGTCGCCAATGTCTTCGAGGCGTTGCTGTCTGGCATACGCACCTGGGTGTTCGCGCATACCAGCAGCAAGATGGACGTCGAGCTCGGCGCGCGTCTGTTCCGCCATCTGCTGAACTTGCCGATGGCCTACTTTCAGTCGCGGCGGGTCGGCGACTCGGTAGCGCGGATACGTGAACTGGAGAACATCCGGTCGTTCCTGACGGGCAACGCCATGACGCTGGTCCTCGACCTGGCGTTTTCGGTGGTCTTCCTGGGCGTGATGCTCTGGTACAGCGCCAAGCTGACACTGATCGTCGCGCTGTCGATTCCGGTCTACCTCGTCATCTCGCTGTTCTTCACGCCGACCATTCGAGCGCGTCTGAACGACAAGTTTTCGAAGACCGCCGAGAACCAGTCGTTCCTGGTCGAGACCTTGAGCGGCATCGACACCGTCAAGGCCCTGGCGGTCGAGCCGCGCTGGGCGAAGAAGTGGGATGGTCAGCTCGCGTCCTACGTCACCGCAGGTCTGCGCGTGACCAATATCGCCACGCTGGCCAGCGGCAGCGTCACCCTGGTCAGCAAGCTGGTGACGGCGGCCATCATGTGGTTCGGTGCGTCGCTCGTCATCGACGACAAGATGACGGTGGGCGAGCTCGTGGCCTTCAACATGCTCTCCGGCCAGGTCTCGTCGCCGATCCTTCGCCTGGCCCAGCTGTGGAACGACTTCCAGCAGGTCGGGGTATCGATGAGCCGGCTGGGAGACATCCTGAATGCGCGCACAGAGGTGGCGGGGCAGAAGACACGCCTTCCCAGGCTGGAGGGCGCCATCGAGTTCGACCAGGTGTCGTTCCGCTACAAGCCGGAGGCGCCGGAAGTCATTCGAGGTATCGGCCTGCACATCCAGCCGGGCGAGACGATCGGCATCGTCGGCCGTTCGGGCTCGGGCAAGAGCACGCTGACGCGGCTGGTGCAGCGACTGTACGTGCCCGACCGCGGCCGCGTGCTGGTGGATGGCCACGACCTCGCGATCATCGATACCGCCTCGCTGCGACAGCAGGTCGGCGTCGTCCTCCAGGAGAACACGCTCTTCAACCGTTCGATTCGCGACAACATCGCGCTGATCAACCCAGCGCTGCCGCTGGAGTCGGTGATCGAGGCGGCGAAGCTCGCCGGCGCGCACGAGTTCATCTGCGAGTTGCCGGAGGGCTACGACACGCTGGTCGGCGAGCACGGCACCGGACTATCGGGCGGTCAACGCCAGCGCATCGCGATCGCGCGCGCACTGATCGGCAACCCGCGCATCCTGATCTTCGACGAGGCGACCAGCGCGCTCGACTACGAGTCCGAGAAAATCATCCAGGACAACATGCGCCGCATCTGCCATGGCCGCACGGTGCTGATCATCGCGCACCGGCTGTCCGCCGTTCGTGAAGCGAACCGGATTGTCGTCATGGAGCGCGGCCAGATCGCCGAGGTCGGCAGTCATGACGAGTTGCTGCATACCCCGGACGGCATCTACGCCCACCTGCATGCGTTGCAGCACGGGCGGATCGACCACGCTCGGCCCGCGGCTGCCGCGTCGATGAACGATGGCGTCAAGGTGGCGGCATGAGTTCGACGATCGTTCACCGCGCCCAGGCCTGGCGCGGTCTCTGGAAGCGCTATGCCCAGGTGCTCTCGCATTCGTGGGCGCACCGCAAGTCGTTGGCGCAGCCCGAGCTCCGTTCGCACGAGGCCGAGTTCTTGCCGGCAGCCCTTGCCCTTCAGTCCAGCCCGGTTTCTCCCGCAGGACGCTGGGTGGCGCGCATCCTCATGCTGCTGGTGGCCTCGGCGCTCGCGTGGGCTATCCTGGGGCGTATCGACATCATCGTCGACGCACAGGGGCGTGTCGTCCCGTCGAGTCGCACGAAGACCATCACCGCCATGGAGGTGGGTGTCGTGCGAGCGATCGACGTCGAAGAAGGTCAATCCGTGAGGGCAGGGCAGTCGCTGCTGCAACTCGACACGCGCACGAGCGACAGCGAGCGGGACAAGGCGCTCGGCGATCAGCAGTCCGCCCAGTTGCAGGTCGCCCGATCGCGGGCGCTGATCGATGCGATCGAGAGCGGGCAGCCGCCGCACCTGTCCGGACTTCCCGATGTCCCGACGTCCAGGCGCCTGGACGCGGAGCACCATCTCGAGGATCAATGGCGCGACTACCAGGCCAAGCGGGAGAAGCTGGAGCAGGACATCGCCCGCTACGCCGAGGCATTGCCGCTGGCGACGCAGCGTGCCCAGGACTACGCGTCGCTTGCCCGCGATCACGATGTCTCGCAGCATGCCTGGAGCGAGAAGGAGCAGGCGCGCGTCGACATCGAAGCCCAGTTGCGGGAGGCCCGCGCCGAGCAGGCCTCGCTCAGGGCGGAGATGCGCAAGAACGCGCAGGATGCACTGGGCGAGGCGCAACGGCTGCGTGGCGACGCGGCGCAGGATGCGCGTCGTGCCGGTGTCCACAGCGAACTGTTGACGCTGAGTTCGCCGGTGGACGGTACCGTTCAGCAACTGGCCGTGCACACGCTGGGCAGCGCTGTACCGGTCGCGCAACCCTTGATGCAGATCGTTCCCAACCAGGGCCCCGTCGAGATCGAGGCGATGCTCGAGAACAAGGACATCGGCTTCATCCGCGAGGGCCAGGTCGCGGAGGTCAAGCTTGAGGCCTTTGCGTACACCAAGTACGGCACCGTTCCCGGACACGTCGTCCATGTGTCTCGTGACGCGATCCAGGACGAGAAGAAGGGCTGGCTCTACTCAGTGAAGATCGCCCTCGATCGACCGACGCTCGATGTCGATGGTCACATCATGCGTGTGTCTCCAGGCATGACGGCGACGGCAGATATCCGAACGGGAGAGCGACGAGTCATTGAGTACGTCCTGTCGCCGCTGATGGAGCACGCCAAGGAGAGCCTCCATGAGCGTTAAACGCGCGTGCTTGGCTGGGCGCGTCTTGCTTGCCTGCGTTCTGGCGATCTCAGTCGAGAAGTCCTTCGCACATGGCGATTCGTCGTCGGACGTCCTGCCGGCACCTTCCGCCGACGGAGCACAGCGAAACACGTTGTCCTCGCCCGAGTATCCATATTTGCTCGTCGACCCGCTTCGGTCCCGCCCGGGTAGGCTGGAGTCGGACGAGCCTTTGCCCGGCGACACGACGGCGATCGACTGCGCCGCAACTGGCGCGCCGACTACGCAGCCGCTGTCGCTGGCCGCTGCGGTCGATCTCGCCTTGTGCCACAGCCCGCAGGTGCAGGCTTCCTGGGCCGCCATCAAGATCCAGGCGGCCGGACTCGGCCAGGCCCGAGCGGCCTGGCTGCCGACGGCCAATGCGACGCTCAGCCGCTTGCACAGCCAGACCATCTATCCGAAGTTTTCCGCCTCGAACACGTCGAGCACCGGCGACACCGCCTACGCAGGCCTCACATGGCGCCTGTTCGATTTCGGCGCACGCAGCGCGGACAGCGAATCGGCAGCAAGGCTGCTCGACGCAGCGCTCGCCAATCACGACGCGACCTTGCAAAAGACGCTGTCAGCCGTCGTCCAGGCCTACTTCGACGCTGTCTCCGGCCACGCCGCCGTTCGTTCGCGCGCTGACGCCACACGCTATGCTCAGGAAACCCTGGACGCGACCCAACGTCGGGAGGCCAAAGGCGCAGCCCCGGTGAGCGACACCTTGCAGGCCAGGGCCGCACTCGCCAAGGCCAGGCTCGCCGAACAGCGCGCGATTGGCGATCTTCACAAGTCGTTGGCGATCCTCTCGTACGCATGCGGGCTGCCTGCCGGTGCACAGGCCGACGTGATCGAGGATGCGCCTTCCGAGGCCGAGCAGGCCGTGGCGGACCTCGATCGCTGGCTCGAGATGGTCAGCACGCGGCATCCAGCGATCCTGGCGGCCCGGGCACAGGTCAGCGCTGCTGAGGCGAAGGTCAGGGTCGCGCGAGCCCAGGGCTTGCCGTCCATCGACTTCTCGGCCAACTACTACCGCAACGGGTACCCGAATCAGGGCCTTCAGCCGACCAACAGCGCGACGCGAACCGTGGGCATCACGCTGACTATTCCGCTCTTCGAGGGCTTGGCGCGCACCTATCAGATCCGCGGCGCGCAAGCCCAGGTCGAACAGAGCCAGGCTCAACTCCAGGACACCCAACTGCAGCTCGCTTCGACCCTCGTCAAGGATCACGCGGATGCCACCGCAGCGCTGGCGAATATCGAGGCGTCGGCAACTTGGGCTGCAGCGTCCATGGCCGCGGTCGAGTCGGCCAGGAAGCGCTATGACAAGGGCGCGGGCGATGTGCTGGAACTGCTCGCGGCGGAGGCCTCGGTAGCGGATGCGCAGCAAGAGCGCGTTCGCTGCCTTTCAGAGTGGCGGGCTGCGAAGCTGCGCCTGTTCGCGGACGCTGGTGTCCTGGGCAGGTTGGAAGTGTCGCAGCATGCTGGGTATGCGCAGACGAATTGAAATTCAAGGGGAACTTCGTGATCGGACTTGAACACAGTGTGAGCGCAATGCACAACGGCCTGGTCCGGGTGCTTGCATTTTTCTTGACGTTGGCGACGTCCTTGGGTACGGCAGCAGAGGTTCCTGTTGGGGCGCCAAGCCCAGCAGTGACCAGGACTGCCGCTGAACGAATCGAGCAGATGCCCAAGATCTGGCTGTCGTCACCCGCGTTCTGGATTGACAATTCACACCTCATCTTTTCGTCCTCTGACGCCAATGGCGATTGGCAGCTTGGAGACCTTCCGAAGATCGTTGTCTTCGATACGGTTGCACGCAAGGTCGAGCCGACAAAGTACAGCGGCTATCTCTACTGCTACTCCGCAAAGAAGATGATCGTTGACGCTGGGAGCCGGGCAGGGAGGCCTGTGGTTCTGGAAGGTGTATTCGGTCAGTCCCTCCGTGAGATTGAGGAGCATCGCAGGCCCACGATTACTGGAGTTGACTGCGAGACAATCTCGCTTGATCACGGCGTAGTTACGACAAGTCTGAAGGCCGGCGACGGGAAGCTTCGGTTCGCCGGCGGCCCCACCCATATCGCAAGCAATAGCTACACCGTTGAATTCCTGACGGACGAGGGCAAGCTGACAGCGAGCGCACCGGCAAGTCTCTACACGCTGCCGGCCACGAATAGATTCGTGTTCCTTCCGTGGTCGGGTGGCTACGCAAGAGAAGGCGCGATTGGTGCGCAACAGGGTGTTGGCGGCAGTTACATCGACCCCAAGTCCGGGACGATTACCCCGATCGACGGGCCAGCACCATTGACCGGATTGGCGAACTCAAATCAGGGTAGCGCAGACCTTTTTATCACGAAGGCCGGTCCGCTATGGCGGTTCCGGGCCTACCGAGGGCATTCGCAGATCCAAGGCCTGTTCTTGCAAACGCAGTCGGGCTTGGAACGCCTCGACGACCACGACGTGTGGGCACCATCGAATGTATCCCCAGACGGATGCAAGTTCTTTTACGGTCGGGTGACTGGCGATCACGTTGCCACTGACCCATTTAAAAACCGCGACAGCTATGACGTCGTCCTAATCAATGTTTGTAAGGGAGGAAACTAAATGACTGATCAATCCATTTCCAACGTCGCGCCGCCGCCGATCACGCAATCGCAGGCTCAATGGCTCATCAACGCTGCAGCGGCTGCCCAGACTTCCTATGCGTTGAACAACGGTGGTGGCCTTCAGGTCGGCCAACCTCTCAGCTATGCAGACGATGCCGCGGCATTGAAGGATCCGAACGCGATACCGCTGAGCTTGAACCTTCAGCCTGGCTACATCGTGAAGGGTGTCTACAAGGACGATAGCACCGGTACTGATGTTTTCGTCGCTTACAACGGCTCGACAAACGACATCCTGATCGGTTGTGCTGGCACGAATGGCGTATTCCACGATATGCCGGATACCCAAGCCGACCTGCAGTACCTCGGGACCAACCAGGCCAAACAAGTCCTGCAAGACCCGAATTTTCAAGCCACGATCGAGTCACTCACGGCAGATGGCTCGAATCCGACCGTGACGGTCGGCGGCCAGAGCCTCGGTGGGGTGGTGGCCCGCTACATCGGCGTGGGTTTGGTCAACGATAGCAGCGCGCTGGGAACCTCGGCGCTGATCGGCGACCCGGCGCAGGTGCGAATCGGTGTTGTCAATGGACCGGGAGACCAGTACGGGTTGGCCGCACTCGGCTTCACCCAAGATGACGCGGCAAAGGTTGCGTCGAATACGATCAACGTCGTCGTTCGAAACACGGCAACTGACTCCAGCGATCTGGTGTCGCAAACCGGTGGCCTTTCCACTGGTAGTACCTACTTCTGGGACTACAGCGACAGCGACCCGACTCATGGCATGGTCGGTTGGCTTCATCGCTTTGACTACGGGTTTTCGCTCGGAATGCAGCAAAGCGGCGGCGACCTGACCAAGCTGGTCCCCGCCGCTCCGGGCGATATACCGCACCTCAATACGCCGTCCTACTCTGCTATCTACGGTTCTCTTGGAGGCGTGATCCCAATTAGCGACAACGCAGTGTCGCTGACGGTGGGCGCACTGATCTCCATCGAGCTGTCTGTCCCCGGGCAGACTGCTGCGGCTATATCGCAACTGCTTCAGGACTACAAGTTTTCACCGGGTGCGGCCGACATCCTGGGCGCGTTCGCAGAACTCGCGATCCGAGCTTTGCCTTTGGTGAACCCGCTCATCTTTGCCGAAGTCTTGGTTGCCGCTTATGCCACCGGGCTCGCAATCGGTCATGACCCTGCTGTAGATCTGACGAATCCCAACTACCCGACGATTGCCGGCTTCACGCGCGTCGGCGACAGTGGTGTGGGTACCGGAGGGTCTCTTGGGGCAGGCGACGACGGCTTTCGAGCCGCCTACTACTCGGCCGACGATGGCAGTGGCGTCACCATCATCGCCTTCGCGGATGGCTCTCGCGTCATGGCGACCCCCGCAGATGCGAACAATCCTCATGGAACGTTTGTCAAGACGCATCCCGACGGCAGCGTGCTGACGCAGTCTGGCGAGGACATGTCCGGAACGCTACGACTTGCTGGCAGCGATGAAACCGTCTCGATCAGCGGCTCGCAGTACGTTGGCTTCCTTCCAAACAACGGCTGGAATATCTCCACCGATACGCCAAACGGTACTTGGCTGGACGTCTACGCCAATGGCCAACTCCAGCACTATTTCACGGCCACAGGCTCGCAGACCGCAGTGCTGAAGTATTCGGAGCCGATCGTCGGGGCGCTCGGAAACCAGACCGCCGTCCAATTCCGGTCTGGCGACGATCTCATCACGCAGATCAAGAATCCAGATGGCTTCGTTGTCTCGCAGACCACCGGTCATGGTGACGGCAGCGCGCTCCAACTGAACTACGACGACACGGGCACGACTGTCATCAGCACCGTCAAAACGCAGTACTACGCAGACTTGTCTTCACGCAGCGACACCTATGATGGCACCAGCGGCACGTTGCTGGGTACCGTTCTGCGCCGGCCCAATCCGACAACGGGCGCGGTAACGACGACCAAGCTGGACGGCTCGGGAGCGATGCTCGAGAACGATATCGTCCAAAAGAGTGGTGACTTCGTCGACACCACCTATGTCGCTGGCGTCGCGTCCACCGTGAGCTCGCGTCAGACCGCGACGGACGGTTCCGTGACCTACAGAAACATGTTGCCGGATGGCACCCGCGTGAGCACGAAGGTGGTTCAACCGGACGGGACGACGCTCGTTAGCGACTATCAGGGCGGATTGCTTACCCAGATGACCATCTCGGGTACGGATCCCATCAGCAAGCTGTACACCGTGACTGTCACGAACGAGCATTCCGAACTGCTCAACAAGACGGTCTTCAACACCGATGGCAGCACGACTCTGACCACCTATCCGGTCGCGTCAGATCCCAATCAGAGCATCACCACAGTGCGAGATTCCGAAGGCGCTCTGATCTCGACTCGCACGCAGGCCCCGGCGCTGGACGGCAACGACCAGCCGATCCCGAACACGTACGCGACGTGGACGGTCGACGCGAACGAGAACACGACCTCGAGCGGCGCGGTCAAGTACGACCCTGTGACGAAGACCTACTCCGACTACGAAGTCAGCGCGGCCACGGCGGATCATCCCAGTGGGGTCCCATCGGTCACCTACTACGACTCGCATGGTCATCAACTGGCCGCCAGTGGCGAGGCTCTTAACAACCTGGCCGAGGGCGCGACTGCGCTTTTGAGCGTCTATGGTCTGATCAACGCCATCCAGACACACAGCCCCCTTGCCGAATTGCAGAACGGTATGACGCTGGTCACCGCGGCAACCGGGACTGCGAAAGATCCTTTCATCGGCGGCGTCAACTCAGCGCTGAGCATCGCCGGCAACATCGTCGGTTTCGAAAACGCGCTAAGGCACGGCACGCTCGCCGATCAGGTCACCTCGGGCATCGGCGTGGCCTACTCGATCGGGGAAGTCATCGCGAAACAAGAGTTGAAGGTTTCGCTGGAACAGGCGACTGCCAATACGGCCATTGGCGACGCCCTGCCGGTGCTGCCCTACCTGGCCGCAATTGACCAAGCGATAAACGGAAATTGGAAAGGAGCCGCTATCGATGCTGCATCCGCGTTTGTCGCCGCGGAAATTGGTGCCGAAGCCGGAGCGCAGATAGGGGAAGCTGCAGGGCCGATCGGCGCTGTCGTGGGCGCATTTGTAGGCTTCGTCCTGGGCGGATTGACGCAGGGGAGCCCGCAAACACCGTGGGGCACGGGGTTGGTGGGTTGGGGCGCTGCGCCAGGCTCCGTTGCCTTCACCGTTGTCAACGACCACGCTGGCGGCGGCGCGTTTGTCACGCAGACCCTTACCAGTGCAGTCAATAGCATCCAGAGCATGGTGGACGCCTTCAATAAGGCCAATCCCAATACGCCGATCGGGCTCGTCGCCAATCGCTTCAGCAGTCTCGCGCTCGGTAGCCATTTCGACTATTCGACCGGCCTTGCATCGACTTACCATGTCAACACGCTTGACAGCGCGACCGGCATCGATCCCTATCCCACTCTGCAGTTTGATGTCAGGACGGGTCGATCCTATGGCGTCGATATCAACGACCCGGCATACGCCGAGAATTTCAATCAGTTCTACGCACAAAACGCTTTCAGTCGAGGCGTCATCGCCCCGATGTGGGAAGTGCTGACCGCGCAAGAACAAAGTCAAAAGGGCTTGGTCAACGCCGGCCTCTCCGAGGAAGAGCGGGCGAACAACCTGGGTGAGCTTGCCAAGCCCATCGCGGCGGGCGCGGCCACGGAGTCGTTCAATCCGATCGGGCTGGATTTCGGTGGCCACCTCGCAACGACGAGCCTGGCGGACAGCACGGTGCAATTCGACGTCGATGGGGCCAACAGCCTCGAGTCGGAACTGCTAGGTACCGCAGCGCCACGCTACGTCAAGAACACGAGCTGGCTGAACACGACCGACGGCTTTCTTGTACTCGACAAGAATATGAACGGCGCGATCGACGACGGCAGCGAGATGTTCAGCAATTCGAACGTCGACCAGCAAGCGCGCGGCGTCAGCAGCCTGCAGGTCTTCGACGCCGACGGCAACGGCGTCATCGACGCCAACGATCCGGTCTTCTCGCAGCTGAAGGTCTGGCGCGACCTGAACGGCAACGGGCAAGTCGACCCCGGAGAGGCCAGTTCGCTGCAGTCCTTGGGCATTACGAGCATCAACTATGCCCTCGGCACGTTCACGATGAACGGCCAGCAGCAGCAGATGTCCACGCTTAACCTGACCGCGAGCACCGTCGGCACGACCTATAAGCCGGTTGACGGCGGCATCCAGCTCACGAACACGAATGGCCAGACCTCCATCCTCGTGACGCAGGTACACGATCTTTCGAACATCGAACCTGGCGCGGACGAGATCAGTACACAGGAGAACGTGCCCGTGACCGTTCTCGCCCATGGCGATGCCTCGAAGGGGACGAGCGGCCTTCTCGACAACGACAAGGTCTCGAATGCGCCCAACGCGCTGCTGAATATCACGGCTGCCTCCAACGCCGTCCACGGCAGCGTCAACTTCGACGCGAACACCCAGAGCGTCACGTTCACGCCCGATGCTGGCTATTCTGGGGATGCCGCTGGTTTCGACTACACCGTCGACGGTGGCGTCTACGGCAGCAAGCAGGTGCACGTGCAAGTCGACGTGGCTAAGGTGGACCAGGGCCCCACGATCGTCGGCAGCCAGAATACGCAACGCGGCTACTACGGCTACGAGATCATCGGCGGCCGAGGCCAGTCGGACGACCCTTATCAGTTCACCAAGGCGTACAAGCCCGGCGTTTGGTACGGCAGTCCGACCGAGTTTTCGGCGGACGTCTACCGAGGCACCCCCATCGGCTACGACACACTGCCGCTCGAGGGCGACGCTACGGCGACCGATCCGGATGTTCCGCTTTCCTCGCTCACATGGAGCGTCGTGAGCCAGCCACATCATGCGCAGGTCAGTGTCGACAACAACGGGCACTGGGTGGTCACCAACGCCCTGGACTTGGGCACCAAGGACTCGTTCCAGCTTCAGGTTGCAGACCCAAATGGGCATACGGCCCAGATCACGGTGACCGTGCAGCTTCCGTCGCCGCCGCCGCCACCACCGATTCAGAGCGGGGGTAGTTCGCCGATCATCCTCGACTTGAACGGCTCCGGATTCCACTTCGAGTCCGTCGACCAGTCCAACGCCTTCGTGACGGATGGTCAGGACGGCCTTGCCCACAAGACGGGCTGGGTGGGTGGTGGCAACGGCATCCTGGCGCTGGACACCTACCACGACGGCATGATCCACGACAGCTCGCAGATCTCGTTCAAGCAGGACGCGCCCGATGCGCGCACCGACCTCGAAGGCCTGCGCGGCCTCGACACGAACCACGACGGCGTGATCAGCAACCTCGACGCGAGCTGGAGCGAGCTGGGCGTCTGGGTCGACGCCAATGGCGACGGCCAATCGCAGGCCGGCGAGTTCAAGACCCTCGACCAACTGGGCATCACCTCGATCGGCCTGGACAGCGATGGCCAGTTCAGCGTCGACAACGGCGTGACTGTGCAGGGCCACAGCACGTTCACGCGTGCCGACGGTTCGGTTGGCCAGACGGCCGACGTCACGCTGCCTGTCTCGTCGCAAATTCTTCAGACCAACGCGGACGGCTCGACCTCGGTGGTGCAGCAAAGCGGAACCGCGGTTCCCGCAACGATCGTCGTGGGTGACGCCAACAGCGCGATCGTCGGCAACGCCGGCGACAACGTGGTTCAGGCAGGCAATGGCGACAACGTCATCATCACCAATGCCGGCAACGACATGATCTATGCCGGCAACGGCAACAACACGATCCAGACCGGGGATGGTCATGACATGGTCGTGGTCGGCGACGGCAACAACACGATCTCGCTGGGCGCCGGGCCAAAGCTGGTCATCACCGGCAACGGCTCCAACGTCATCCTGGGCGGATCCGGCAGCAGCCAGTTCTACGGCGGCGACGGCACCGACGAGATCTACGCCGGCAGCGGCAACAGCCTGCTCAGCGGCGGCGGTGGCAACGACACCCTGGTGGGCGGCGTCGGCTACAACACGCTGATCGGCGGCGACGGGAACGACGTCCTCATCGACGGCGGCGGCCGCGCCGACATGTACGGCGGCACCGGCAACGACATCTACTACGTCAACAACCCGCTGGACACAGTCGTCGAGAAGCCTGGCGAGGGCACGGATCTGGTTAACGCGAGCATCAATTACACGCTCGGCGCGAACGTCGAAAACCTCACCATGACGGGACATGCCGGCCTGACCGGGACGGGCAACGAACTCGACAACGTCCTCATCGGCAACGGTGGCGCAGATGCCCTGATCGGCGGCGCGGGCAACGATACGCTTGTCGACAGCGGCGGCGCTGCCACGCTGATCGGTGGCACCGGCGACGACACCTATATCGTGTCGAACTCCGCCACTCAGATCGTCGAACAGGCAGGCGAAGGCGTCGACACCGTCGAATCGAGCGTCAACTATGTGCTCGGCGCGAACCTCGAGAATTTGACCCTCACCGGTGGTGCTGCCATCAACGGCACGGGCAACAATCTCGACAACGTCCTTGTCGGCAACGATGCTGACAACGTGCTCAAGGGTGGTGACGGCAACGACACGCTCATCGGCGGAGGCGGCAACGACACTCTCGATGGCGGCTCCGGCCGCAACGTGCTGGAGGGCGGCTCTGGCTCGGACCTCTATCTCCTATCGGGTTCCTTCGATGAAGTCGATCTCGGCACCGGTACGGCGACCGTCCAGGGCGGTGATGGCGACGTGCTCGTGAAGGGGACGCGCGGCTCGGCCAACATCGTCCTCGGCAACGGTGCGATCGACATCGAGCTCGGCGCGAACAGCGCCGACGTACACGCCCAACTGGGCTCCGGGAGCGACACGGTCAACCTCGGCGACGGCAACGACGTCGTCGCGACCGCCGATCGCGCGGGCTCGGTCGACACCATCCATGCGGGCAACGGCAACGACAGCCTGAGCCTGGGCGAGGGCAGCGACGTGATCGGCGTCGGCAATGGCACAGACACCATCGCCGCCGGCAACGGCGCCAACAACATCAGCCTGGGCAGCGGGTCCGACCAGGTCACGCTCGGCGACGGCGACAACACGCTGACCGCCGTCGACGCACTCGGATCCGTCGACGTCGTCACGGTTGGAAGCGGTGCGAACCGTCTGGTGCTGGGCGAGGGCAACGACCAGGTCAGCGTGGGGCAGGGCAACAACAGCGTGGTCGCCGGCAACGGCGCCGACTGGCTTTCGCTCGGCTCCGGCAGCAACACCGTCGCCCTCGGAAACGGCAACGACCAGGTCACTGCCACCGACGTGGCGGGCAGCACGACTGTCTATCGCCTCGGCAATGGTTCCGACAGCGTCAAGCTCGGGGATGGGGCGGATTCGGTCACACTCGGCAGCGGCAACGACACACTCGCGGCCGGCAACGGCAACGACACGATCGCCGCGGGCTCCGGCGCCGACGCCTTCACGCTTGGCGACGGCAATGACCAGGTCATCGCGTCCGACGCGGCAGGCCGGATCGACGTCGTCAAGGCGGGCAACGGCAACAGCCAGATCACGTTGGCGCAGGGCGATGATCAGGTCACGGTGGGCAACGGCGCAAACACGATCGTCGCAGGGAACGGCGCGGACAGCGTCGTCCTCGGCGGTGGCAGCAATCGCGTCACGCTGGGCAATGGCAACGACCGCGTCACGGCGACGGACGGCGCCGGCGCGATCGATGTGATAAAGGCTGGCAACGGTAACAGCGCGTTCGTACTGGGCGATGGCAGCGACCAGATCTCGATCGGAAACGGCAACGACATGCTCACCGCTGGAAACGGCGCCAACACGCTGGTGCTCGGCGCGGGCAGCAACAAGGTCACGCTCGGCAACGGCACCAATGCGGTTACCGCGAGCGACGCGATCGGATCGGCCAGCCTCTACCAGCTCGGCGACGGCGCCAACGCGGTCACGCTTGGCGACGGTGCTGATAGCCTGATGGCTGGCAATGGCCACAACACGCTCGTCGCGGGCAACGGCAATGTCACCGTCAGCGTCGGCTCGGGATCAAACTCGGTGGCCCTGGGCGACGGCAACGACATGGTGACCGCCGCCGACGGCGTCGGCATGGTGAATGTCGTCAAGCTGGGTAACGGCAATAGCCACCTGGCCCTGGGCCAAGGCAACGACCAGGTCACGATCGGCAACGGCGTCAACACGATCACGGCGGGTAGCGGCTCCGATACGCTGGTGCTCGGAACCGGCGGCAGCCAGGTCACGCTCGGCGACGGCGCGAACTCGGTTACGGCACGCGATGTCGCTGGCAGCGCGAGCAGCTATCGCCTGGGTCAAGGCGACAACACCGTCGCCGGAGGCAGTGGCAATGACTCGGTGGTCGCTGGCGCCGGACGCAATGCGGTGACGCTGGGCGACGGTAACGACAGTGTGACGACGGCGGACGCCACCGGCACAGTGGACATCGTCAAGACCGGCAATGGCAACAGCATGATCACGCTGGGCCAAGGCAATGACCAGGTCACCGTCGGCAACGGCTCGAACACCATCACCGCTGGCAATGGTATCGATGCGCTCGTGCTCGGCACTGGCGGCAACCAGGTCACGCTGGGCAACGGCTCCGACACGGTCAAGGCGCAAGACGCGGCTGGCACGACGAGCGCCTACCAACTGGGCAGCGGTCTCGATAGCGTCACGCTAGGCGACGGCGCGGACACGCTGACGCTGGGCAGCGGCGCGGATGTCGTCCAGGTCGGCAACGGCAACGACGCGATCACGGCGGCGGACGCCCCCGGCACGGTGGACATCGTCAAGAGCGGCAACGGCAACAGCAAGATCATGCTGGGGCAGGGCAACGATCAGATCACGGTCGGCAACGGCAACAACACGATCACCGTCGGCGACGGCGCGGACTCACTGGTGCTCGGAACCGGTAGCAACCAGGTCAAGGTTGGCAACGGCACCGACACGGTCAAAGCGCAAGACGCGGCTGGCACGACGAGCGTCTATCAACTGGGCAGTGGCACCGACACTGTCACGCTCGGCGACGGCGCAGATACGCTGACGCTGATCAGCGGCAAAGACGCGGTCCAAGTCGGCAACGGCAACGACGCGATCACGACGGCCGATGCGGCCGGCACGGTGGACGTCGTCAAGACTGGCAACGGCAACAGCAAGATCACGCTGGGTCAGGGCAACGACCAGGTCACCGTCGGCAACGGCAACAACACGATCATCGCTGGCGACGGCGTGGACACGCTGACGCTGGGAACAGGTAGTAGCCAGGTCAAGGTTGGCAACGGCACCGACACGGTCGTGTCTCAAGACGCAGCCGGCACCGTCGGCGTCTATCAACTGGGCAACGGTGCTGACACCGTCACGCTCGGCGACGGCGCAGACACGCTAACGCTTGGCAGCGGCAAGGACACCGTCCAGGTCGGCAACGGCAACGACGCGATCACGACGGCGGACGCCGCCGGCACAGTGGACGTCGTCAAGACCGGCAACGGCAACAGCAAGATCGCGCTGGGGCAAGGCAACGATCAGGTCACCGTCGGCAGCGGCACCAACACAATCACGGCTGGCGACGGCTCGGATTCGCTGGTGCTCGGAATTGGTGGCAACCAGGTCAAGGTTGGCAACGGCATGGACACGGCCGTGTCTCAAGACGCGGCCGGCACGGTCGGTGTCTATCAACTCGGGAACGGATCGGACACCGTCACGCTAGGCGACGGCGCGGACACGCTGACGCTGGGCAGCGGCAAGGACGCCATCCAGGTTGGCAACGGCAACGACGCGATCGCGACGGCGGACGCGGCCGGCACCGTGGACATCATCAAGACCGGCAACGGCAACAGCAAGATCACGCTGGGGCAGGGCAACGACCAGGTCACGGCCGGCAATGGCAACAACACAATCACTGTCGGCGACGGCACGGACTCACTGGTGCTCGGAACCGGTGGCAACCAGGTCAAGGTTGGGAACGGCGCCGACACGGTCAAGGCGCAAGACGCGGCCGGCACGACGAGCGTCTATCAACTAGGCAACGGCGTCGACACCGTCACGCTTGGCGACGGCGCAGACACACTGACGCTTGGCAGCGGCAAGGACACCGTCCAGGTCGGCAACGGCAACGACGCGATCACGACGGCGGACGCCGCCGGCACGGTGGACGCCGTCAAGACCGGCCACGGCAACAGCAAGATCACGATGGGGCAGGGCAATGACCGAGTGACCGTCGGCAACGGCTCGAACACGGTTGCCGCTGGCAATGGCATCGACGTGCTCGTGCTCGGCACCGGTGGCAACCAGGTCACGCTGGGTGACGGCGCAGACGCCGTCACCGCGCACGATGCAGCAGGTACCTCGAGCATCTATCGACTGGGCAACGGTGCCGACTACGTGCTGCTCGGAGACGGCTCGGACACGGCCACGCTCGGCAACGGCAAGGACGTCGTCCAGGCGGGCAACGGCAACGACGCCATCACCGCCGGAAACGGCACCGACACGGTCGCGGTCGGCAACGGTGCCAACGCCATCTTCCTCGGCAGCGGCAACGACTCGGTCACGACCGGCACCGGCACCAATGCCATCCACCTCGGCATCGGGCAGGACGTCATCACCAACAAGGGCGGGGCGGACACGCTGTACCTGTCGCCCGCAATCGCGAACGAGTACCTGCGCTTCTCCCGCAGCGGCAACGACCTGTTGATCACGGAAGGCACGAGCGGCGGCAGCGTTCGAGTGACGAACGGCTACACCAACCCCGCAGCCGGTCTGGCGGGCGTGGTTGCAGGCAACGGCAACTACAGCGTTCAACTGGACGACCACTCGTACAGTTTCGCTGCCGGCGACGGCCGCGACAACGTGTGGGGTGGCAACGGCAACGACACGATCGCTCTCGGCAACGGGTATGACAGCGTCCAGCTGGGTTGGGGCAACGACAGCATTGCCGTCGGCAACGGCAACGACCAGATCGTCGCCGGCAGTGGCACGGATAGCGTGACGACAGGAAACGGCAACAGCTCGATCGAGTTGGGCTGCGGCAACGATTCGATCGTCGTCGGTACCGGAAGCAACTACATCGTGGCGGGTGATGGCACGGACAGCGTCAAGGCATCCGATTCGGCGAGCTCCTGCGACACGGTCGTGCTTGGCAACGGCAGCGACAACATTGCCATGGGCAACGGGAGCGACACCGTCATCGCAGGCAACGGCAACGACACGGTCACGCTCGGCTCCGGCTCGGGCCTCGTCGAACTCGGCAACGGGCGCGACCAAGTCACCGCAGCGGACGCGGCAGGCAGCAGCAACTTCATCGAGGTCGGCTGCGGCAGCGATCAGATCGTCGTGGGCCAAGGGAACAACACGATCGAAGCCGGCTCTGGAAACAACACCGTGGTTGGAGGCAACGGCAACAACACCGTGGTTTTGGGCGCGGGCCTCGACTCGATCCACCTCGGCAATGGTGCGAACCAGATCCAGACGGACGACTTCTGGGGTGGCGCCGTCTCGGTCGCGGTCGGCAACGGCAACAACTGCATCGACGTCGGCGACGGCAACGACACCATCGTCGCGGGCAACGGCGACGATACGGTGAGCGTGGGTGCAGGCCGTTCGCAGATCACGCTCGGCAATGGCCACAACCAAGTCTCCACGTACTTCGGTACGGACACCATCACCGTGGGCACGGGCCACACCGATCTGTGGAACCATGGCGCGAGCGACAGCCTCGTGCTGAGCTCTGGAGCCCACGATCAGTTGTGGTTCCTACAGGACGGCCGGGACCTGGACATCAAAGTGATGGGCTCGAACGAGGAGATCACCATCCACAACTGGTTTGCCGGAATGGGCACTCAGGTCGCTCAACTGACAACCAGCGATGGCGATGTGATCAGCGCGTCTAGCATCAATCGCCTGGTCCAAGCCATGGCAAGCCTGCCGGCGCCGACCGCTTCGCAGACCAGCTACTCCGCCAAGGAGCAACAAGGCCTAGGCTCGCTGCTGTCCACCGTGTGGCACCCGAAGTCCTGATCGATAGACGACGGCTCGCAGGAACGCTCTGGAGCGTTCCTGCATTTCCTGGCCTGACCTCGAAGCGAATTCCGGGGCGGACTGTTGCCCGCTGCCCGCCGGTTGCCAGAGTCGGCTTTCGCGTTGCTCGATGAACCGCTACCCCTTCAACTTTTCCTGATCGCCATCGTTTTTGAGCAAGTCGATGGCGCAGGCGCATGGTCTCGCTCCGCTGCTGCGTCTTGTCATTTCGCCTGCTTCTTGACAGGTCGCTTGGCAGGGGAAAAAGTCACGCCAGCGAGCGGCGCCAGCGATTTCCGGCGACCGTCGGGACAGACAATGTGGATTCTTCCGGTCGGCAACGTCGCCTCACCGAGACTCCACACTTACTTCTCGATTCGCACATGCTCTATCGTTCGCACCGCGGCGCCATTGGCGCTTCCTGCCTGCTGGCGACAGGTTTGCTGATGACCGCGTGTGTTGCCCCTCCGGTGGCCATGGCGCCGACCGCACGGACCGCCATCCATACGGTTCGCGTCAACCCGGTGGTGCAGCTTCCAGCGGACATGCTCTACCGAGGACGGGCGGAGGGCGTCGCGATGATGTTGAGCGGCCCCCTGCTGGGCGCGCAAGTCGCGTCAGCGTTAGGCAAGGATACGGCGACGCAGTTGGTCGCCGAAATGCAGGCGAATCACATCGATCTCGGCGAGATCGTCGCGTCTGAATTCGCCATGCAAGCCAGTTCGGGCTCCCCGATTACTTTCGTCGTAGGTTCGGCGCCGGCTGATGCCCAGGTCGACCTGACCGTGAATGCTTACGGCATCTCGCATGCGCATGCGTTGGGCACCACGTTGTACCCGATCGTCAGTCTCAGTGCGACGATGAAAACGCCAGAGGGCAGGGTGATTTGGCAGGCGAGTCACGTGGCAAGCGCGGAAACTGCCGAGAACCAGGAAGGCCACGAGCTCGAGGCCTATCTGCGCGATCCTGAACTGCTGCGCCGGGCGTTCATCACCGGCAGCGACATCGTCTCGCGTGTCATGGTGCAGGATCTGGTATCTGTGCCGAAGTCACGGCCCGGGCACCTGGATTCGAGTGCACCTGGCTTGTCGAATGCGCTGGCGAACCGCTGATTCACCGTTCGACCCCTCTTAAGCGGCCGCCAGCAACCATCCGATACAGGTTGCGCAGCAAGGCCGGCCACACATACTTATCGCACTGGTTGCTCGCCTGCATCTTCATGCCGAAGAGCTCGGACGACTACGTCGTTTCGGTGCACTTCGACGAGGCGGGCGAGATTGACGGCATTGACATGGAGAGCTGAGGTGGCGGGAGACGCGTTGCGGCGGCGGATTCAACCAGTCAACGCAACACATTGGCTGAACATCTCGGCTGGGGTCTGGAAGCCGAGCGTCTTCCTGGGTCGTTCGTTCAATTGTCTCGCGATGTCGGCGACTGGAATTCCTGCTGGCAGGCTTCGGCTGGGGGACCATGCCGCTCCATCTCGTAGAACGACATTTGGCGGATGGTCGTTTGAAGCGCCTTGCTATCGACGATTCAGGCATCCTTCCGGGCCCTGTTCCTCTCTATGTCGTCCACGCTCGCGCACGACCGCTGGGAAAGGGGCGCGTTGGCTTCTCGACAATTTGCGAGAGCAATCTTGGCCTTAGCTTGAATCTCGACGGTGCGAAGGACAAGTTTCGGCCGTCCGATTGACTGGAAGCCATCAGCATGCGGCCCTGACGCGACTACGATTTGACATAACGCACATTATGCGCAGTACATTCCAATGGATGAAGGAGCGAATTGCCTGTTGGATCGATGCCCTATGTTTGCTGACGCACCGACTTGTGGATGGTGTGCGACTAGGGTTCCTTGGGTGGTTCACCGCCCAACTGGCCTGCTTGCGATGGCAATCCTCAACCCAGACATTCGCCGCCTGCCCCCCTGTTGCAGGGATGCCCGGTCGGGCGAGCGCTGCGACCGTCCAATTGATTTCGACCTGACGACCCTGGCAGCGGCGACTCGCGTTCGTATCACTCCCGAAAGGGTGAGCCGCACATGACCGATGTCCTCGTCGCCGATGCCCCCCTCTCTGTCCGCCTGGTGAGGAAACCTGGAGGGTCGGCTTGGGCGATTCAGCTCGTGACAGAGACCTATGCGCGCTTGCTTCTCGTCGGCTTTGCGCTCGTGCCGGCCAGTCTGATCGGGTACTTGTTCTGTTTCCAGGACCCGACACTCAAATTCGAGAATCACACGTTCCATGTCATCGCCATCGCTGCAGCTTCCATGGAAGGCCTCTTCGTCGCTTACGTGACGTGGCTCTGCTATAGGTTTCGCGGGGAGCCCCTGCTGCGGTGGATGACGCTCGGCTTTCTCGGCTTTACGCTCGTCTACGCCTTGCACGGTGTATTCACCTCAGCGGCTCATGACAACATCTGGCTGTTCCTCCTGTATGGACCCGCCTCGCGATTGGTCATGGCGATCCTGCTCCTGGTCGCGCTGCTGTCGTACGACAAGGCGCCTGACGTAGCGGGCCAGCGCCTGACGCTCCGCCCGTGGTTGATGTGGGTCGGACTATTTCTACTGGTGGATGTTGCGGTTGCGTGCGTCGCAAATTCCCCAGTCGCTGGAGCCTCTGCGCTGCGCATCTCAATGGAGGGAGGGGCTCTCGCTCTTTCCGCATTGAACGTGACGGTCATGCTGCTGCGTCGTATCCGTTCTCCGTTGATGGTGATTTTTGCCATCTCGGTGACGTGGTTCGCTCTGGCGTCCCTCGCGTTCATCCTCGGACGTCCGTGGAACCACATGTGGTGGCTCGCCCACGTGATTTTCGCCGCTGGCTTTTTTCTGTTGAGCTACGGAGTGGTCCGGGCGTTCCACACCACGTTGTCGTTCTCGACAATTTACAGTCAGGAGGAACTGATGACGCGACTCGCCGAGTCGACGGCGCGGGCTGAGAAAGCACTGCAGGAGGTTCATCGCACCAATCAAACGCTCGAGCGCCTGGCGTCGACCGATCCGTTGACGGGCGCCGACAATCGGCGGCGGTTCATGGATCAGGTCGAGGCAGAGATTCACCGGGTCAAGCGCGGCGCCAGTCCGTTCAGCGTGATGACAATGGATCTGGACAATTTCAAGTCCATCAACGATCGTGAAGGCCATCAAGTAGGGGATCACGTCCTGAAATGGTTCGTACGAACATGCGGCGCTGCGATTCGCCCGTATGACGGCGTCGCCCGTGTGGGCGGGGAAGAGTTCATGCTGCTGCTACCGCAGACCGAACTCGAACCGGCGCGCATCATCGCGGAGCGGCTGCGGGCCGTCGTCGCAAATACATCGATTGAGGGCGCCACGAAGCAACCGTTCGCCATCACGGTAAGCATTGGGATAGCGCAGTCTGGCCGCGATGGCGACACCTTCGACGAGATTCTGCGCGTAGCCGATGAACGCCTTTACAACGCCAAGCGCCAAGGTCGGGACCGAGTGATTGCCGGATAGCGTGTGGTGTCTCGCATGGCTTGCTGCAGGGCACAGGAGAGCGCAGGAAATATCGGTCACCGAGGGCGACATCTGCACAAAGAGCTCCGACATGCCGGCCGGCTTGACGAAGCGATTTGGCCTCGACCGGCTCAAGCCGTCGAGGCCAAGCGACGAGCCCTCTTGGCCGAGGGGCCGCTCATGCGCCAGTGATCAGTGCGTGATCGACAGCGCGTAGAACTGCACGATGGTGCTGGGGCTTGAGGAAGGCGTGCCTGCGGTGGCGGTCTGGTCGTAGTCGCCTGCCTTGAAGTAGAAGCTCTCGCCGATGAACGACGACGGCAGGTTGAACGTCTTGGCCACGTTGTTGACCGTGATCGTGATCGTCGTGCCGGACAGCTGCATCTCGTAGTCGAACTTCGAGCCCAGGCTCACCGTGGTGATCTGCGGCGACGTGGAGCTCCCGCCTTGGTTCGTGTCCTCCAGCAGGAGCTTGACGAGACCCTTGGACGTGACCTGCAGCTCGCACAGCGGCTTGCTCGGCCCCGTGCCCTGGAAGATCTGCCCGATCGTCGTGTGGTCCGGCACCTCGACGACCTTGACGGTCGCGCTCAGCGTGTTCGTGCCCGCCGTCTTCCAGATCGCGTTCTCGCGGAATTCGACGCGGGGGTGGAGCGAGCCGGAGGTCGTCCAGCCCTTCTTCGGGTCGGCCATCACCATCGAGCCGTCTGACGAGTTCGTGTAGAAGTATGGTGAGGCGGTGTACGTCGTCAGCTGGGAGCCGGAGATCATGTCCGGGTGATCCGCGGAGCCGGTGGGCAGTTGCAGCGTGAACGGTGCCAGGTTGAAGTTCTGGCCGGGCGTCTTGGTCTTGCTGATGCTCTCGACGAAGGACCGGTCCTGGCTGGCCATCAAGGATTCCTGTCGCTGATCGCCCGCGGGATCGCCGCCACCGCACCCCACGAGGAGGCCGGAGACCAGGGCTGCGAAGAGGGCTGCTTTCACGTTCATGGGTTTGTCTCCTGAAGTAGTTGAAACGATGCGCCGCCGTATTCGGGGACGGCTGTGGATCTCCCCCCGGACATCGATCGCTGCACGGCGATGCAGTCGCCGTGCAGCCTCGATCGGAGCCAGGTCGCCATCGAGCCGCGGAGGGGCTGCGCGTCGCGCCGGACCAGTGACAACGTGAGTTCGCGCGACTGCCCGCCAGCGCCATCTCGTCATCCAATCGAAACAGTGTTCCACTAGTTTCGACCTGCCGTTTCTATTTGTCATTGGGGTGTGCCCTGATGCCTTGCAGCAATTCGGAACACCAGAGTTGCCGACGCTGACCCAAGGCGCGACTGTCTCTTGCTGGGACGCAATTCCCTTGAGACTGCCCCACTCACCGGCCGCCGCTGGCAGCCGGATTTCAAGTGAATGCGCAGCCAAGGGCTCACCCGCATTCCCACTTCGCCAAAGGGACGCCAGAATATCAAAACGTCGTTTCATTTTTATATCGGAGTCGATGCAGATGCGGTTGGCCTTGTTCGGTGAGTGCATGTTGGAGCTGAGCGGCCAGCCTTTCGGAGCCGTTCAACAAGGCTTCGGAGGAGACACTCTCAACACCGCGATCTACCTGGCTCGCTGCGCACCTGCCAACGATCTCAAGCCGAGCTACGCGACGGCGCTCGGCATCGATCCACTGAGCGACGGCCTCGTGGAGCGGTGGGCGGCCGAGGGGATCGACAACTCCCTTGTTCGGCGCCTCCCGGGGCGCTTGCCGGGCCTGTACCAGATCGCCGTCGACGCCCAAGGCGAACGCTCCTTCAGCTATTGGCGTGACAGCAGTGCCGCCAAGTCGTACTTCGAAACCGAGGAGACTCCGCTCGAAGAGAACGCGGCGCACTACGACGCGTTCTACTTCAGCGGAATCAGCCTGGCGATCCTGCCGCCAGCGGGACGCGAGCGCTTGTTTGCCCTCCTCTCCCGGTTTCGCAACGCCGGCGCCGCGGTGATCTTCGACAACAACTACCGCCCTCGCCTTTGGTCCGATCCCTGCGAGGCCCGAGCGAACTTCGACCGTGCGTTCTCCCTGGCGTCCACCGCCCTGATCACGGCCGACGACCATCAGGCCCTCTACGGCGCGGCCACGCTCGAGGATGCCGTGCGCGCGGCCAAGCGGCTGAACATCGACGAGGCGCTCATCAAGCGCGGCGCCGCATCGACCCTCGTCCGCGAGCACGGAAGCCACTGCTGGATCGAGATCCCCACTGAGAAAGTCGAACGGGTCGTCGACACGACGGCCGCCGGCGACTCCTTTGCAGCCGGCTACCTGTCGCGTCGGCTACTGGGCGCGAGCGCGACTGACTCTGCGGCGTTCGGCAGTCGCCTCGCAGCCCGGGTGATTCAGCATCAGGGCGCCTTGATCCCCCGCGAGGTCATGGACGACCTGGCTGCGGCTGCCGAGAACCGATAGACCGTCACGGAGTGGAAGACTTGCCCGGGCGCCAGGCGGGTGCTCGGGAAGCCAGGGTGGTTCGGGCTGTCGGGAAGATGCTGCGTCTCGACCGCGAAGCCGTCATGCCGTTGGTAGGCGACTCCCTCGCTTCCCATCTCCAGGCCATCGAAACCGTTGCCCGTGTTGAACTGCACCGAGGGCTCGGTCGTTTCGACCTCCAGGCGGCGGCCGCTGGATGACTCGTCGACTCGAAGCACCCGCCTCAGCTTGCCGTCCCAGTTCGTGAACGCGAGGCTGTGATCGAACCCGGCAGACCGGCCCAGCAAGGGGTCTCCGGCCAGAAGCCTCGCCTGGGCCGAACCCGGTTGCCTGAAGTCGAGAACGGTGCCGGAGACCGGCGCGAGTTCCCCGGTCGGAATGCGCAAGGCATCCGTGACCGCGTAGCGATCGGCCTGGATCGTGAACCGGTGGGTCGCCAGGCCGTGGGCGCCGGCGCCGGCCAGATTGAAGAACACGTGGTTCGTCGGGTTGAGCACCGTCGGCGCGTCCGTGGTCGCCGCGTATTCGATCCGGAACACGTTCTCCCGCCGCATCAGGCGGTAGGTGACCTTGAGCCGCAGATGCCCAGGAAAGCCTTGATCCCCCGCGACGCTGTCCATCGTGTAGACCGAGCCCACCGAGTCGGCGGCAGTGAAGTCTTCCCGCTCCCAGACCCGGCGGTCATAGCCATCCGGATCGGCATGGAGGTAGACGCCCTTCGCGTTCGGCTCCAGCTGGACGCTCTGCCCGTCCAAGGTGAAGCGGGCTCCGCCGATGCGCCCGGCGTATCGCCCGATCTCGGCGCCGTACCGATGGTGGTTTTCCTCGAGCGCACCGAGGGTGGGCAGACTCAGAACGAGGTTGGCCAGGCGGCCGCGGCGGTCCTTCACGGCGATCTCGGTCAGCGTCGCGCCATAGTCGACGTACGCGACGCGCATGCCGAGGTCGTTGGTCAAGATGACTTTCTCGACGGAAACACTCGCCTTCGTCTGCCCCCACGCCCGAACGGAAATGGGGCCGTGGCTTGCGGCCAGGACCCCCAGCGAGGAGAGCAGAAGAGCGCCGGAAAGCCACCTGACAGGCGCGCTCTTTCCCATCGTCAGAACTTCGCGTCGAAGCGCACCGACTCGTAGCGCCACGCGTCACGAGCCGGCGTCCACGTGCTCGTCGAGACCGTGACCGGCGGGTTCGGCGCCTTGGCGTTCCAGCTGCCCAGGCCCGTGAAGCCGGTCAGCGCGTAGTGGCGGTCGAACACGTTGTTGACGAAGAAGCTCAGGCGGTACTTGTCCGCGTTGTCCTTGAAGCCGAAGCCCAGGTTGAAGATCCCCACCCCGGGCGCCGCGAGCGTCGGATCCTGGTTGATGTTGGTCAGCACCCTGCTCTGATAGCGGAACGTGCCGGAGACGAACTCCTTGAGAGGGTCGGCCGTGATTCCTGAAAAATCCGCAGAAACGATCCTAAGTCCTTATCACGCCTTCAGAATTTGATCTTGTAGTCGATGGGCTCAACCGGCCTCGACAGATCCAGCGTGTAGTCGCCGTAGCGGTTGATGTGCGTTGTACGGTACGGCGACAGCGCCTTCAGAACCGGCTCGCCAACCTGGTAACCCTGGCTCTGCAACTCCTTGAGCTTGCGCGACATCCACTGCACGTTGTGCAGGATGACCATGTTGGCCACCAACTGGCTGTACTTGATGACCTTGCGCTGCTCGTGGCGCAAGTTCTCGGCAATGATCCCCTCCCCGCCGAAGAACAGCCATTTCACGAAGTTGTTGAACTCCTCGCTCTTGTTGGTCGCAGCATGGATCGAGCGGCGCAACTCCACGTCGTTGATGTAGTTCAACAGGAACATCGTGCGGATCACCCGGCCGAGCTCCCTGAACGCGAAGTACAGTTTGTTCTTGCGGCTGAAGGTGCCCAGCCGGCGCAGGATCATCGATGGCGTGATCTTGCCCAATTTGATGGACACCGCCACGCGCAGCATGTCCCGATAGTGCAAGGCCAGCAGGTCCCAGTCAATGGTTCCCCGGAACAGGCTCTGAATGTGCTTGTAGGTAACGCCCGGCTCCGCCTTGAAGAAGACCAGTTCCTTGATATTGCGGATGCGCGGCATCAACTTGATGCCAAGCAGATGCGCCAGGCCGAACACCGGCGCGCTTTGCGCCTGTGTGTCACCGTGCAAGGTGTCGGGCTGAATGTCCGATTCGTTCTTGACCAGGCCATCGAGGATGTAGACCGCTTCGTAGACGCCGCACGGAATGAAGTTCCCGAACAGCGCGATGTACATGTCGGACACGTGGTAGTAGCCGATGCCACCGTAGCCGCCATAGCGTAGGTGGTACTCGGACATCAGGTTCTGCTCATACACGTTCCACTTGGTACCGTCGGCGGATGCGCTCTTGCCAGTGCCCCAATACTGCGGCAGCGAGAAGCGGTTGTATGAATTGATCACCTTGAAGATGGCCTTGTCCAGCCGTTCTTCGGTCACATGGTGCAGATTGAGCCAGGCGACCTGTTTTCTCGACAGACCCTTAACTGACAAGGCGGTCTGCGTTGGCCCGAGGTTGCAGCCGTAGCAGAACAAGGTCGTCAGGAAGCGCTTGCGCGGATCGTCCAACTTGCTCTCGAAGCCAGAGAGCGGTCCGAAGATCTTGTGCAGATCCAGCCAGCGCTCCGTTTCCGTCAGTACGTCCAAGATGCTGGTCGTGGTCATCGAATTCGTGATGGCCTGGTCGACCTCCGGCAGGCCGTCGGGTGGCGGCAGGCGGTCTGTACGCCGAATCATCAGCCCAGTCTCGGTAATGGCCACATGCTCGTTGTCCGGGAACCGGTCATCTACCTTCTGCGATACGTCCAACAGTTGCTGCTTCAGCAGCGCGACCAGCGCGCTTCCGTCAGCCGGCAGGCCCACCATGGCGCTGTAATCACCTACCTCGGCGTCAAACTGCTCCCAGCTGACCAAGTGATCGCGGTAGTCGTCGAATTGGTCGCTGTTCTGCACATAGAGGTCGCCGGACTTGAGTTCTTCCATCACATGGGAGAACACGCACAGTTCCAGGTACTTCCGGTGCACCAGCCCAGAGGAAGCGTCGCTGCCCTCGATCAGCGCACGCCACTTCTTGTCGGTCAACCAACTGAGGTCGATGGCGCCGAAGCCGGCATCCGCGCGGACATGCTCCTTGTGGCTGGAACGGAATTGGCCGATCCACGCTGTGGCGCGCAGCAGGCTCTCATCAGGTGATGAAGACTTCAACTGCATCGCGTCCAGGCACTGAAACAGCAAGGCGCGCTTGCTGCGATAGGGCTGGAGCATGAATGGGTAGTAGTTGTTCCCCGCGAACGCGATGTGTTCATCGCACCGCTCGATCCAGGTGCCCGGGGTATCGCCGAGCACGCCGCGCATCTTCTCCACGCGCTCCGGGTCGCTGCCATCGACATCGAAGGCGGTCAGCACATCTCGAAATCGAGTGATCAAGGCCTCGCCCTGCTCGACATGTTCCAGCTGATATTCCTTCAACCGGTCGCGGGCCAGGTTGTGCATGTTGCGAACCGAGCGAATGAATATGTCCGCGATGTCATCCACCGCCTTCTGCAACTGGGCGTGGATCAACAGGACGGCCAGAGCATAGCGTTTGACGGGCTTGAGTGCCATCATCTCGCGCACGTTCAAAGCGCGGGCCTCGAGCACGAATTGTGTGCGCTTGGACACTGGCACATCTTCAGGCTTGGGCAGGCTCTCGGCCAACTTGCGCACCGCCTCGATGTGGGTCAGGAAGCTCGCGACCTCCCGTACATTGGGTTGCTTGGGTTCCCGCTTCAGCTGCTCCCATTGGCTGCGGCCGGCGCGCGTAGTGAATAGGTGATCAATCTGTCCGCGTTGTCTGTCGTCAAGAGCGGACGCGATGCGACGCTGAATGTCGTCATTGACCCTCGTCCGCGCTCGCGCCGCCGCGCGCGACAAGGTGACGAATCCCGGCAGCTCGTAGCGGTGATGAAGCAATTCCTCCAGTAGCACATTGATGATGTCGGGAAGTTCCTGCTTGGTCTGGGCTGCCTTGACGGCCTGCTCCTCGAGCCAGGATTGCCCTTCGGCGCCGAGCACTCGCAGCCCCACATGCTCGCGCAGCAGGCGTTGATGGATGGACTTGCTGCCTGATTCGTCGTAGGCCTTCAGCGCGGTGGAAGAGAAGACCGGAACGCGGAGGCGCTTGCAGACGTGCTGAACTATCAGCTCGGGTACATCGACCATCATGGCAAAGTAGCCCAGGCGCTGCAGTACCTTGAGCTGAATGGCGATCAGGGCCTGGGTGGTGACGCGCCGGTAGGCACTGGCGATGTAGCGCCGCTCCTGTGGGGTCGGCGTGAACAGAGCAAGAAGGTCTTTTTCTGCAACGTCGGTCCGCAACTGCGGATAGGCGGTTTCACTGATGCTGCTCATAGCGCCGAACCCTGCGAGCTTCTCCCCTGGTGCAAAGGCATGATCGCATCGACTAGCGCCGTGAGCCGCGCCTTTTGATCACCGGAGGTCTTGGCGGCGTGGCACGCAATGGGCGCGGGATCGCGACTGCCTTGGCTTTGATGGGGCGCATAGGTCGTTGGTGATGCGTACAGCGAGGAACGATACCGGTACCGTCGATCAACCCCTTACTGTCGCACATGCCGAACCAGGGCGGTCTTAAATCTCTGGTAGCCTCGCGCGATGTCAAGCCCGGCGTACCGTCAATTCGAATTGCTTCCCGGTAGTGAGGCTGGCGTCAGGATCCGCGACCGTGCCCTGAGCGCCGGAGTGCGATCCTTAGTGGGTGTGTTGATCGCGTCGGTCGCACTTGCATCGCCAGTCCGCGCTCTGCCCGTGGCGTTGGACGCCGACGCGAACCTTCGGACGATTCAGGCGATTCTGCAGACTCCAGAGGCCGACATCGATCTGGCCAAGGCTGAAGTTTCGATCGAGCACATGATCGACCCCACAGTCGATGTCGCACGAACGCTCGCGCAGCTTGATGCCATGGCTACTGGGATCAAGTCGATGCTGCCGATCGGCGCGTCCAGCCGCCTGACCATGGATGCGCTTCGGTACCACCTGTACCGGCCCAGCCCCTGGAACAACAACCGGCCGTACAGCTACGACTTGAGCGATCCATTCGGCGCCAACGTCCACAACAAGCTCCTGACCACGTACATCGCGTCGAGGAAGGGCAACTGCGTTTCGATGCCGATGCTATTCATAGTGCTCGGCCAAAAGCTCGGTATCGACGTGACGGCCTCTCTGGCGCCGAACCATGTCTTTGTGAAGTACCGCGACGGCGACGGCAAGACCTACAACCTCGAGACGACGAGCGGCGCAGGCTTCGCGCGTGACGTTTGGATGCGCCAGCAGTCCCCGATGACCGACGAGGCTATCGCGTCGGGCATCTACATGCGACCATTGACCAGGAAGGAATCCGTCGTTGTCATGGTTGGCACGCTGCTGGAATACTACGACCAACAAGGGCTCAACGACCAGATCATCGCGATGGCTCAGGTCGCGCACAAATTCAGCCCGAAAGACGTGGAGATCATCCTCCAAATGCGCCACGCCTACTTCAGACTGCGTCAGCACGAGTTCGTTGACAAGTACGCCCGGCCCATCGACATTCCGATGAATCTGCGCCCGCGGCTCACCGAACTCGATGGTCATCTCAAGGGCTTATACGAGCAAGCGTACGCCCTCGGCTGGCGCCCGCCTGATGAGAGTTCAGAGAAGCGCTATCTACAGACGATTTCGCATGCAAAATCAGATCACTAGGGAGGACAAAAGGATGAGCTTCAAACCATTGCTGGTCACGGGTCTCGGGTTGGCGCTCGCAAGCTGGCTTAGCCCCGCTGCTGCGCGTTTCGTGCAAAGTGACCCCACCGGCCTAGAAGCTGGGCCGAATACTTACGCATATGTAGACGGCAACCCGATAAGTCTCGTTGATCCACTCGGCTTATACGGCTGGCTTTATCAGCAGAGCACTGGCAACATTTATTTGACAGGAAACAATCCCAGCGCGACCACCTATGAAGGGAATGCATACTCAGGCAAGGGGCAGGGTCTCGATAACCCTTCTCTAGATATTGTACCGGGAAGCAAAGGGAGTCCGAATGCCGGGCCATTGCCATCAGGTGATTACACGATAGGCACCCAACAACTTAATACCACAGGTGGAGGCGTTAAATTGCCTGGCTCTATGCGCCTTACTCCAGATCCTTCGAACTGGATGTATGGCCGCGGCGGATTTTTGATCCACGGCGACAATTCCAAGCACAATCACAGTGCGTCTGAGGGGTGCATTATTGCGAATCCGGACCTAAGAAATAAAATTGGAAGCATGGGACGCACCCTGCAGGTGACGCCGTGAGTAGTCTCGTAAAGGCCTTGGCCGCCTTAACGCTTGGCTCTATTCTGGCAACTGCCCACGCTGCTCAACAGGCGGCCGAGGTGTCAGAGGTGTCGTCGCTCGTGAGATCTGTTACGACGAAGGTACTAGGAAGGAAGGTCGAAGTCCACGTTAATGGCGCCCATGTCGATATCGGAAGCCAATCCTCTGAACGGCGCGAGCACGTTGAGAACAGCTGCACATATAGCCGATATCCGTGCGTCGTTGTCACGTCCATAAGGATCGCAATCGATGGTACGGAGTTGTTTGTGCCGCGATCTGCCTTTGCCGATCTAGCGGATGTGACGAATGTTGAGGTCACAGCAGCTGGAAAGCAGATGCTCCTCACCCTAAAGGGTGGAGACGCTTCTGAAGCTTATTCGGTCAAGATATTCTTCTCAAAGGATCAGGTCGTTAAGCGCCTTCTCTACAGCGCTCTTCAAGATTCGCCTGTTCAACAGACAATCTACTTCAAGACTGAGGAATTGAACTGACGATTCTTAGTGCCAATAGCGTCTGGCACCAAATATTGGAAATATCGTCAATCTAAACGGCGCTACCAACCAATTTTGTGGGTCGCAGTCATGACGTCGTGCCGCATGTCGTCCTCAGTGTGGGTGTAGATGTTGGTCGTCGCGATTGAGGCATGCCCGAGGTTGTCGCGAACGTATTTGACGTCGGCCTTGTCGGTTTGGTGACTCGCAGCAGTGTGGCGCATCCAATGGGTGGACGCCTGCTCAATGTGCTGCGCGGCTTCCTCGAATTCGGGGCCTTGCTGGCGGACCAATGCCGCCGCTGCCTTCATCACGTCCTTGACGATCGCGTGCAGGCTTGAACGGCTGATGTGCAAGCGCTTGTCGCCCCGGAGCGGGGCCACCAGCGGGAAGTCCTCGTGTTCACCCGGGAGCGGCTTGAGGCAAAGGCTGAGGCGGTAGCGCTTGGCTTCGTCCATTAGCTCGGTAGTCGCGGGTACCAGGCGCGTCTGCTGGCCCTTGCCAGTCACCTCCAGCCACCAGCGCACGGTGCCGTCGGGGCTGCGTCGCCAAAGAAAATCGCCCATGGAGCCGTCGCAGATCTCGGATGTCCGCAGACCACCGAGATACAGCAACGAGAAGATCCATCGCGCCCGGGCGGCCATCGCTTCGAGGGCCGGCGTCGACGCATCCATGGCACGGATCGCGTCCTTGACGGCGCCCCAGTGCTCGTGCGGCAGGAATCGCGTCACGCGCGGCTTGCGCTTGGCACGGGGGCGCTTGGCGAGCGCCAAGGGGTTGCCTGCGAGGTATCCAGCCTCGACGAGCCAGTTGAAGAAGCCATTGAGGGGTTGTACGCCCAAATCTCAGAATATTCCGGCCGCCCGCTTTGCGCGGTGGCGGCGTCAGGCGACAGAGACTGCAAATCCCACGCCGTGAGGGGAATGCGTGCGCTCAATGTGGCAGGAGGACGCAGTCCGGAAAGCAGAACGTCCAGTCAACATACGTCGCGCGGTGAGCAAAGGCTTGGTACGGCGCGATGAATTGCTCGAGTTTGATGGGAGGCCGGTCGGATGCGCTGTGCACCCCCATGATGCCGCCCGTCGGAGCGGGGACGGTGACCCAGTCGTCACGCCCTGTCATGGGATCTACGTACAACGCGCGCAGGTACCGCCTCACACCCGGATAGCGCGGATCCTTCAACAGGTCCGCGAGCTGCTGTGGATTGGGTGTCTGCCCCGCTGGAGTTGATTCCACGTAAGCCTTGATGGCTCGTCGATACTGGTCGCCGACGTAGAGCAATTGGTATTCGGCGTCGCGCCGGCGCGCGAGCGAACTGACGGTGGCGGTAACCGCGCCGGCCAGGCCGACGATGGCAACCGCGATCAACAGCGCGATCAACCCGAAGCCTCGCGTTCTCGCCCGCGACGCGTGCGCGAGCACCGAACGCGAGCGCCCGCGGCGACTCAAGCGCACGCGCATGAGACGAACTTTCTGGTCAGGCCTCACAGCTCACCATTCCGAGTAGGGCACGCCGTCTTTCGCTGCCCCCTCCGCGCCGCTCTTCAGGTCGTAGACACTTCCCTTCGAGCCGTCGTCAGGCGCCGCCAACTTCCAGGTCGAGTTGCTGCCGGTCACGGGATCGATCGGCAAGGCGCGCAGGTACTTGCGAGAGACCAGTTCTTCCAAACCGTCTGGATAGCGTCCCTGGTCGCCGTAAAACTTGTCGATCGCATCCCGTGTCGTCTGAAGATTCTCCCGCAGTACAACCTCCTTGCTCGCATCGATGTGCTGGAAGTAACGCGGCAACGCGATCGATATCAGCAGTGCGACGATCGCGAGGACGACTAGAAGCTCGATCAACGTGAACCCGCAGCAGCGAATCTTCCCGCGAACGGCACGGGCACTTGCCCTCGACTCACCAGCGACGGTATGCGATGCCATTGAGGCCAACCGCCGTCGAATGGGTATAGACGTCATAGATATCGTCGCCTTCCTGTGGATCGTTGGCGTCGCTCGCATAGCTGCGCGTGCCCCAATTCGTGCCCTCAGATTGCCCCCCCGCCATCGGGTCCAGGGGAATCCGACGAAGAAAGAAGATCTTGCGCTTCTTCGGATCGCTCGCGTCGTCCACGCCTTCGACGAGGATCTCCAGCGTCGGCGGGTATCCCGAGGCGCCGACGGTATGCGCGATGCGGCCTTGTTCGTAGGCCTGTTTATAGGCGTCGATGGCGACCCGGATTTCGCGCAGCGCGTGCTGCAGTTCGCGTTCACGATGGCGTTGCAATTCCAGTTGCGCGACCGGCAACGTCAACGTCGCCAGCAGCGCCAGGATGGTGAGCGTCACCAGCAGTTCGATCAGCGTGAAGCCGCGCAAGCGCCGGGGCGTCACGTGAGTGCATTCCGGCTTCATTGCGTCGGGGATGTCTTCGCGGCGATAAAGAGGGACTGTGCCGGCGGCGTGGGCAGGTTGATCGTCGTGCCATCCGGCGCCGTCGCGGTAACGGAGATGACCCGCAGCGACGACGACGTGCTGGCTGCGACGGGCAACAGATCGAGCGTGACAACCGCGCCCTGCCCGATCGCTCCCGTCAACGAGGTGGAATTGCGGGTGATCGATGCGCGGATCTGGCCGGTCGAGGGATCGACGCGTTGAGTAAACGTCGTGGCCGTGCCATCCGATTTGAGCAATTGACCCTCGACGACGTCCGTGACCTGAAGCACCGAAGGGTCGTACCCCAGGGTCAACGAAATGCTGCTCACCGGTTGCGGCGTGCTGAGCATCAGTTGCTGTTGGATGGCGCTGCCCACGGTGGCGGTCGCGACGCCGGACCAACTCCACCCGATCGGAGTTGCTGCAGCCGCCGTCGCGCTTGTGGTGCCTGCGTTGAGTGTGGCCTGGGTCGCGCCGTAACTGCTCGGCGCGCTCAACGCGTCCGCCTGGTTGAGGCCGGACGGCCCGGCGGCTGCGGCGGCTGGGCGCGCGACACCAGCCGGCTGGATCGGTGCAGCACGCGCCGGCGCGGCCGCCGGCAGGGCTGACGCGCCGCCGTCGGGCCCATGCAAGCTGGAATCGGTGCCGGATTCGAACTCCAGGAGCGAGGCATCCTGGCGCGGGGTATTGCGGATGAGGCGCGGCGTGATCGAGAGGACGATCTCGCTGCTGGTCTTGTCGGTGGAGTCGCTCCCGAACAGACGCCCAAGGTAGGGAATGTCGCCGATCCCGGGGATCTTGTTGAACGTGCGCGTGTCCTGGTTGTTGATGAGGCCGGCGAGGATCTGGTTTTCGCCGTCCTTCAGGCGCAGGACAGTCGATGCTGAACGGGTACCGATCTGGTAGGCCGTCGTGCCCGAGGCCGTGGTGATTTGCTTGGCGATGCTGCTGACCTCCAGCGAAACCTTGATCGCCACTTCGTTGTCGATCGTGATGGTCGGCGTCAGCTCCACCTTGAGGCCGACATCCAGGTATTGGATGTTCTCCGACACGAAGCCGGTCGAAGTCGCCGTCGAGGTGATGTTGGGAACGCGATCACCGATCAGGATCTTGGCCGTCTCGCGGTTGCGCACGCGTATACGCGGATTGGCCAGCGTCTTGAGATCGGAATCCACACCATTCGCATTGATCGTCGCGGGCGACAGCGTCGCGCCGAGCGTGCCCAGTTGGAGATGGCGCAGGTCGCTCAGCGTCAACGTGCCGCCACTTGTCGATGGCAACGGGGTCAGCGTGAGCGACGGCGGGAACTGGATCCCGAGCGCCGTCATGCGGTCGCGGTTGACCTCCATGACCTCCACTTCGATCATGGTCTCAGGGGTCGGCAGATCCTCGATTGCGACGATCTTCTCGGCCATCTGCAATGCGGCGGGCGTGTCGCGCACGAGCACGGCGCTCTGCACCTTGTCGACGACGACGTCGCGCAACTTGAGAATCGTCTTCAGCGTGTTGGCGACCTGCTCGGCATCCGCGTTGGCGAGAAAGAACGTGCGGACGTTCAATTCCTCGTAGTCCTTTTGCTTGGCGGGCGTGTTCGGATAGATCAGGATCGCGTTCTTGCCTGCGCTGCGCTGTTCGAGCTGATTGGTGAGTGCCACCAGCGCGATCGCATCCTTGACCGTCACTTCCTTCAGCGACAGCGTGACGCGCTGATCGGACTTGATGTCCTTGTCGAGCACGAGATTGATGCCCGACGCCTTGCTCAGCACGTCGAATACCTGCTTGACCGTCGCGTCCTTGAAATCGATCGACAAGGGCTTTTGCAACGCCTGCGCCAATGCTGGATCGATCAGCGGCTTGGCGGTCTTGTCGAGGATCAGGCGCAGCAGGCTGCGGGCCCGCACGTTGAACGGTTCCTCGACCAGCACAGCGCGCACCTTGACCGAAGCCGTGGACATGTCTTGGGCATCGAAGGCGAACTGCGCATCCAGCAGCATCTTCGACAGGCGCGCGTCGCGATCGATCTCTTCCAACGCCACGCGCGCCTGGTTGTTGTCGGAATCGACAGAGAGGACACGCCGATAGAGCTTGACGCGTTCTCCAACGTTGTCGTTCAGCGCCGGTGAGCGGGCCTGCGCCAGCCACTCATTGATGGCCCGCTCTCTGAGCGTGAGATAGCTCACCCGCAATTCCGCGGAATGCGGCTGCTTGACCAGTTCCGCCTGCAGCCGGGTGAGTCCGTCCTCGGCGTTGCCTTGTTGGAGCGCCTGCAACGCCTGGTCGGGCAACGGCGGCGCGGCGCAGGCGGCCACTAGTGCGCAGGCCAGTGGCCACGCCAGACGCCACCTCCGCATCGCGCCGCCTCGCGTGGGCGCGTAGAGGCATTCAGGCGGCAGACTGTCCGGGCAAGTGCGCGCGCTGCGAGGGGCCATGCGGTCGGTCGGGTTCGGATCGGGGTTCATTCGAGAGATATCGAGAGCTTGGCATGCAGGGGCAGGTAGTCCAGCGTCATCGTCTGCGCGTCGATGGACAGTACCTTGTATTCATCGTCGATCAGGTCCGCGACCTTGACCATGCGCACATCGTCCTTCTCCGCGATGAAGACCTCCCATTCGTGGCCGACGACCTGCTTGCCGATGTAGGAAAAGGGCAGCGGCTGCGGCGTCGTCGCTTCGACGGTCGGGGCGGACGCGACCGGCGGCGGCGCCCACGAGCGGGCGCTGAACGCGGTGCCCGCGTCGTCGGTGCCGGGGACTCCGCCGAGTTGCGCCCGCGGGACGAGCGCGAGGATCGTGTCGGCAAGCGGAGCGCTGGCCGCGTGCCCGTCTTCGTTCGCGGCGTGCCGCGGCGAAGGTTCGGGCCGCTTGCCGGGCGTGCGCGCGACCGGCTCCACGACCTCGTCCTTCGGCGAGAGATGGTCCGCCAGCACCGCGACAGCCAAGCCGACGACACTGACCGCGTACACGACATGACGCCACCTCATCGGCCGCTCCGTCGCGATGGAGGAGCCGAGGCGGCTGGCTCGGGCGGACGCAGGTAGTACGTCCAGCGAAGCCGGGCCTCGCCCGTCTCGGTGCCCACGCCTTCTCGCTTGAATTGCAGGCCGTCCAACGCGGCGAAGGGCACGGCCATCAACGTTTGCTCGCAATAGGCGCGCACTTGCGCGTAGGTGCCGTGCACTGGCTGCGACACCTCCAACGTGTCGTACATCCCCGACTTGTCCGGCGCGCCGACATACTCGCCCTCGGCGAGCACCAGGCCCGACCGTTTCGCGGTCGCGAACATCGCGCGGATCAACTCCTCGCGATGATCCGGGCTGCCCAGCGCGCCCTGAAACTCTCGCAACCGTCGGATCGACTCCGGGATGCGCACCGCAGGTGCGACCGACACCGCGGCGCCGGGATGGCGAAGCCCCCGCAACTGGGTCTCCCACGCGACGCTTTGTTCGCGCAGGTCGCCCAGCCACCAGACCTGCGCCGCCGCGCTGCCCAGCACCAGGACGAGCGCCAGCCACACCAGCGGCGGGAGCCGCGACGCCGCGATGACGATGTCGAGCCCTCGTGCGTAGACAGTCGGACGGCTCATCGCGGTGCGCCCTCCCTAGCCTGCCGCCAGGCCAGTTCGACGACGAACCGGACGGGCTGATACGGGTTTTGCAGATCCACCTGATGCTTGCGGATCTCCACAGCGCGGAAGTCCGGCTGTTGCGCCAGGCCGGCGACATAGTCGACCATCGCGTCCGCGCCGGCGGCCTCCGCGGTGATGCGCACCAACGCATGTTGCGGATCCGGCTCGATGGAGACCAGGCTCACGGTCGGGGTGCCGGCCCGCTCGATGCCGGCGAGGAGGTCATGCCAAGGCAGGTTCAACTGCTCGACGGCGCGATTGACGGCGGCCAGCTGATCGGCCGCCAACTTGACCTCGCCGGTGCGTGGCGACGGGTTGGCCCAGCGCTCGCCGGCCGTGCGGCCCAACGCGCCCGCGGCGGCCTGCATGTCCGCCACCCGCTGGTGAAGTTGCCAGCCTTGATACGCCGTCAGGGCTACGGCGGATGCGGCTACGACGAGCAGTACGACGGTGACGCCACCCGCGCGCCATGGGCCGCCCGTCGGTTGGCCGAACGCGATCCTCAGTGGCTTCATGCCGCCGCTCCCGCCAACATCTCGTTCGCCGCGGGCGGCATCGGCACCAGCGACGTCGCGCCGACCTTGCGCACCGGTTGATCCGCTGCGCCCGCACCCAACAGGTACACGGTGTGGGGCACGGGTCGGTTCCATCGCAGCGCGCAACGTGCGATCACGTCAACCATGTCGGCGGCCGCGACGGGCCGTGCCCGGGAGACCATCGAAACTGCCGCCACCGACCCGCCAGCGCAAGCCGCGACAACGTCCATCTGCCGACCCAGATGGACGACCCACGCCCGCCGGTCCGGCATGCGCCGTCGCTGGGTGTTCCAGCTCAACGTGAATTCAGTCGTGACGCCGGCGTTGCGAAGCCTGCAGGCCCGCGCTGCGTTGGCCGCGGCGGCGATCACCGGCGCGGGCATGGCGCAGGCGAGGAACGGGCGCGTCGCGTGCCAATCCGCATTCACGGCCCAGTCCGCGGCTGTGTCACCGTACAAGCCATCGAACCGCAAGCGCGCGGCCAATCGCAGGTCGCTCATCTTCCTGGCATTGCCAGGCGGTTCGACGACGAAATAGCGTGCGCATTCGTCGCGCACGACGGTGCGCAAATCGGCCGGCGATGACGCGTGCTCGCGCAGCAGGTCGGCGATCGTGTCCTGAAGGAAAGCGGGCGCCAAGGCAGGCGTCTCGTGAGCCGGGCCAACGAGGCCGCCCGAGTGCGTGGCCGTCACCCGCCACGCCTTCGACGCCCGATCGAACGCGTGGAGCTCGATCGACTCGTGCCCAAGCACCAGCAGCAATGACTCACGACTGAAGAGTGACACGTCGTACCTCCTCGAGTGTCGTCGTCCCGTCGCGCACCAGAGCCAACGCGGCCTCGCGCAGGCTACGCGTGCCGTGACGGGCGGCCGCCTCCTTGACTTGGCGCACGGGGGCCCGCTCCACGATCAGCTCGCGGATCTCGTCGTTCAGCGCCAGGATCTCGGCGATGGCAGTCCGCCCCTTGAAGCCGGTACCGCGACAGTCCCCGCAACCCGTGCCGGCGAGCAGATCGCAGCGGCGCAGATCGTCCTCGCTCAGGCCCAGGGCGGCGGCCAGGGCCACGTCGGGCGTGATGGGGCGTGCGCAATGCAGGCAGTTGTTGCGCACCAGGCGCTGCGCCCAGATGCCGTTGAGCGCCGAGACCAGCGCATACGGATCGATCCCCATGTGCGAGAACCGACCAAAGACGTCGAAGACGTTGTTGGCGTGCACCGTCGTCAGCACCAGGTGCCCGGTCAACGCGGATTGCACGGCGATCTCCGCGGTTTCGCGATCGCGGATCTCACCCACCATGATCTTGTCCGGATCGTGGCGCAGGATCGAGCGCAGGCCTCGCGCGAAGCTCAGGCCCTTCTTGTCGTTGACGGGAATCTGCAGGATGCCGGGCAATTGGTACTCCACCGGATCCTCGATCGTGATGATCTTCTCGCGCCCGTTGTTGACCTCAGTGAGCGCCGCGTAGAGTGTCGTCGTCTTGCCCGACCCGGTGGGCCCGGTCACGAGCAGCATGCCGTAAGGCATGCTCGCGAGCGTGCGCAGCCGCACCAGCGAGTCGGTGTCGAAGCCCAGCGCCTCGAGCGACAACGCCCCGTGCGATTCGATCATCGCCCGCTTGTCCAGGATCCGAATGACGGCATCCTCGCCGTGGATGCTGGGCATCACCGAGACCCGCAGATCCACTTCGCGGCCGCTGGTCTCGACCCGGAAGCTGCCATCCTGCGGCAGGCGACGCTCGGAAATGTCGAGTTCGGCCAGCACCTTGAGACGGGAGATTGTCTGTTCCGCCAGCTCGCGTCCCTTGATGGATCGCGCGAGATCGAGCACGCCGTCGATGCGGTACTTGATCGCCAGGCCGCTGGGCGTGGACTCCAGGTGCACATCCGACGCTGCGACCTTCAGTGCGTCGTACAACGTCGAACTGACCAGCTTGATGGCCGGGCTGGAGGCGTCGCTGACGGACGCGAACGAGAGCACTTCGGCCGTGCGGGCGTCGGTCGCACCGCTCGTGGCCTCGGCCACGATGCTGTCGACCGTGCGCACCGACACTTCCTGCTTGGTCAGGTAAGCCTGGATGTCGCCGCGCAACGCGAGAAGGAACTGCACCGATCCGCCGGCGCGGGCGAGCAGCCACGTTTGCAGATCGCTGTCGAACGGGTCATGGATGACAGCCAGCGCGTGGCCCGCGTCCCGCAACAGCACGCAGCTGCGTTGCATGGCTTGCGCCAATGGCACCTTCTCGAACCAGGCGACAGTCGCATCCATCTGCGGGGTGTCCGTGACGGTCAGCCCGAACAGGTCGCCCAGCTCGCGCACCAAGTCGCGCGGATCGCCCGGATAGCTCTCCTCGAGCGCCTGCGCCATCGAGATGCGGGTCAGCCGGGCGATCTCGCGCGCCTTGGCGATCAGCTCGACCGACACGTGCGCCGGCATCGGCATCGACGTTTCGTCGGACGCTGCATCGGCTGCCAATCGTTCGGGCGCGCGCTGGGGCAGCGTCATGTCAAGCGTCATTGGATGCTTCCCGCCAGATCGAAGATCGGCATGTACAGCAACAACACGATGCCGCCGACGATGATGCCAATGACCGCCATGAGGGCCGGCTCGAACACGCGCACGAAGCGATCGATGAACCGCGCGACCGCGCTTTCGTAGAACGCCGCGGCCTCGATCAACATCTCGCCAAGCTGGCCGGAGCGCTCGCCCACACGCAGCATGCGCACCGAGATGGGTGTGGTCAGCGTGCGCTGCTCGAAAGCGGCGGACAGCGACTCGCCCGATTCAATCTGCGCTCGTGCGACGTCCAACAGGGTCCGCATGCCCGCCGACACCACGCCCCGCGACATCGAGATGGCCGTGACGATTGGGATGCCGCTGTCGAGCAGGAGGCCGAGCGTGAGGTAGAGCCGCGACAGCTCGTAGAGCCGCATGCGCTCGCCGACCCAGGGTAGCCGTTGGGCGAGCGACGACAGCGCGCCGCTGCGCAGGCTGCGCATGAGAAGCCACGCGACAGCGGCGACTGAGGCGGCGCCGCCAACCGTCAGAGGCAGCCAGTGCGCGCTGGCGAAGCTGCCCCATGAGATCATGATCCGCGAGGCGGCCGGCAGTTCGCGGCCGGTGTCTTCGTAGATGCTCGCGAAGCGCGGCACGACGTAGCCAGCCAGAAACAACGTCACCGCGCCGCCCACGATCATCAGGATGGCCGGGTAGATGGAGGCGCTGATCACCTTGCCACGCACCTGGTCCACGCGCGCCTGGTAGTCGACGTAGCGCGCCAGGGCCTTCGGGAGGTCGCCGGTGCTTTCCGAGGCCAGTACCAGCCCGACGAACAAGGGCGGGAACCGGGATGGAAAGTCCCGCAACGCACTGGAGAACCGTTGCCCCGAGCGCAGCTTGTCGATCAGGTGGTCGAGGATCACCTTCGCTTCCGAGCCGGTCTCCTTTTCGACGAGCCCCTGCAACGCCTCCATGAGATTCAGGCCCGCGCGCAGCAGCACCATCAGCTCTTGGCCGAACAGTACAAGCGAGAACCTGCCCCAGGCGCGGCGTCCGCCCGGCGAGCGCGCCCCATGCGATTGGCGGATCTCCAATACCCGCAGGGCTTGGCGCTCGACCTGCTGCAAGGCGTCCTGCTCGCTGGCCGCGTCGACGCTCACCTGCACGATGCGATTGGCGCTGCTCAGGGCGCGAACGTCAAAGCGCATGGGCCGATCCCGAGATGGCACCAGGGGCACGCCGATCGACGCGCGAGGCGTGGTGCGACGCGCGATCGGACGGTTGTCGGCGACGGATGGATCCGATGCGGCGCATGGCGGTGCGGATCATTTCGAAACGGGGGGCACTGTGGCAAGAGATCGAGCCGAAGGCGGCGCCTTGGCCAGCACTTGGTCGAGCGGACTCGTCAGCGATTCGAGGAACGCGACGAGGTCGCCTCTCTCGGTGGGCGTCAGCAGCAGCGGATGGCCGCTTTCGTTGCTGCGGTAGTAGACCTCATCGTCGACGGCCTCCGCCAGCGTCGGGACGCTGCCGTCATGCATGTAGGGCGCTGTCATCGCCACGTTGCGCAGGCTGGGCGTGCGGAACGCGCCGAGATCGGTCGGCGCCAGGGTGACGACGAAGCGGCCCAACGCCGCGAAATCAGGGTCGGCAATCACGATTTCGTCGGGCGACCGGCCTTGCCGACGCAGTTCCGCGACTTTCAGCGTCAACGAAGCAAGTCGGTCTCCCAAGTTTTGAAGGCCAACCGAAAGCGAGTGGAACCGATTGTCCGTGAAGGTGGCGGCGTCGTGACCAACGAGATGGCACGAAGAACAGCCCGCGGCACCCGTGAACAGCCTGCGGCCACGCTCCGCTCGCCGCGATAGGACGCCCGACTGCCCGCCGAAGGCCGCGTGATCGAACGGCGAATCAGCGACGTTCAACGACCGCTCGTACGCGGCCAAGGCCGTGGCAATCATGTCGACGCGGATATCGCTGGGGTCACGAATGCCGAATGAGCGTGCGAACAGCGGACCATAGTCGCCCGCGCGTCGCACGGCGTCAACGACTGCCTGAAGGCTCGGCATGGCCATCTCTCGGGGATTGACCATGGGCAACATGGCCTGCTGCTCCAGGGTCTGCACGCGACCGTCCCAGAATTGCGAATCGATCAGCGCCACGTTCAAGAGGCTCGGCGCATTGCGGGATCCGATGGCGCCGGCCACGCCACGCGAGGTCGCCAGGCCATCCGAGAAGTAGCGCGCGGGGACATGGCACGTGGAGCAACTCGTCGAGCCGTCCCTGCTCAGCCGGCGGTCGAAGAACAACGTTTGTCCCAACGGGACGAGAGCAGCCCGGGACGACACTGCGGTCGACGATGGTGCGAGATGGACCCGGGCGGACGCATCAGGCATGGCCCGTTGCGCCCCGCCCTCGCCTGCCCGCGAGGTTGACGCGAGCAGCAGCGCAGCGAACGTCAAACCAATCACCGCGCGCCAGCGCACGGCGGACGCCAGGCCGCAGCTATCGGTATGAAATGCGTTCACTCTCACCCTCGGCGCTCGCCTGTCCGCTCTTGCCATAGGACATCAGGTCGAAGTCCGCACCATTGGCTCCCGGCGCGAGATAGATGTAGGGACGCCCCCACGGATCGACCGGCACGGACTTGGCCAAGTAGCTGCCGTTCCACTTCGGTTCGTTTGGAGGTGCCACCACGAGCGCGGCTAGGCCCTGCTCCGTCGTCGGATAGTGGCCGGTGTCGAGGCGATAGGAATCGAGCGCCTTGCCGAAGCTCTCAATCTGGGCCTTGGCGGTGCTGCGCTCTGACTTGCCGATCTGGCTGAAGTAGCGCGGGCCAACGTAGGCCGCGAGCAGACCGATGATGACCATCACCACGAGGAGTTCGAGCAGGGTGAAGCCGGCTGAACCGACATTGGCTCGACGGTCCGTAGGATCTTGCATTGCGCGCATTGGTAGTCGCGTTTGAATGTTGAGTTACTTGCACGCGACCACTCTAATGGATCGCCCTAATGAGAAATGCCGTCAACCCACCTATCGAAAATCAGAGAATTGGGAATGATTTCGGGGCTGCGCAAGTGCGGCAACAAGTAGTTTATTAAGTTCGGTGGATTGGTTTACGACGCATCGAAAGAATAGCTCTCGCGGCTATCGGCGCGAAACTACTGCAAAGTGTTTAAGGTTCCGCGGTGGGTAATTTTTCTGATAGCACGCCCGTTACAAAATCAATGCTTATACGCCGATCGCTATGCCCCGTCACCAACAAGTGACTGCCTTCGGTATTACCTCGAGATAGAAGCGTGCGACGCTGCACCGGCTCTCGCTACCAAGTTAGCTCATCGGGTGTCAACACGGCCTCGCCTTGGCTATGAAAGCCCTCGAAATACCAGCGAAGGTTGGCAATACCATTGAACACCGAAAGTGCCTCATGAATCTGTTTGCACAATAATTTCTGCTGCGGCAATGATGATGTCGGAGTTTTATTACCGAATCGTTGCGGCTGCACTCTTTCACTTAGGGGCGTCACTAGTAAAATCCATTCATCCGCTTCGTAGTTACTCTTTTTTAAAAGTACCGCGAAGGATTTATCTTCAATTTTTACAGTAAATCCACTTGAGGAAAGAACAGCGCTTAGAAGCTTTTGCAAAAGGCCGGCCCGTCCATGCAACTGCTTCATCAGTAGAGCCCCGAGGCTTTTAATGGACGGGACTTTGTGTTTCAAAACAAAGCATGCATGGGGAGTTTTGCTGTAGTCCACTGAGCATCCGATATTGGTAAGCATTAAGTTATTGCATTTAAAACGCAACCGGAAATAACTGGAAATGGATGCGCGGAAATAGTCAAGCATCAGTGCGACTATCACCACGCCAAGTCATTGTTGGCAATTCTTGCTAGGCGCCAACGGGCGCGAGCAAGATGATTAGCGGAATCAAAATCCACCACGGCGGAGGCGAAGCCGGCGGCGGACTAAAGTTTGGCGGTGTAGTTGGTGCTTCGCCACCTTGAGGTTCTGGTCCGGGGTCTGGACTTGACGCTGGGCCAGTAGGGGGTTTAGGCACCGGCTCTGGGTCTCCGGGGCACGGTCTCGTGGGAATCGGTTTAACCGGCGGCGGTGGGGGCGGACGCTTGTGTTCGTGCAGCAGCCAGAGCGCGACGATAATCTCGCGAATTCTCCGCCCGTCGAGAAGCATAAGACCTGACGGATCGTAGAACGAAATCGGATCGCCCCGCACATAGCCGTAATTGTTGGTCTGCCCACTTGCCCACCCGATTGGATCTTCGCTTATGAATCGCCCATACTTCGGACTGTAGTACCGAGCCCGGTAGTAATACAGCCCCGTCCCGTCGTTCTCGCGCCCCGTGTACTGCGCACTCGTGGCCAAGGTACCGCCATGCGTCGCGTTTCCGTAGGCATCATAGGCATAGCTACCCTTGATCACTTGCGTCGCATCCGCCAGGGCAATGGTGCTGCCCAACGCATCGATTAGGACGTGGGCCTGCTGCCCGGCGGAGAGCTCGGCATAACGCTCGTCGATGCCGAGGCCGCCAAGGAGACTGTAGGCCGTGGAGCCCGTCGTTTGCTGCACGGCATTCACGCCGTCATAGACAAACGTCGTCTGAACCCCTGCGATCGTCTTGGTGACTCGGCGTCCAAAGCTGTCGTATGTGAATGTCGCCGAGGTCGCACCGCCGATGCTCACCAATCGATTGCGCTCGTCCCATACATACGTGTTGGCGCCGTCATAGGTCAAGTTTCCGTTGGCGTCGTACGTCAACGCCTGGCCGCCCCAATTCGTGAGCCGGTTGTTGGCATCGACAGTGGTGGTGCTGACGGAAATGCCTACTTGTGCATTGGCCAAGCTACCGCCAGCCGCATTGCGGCGACCTGCCGCGTCATACGTGTAGGTCAAGTTGCCGATCAAGGTACCGCCAGAGGTCGTGTAGGTGATGCTGGTGAGTTCGTTGGCGTCGTCGTAAGCGTAGGCGGCAACGATGCCGTTGGCCAGGGTCGTTTGCACGCGTCGGTTGGCGTTGTCGTAGACGAACGAGATCGTCTGCACCGCATTGCCGTTGATGGCGCCCGCAGCCTGCTGGATCTTGGTCAGCCGGTTGGCGACGTCCCACGTGTAGCTGACCGTGGGCTGGCCTTGCACGGTCATCGTGCTGCGCCGCCCGGCCGCGTCATAGGTGTAGCTGATGCTGCCCTGCGGGGTCGTTTCACTGGTCAGCCGGTCAAGGCCATCGAAGACGCGTGCCACGGTACCGGATGCGGTATCGACTACCTTCGTCAGCCGGTTACCGGCGTCCCAGGTGTTGGTCACCATGCTCTTGAACGCACCGGGTGAGGAGACTGTGGCGCCATATCCGACCTGAACCACGCGCCCCAGGCCATCGAAGGCCTGCACGGCACTGACTTGGCCTTTCCGATCGGTCGTCCGCAACACCTCGCCACCCGGCTCGTAGGCGATGCTGCTCGTTTGAGCAAGCGCATCCTGGCTGCCTGTCACCCGATTGCGCCCGTCGTAGCCGAAGCTGGTCGAATTCAGGTTCTGGTCGACCTGGGTCAGAACGTTGCCATTGGCGTCGTATGTCGTGCCAACGACGCCGCCCTTCGCGTCGGTCACAGCTTGTGTGCGATCGAGGGCGTCGTACGTGATGTAGGCCGGGTTGTTCAGCGGATCCGTGACGCTGCGCATGCGGCCAATCGAGTCGGCAAAGTAATGGCTCGTACGTCCCAACGCATCGGTCGTACTGGCCAGATCGGCGCCTGTGTAGCCGAGGACGCTGAGGTGCGACAACGCATCCTGCACGCTGGCGAGCCGGCCTTGCGAGTCATACAGCATGCTGACGCTGTGGCCGAGCGCGTCCGTCGTCTGCACCAGATTGCCCAAGGCATCGTAGGTCATGACCACCTTGTTGCCGTTCGGATCCGTGACCGAGGTCGGCTGGTTATACGTCGGGTCATAGGTCATGATCGTGCTGACCGCATTGGCAGTTCCGGACAGGCGCGTGACTTGCGTGACATTGCCCAAGGCGTCGTATTGATACGCCGTGGTTCGTCCTAGGGCATCAACCTCACTGTTCACCAAGCTGGTATTCGTCGCACGGTTGTACGTGTGCGTCTGCTGCTCCGGCAAGCCGAGCGCGTCGATGACGGACGTCGTGTAGCCGTTCGCATCGAACTGATGGCGGGTTGTGGTGCCGCGTTCGTTCGTGGAATCAGCCTGCGTGACCACCGACACTGGACCCGCCGCGACACCGTCCCCGCCCGCCACGATCACGGTCGCCGGCGGCACGATGGATTGCGTCGTGAACGAGAACGTGTAGCTGGTGCCGTCCGCGTAGACCTGCTTGGCGATCCGGCCGTTGGCGTCATAGGTGTTGGTGGTCACCGCATTGCCACGCTGGTCGACCACGGTCGTCATGTTCGTCGTCGAGCTGACGCCGCCGATGGACTTGGTCGGGTCCACCGTCTGGGTCTGGTAGCTCAGTTGCTCGGTGTGCAGCAGCGGATCCGTGATGGTCTGCAATCGCCCGCTCGAATCGTAGGCGTACTGAACCACGCGGCCGAGGTCGTCGGTCGCCTGGGTGACGCGGTTCGAGGTGTCGTACGTCAAGTTCAGGTGCCGTCCGTTGGGCGAGGTGATCTGCGTCAGGTTGTAATTGCCGTCGCGTGTCAGCGAGACAGCATTGCCGTTTCGGTCACGGATCAGGATGGCTGCGGCCGCCCGCGGGTTGGACGAGAGATAGGCGTCCTGGAAATAGTAGACGGTGCCGCTCTTGAGCGTCACGCTCCAGCTCGACCCTGGCGCCGACGTATCCCAGCGCAGGACTGCACCGTTGAAGGGATTACCGGGGCTACTCTGTGCCTGATAGACCGCGTCACCGTAGGAGCTTCCCGGCGAGATGCGCGGAAAGTACACGTGGCTGCCATCGGGCAGGATCACGTACTGATAGGTGTACGGGAACACGTCGCCGACCAGGAACAGGTCGTAGGAGAGGTTCGATCCGATGCCGAATGCGCGCGAGGTCTGGTCCGCCGGACGATAGCTGCGTGCGACCGAGATCGGCACTACGTCGTTGATTGACAGGTCGGTTCGGTTGTACAGGAAGAGTCCGGTGAACAGATCGACCGGATCGGCGACCGTACCCGTTCCGGATCCCGGCGTATTCGCGCTGCACGGGCACGGGCCCGCTGGCGGCGCGTTGCTCGGTGTGGAGATCATCGCGCCACTGAGCTCGTAGATCACCACGCCCGGATCCGGCACGACCTGCTTGCCGTCCGGCGTCACAGAGCCCTGCCCGTACGTGAACCAGCCCCGTGACGTCGCGTCGTAGTCCCAGAAATTCATCCGCGTTCCAGGCGCGGCATGGCTGAAGTTCGGATAGACGATCTGCGCGCCCTTCGAGCTTTTCGCGTCGATGCCCAGCAGGTGCGAGCCGCCTGGCTGCACCGTGAAGTACACCGGCACCGGGAAGTTGGGCAGCGGGAACGGCGGCTGATCCACCGGGATGGCCGTCATGCTCAGTTGCGTCACGATCTTGCCCTGTGCGTCACGAATGACTGTGCCTGCCGGGATACGCAGCTCGAGACCCGGAATCTGCGGATTGGTCAGCACCGTCATGGTCGTCGTCGGCGCCGGGACGTTGACCACGTCCTTCGTGTCGAGCACCGACATCCAACTGACGAAGGGCAGCACGTTCGTCTGTCCTGCCTTGACTTCCGTGCCGTACTCGTAGCGGCCGTAGCGGATCTGGCCTCGGTTCGCAGACGCGCCGTCGATCACGAGCACTTGGTGGCCGGCAGGAACGTCGTTGAGCAGGAACTCGCCGTTGGCGTCAGTCAACGTCTGATGCGTTCCCAGCGTGAGCGTGACGCCGGCCAGCGGCTTGCCATTGAGCCGAAGCACCTGGCCCGCGACGGCCGTGACGCCGCTCGGCCCTTGCGGGGGCGCGGGGAGCTTGCCCTTGGCCACTTGAAGTGGCGTGAGCTTGAGCAGTTGCGGGTCGCCATGCAACGCCCAGCGTACCATCGGGTTGTTCGGCTTGGACAGCGCGGCCAGATGCCGCCGGCCGCTGGTCCAGTCGCCGTGGTAGTTGTGCTCCGACGGCGTCCAGACTTCGTCTGCTTCGCTGACTGTCGTGGTCAGCGCCGAGCTCGCCGCAGGTACCGACGCGTTGGCCGATGTGGCAGCGGCCGTGGTGAGCGTCGAGGTCGTCGCCACGGCCGTGGCCGTGCCTGCGACTGCGCTGCCCGTACTTCCGAGCGCTGCGGTGTGGAAGCCGATCGCCACCATCTGCAGCGACTGGCCGTATTCATCGGTCGCGCCCTGAACGAAGAGCGTGAACGCGCTGTCCGGCAGCAGTTCCTGCTCCGGCGTCACGAACAACAACACGCCGCCGTCGACGCCCACCGGCCGGATCTTGACGGGGCCGCTCGGGCCCACGAGCGTCACGGTCGTCGAGTTCAGGCTGGCCACGCTCAGGCGCTTGTTGAAGCGCACCACCAGGCGCTGATCCACCGGCACCTGCGTGGCCGAGGCCGTGGGCAGGCTGTCGAGCACACCGGGCGCGCCGCCCTGGCTCAAGGTTCCGGCCAGCTGGCGCGCCACATCGGTGGTCACGGGCGCGAAGCGCTGTGCCGTCGCGTCGAACAGGTCGCCGCTTGTGAGCGCTTGGCCTTGAGGCGTCGTGCCACCCCACAGCAGCACGTTGGTATCGGGCAGTAGCGCAGCGACGTGACGCACGCGCGCGGCGTCCAGTGGTGCATTCAAACGCTCGACTTGTGCTGACACCGGGTCGTAGAGTTCGACCGCTTGGATGGCGAAGCCCTTGGCATCGACGCCACCCGCGATCAGGACGCGACCATCCACGAGCACCGTCGCGGTGTGGCCCGTGCGCGCAAGCAGGCCCTGCGCACCGAGTGTCGTGAAGGTGGCGCTGACCGGATCGAAGCGCTCGGCCGAATTGAGCACGGCTCCCGAGGTGCCGGTGCCACCCAGGATCAGCACTTGGCCGTCGGGCAGCAGGGTCGCGGAGTGACCGCTGCGCGCCACGC
>FTIR01452756.1_pt1 | contig 80476 bp, 69 predicted proteins | sample 1658041 | NCBI WGS metagenome assembly FTIR01 (sample SAMEA3914793, study PRJEB12502) | metagenome | biome: forest; material: soil | place: Canada | collected 2011-07-03 | depth 0.3 m | reverse complement strand
TATCCGGTGCTGATCAAGGCCAGCGCGGGCGGCGGCGGCAAGGGTATGCGCGTGGTGCTGTCCGGCGAGGAGTTCGACGCGTCGCTGGCGTCCTGCAAACGCGAGGCGATCAACAGCTTCGGCGACGACGCGGTGCTGATCGAGCGCTACGTGCAACGCCCGCGCCACATCGAGATCCAGGTGTTCTTCGACACGCACGGCAACGGCGTCTACCTGTTCGAGCGCGATTGCTCGGTGCAGCGCCGCCACCAGAAGGTGCTCGAGGAAGCGCCGGCGCCCGGCATGACCGAGGAGCGCCGCCGCGAGATGGGCGAGGCCGCCGTCGCGGCCGCGCGCGCGGTGAACTACGTCGGTGCCGGCACCGTCGAATTCATCTGCGAGCAGGACGGGCGCTTCTACTTCATGGAGATGAACACGCGCCTGCAGGTGGAGCATCCGGTGACGGAGGCCATCAGCGGGCACGACCTCGTCGAATGGCAACTGCGTGTCGCGTCCGGCGAGCCGCTGCCGGCCACGCAGGCCGACCTGAAGATCCGCGGCCACGCGATCGAGGCACGCATCTGCGCCGAGAATCCCGAGGCCAACTTCCTGCCCGCTACCGGCACGCTGTCGGTGCTGCGGTGGCCGGCGCACGTGAGCTTTCGCCGCAACGAGGACGGCGAGGGCTTCCACGATCCGGCGCCGGTTCGCGTGGACACGGGCGTCAACGAAGGCGACGCGATCACGCCGTACTACGACTCGATGATCGCCAAGCTGATCGTCTGGGGCGACGACCGCGAGCAGGCGCTGGCGCGGCTCGATGCGGCACTGGCCGGCACGCACATCGCGGGCGTCGTCAACAACGTGGCCTTCCTGCGCCGCGTCGCGAAGACGCCGTCGTTCGCCGAGGCGCACCTCGACACCGCGTTGATCGAGCGCGAGCGCGCGGTGTTGTTCGGCCACACGGGCCTGCCGCTGGACGTCGTCGCCGCAGGCGTGGTCGCGCGCGTGATCGCGCTGCAGACGGTATCGATCGGTGCCGACCCGTGGTCGCGTCGCGACGGCTGGCGCATGCACGGCGTCTCGGTGCAACGCTTCGACCTCCAGTGGCAGGGCGAGTCGCTGGAGGTGCTGCTGAAGTCGCAGCACGGCGGCGGCGCGTTGCTGAAGGTGGGCGACGCGGAGATGGCGTTCGAATCGCGCTCGCTGGGCGACGACCGCTACGACGTCACCCTCGGCTCGCAGGGCGACACGCGCCGCCTGGCGCTGACCGTCTACCAGATCGGCGAGCAGGTGTCGGTGTTCTCCGCGCACGGCAGCGCCCAGGCCACCGTCGTCGACACGCTTGCGCACGCCGGCGAGGGCCACAAGGAGGCCGGCCGGCTGACGGCGCCGATGCCCGGCAAGGTCATCGCCTACCTGGTCAAGGCCGGCGACGCCATCAAGACCGGACAGCCGCTGGCAGTTCTCGAAGCGATGAAGATGGAACACACCATCGCCGCGCCGCGCGACGGCACCGTGGCCGAACTGCTGTTCGCGCCGGGTGACCAGGTCAGCGAAGGCGGCGAACTGCTGACCCTGGAGTAAGTCATGGCCACGTTGCCTGAATTCGTCAATATCGTCGATGTCGGCCCGCGCGACGGCCTGCAGAACGAGAAGAACCACGTCCCCGCCGCCGACAAGATCGCGCTCGTCGGGATGCTGCAGGACGCGGGCCTGCGCGAGATCGAGGTCACCAGCTTCGTCAGCCCGAAGTGGGTGCCGCAGATGGCCGACGCGCTGGAGGTCATGGCCGGCATCGTCCGCAAGCCCGGCGTGCGCTACTCGGTGTTGACACCCAACCTGAAGGGCTGGGAGGCGGCGATCACCACGCGGCCCGACGAGATCGTCGTGTTCGGCGCGGCCAGCGAGGCGTTCAGCCAGAAGAACATCAACTGCTCGATCGCCGAGTCGATCGACCGCTTCGCGCCCGTGGTGGCCGCGGCCAAGGCGGCCGGCGTCAAGGTGCGCGCGGCGATCTCGTGCGCGGTGGGTTGCCCGTACGAAGGCGACATCGCGCCGTCGTGCGTGGCCATGGTCGCCCGCATGATGCGCGCGATCGGCGTGGACCACGTGGGCGTGGCCGACACCATCGGCGTGGGCACCCCGCTGAAGGTGCGTGCCGCGATGGAGGCGGCGCTGGAGCACTTCCCCATCGCCGAGACCAGCGGCCACTTCCACGACACCTACGGCCAGGCGCTCTCGAACATCCACGAATGCCTGCAGATGGGCATCCATACCTTCGACACCAGCGTCTCGGGCCTGGGCGGCTGCCCGTACGCCAAGGGCGCCACCGGCAACGTCGCGACCGAAGACGTCGTCTACCTGCTGCATGGCCTGGGCATCCGGACCGGCATTGATCTCAACAAGCTGGTCGATGCGGGCGCATTCATCAGCAAGGCGATCGGCATGCCAAACGGTTCGCGTGTCGCGCGGGCCATGTTGGCCAAGCGGGCCGATGCCGCCGATTCCACGGCCTGAAATAGCTTGCACTCTGCCCCGGCGTCCGTGCGAACAGCAGGCGAGGCAGCGACCCCCAAGAGCCCCCGCGCCTTCCCTTTGATCATTCTTTCACCCAACACGAGGCCATCATGACCTTTACCGTCGACACCCACCACCACATGCTGCCGGACTTCTTCTGGCGCGAGACGAACCATCCGGACAAGCCGGTCGGTGGCATTGCGCCGCCAGCCTGGTCCAAGCAGGGTTCCCTCAGCGTCATGGACGATGCAGGCATCGACTTCGCGGTGCTGTCCGTGAGCACGCCCGGCGTCCACATCGGCGACGATGCCAAGGCCAGAAATCTCGCGCGGCGCTGCAACGACCTGTCCGCGACGCTGATGCGGGAGCATCCCGATCGCTTCGGCGGTTTTGCCTGCCTTCCCCTGCCCGATGTCGACGGCTCCCTGAAGGAGCTGGAGTACGCGCTGGACGTCCTCAAGCTGGACGGCGTCGTCCTGTTCTCCAACGCCAATGGCGTCTATCTCGGCGACGCTCGTTTCGAGCCGGTCTTCGAGGAACTGAACCGCCGCGGCTCGATCGTGTTCGTTCACCCGACCGCTTCGCCGGACCCGCAGGCGCACCAACTGGGCCTGCCGGATTCGTTGATCGACTTCCCGGTCGACACGACGCGGGCGGTGGCCCAGATGCACTACACGAACCGGTTCGCGCGCACGCCCGACGTCAAGTACATCTTTTCGCATGCTGGCGGCACGATCCCCTATCTCGCGACCCGCTTCGCCATCGTCGACGAAATGAAGGTCATCCCGGGCCATGAAGAGCGCGGCAGCGCGGCCGACACCTTCCGCCGCCTGTACTGGGACACGGCGTTGTCCTGGAAGAACCCCGTCCTGGAGATGCTGCGCTCGGTCGTCGGCATGGAGCAGGTCTTGTTCGGCTCCGACTACCCGTACCTCCGGCGTGACCTCGCGGTCAAATGCGGCGGAGAACTGCGCGACACCGCCATGTTGAACGACCAGGAGCGTGAAGCTGTGCTGGGCGGCAATGCGGTACGCTTGATTCCTCGGCTGGCCCATCTCGCCGAGCGACGCCGGAACACCTGAAGCCTCCGCTTGCCGGCCGCTGCCCGAAGGCAACCGGGCCGATCGCGGCCCGAGCGAAGCTCGGTCAAGCGCGAGTCTCGGCGGACCTCGCGGACGAGGGAATCAATCCCAGGCGGGGGCGAGTCCTTGCGGATCGACGATCCGGCTGCCCGGTTGCGCGAGCGCGAAGATCGCGGCCATGTCTTCCGCCGGCAGTTCGAAGTCGTAGATGCCCGCGTTCTCGGCCAGGCGGACCGGATTGCTCGTTCGCGAGAGGGCGATCGTGCCTTCCTGCTGGATCAGCCAGCGCAGGACCACCTGCGACACCGTACGGCCGTTGCGCCGGGCGATCTCCTGGAGCACCGGCTCGTCGAAGACGCGCCCGACGGCCATCGCGCAATAGGCGGTCACGGCGAGACCGGCACGGCGCGTCGCGGACACCAGCTTGCCCTGCTCGAGATAGGGGTGGTATTCGAACTGATTGGTCACCAGCGGCACGGCGGAGAGTGCCGTGGCGCGTGCCAGCAATTGGCGGTTGTAGTTGCTCACGCCGATGTGCCTGGCCTTGCCGGCGCGCACGATGTCGTTCAATGCGCCGATCTGGTCCTCGAGCGGGACGGCGTTGCTGGGCCAGTGAAGTAGCAGCAGGTCGACATGGTTGCTGCGAAGCTTGCGCAAGCTCTCGTCGACGGACCGCGCCATCGACTCGGGCGCGTAGTTGCCGTTCCAGACCTTGGTCGTGACGAAGATCTCGTCGCGGTGGATGCCGGCCTGCGCGATGCCCAGGCCCACATAGGCCTCGTTCGCGTAGACCTGCGCAGTGTCGATGTGCCGGAATCCCGCCTTCAGGGCGGCCGGGATGATGTTCGACAGCGCCGGGCCTTGCATGCCATAGGTACCGAAGCCGAGCGAGGGAATCAGCGCGCCGTTGGCGGCGACGAATTGCGTTTTCATGTCTGTGCCGGGAGTGATGTCCGCGCAAACGGCAACGGCTGTCACGTCAGGTCGACAGCCGTTGCTGATCACGCGTCAGGTTTGACGGGCGGGCGAAACGCGTTCCGCTCAGGCTTCGACCGCGCGGATCCGATCCACGCCGACGCCGCTGGCGCTGGTGGCGATGCGGTTGTCCACGCTGATGCGGCCGGCGCCGTAGGCGACGAACTGCAGCAGACCGCCGGCCAACGCGAAGTTCTTCAGGAAGTGGATCATCTGGTTCTGGTCAGCCAGCGCGTGGTGGAAGACGAACGCGGTGACGATGCTGAACACTGCCAGCGCGGCGGCGACCAGCCTGGTGCGATAGCCGGCCAGCAGCAGCAGGCCGCCACCGAGTTCGATGGCGACGGCGCCGATGTAGGCCAGCAGCGGCGCGGGTAGGCCCATCGCGGCGATGTAGCCCTGCGTCGACGCTGGCGCACCGAGCTGGCCGAGGCCGCTCAGAACGAAGATGGTGGCCAGCAGGATGCGGCCGATGAGGGGCAGCGCGCCGCCCTGGTTGCTGTTCGAAGTGAGGGTCATGATGAGGCTTTCCTTGGGTTGATCGCCGATCTCGATGGACACGAAGCGCTCAGTCACCCGCAGGCCACGGTCATCAGGTTCGCGGCACCGTCGAATGGCGGACGGATTGGGCAGCTGTTGTTCCCGGATTCGCCGCTGCTCGGAGCGCGCTGGCTTCGTCGTCAGAGATTCATCCGGTACCACGAACTCTAGGTACCCATCCCAGGCCGAACAACCGCCGGCACCGCAACGGATCTTTCCACTGAGCAGAAAGATCGGGCGCCCCTGTCGCCCTCGCGTTCGCTCTTACAGGAGAGGCCGCGGCGGCACCTTTGCAGAAGTAGGAAGGTGTTTTGCCTCGCGCCCGCTAGGCGCGAACGGCCAGTCGCCCTACCTTTGCGGTCGGCACAACCCGACAAACCCGAAAGGACGACGCCATGGAACTCTCCGTCGTACGAATCCACAAGGCTGGCACCTCCGGCGGCCAACCGTGGGTGTCGGCTCGGCCGGTCGTGCAACCGGACAACTACCTGAGCCAATGCCCATTCGTCCTGCTGAACGAAGAGGCCTACCCGCCGTTCAGCCGGTTCCCGATTCGCACCCACGGCGGCGTGATCGTCATGACCTTCGTCCTCGACGGCAGCGTCGATCTAACCGACGGCGCCGCCGCCCAGTGGCGCCTGAACCAGGGCGACGCGGACTTCTCGACGGACAGCAGCGGCGTGCTGCGAGGCGCGACATCTGGCGAACTGGGAGCCAAGCTGCTGCATCTCTGGATCAATCTTCCCGCGACGCTCAGGCTCGGCAATGCGCACCGCCAGACGGTGCACCGCGATAACGCCCGTGGCGTCAACTTCGGCGCTGCATCGGCGCTGGTGTATTCCGGTGCGTTGGGTACGACGTCAGGAGCTTATGCGACGCCCTGGCCCGTCACCATGGCCGACCTGTCGCTCCAGGCCGGCAAGCAAGCCACACTGCCGGTCGCCTCGACCGAGCGCAACTTTGCCTACGTCCTGAGCGGGCAGATCGAACTGGGTCGCAATCAGGTGCAACTCAACCGGGGCAACATCGCCTGGATCGAGCGAACCGTCGAGGCCGGCGAGGTCGACTCCCTGCCGATGCGTGCAACGAAACACGCTCGCGCCCTGCTCCTCTCGAGCCCGGTCTTCGGCGATGGCGACTCCAGGGCTGGCGGCTGACGGCGCCGACTGCGAACCCGGCCTGAAGTCGAGATTCCGGTCAACCCACAACGCTCGGCGGACGAACTCCGAATCCTGATCTGGCTCGGGTCTGGCGCAAATACAGACTTGGGCATCACCAAGTGGTGTCACACATGAAGCACCACCGGCGAGCCGTTTGGCGAGCCCCAGACTGATGTCCGGTTCGTGACTCGCCTATGGCGGGTCAGGATTGCGCGGAACTCAAGGCCGGTTCTCGCGGTGGCGCTTTGCGCTCGCTGGCGGGAACGTCGGCTGGGGGCGCTATATCAGTGGCGACTTGAGGGATGCTGAAGTTGACCGACAACCCGGCATCCGGGTTGGGGATTATCCAGACTCGCCCCCCAAGGCGTTCCACGGCCCGTCGAACAATGCTCAGGCCGAGACCGTGGCCCTCGAAGGCGGCGCCGTGGAGGCGCACGAAGGGTTCGAAGATCCTGATTGCGTCACTGCCGCTGAAACCAATGCCATTGTCGCTGACGCGCACGACCACCATCTCGCCCCCGACTCGGGCTTCGACGACAACCCGAGCCTTCGCGGTGCCGCGTGAGAACTTGACTGCGTTGCCGATGAGGTTGGCTAGTACGGGGCGCAACAAATCGGCATCGGTGACCACCTCAACCAACTCACCGCAGGACAATGCAGGCAGCGGTCCCTTGGCAGTCAGTCGGATAGTGTCGAACGCCTCCTGGACGAGATCGCTAAGGCGGGTCTTGCCATACCTCAACGGCGCGCTGCCGACGCGTGCGAGGTCGAGCAAGGTCGTCACCAACCGAGTCGAGGTATCCGCTTGCTTGGCAATGACCGGCAACGAGCGCAGCGCGAGATCCGGGCTGCCTTTCGCGAGCGTATCGTGGGCCAGCCTGGCCAGATCCGCGATGCCGCTCAGCGGCCCCTGCAAGTCGTGTGAAACGCTGCGATTGAAGGCCTCCAGCCCGGCCACCAGTTCTTGCAGATCGGCGGTCCGCTCGGCCACGCGGAGCTCGAGCTTCGTGTTCGTGTCTCGAAGCAGGGATTCCGCCGCGACTCGGCGCGCCACTTCGTCCTCCAGGGCGACTCGCCGGCGGCGCAGACTGACGGTCAAAAGGAGCATGCCCAACAACACCGGTGGAATGCCTGCGACGGTTCCAATCTGGCTGGGCGGAACGCCCCGGGCAAAGGCAATCAGCGGAATCAGCGGGAGTGTCAGCAGGACTGCCACGAGCAGTCCGTGGCCGGCGTGGGGCTCTTTGGCTCTTCGCGCAAACGCCGAGCTGGCGGGGCCCACATAGCTTAAGAGGGTGCCGATCTGGAAGACTCGACGCGGCACATCGACGGCCAGCCCCAATGCAATGAACAAGAGAACCGCCGGGGCGAACCAGACGCTGACGAGGACGGCCTCGCGCGCGGACATCTTGCCGAGACATCTGGCGATTCCGATGTTGATCGAAATGGTCCAAGCGCCAAGCACCATGAACGCGTACTGAACGGCCCGCTCGGAGAGCACGCTGCAGGTGAGGTTGAGGTACTTGCTGCAGAAGTACCAGAGTCCGGCGAGGGAGAACCCGACTGCGAGCCACCCAAATCCTCGTTCGTCGTCGCGGACTTGAAGTCCGGCGAACAGTGCCGCCAAGCCCAGCATCATGACCGACTCGACGTCGGTACCGACCAAGATCTCCAGCGAGGAAGTGAACATATTGCTCTCCCGCATCGACCGCGGCCAGCTCGGACCTCGGTGGAGGCTCAACTCATCTTGAACGTCGAAACAGCATGCGACAACGCCGCCGCCTGGCCCTTCAGGGACTCGGCCGCCGCCGCGGACTGTTCCACCAGCGCGGCGTTCTGCTGTGTCATCTGGTCGAGCTGCGCCACCGCCTGGTTGATCTGGACGATGCCGTCCGACTGTTCGGAGGAAGCGGCAGTGATCTCGCCGATGATGTCGCCCACCCGCTGCACGGAGGCGACGATCTCGCGCATCGTCGAGCCGGCATTGGCGACCAGGCGCGAGCCTTCGTCGACGCGATCCACGCTGGAGCCGATCAGGCCCCTGATCTCCCTGGCAGCACCGGCGCTGCGCTGCGCCAGGCTGCGCACTTCCGAGGCGACCACTGCGAAGCCGCGGCCCTGTTCGCCGGCGCGCGCGGCCTCCACCGCGGCGTTCAGCGCAAGGATGTTGGTCTGGAAAGCGATGCCGTCAATCACGCCGATGATGTCGGAGATCTTCTTCGATCTGTCGTTAATCTGCTCCATGGTGGCGACCACCTCAGCGATGGCCTGACCACCGCGTTGGGCCACCTCGGCCGCCGAGGCGGCGAGCTGGTTGGCCTGGCGCGCCGAGTCGGCGGAGTGGTTCACCGTGCCCGTGAGCTGCATCATCGACGCGGCCGCCTGCTGCAGCTGCGAGGCCGTCTCTTCCGTGCGCACGCTGAGGTCATGGTTGCCGGTCGCGATCTCGGCGCTCGCGGTGCCGATGCTGTCGCTCGAGGCATGCACCTGCGCGACCGTGGCGCGCATGGATTCCACCATGCGGCCCAGGCCCTCGACGAGGCTGCCGGCGGCCGCCGCCGGGACGTGCACCCCGAGCTGACCGCGCGCCAATGCAGCCAGCACATCGATCGCGACACGCGGCTCACCACCGATCTGGCGCAGCACGCTGCGCGTCACCATCAGGCCCAGAATACCGATCGCGACGAGCACGACCGAGGAAATTCCCAGCTCTCGCATCGCCGTCGCCCGCACCTCGGCCTCGACGCCGTCCATGTACAAGCCGGAGCAGACGATCCAGTTCCAGCCGGGAACCTTCACCAGGTATTGCAGCTTCGGATAGACGATCTCGTTCGGCCCCTTGTCGCCGGGCTTGGCCGTCCACGAGGCGACCCATGCCGTTCCGTCCTTGCTCGCGGCCATGCCGTCGGTCAGCAACTTCGCCGCGTCGATGCCCTTGCTGTTGAGGGTGCCCAGCACCGACTTGCCCGGCACCCACAGCGTCTGGTACGGATGCATCACCGCCAGGCCGTCGGTCGTGATGATGTAGAAGTAGTCGGCCTTGCCGGCCAGATCGCCGTATCGGGCCATCCGCAGCGAGTCCGTTGCTGCCTTCATCGCGTCAGCCTCGCTCATCTTGCCGGACGCCGCCGCGGCCTGGTAGCCCGCAACCAGCGTGGCCGCCGATTGCACCGCGGCCTTCAACGTCGCCTTGTGGGCGCCGACGAGTTCTTCGCGCAACTGGAGGAATGCCAGCGCGGAGACGAGCGATACGCCGCCGATGGCGGTCGCAAGCAGCAATTGGATCTTTCGTTTGAATGACAGCTTCTCGATCATGGGGCTTCCTAGGTGGGGTTCCGAATCTTTGCGGACATGAGGAATCAAATGCGCTCGACCACCAGCGCGATGCCCTGCCCCACGCCGATGCACATCGTGCACAGCGCGTAGCGGCCGCCGGTCGCGTGCAACTGGTTGACGGCCGTCGTCACCAGGCGCGCGCCGCTGGCGCCCAGCGGATGGCCCAGTGCGATGGCGCCGCCGTTCGGGTTGACGCGCGCGTCGTCGTCCGCCACGCCCAGCTGGCGCAGCACGGCCAGTCCTTGCGCGGCGAAGGCCTCGTTGAGCTCGATGACGTCCATCTGCGAGATCGTCAGCCCCAGGCGCGCGAGCAGCTTCTTGGACGCCGGCGCCGGGCCGATGCCCATCACGCGCGGCGCGACGCCGGCCACGGCCATGCCCAGCACGCGGGCGCGCGGCGTCAGGCCGTGCGTCTTCGCGGCGCTGGCGCTCGCCAGCAGCAGCGCGCAGGCGCCGTCGTTGACGCCGGAGGCGTTGCCCGCGGTGATCGTGCCGTTGGGGCGCACGATGGGCTTCAACTTGCCGAGCGCTTCGAGCGAGGTCTCGCGCGGGTGCTCGTCCCTGGCGACGACGATCGCGTCGCCCTTCTTCTGCGGCACGGTCACGGGCGTAATCTCGGCGTCGAAGAAGCCGCGCTTCTGGGCCTCGACGGCGCGCAACTGCGAGCGCAGCGCCATCGCGTCCTGGTTGGCGCGGTTGACGCCGAAGTCGTCGGCGACGTTCTCGGCCGTCTCGGGCATCGAGTCGACGCCGTACTGCGTCTTCATGGCCGGATTGACGAAGCGCCAGCCGATCGTCGTGTCGTACAGCGCGTTCTCGCGCGCGAACGCCGACGTCGCCTTGGGCATCACGAACGGTGCGCGGCTCATGCTCTCGACGCCGCCGGCCAGGAGCAGGCCCGCCTCGCCGGCCCTGATTGCCTGTGCGGCGCTGCCGACGGCGTTCAGGCCCGAGCCGCACAGGCGGTTCAGCGTGACGCCCGGCACGTCCACCGGCAAGCCGGCCAGCAGCGCGCTCATGCGGGCGACGTTGCGGTTGTCCTCGCCGGCCTGGTTGGCGCACCCATAGAGCACGTCGTCGATCGCCGCGGGATCGAGTTCGGGATGGCGGGCCAGCAGTGCGCGGATTGGAATGGCCCCTAGATCGTCGGCTCGCACCGCCGACAAGGCGCCGCCGTAGCGGCCGAAGGGCGTGCGCAGGGCATCGCAGATGAAGGCGTCCGTCATGACAATGCTCCTGGAGTAGTGCGAAGGGACGAGCGACGGGCACAGCGGCGACTGGTACCGCGTCGCAGGGTCCACTTCTAGAAGCGGTAGTTCATGCCGCCTTCAACGCCGTTCGGATGGAAGCCAACGCGCGCTACATTGCCATCCAGGTTGCCCCCATCGAGGAGCGAGTAGTTCGCATTGCGGTTGTTGAGGACCTTCCCCGCAGTTGCGTAGAGCAGCGCGTTGGGCATCAGCTCGTACCAGTAGCTGACGCCATACAGCGTGGCATCCTTGTTCAGCAGCGACATGTCGTTGAGGCGTGTCCACCCCGCGCTGAACTTGCTCTTGCCGAATGGGACGATGGCGCTGAGGCCATAGCCGGTCGCACTCGAGAGCGTCTTGGTGACCTCCTGGTAGTTGCCGCCGGAGATCGTCCCATGGATGAAGTCGCCGAATATCTGGACGACGCCGAAATCGTAGTTCGCCGCCAGCTGGAAGCCCTTCTTCTTGGCGATCGCGGTCTCTCCCGCGGTCACGAAGGTGGCGTTGTTCAGGTTCCAGGTCGAGACGGCGGCCTGGCCCTTGGCGAACGCATAGACGCCGGTCATGTCGAAGCCCTGACCGGATTTCGAACTGATCGTCGTCGCCCCCGTCACAACATTGCCGTGCGTATTGTTCTCCGACCCCGTGGAGTAAGTGAACTGGCCGCGAAGATTGGCGACCTGCGGAGTCGACCACGCGATGGAACTGTTCAACCGGGTGGGCATGGCACCGACGACAGGCAACAAGGAAGTCAGGTTGCCATACAGTCCGTCGCCGTGCGCACTTCCGATGGCACCCATCATGAAGTACGAGCCCGCGTATTGACGGCCGATCGAGACCTGGCCGAAACCCGCGTCGATGCCGGCCCACATCTGACGCGAGAAGACCTGGGAGCCCGTACCGAGCGTGCCGCCCGAGGATGGCGTGGAGACGTTGGCACCGGTCGCTGGCGTGGCATTCCCCGCCTCTCCCGTATCGAACTGCACGCCCGCTTCGGCGAGCGCGGTCACTTTCACCTGGCCGACAGTCGACGTCGCCTGCACACCCAGTCGCGAGTTCGAGAAGCCGCCGGTACCCTCCAGCCGGGTCTTGGGTCCATAGCCACTGTTCGCCTGGTTGACCGACACGTCGGCAATGCCGTAGAGCCTGAACTGAGGCGTGCTCGGATTGTCGGATTTGGCTGGCACAGGAGCCGAGATCGCAGATTTCTCACGATCTCGAAGCTGCTGCTGGAGCTCCGATGTGTCGGTCGGCGATTTGGGCGCTTCAGCCTGCTTCGCAAGAAGTTGCTCGATCAGCTTTCGCTGGGCAGCCAGCTCCTGTTTCAGCGCCTCCACCTCGGAGTCCACGTCTGCGGCAAGTACCGGCCCTGACCCTAGCAGGACCATCGCGGCAACGGCAACAATCGTTTGCTTTCTCACGGTATGTCTCCTTCATGTATGAATCAGATTTGCGAGGGGCAACCACCTGAGGCTTTTCGGTCTGTCTGATGAGCCTCGTTCGAAGGGACCGCGGTGCGCGATATGTGATGGCCCGCGTCAGACGGTAGACAGATCCGTCTCTCCGATTCAGTCAGCGCGTACGACTGCCGAGTCGCCGCCTGGCTGCGCACCGGATACCTTGTTCAACGCGAACAGAGCCGCGCATGCAATGAGCGCCGGAATTCCGATCAAGGCGAACATGATCGAGAGCCCCACCCCGAGTGACACCATCCAGCCGCCCGCGGCCACGCCGACGAACGAGCCGATCCGGCCAATGCCCGACGCCCAGCTGACGCCCGTCGCACGGTTGGCGGTGGGGTAGAACGCCGCGGCCAGCGCATTCACGCCGACCTGGCCGCCCGACACGCAAAAGCCAGCAGCGAAGACCGACAGCATCAGTGCCGCGATGTGCCCGGCACTGCTTCCGATGAGCGCGGTGAACATCGCTGCCATCAAGTAGGCGATGCCCAACACGCGCGCAGCCCGGAATCTATCCATCAGTTGGCCGATCGAGATCGCGCCGACCGTGCCGCCCGTCTGGAACATCGCGGAGACCACGGATGCCTCGATCAGCGACAGGCCTGTGGATTTGACGAGGGTCGGCAGCCAGTTCGACAACAGGTAGATTACGAGCAGACTCATGAAGAAGGTCAGCCAGATGAGGGCTGTTCCTCGCCGCAGGTCCGCATCGAACAGGCGGCCGACGGGCGAGCCGGCAGCGGCCGGAGGCGTCGTCCAGGTGACGGACGACAGGTTCTCGGCGGGAGCGATCCGCTGCAAGATGCGCCGTACGCGCTCCGGGTCGGCTCTGCGCATCACCAGATATGCCGCCGACTCTGGCAGCGCGACGATCAAGAACGGCACGAGGCTCAGCGGCAGTACTCCGCCCAGGACGAGAACCTGGCGCCAACCCCATTGGCTGACGATGTGGGCAGCCAGGACGCCGCCCAGCCCTGAGCCGAGCGTGAGCCCGCAGAACATTGCCGTGACGAGCACTGATCGGTGTCGTTGAGGCGCGTACTCCGAGCTCAAGGTGACCGACGTCGGCATGGCGCCGCCCAACCCGATCCCGGTCAGGAACCTTAGCGCTGCCAGGGCGGGCAGTGAGTCAGCGAGTCCGCAACACAGAGACGCCACGCCAAAGAAGGCGACGCTGGCGAGCATGACCGTCTTTCTGCCGTACCGGTCCGCGAGGGGTCCGAGGAGCAGTGCCCCGATCATCAGGCCTGCCAATCCCGCTCCGAACAGAACCGACAGACGGCCCGTCGTGAGCTGCCACTCCGCGCGGAGCGCCGGCGCGATGAACGCGATCGAGGCCGTGTCGAAGCCGTCGACGGCTACAACGCAGAAGCAGAGCAGCAGCACGTGCACCTGCATCCTCGATACCTTCTGGGCATCGATGAAACTCTGCACGTTGATCTCGTGATGCGATTTCATTGGTTGTTCCGCCGCTGTCAGAACAGAGGGTGAGCGTCGACGTTGAGGGCTCGATTGCCCGAGTTGTAGATGGCGTCGCCCGCGTTGCCGACGAAGAAGGCCTCATCATTGCGATGGCAGATATCGCCGATTGACGAATGCAGGTTGGGCCTCTTCGAGAGGGTGTCCGTGTGGCCCATCGCGAGGTGCGATGCGTCCTGCTTCAGCAGCGTGCGATCGCGATGCCCGTTATGCGAGGCGAGAAAGTTGCACGCACCAACAGCCGGCGACACGCCAGCCGGCCAGTGCCGACTGTCCGAGAACGGCGCCGGTGGCGTCGCCCCACTGTCGGAGCTGTGAAGCTCGGGTGGCACCAGATGCAGCTGGCCGATGGTGTCGTAGACCTCGGCCACCCCCTCGCTGCGACCCAACCCGCAGAAGGCGAACAACATCCAGAACGCCAGGGCGAGTTTGACCCTGGCCGCAATCGATCGGGCCATGATGTCTCCGAGCTATGAACTTGATCCGCGTCGCCTTGGCGCCACTTTCCACCGCCTCCCACTAGCAGAATGTGCCGCTCATGCTTTACATACGTAAAGTATATTGAGTGACGAGAGAATTGCAAGAGAAATCGATGGGCGGCATGGACCTCACTCGAGCACGGCAAGCGGATCCGATCGCGGATGGCCGAGCGATGGCGACCGTTGCGTATCCGGCAAAGGTGCGTTACCGCTGCGACTCTGGATCGGCCGGGCGCGCTGCCTAGACTGAACTCACGGAACCCCAGGAGATGAACATGGCCCCCACACCTGCCGCTTCGTCGTCGACTTTCGAGATCTGGTTCGCGTCTCTCTTCAACCAAGGCCGGGGACTCGTCTTCCCGTGTGACGAAGCTGGACATGTCCAGATCGACGCGCTCAGCGAACGCGGCCGCAGCAACTACTTCTTTGCCAGAGCGATGCTGGGCAGGGAGTACGACACGCCGCGAGTCGTGTGCCGCCTCGGTTCCGCGAGGACGCATTGACGTTCACTGCGGGCCGCATTGACGTGCCGGCGCGATATCGAAGCGGCGCGGCTTGGGGCATGCTCCGTTCGAGGCGCGATCCTGGTGATCGCCTGCGCGGGATCCTGTGTAGGATCGCGGCGCGCACGGGAATGAGCCTTCCGCAGACAGCGCGTGATGCTGTGAATCGCGATCATTCGGTCCGCAAATCGCCGTCCCAGGGAGGAAGCGCATGGTCGACCTGAACGATGTGGCCTTGTTCGTGCAAGTGGCTGAAGCCGGAAGCTTTGCCGAGGCCGCCCGGCGCGCCGGTATTCCCTCCAATACTGCAAGCCGCCGAATCCAGCAACTCGAGGAGCAGTTGGGACTGCGCCTATTCCATCGGTCCACTCGAAAATTGACGTTGACCGATGCTGGCGAGGGGTTCTACGCGCGATGTGCTCGTGAAGTGGAGGCACTGTCTGCGGCATCCGCTGAGCTTTCCGATGGCAGCCATATGCCGAGCGGAAAGGTCAGAGTCGCCGCTGCCGCCGACTTCTTCAACTGGTTCAAGATGGAGTGGGTGACCGAGTTCCTCGAGGCCTATCCCAAGGTCCGCCTCGAGTTCGTGCTCAACGACGCGCGCGCGGATCTCGTGGCCGAAGGCATCGACGTGGCGCTTCGCGCCGGCAAGGTCTCGGAGCCCACGCTCGTGGCCCGTCGGATCGGCAGCAACCGCGCCTTCATGGTCGCGAGCCCGTCTTATCTGGCCGCGCGCGGATCGCCAACGTCTGTGGACGAACTGGGCTTGCATGATTGCCTGGTCGTACCGCCGGCCACCGGCCGGAGCGTCTGGCGCCTGGATGGCCCCGCCGGGTCGACAGAGGTGCAGGTCACCGGCCGCTTCAACGCGAATGCGGCGCATGTCCTTCTGAAGGCGTCGGTGGCGGGTCTCGGCATCGTGCTGTTGCCCGAGATGATGACAGCCTCGTACCTGAGCAGCGGGCAACTGGTCGAGGTGCTGCCGGGCTATGAAGTGAAGGGCCTGGACATCTACCTGGTCTATCTGAGTCGACGCCAGCTTCCGCGCGCGGTCACCGCCTTCATCGAATTCGCGAAGGCGAAGATCGTTACGACAGGCCTCGTCGCGACTACGAACAGCCACGAACCGATGAGCGTGCAATAGGCGAATCGCCGCGCTTCCACGAGATTCGCGCGAACTGCTTCGGTCCCGCCGATGCGGCTCCAACGCGAGCAACGCCGGGATGGTGCATTTCAATGCAATGACGAGCGAGCGGCCCTGACCGGCTCGCCCATTTTGACGTCAAGCGCCCCGTCGAGCCCGGAGCGCCGGCTCGAGGTCAGGCGAACGCAGCCGAGATCGTGCCGTTGGCGCCTTGCAGGCCCTTGGCGCGGTTGTCGTCGCCGGCGGCCAGGCCCTCAGCGCGCACGAACTGAATGTCGGTGACGCCGAGGAAGCCGAACAGGTTCTTCAGATAGGTCTCCTGGTGATCCAGGAATGCCGTCGGCGTGCCTTGGCTGTAGAAGCCGCCGCGCGAGGAGACGATGAAGACCTTCTTGCCGCCCGCCAGGCCCTCAGGACCCCTCTCGGTGTAGCGGAAGGTCTTGCCGGCGACGGCGATGCGGTCGATCCAGGCCTTGAGCTGGCTCGAGATCGTGAAGTTGTACATCGGCGCACCGATGACAACGACGTCCGCGGCGAGGAACGCCTCGAGGTCGGTCAGGCCAGCGTTGACGTCTTGTTGCAGGGTGGACGACTCGGGCTTGACGCCCTGTGCCGCGGCCAGATGCAAGCCCGTCAGGTGGCCGACCGGTTGAGCGACGAGGTCGCGATAGGTCACCTGGACATCTCGATGCTTGGTCTTCGCGGCGGCGACGAGCTTGGCCGTCAGTTGGCGGCTCACCGAGCCCTCACCCAGGATGCTGGAGTCAATGTGAAGCAGTTTCATGGTGTTGATTCTCAGTAGTTGAACGACCTGATGCGAGGGCGATCTCCGCATCGCATCGGTGAATCGATGGTGGGCATCGCTTGTTGATCCGAGTAGCTGCCAGCGGTGGATTTCTGTCGTCCACACATGAATGCAATGGCCGCTGCGACCGACTCGTCGCGATTGATCAATGCCGTGGACGACTGAAATCCAGCCCGATCGGCTAGTTGGCCGACGGTTGCGCCCATAGAGTTTGTTCACCGCGATGGGATGCAGCTAACTGCAGCCTCCAACGCATGCGCAACAGGCTCAGGAGACCGCAAATGAAGGCAGACCGCATCGAAGACACCCTCGCCGCAATGGCGCAGGGCTCTATGGTGGTCGTCGTGGACGACGAGGATCGCGAGAACGAGGGCGACCTCATCCTCGCCGCGGAACACGCCACGCCGGAGCGCCTCGCGTTCATGGTTCGCCACAGCAGTGGCGTCATCTGCGCCGGGCTGCCCGGAGAGCGGCTGGACAAGCTCAATTTGCCGCTCATGGTCTCTCGCAACACGGATTCCATGTCGACTGCCTATACGGTGACCGTGGACTACCGGCATGGAACGTCCACCGGCATCTCGGCATCCGATCGTGCCGCTACGCTGCGCGCGCTCGTTGACCCCCAGGTTGCGTCGGGCGACTTCAACAGGCCAGGACATGTGTTTCCGCTAAGGGCTGTACCGGGTGGCGTGCTCGCCAGGCCAGGGCATACGGAAGCGGCCGTCGACCTTACGCGTCTTGCTGGGCTACGGTCCGGCGGCGCGTTGGTGGAAGTCGTCAATGACGATGGAACGATGGCTCGCCGTCCCGAGCTCGAGCGCTTCGCGCGACGGCACAGCCTGCCGCTGATCACGATCAAGGACCTCATTGCCTATCGTCGACGCACCGAACGCATCGTCGAGAGGGTGTCCAGCGTCCGCATGCCGACGCCCTTCGGCGTGTTCACGCTGCATGGCTATCGCGATCTCGTCAGCGGTCGCGAACAACTCGCGCTGGCGATGGGCGACGTGGCCGATGGCCGCGACGTGCTCGTGCGAGTGCATTCGGAGTGCATGACCAGCGAGGTCTTCGGCTCCATGCGCTGCGACTGCAAGCCCCAACTGGACGACGCCATGCAGCGCATCGCGGAGGAGGGACGTGGCGTTGTCATCTACCTTCGCGGCCATGAGGGGCGCGGCATCGGCTTGTTGGACAAGCTTCGTGCCTATGCGCTTCAGGACCAAGGCGCCGACACCGTGGAAGCCAACGTTCGACTCGGCCTGCCCATCGATAACAGGGACTACGCCGTCGGCGCGCAGATGCTGCGCGACCTCGGAGTTCGCGCCATGCGCCTCATGACGAACAACCAGCAGAAGTACGATGGCATTGCCGACTACGGCCTTCGCATCGTGGAGAGGGTTCCCCTGATCTCCTCGCTCCACGGCGAAAACGCTGCCTACCTGATGGCCAAGCAGGTTCTCATGGGCCACATGCTCGGCCTGACCGCTTGACACTGGCCCGAAGGCACGTCACGGTGCCGGCGATTCAAGCCGCCGACTGGTTGGATCACGGGCCGGCGGTGGACCCTCAGTTGCCCTCGAGCTTGAATCCGCTCACAACCGCCGAGAGATTTGATGCTTGATGTCTGAGCGCTTCTGCGGCGGCCGCGCTTTGCTCAACAAGCGCCGCGTTGCGCTGTGTCATATCGTCCAGGCGGTGTATTGCGCCGTTGACTTCATGGATGCCAGTTTTCTGATTCACCGCGGCATTCGATATCTCGCGGATGAGAGCTGCGACCTTCTCGACACAGGCGACGATCTCAGCCATCGTGTTGCCGGCGGCCTGTGCTTGCTTTGAACCGAGGGCAACCCGATCGACGTTGGCATCGATCAGACCGTTTATCTCCTTGGCTGCTGCGGCGGACCGCTTTGCGAGATCTCGAACCTGGCCAGCGACGACTGCGAATCCACGCCCCTGTTCACCTGCGCGGGCTGCTTCGACCGCAGCGTTCAGCGCGAGGATGTTCGTTTGGTAGGCGATGCTGTCAATGACGCCGACGATCTGACCCATGCGCTCGCCCGAAGTGGCAATGGCCGCCATCGTGATGATCACCTGATCTACAGCTGCACCGCCCCGCGTTGCAGCGAGGGTGGCTTGAGTCCCCATCTCATCCGCAGCCCTTGTGGCCTCAACCGTCTCGCTGACAGTTCCGGAAAGCTGCGTCATAGAAGCCGTAGTCGCTTGAAGGTTCTGCGCCGAGATTTCGGTGCGTGTGCTCAGATCAGCATTTCCGCTCGCGATCTCCGACGACGCTGTGGCGACACCGTCGACTGAGCTGCGCACGGTCCAAAGGCTGTCTCGGAGGGTCAATCGCATCTCCTCGAGCGCCCTGACAAGATCGCCCAACTCGTCGCCGCGGTTGGATTTCGCGGGCTGCACAAGATCTCCGTTGGCGATGGTGCGCGCGACGTCGAGGCAGGTTGAGATTTGGTTCGCTACGGCGCCACTGAAACGCACGGCGACGGCAACAGCAAGAAGCATGGTCAAGAGCGCCGCGCCTACGGCGATACCGTAGCCCCCGCGACGAAGAGAGTCGAACCGAGCTGCGGCCGCTGCCGCGTCTTGCTCAACCAGGTGAATGTGGGCGTCTATGGCGATCAAATACGCATCAGCATTGGGGCGTACGTTTCGAGCGACCGTCAGCACCGCCTTGGCCAACTCGCCGTCTGCCTTGATCTGGCGCGTGTCCTTGATCATTCGATCGAGCGCGACGCCTTTGGCCTGGATCTCTTGGATGGAGCGGCGCTCCGCTTCGGTAGTCGCATGCTGCGCCACGGCGACCGAGAGCGTTCCCAGCGCCTCGAGCCCGGATTGAACCCGCTGGTCAAGAACGCCTTGGGAGATGGCGTTGGTGTTCATGATTGACGACATGGCCGCATCGTTCGTGATATTCAACCACGCCCGCCAGTGCGTGGCTTCGAGAACTCGGCTTGCGGCCAGGCGATCAGCCTCATGTGCATCGCTCTCGAGTCGCCCCACGTAGACGAAGGCGCATGCCCAGATCACTGTGCAACCGAGCGCAAGAGCGACCATGACGCTCGCCAGGCGAGTTCGCAATCGAAGTGAGCGGAAATTGATCGAGGAGAGTGCCATTGAATGCCCTGTGTGCCGCGAACGCGACTCGGAGCTCGGGTGCTCGAACTTTCACCAGTCCGGCGCCGCAGTGCTGTGTGTTCAGAGCAGCAGAGTGGCTGCCGCCGAAGCGTTGCGCGCCGTTGGCGCTCTCGATCGACCAAGCGCCGTCGGTAGCGCCTGGGTCAGTTCTAGTCAAGCCGGAGCCCTCGGCGCACATGGTGAGCGTTTTCGCGTGTGACGGAAATCGGCTTTCAGACAAGAGCATCGGGCTCTGGCCGAAAAGCTGGGCGCCGCGGCCGGCGCGTCGCCGGCGACGAGGGCGTTCCTCTCCTTTTTTTCGATAGCAGGGCCTCATCAAAGTCAGCCCCTGGAATTGACGCCTCGATAGACGCTCGCGCGCGCTCTTGGCCCGCTCGGCGCGCAGCTGTGTCCCACGTTGTGGCTCCAGGCCGATTGCCTTGGCCGAAACACGATTTCCTCGCGTGATCCCAGATCTCACCATTCATTTACACCGACGCAATCCTTACCTTCTCCGGCGCCGGGAACCTTCAGGACACCAACATGACAGACGTTCAGACCTACAAGTACTATGCCGGCGGAGCCTGGCGAGATGCCCAGAACTCGGAGGTCTTCGAAGATCTCGAGCCGTTCAGTGGCAAGCTCTTCGCGCGCGTGGCGGCAGGCGGCCGCGAGGACGCGCGGTTCGCAATAGACGCGGCTGCCAAAGCGTTCCCTGCTTGGGCGGAGACGCCCCCGGCCGAACGCGCCAGGCTCTTCTTCAAGGCTGCTGAGATCGTCAAGCGCCGTCGCACGGAGGTCGCCGATATCCTGGCTCGCGAGACGGGCAGCACGATCTCGTTCGCGACATTCCAGCAGGACCTCGTCATCGCGACGCTTGAGCAAGCAGCCGGCTGGGTGTACTTGCCCAAGGGCGAAGTGCTCCAAACGAACCATCCGGGCTCGCACTCGATCGGTGTGCGACGCCCTCTTGGCGTGGTCGCGAGCTTCACGCCATGGAACGGCGCCAACATTCTGTCCTGGCGCGCGGTGCTTTCCCCACTTGTCGCGGGCAACACCGTCGTCGTGAAGCCGTCTGAGCTCGCCCCGGTTTCGGCGGGGTTGATCCTCGCCGAGATTGCCGAGGAGGCCGGCTTCCCACCAGGCGTGATCAATGTCGTCACCCACGCCCCGGGCGCGGCTGGCGAGATCGCGGACGAGTTCTTCAACAGCCCCGAGGTTCGAGTGATCAATCTCATCGGCGGTGTGAAAACAGCACGAATGCTTGCGCAGCGCGCCGGCAGCACTCTGAAGCGCTCGGTCATGGAACTCGGTGGCTACAACCCCATGATCGTTCTCGATGACGTCGATGTCGACTACGCCGTGAATACGGCAGTGTTCGGTTCGTTCTTTCACCAGGGCCAGATCTGCCTCAACACTCGCAAGATCATCATTCAGCGCAAGATCTACGAGGAATTCCTCACGAAGTTCATTGCCAAGACCAAGACGCTTCCCTCCGGCGACCCGCAGGTCCCGACGACGATCATCGGCCCCCTCGTGACACCCGCAGCGGTGCAGGCCGTTGATGAGCGCGTGAAAGAGGCCGTTTCCAAGGGCGCTGTCCTCCGTACCGGCGGTACGTACTCCGGCCAAGTGTACGAGCCGACGATCCTGACTGATGTTCCCTACGATGCCACCGTGTCCAACGAGGAAACGTTTGGCCCGGTTGTCATCGTCGAGGTCGTCGATACCGCGGAGCAGGCGGTGGAGGTTGCAAACCGGGTCGAATACGGCTTGACCGCATCGATCCTCGCAGGCGACACCTACAAGGCTTTCGAACTCGCGCCCAAGATCCTGGCAGGAATTGTCAACGTCAACTCGCCGACGGTCAACGACGAGATCCACGCGCCGATGGGTGGCGTCCGGGATAGTGGTTGGGGCCGGACTGGTCCGGACAGCATCGCAGACTTCACCGATGTGATCTGGATCAACTCGCGCAGTACCAATCGCCAGTTTCCATTCTGAAGATGGGACGGGCTGAGGCGGCGGAGACGCCTCGGCTCCGTCGCTTCAGACCTCGGTAGGGCGAAATGGGTGCTCGCCGCCCTCCTCCACCAAGAAGTGCGTCGACGAGCTACTAAGAGCTGGGCAGCCGTGCGTTCGAGCCTGGTGGCCTCAGGTAGTACGGAAGCCCGCACCCAATATTCCAAGGCGTTCAGAGCCGAATTCTGATGCGGAGTCCGAATCCCCAGCGCAATCGCGCGCTGCCACGACCACTCGGCGAAGTCCAGGTTGGTCATGATCACCACGCTCGTGTGCTCGTAGAGCTTGCTCAGCAGATGGAAGAACAACGTCTGCCGGCCTGGCTGGTGGGAGGGCAGTTAGCCCATCTCGTCGAGTCGCAGCATCAGGGGTCAACGCGTGGTGCAGTTGCTGCGACAACGGCAGCTGCGTCGTGCTCGAGAATGCCTCGAACGTCCTTCATCCAGGAGCCCATCGCGGCGGCTCGCTGCTGCGCGTCTTCGAAGGAGGTTCTGTAGAACTTCCCCGCGTTTCGAGCGACACCTTGGATCATCGAGGTGCGCGGACGCCTCAGGTGCTCATAGGCCACGAGGCGGGCAGGCACGTCGCTCGCGGACGCACCCGTTAGCAATACCCCGAGCGTGTAGGCATCCTCTATCGCCTGACCTGCGCCCTGCCCCAGATGGGGCACCATGGGGTGCGCTGCGTCGCCAAGCAAGGCAACACGTCCTACCGTCCAGTACGGCAGCGGCGGCCGATCGTAGATCCCCCACACGAACGTCTCGGAGAGAGATGCAATCGTTTGACCAACGCGTTCGTCCCAGCCTCGATACTCGGTCGCAAGCGCTGCCAGTTCGCCTTTGGCAGACCATGACTCAGCGGAGTCCCGATCTGTCGGTACGAACGCCACGACGTTCATCATCGCGCCCGCTGAAACTGGGTAACACAGGAAGCTGCGACCCGCGCCCATCCAGAGATACAGGCCCTGGGCACCCTTTGCCCACGGTAGCTTGTCGATTGAAACCATGCCGCGATAGGCCATGACCCCCTCGCTGGTCGCCGGCGCCTCCAATCCAAGTCTTTGCCTGATGACAGACCGAATGCCATCAGCACCAAGGACAAGATCATGCTTGGCTTGTTGACCATCCTCGAAGGTCAGCGTTACTTCGTTGCCGTCTTGGGCGACATCGGAGCAACGATGGCCAAGCCGGAAGCTAGAGGATGGAAGCGTCTTGACTAGAACCTCCAAAAACTCTGCTCGGTGAACGTTGTAGCCCTGTCCGGCCTCTGACAGCGGCGCACCAGGGCGGGGAGCGCCTGTCTCGATCGGAACGCCACTGGCGGTCATGAGGCGCACGCCTGCGGTCGGCGATCCGATCTCAGCCAGTGCAGAAGCCAGCCCTAGCTTGACCAGCAACCGAGTGGCATTGGGATGCAGAGTAACGCCGGCGCCGATCTCTCGGAACGCATTGGCTTGCTCGTACACACGGACTTCATGACCAGAGTCCTGAAGAGCCAGCGCGGTGGTCAAGCCACCTAGACCACCGCCCACGATCGCGACGCGTAACTTTGCTGCCACTTTCATCTCCACATTGACTATGTTGAAACTACACCGCTTGCTTCTCGAAGACAACAACCGGCTTGGCTGCCTCGCCTCGTGCGGCATCGGAAAGTGCGTCGTTGATCTTGCTCGGTTCGTAGTAGCGGATGAGCTTGTCGATTGGGAAGACACCAGACCGATAGAGTTCAACCAATTTGGGAATGAAGGCCTGCGGGATCGCATCGCCCTGAATGATCCCGTGCAGACTTTGTCCGGGTGTCAGTCGGGACGCATCGAGCACCGCTCCAGAAGCTGGGCTGAACGCCACGAAGCCGAACTTGCCCATGAACGCCATGGCGGCTAAGCCGGCATCCAAGCTCTCTTTGCGACCGCTCGTATCGAGCACATAGTCAACGCCGCGCGGAACGAACTGGCGGATGGCGGAGACAGTGTCGATGCCGCGCGGGTCGATGACGTGATGCGCGCCGAGCTCGAGGGCCAATGCCAATCGTTTCGGATTGACGTCGATCGCAATGACACTTTTGGCCTTTGCGACCTTGCTTGCCATGATGGCCGCAAGGCCGACCGCACCAACTCCGAAGACGGCAACCGAGGAACCCGGTCGAACGTCGAGGGCGTTGAGGACGGCAGCTGCTCCTGTCTGCACACCGCACCCGAGCGGAGCGAGAAGAGGTAGGGGTATAGCCTTGGGTACCTTGACAACACAGCGCTCGCTGGCGAGCGTGAAAGTGGCAAAAGATGACTGCCCGAAGAATCGACCGCGTACGGGGCGCCCCATTTCATCGGACATGCCCGGCGTGCCGTCGGGGCGAACTCCGGAGAAGTTCAGCGGCATCAGGTTCTCGCAATAGGCCGGATGCCCCCGCCTGCAGGTCACGCACTGTCCGCACGAGTTGAAGGACAGCACCACATGATCACCTGGCGCGACCGACGTCACTGCATCGCCAATCTTGACGACTACACCGGCGCCCTCGTGTCCAAGAACCGCGGGCAGCTCGATCGGCATGTGTTGGTCGCGGAAGTGCGCATCCGTTTGACAGATCCCGCAGGCAACCATTCGTACAACCACTTCATCGGAGCGTGGTTCGTCGAGAGTGAGGCTCTCGAAGTTGAAGAGGCCGCGGGGCTCTCGCAGAACGGCCGCCAAAGTCGAAGTCGTCATAGATGTGATCTCTCACCTAGTTTGTACAGATACAGGCAGCCAAGATGCCTCAACATTCGTGAATCTTTGACCTGGATGCCCCGCCGTATTGCTCTTGATGCTTGGTTACAGCGGGCCTACACCTGTGAAATTCAGCTTGAAGGAAACCTGTACTGGATCAGCAACGATAGATGTATCTTTCCAATCGCCATCACCGATCTTGAAGTCGATTCGCTTCAGAGAAAACGTGCCCGTTGCAACCGTGGTCGTCCCCGTTTGACTGACGTTGATCGGCACGATCACGTCGCGCGAGACTGACTTAATCTCGAGCTTCCCGACTGCCTCGAACTTTCCGGGGCCGGTGCGCTTGACCGTGGTGGCCTTGAAGACGGCTTTCGGGAACCGCTTGGCATCGAACCATTCAGGCTTGACAAGCTCAGCATCGGTATCAGGCATCCCGAGGGTTGCACTCGCGACGTCCACCTCAATCTCGACCTTCGAAGCTTCTGGATTGCGCGGGTCGAAGTTGATATGCGCGGCGAACTGGCGAAATCTTCCCTCGAGCGGGACGTTCATCTGCTTTGTGATGAACGTAATGGCGCTCTGGTTGTCGACGAGCCTTTCTTCGGAGTGGGTCCATAGCGACACCAGACTGAGCGAAAGAAGCGCAAGCGCTCTGAGAAGTTTCATCAAGAGTCCCCTGCGGACGCGCCGCAAAGTGGAGGCGGAGAGGTCGCCGAATGCTTACGAAACTTTCGGAAGACGTCGATTCCACCCACTAGTCGCGAATAGCCTCAAGACCAATGATGATGGTCACGTCATCGCTGACGCTTGGCGCGAGGCGGCCCAGGCCGAAGGCCGATCTCGAGACGACGGCCGTGGCGTTGCCGCCGACCGAGTCGCGGTTCTGAAGCGCGCCATGCGGGCCATGCTTGTAAGCGGTCACGGCAAACGTCACGGGCTGCGTGACGCCGTGCAGCGTCAAGTTGCCGCTGATCGATACCGGGCGGTCACCGTCAAAGGCGACATTGGTTGACTTGAATGTGGCCTGCGGAAAGTCGGTGACATTCAGGAAGTCCCCGTTCTTCATGTGCTTGTCCAGAAGCGGCAAGCCGCTGGTGATCGAATCCATGTCAATCACGATATCCACCGACGCCGTTTTGGCGTCGGTATCGAGCGTGACCTTTCCGCTCATCTTGTTGATGCTCCCCATCTGAGTTGAGAAGCCGAAGTGGTTGTATGTAAACCGTGGTCGCGAGTGTTCTGGATCGATCGAGTAAGTGGCAGGGGAGCAGAACGCCGAGCTGCAGGCGCCGGCCAATGCAAGCGCCAGAATCAAGGTGCGGGTCATGATTTGTCTCCTGGAGAACGGTTGACGATGGATGCTCAGAGCGTGTACTTGAACAAGAGATACGGAACGCTCGAGTGGTAGGTGTTGTTGCCCGGACCGACGACTGGAGAGTTCTTGTGGGTTGAATAGATGTGCCGCAGGCCGATCTGGTAGTCGGAGTTGCTGCCGATGTTCCAGAGGTAGTCGGAGATCAGCAGGACTTCCGTTCCGTGCTTGTTCTGTGATCCGTTCCCGGACGTGTTGATGTAGCTCTGCAGGTTGAAGTTGAACCGTTGGCTACCGATGTCGATCGGCCTGGAGACCATGTAGGTTCTCCAGACCCACTTGTTCTTGTCGAGCCGGTAGTTGCGACCGGTATTTCGATCAAACGTCGGACTGACATCCCACCAGGTGTTGTGAGTAAGGATGCCTGTGTCGAAGATCAGGAAACCAGGGGCGTAGATGCTCAAATTCAGTCCGAGTTCGACAGCCTGGTAGTGGAAGTAGCTGGACTGTTGAAGGCTCGCGATAAGTGAGACGTCGGAGATGCGCCCGAGCGTAAATGTCTTGCCAGTGAGCTTCGAGAGGCTGACCGTAGGCACTGCTGCAACGTACATATCGACGGCGCTGCCGTTGTCCCCGAGCGCCGGCACTGCGCCTACGCTTTTGCCGTTGGTGCTTTGAAGGTCGAAATAGAAGCTACCCCAGTCGTTCTGTCCAAAATGCTCGAACTGCAGTTCCCTGGTGTTGCCATCGGGGCTTCCCCAACCGGTTTGGGCATTGAGCCTTGCGTTGTTCGCCGCCGAGAACGAGATCCAGTTGAAGGACAGGCTCTCGGCACCGAAGGCCGGGGTCGAGCAGGCGAACATGGCCATGCACGAGACCACCAGCGCGCTCATGCCTTGTGCAATTCGGTTTGTCACAGGGAACTCCTTTTCAGGATGAAGTTGTTTTGAACACTCAATTCACGACTCGGTAGCGACGCCGAATGCGCAATCCGCCCACGTACATGGATCTCTGGCGACAGCTATCAGCGTCCGCGGCCAAGGGAAGCCACGTGTCTCACGACGCCTTGCCCTTCGCTATGTAGCCGATGATGCGGGGACCTCCTATCGACGGAAATCGCTTTCCGGCCAAGGCAATCGGGCGGCGGCCAAAAGGCAAGTCGGAATGCCATCAGTCATCTCGAGACGAGGTCAGCTCAGATAAGCTGAGCGGGATGGCGATGGTTGCCCTTGAGCGAGATTCCTTGACAGGTCTTCGACCAATGCCAAGGAATGCTCGGAAGGGGGTGGCCAGGCTGGTGTAGGCCTGGAGAGCGCCGAGAACAGCTGAAGCACTTGGCATCAGCTGCCTTGAAACGATCCGGCTTTCCAGCGTGTGGCGCGCGGCCGTCCACGTCGTACCGCGACGTGCAAGAGACGAAGGGACACCGAACTAGGCGAGCTGACTGGAGGTTCGCATGACTGTCGAACGCGTCTCATTAGGAGACTCGCCGAACAGAATTCGATAGTGGGAGGCGAACTCTCCCATGTGGCCGAAGCCCCAGCTCGACGCGACCGCGATGATCGTTTCCTTTTGGCGCTCGGGTTTGAGTAGTTCGGTTCGGACCCTACGCAGCCTGAGCTCGCGCAAGTAGCGCATCGGCGTTGTGTTCAACGAATCCGCAAATCCTCGAGTCAGAGATCTGAAGCTGCACCCTGATTCTTCAGCGATGCGTGAAGCCGTTATGGGTTCATCAGCGTGGGCCTCAATGAACGATATCGCCCGGCGTAGCTGACGCGAGAGTACGTTCCTCGAACTCGTTGTCGCGAGCTCGTCGCTGTGAGTATTGGCCTGGCCATGCAGCAGTGAACCCAGCAGCATTTCCTCGAGCGAGGCCGCCATCAGAGCATCCCGTTGATGATCAAAGCCGGTCCGAGCCACTTGGAGAAGCATCTGCGAGAAGGCACTCCACCGTTGAAGGAGCACGGAATCCGTCATGTTCACCTCAAACTCGAGCCCTGTTTTCCGGCTACCCCCAAGGAGCCTCCAGCACAGCGCTTCCGCGCGCCGCTTGTTCAATCCCACTTTTAGGACTCTGCAGGCCTCTCCATACATGAACGTCGTGGTGCGCGGAGAGGAGATCACCGCAAAGCGCCCAGTCGTGCATCTGGAACTCTGGCCGCCCGATATGATGTCTACGCACCCCTCCAACGCCGCAACGACAAGCATGGCGTCGTCCTCGACCTCGGGCTGGATTTCGATTGATCGCCCGTAGGCAAGGGTAGAGAGCGATATGTCGCCCAGCGGTGCGTGATGCAGAAGCACCGGAGCGGCGGCACCACGCGTCGTCGTGCCAGCGGTGTCCCAGCGGTACGGTTGATAGATTCTGCTGATGGCGGCCTGCGCTTCGTGCAAGTCTTCGGTCGAGACGCGAAGATATTGCTCGCCAAGATCAAAGGCATCCAATGTGTTCACGTGGTGCAGTTCGGTCAGCATTTTGAACTACCTCAGTCCTTCAGGTGAGCAGCGAACTCGCGAATCCAACACTTGCCGGCCACAGGACGTTCTGCTTTTTCGCATCAGATTTCCCGCCGCCCGAAGCACAGCTGCGTCGGGCTTGGCGGGCTGTGTAGCGAGGCGGCATGTCGCCTGGCCCATCTGTAACATGTGCTCGATCGCGCGTAGCGATCTGCGATATCAGCGTCAAGCGACATGGGCATCAGGCAGCGCCTGACACGGCCAAGTCGGCGCGCAGAGGACTGCCTGGCATGCTACGAAGCGGTGCCGTCGTCTAGCCAGACGCTTCCAGAAGATCGTTGCTAGATCGGTGCTCCCGCCGAGCTCGTACTGCGACCAATGTCGCGTCGGATGCCTTGGGCATCGGCGGCAACTGCGCGAACTCCGGGGCGGCTGGGCCGCACCTCACGAACATGTGGATGCTCATCTTTTGTCTCCTCTGTGTTAGAGGTGCGCGGTATCCCGCTCAACTTCTTATGAGCCCACTCTATTCCTATACTTACCGATCGTCAAGTTTAAGAATGAATCGTTCCGCATGTGAGAAGGGTGCGGCAGTGTCCCTGCTCCGGCCCCACAAGCAGGCAGTTGCGCCTGGCGATAGGGGATCTTCCGAGGCCGAGGCCGAGGCCGAGGCCGAGCACGAGCACGAGCACGAGCACGAGCACGAGCACGAGCACGAGCACGAGCACGAGCACGAGCACGAGCACGAGCACGAGCGCGAGCGCGTCGAGTCGAGCCGCTCGCGCGTGAGCGTCAGCGTACCGGTGACATCCTTCGGCCAGGCGAACTTTTCCAAGTGCAAGCGCAGGGCTGCCAAGCAGATGTCGATGCCGTCGTGAGCCAGCACCTTCATCCGGTGGGCGCGGCGGTTGGCGAAAAGGTAGGAATGGTGCGGACACGCCGAACCGAAGGCATTGACGACCTGGGATATCGACTCGGTGACCGAGCGCATGTCCAGCGGGTCCGCCTCCAGCCAGGCGGCGTCGACGCAGATCATCGCGGCAACTCGCGCATCCAGCTCACATGATCCAGGCCGGCGCGCGTCAGATGAGGTCCCTGCAATACCTCCTGGAATTGCAGCGCGGCTTGGCGCGCACCGAGACCCACGACATCACAACGGGCATCGCCAAGAGCCATGGCGACTCCTACCGACTCGGCGCAACCTACCTTGACGCGCGCCGAGTTGGCGGGGGCGCAGTCACCGTAGCGCGATCATCAAACTCTCGCCGGGCGCCGTCGATGACGTCGAGATGAGCGATCGCCCAGTCGCCCAGCGCCTCGACTGGCTCGCGCAGCGAGTGCCCGAGCAGTGTCAGCTCGTAGTCCACACTGGGCGGCGTGGTCGGATAAACAGTGCGGGTCACGAACCCATCCCGCTCCAATCCGCGCAGCGTCGCCGTAAGCATGCGCTGCGAGATTCCACCAATTTGGCGCTTGAGTTCACTGAAGCGAAGCGGTCCTTCCCGCAGCAGGATCACGACCATCACGGTCCACTTGTCGCCAATGCGCGAGAGTACCGCAGTGACGCGCGGACACGCCTGCGCCACAGACCGCTCCAGTTCAGTCGCTGGCATCCGTGGAGCCTTGGTTCCCTCGGTGTTACTACGCCACAAATCTGTGCTGTCTTGACGGGCCATTTCGGTACCTAAAGAATTGCTGGTATCAAATCTATACCGACGGGCAAATGATGTCCACGAACCTTCTTCGCGGCGTTTCTCGGAACACTGAAGCTGTCGTTCAAGGTCGACATGTGTCGGCCGGCGCATGCGCGCCGAACGGAGGGGCACCGCTCATCGAGATCAAGGCAGGCGCTTGCCAGGCCCAGCCCGGGTCTGGTGAATTCGCCAACGATGTGCTCGCCAATTTCTAACTCGAGCGACACGGTTTGGTCCGCTCTAACCAAGTTTTCCAACGCGCCCCTAACGGGGCGGCAGCCGGCGGCGCGGGTCAGCGCCGGAATGCTTTCCATCCTGTCTTCCTGACCTCTTCCGGAGTTTTGCATGAACAAGCTTTCCCCGCTGGCTGTCATCGCCGCCCTCGGCTTCGCCGCCGCCGTCCACGCCGAACCGGCGACCTACGCGATCGATCCGGCGCACACCTCCGCGATGTTCGAGATCGGCCACATGGGCACATCGACGAACCGCGGCCGCTTTACCAAGACGAGCGGCACCGTGCAGTTCGACAAGGCCGCCAAGACGGGCTCGCTCGACGTCACCGTCGACACGGCCTCGCTGCAGACGCTGACTGACGCTTTCACGAAGCACATCTCGAGTGCCGAAATGCTCGACGTTGCGGTCAATCCGACAGCACACTTCGTGGCCGACAAATTCGTGTTCGACGGCGACAAGGTCGTCGAGATCGACGGCAAGCTGACGCTGGCCGCCAAGACCAACCCGGTTGTACTGAAGGCGCAGACTTTCAACTGCTACATGAGCCCGATGGTCAAGCGTGAAGTCTGCGGCGGCGACTTCGACACGACGATCGTGCGCAGCCAATACGGCATCACCTACGGCCTGAACTACGGCTTCCCGGACAACGTCCACCTGGTGATCCAGGTTGAGGCCGTCAAGAAATAGCCAAAATATCCAGGCGGCGGACTCGACCAAGGCAACACAGGGACACCGCACCCGCCGTGCCGCTCTTTAGGCGCTGAACAAAGGCGACTATGGCGACGCTGCGGCGCACAACGCGGCATCGCAGCGGACATGCAGATAGGGGCGCGACAGGGCGCACGGCAAGCCCCGCGATGCGTCACATGGACGATTGGAGCGCCCGTGCGAGAACGGCGGCCAGTTCGCTCACCGACAGTGGTTTCCTGAGCACATCAACTGCTTCTTCGCCGCGAACTCCGCCCGGGCTCAGCCCGCGTTGATACCCGCTCAAGATCAGGGCCGGCACGTCAGGCCGCATGCGACGCACCTCACGGATGAGCGTTGCACCGGACATGCCCGGCATACGCTCGTCGGTGATTACCGCGTGGAAGGCGTCGGGGTCGGCGCCAAAGGCATCGAGCGCCGCGAGGCCGGAGGTGAACCCGACCGGAGCGTAGCCAAGCTCTTCGAGCGTCTCGATGGCAAGCCGCAGTAGCGGTTCCTCGTCGTCCACCACGAGCAGGCTCTGGCCGTTGCCGCACGGCAGCAGGGTGCGCGTCGCCTCCCGCTCGTCCGGCGCGTCGCCCTCGCGAGGCAGAAAGACAGCGAACGTGCTCCCCGCGCCCGGCGTGCTGGAAACATCCATGGCGCCACCGATCTCGGTGACGAGGCGCAGCACGAGCGAGAGTCCGAGGCCCGTGCCGACCCCCGTCGCTTTGGTGGTGAAGAAGGGATCGAAGATGCGTTCGACGATGTCCGGTGCAATGCCGGTGCCCGTATCGGTCACCTTCAGCACCAGCCAGTCGCCGACTTCGACAGTGCCGATGTGGGCGATGCGCGCGGCGCTGTTGCTCTCGGGCATCAGCGAGACCGTCAGTTTTCCGCCCGATGGCATCGCCTGCACCGCGTTGGTTCCGAGATTCATCAGGATCTGGTGAACGTGGGTCGGATCGCCGACCATCGCAGCGCGACCCGCGCCCAGGCTGGCGTCGATGGCGACGCCTAGAGGTAGCTTGGCTTCGAGCAGATCGAGCGTCTCGCGCACGATCTTCTCCACATGCACGGCGCTATGCTCGCTCACAACCCCGCGGCTGAATCCCAAGATGCGATCAACCAGTGCGCGGCCGCGTTCGCCGGCAGCCACAATGTTGTCGATATCTCGCCTCAAGCGGCTGTCCTTGTCCATTGCGCGCAACGCACGCTCGCCGAAGCCCAGGACAGCGCCGAGAATGTTGTTGAAGTCGTGCGCAATGCCGCCAGCCAGCGTGCCCATGGCCTCGAAGCGTTGCGCCTGGCGCAGCCGCCGCTCCAGGCGCAACAGCTCCTCCTGCGCCAGCTTTTGATCGGTGATGTCGCCGACGGTGCCTACCATCCGAACCGCCTTGCCGGATGCGTCGCGCGAGGCGATGCCTCGCTGACGGAACCAGCGGTCGCCACTAGGCAGGGTGATGCGAAACTGCACGTCGTACGCCGGCTCGTCACCCGCGATATGGGCCTTCAGGCTCCTTCGTTGTACATCCACGTCGGCTGGAAGAAAGGCCACCTGGTGCTGCCACGCGCGGCGCTCGCGCCACGATTGGCCAGGCGTGAGCCCGACAAGTTCCTGGGTGCGGTGCGCGAGAAAGACGTGGTCGGTAACCATGTCCCAATCGAAAATGCCCTCGTTCGAGCCGGCCACCGCGAGCGCGTAGCGTTCTTCCGAGCGGCGCAGTGCCTCCTGTGCGCGGCGACGCTCCCTGTCTTCCTTCTGCAGCTCGGTATAGAGGCGAGCGTTCTGCAGTGAGATGGCGGCCTGGGACGACAACAGATCGAGCACCGCGCACCGGGCCGGGGTGAACACATGGGATGCCAACGTGTTCTCGAGATAGAGAATGCCGATGAGCTCGGTCCGCTTCACCAGGGGTACGCACAGGACTGAGCGTGGACGCTTGCTCCGCAGATACGCGTCTTCGGAGAACGCATTGCGTGTGTGCGCATTGTCCAGGATGACGCTCTCGCGCGTGCGCACAACATGTTCCAGAATCGTTTCGGGCAAGTCTTCCGCGGTCGGGGGCATCCCAGTTTGGTGCACCACGACACCGTGACTTTCGGTCGACGCGTTTGCCTCGATGCGTTGTCCGCCCGCTTGCTGAAGGACCAGGAGGCCTCGATCGGCGCCGGCGTGCTCCAGAGCGATCGTCATGAGCGCCTCGATGAGCTTGTCGAGCACGATCTCACTGGACAGGCTTCGCGCCATGCGCAGAATCGTCTCGAGGTCCAATTCTTCGAGCGATGCCTCGATCGTGGAGCGCTGCCCTTGCAGTTGTGGCCGGCCGACCCCATGGCGCGCATCGAGCTGGGCGACTTTCGCGAGGGCGCCCCAGCGCATATAGCAGTCCCGTGCGTCGCGCAGGCAGGCCTGCGCAAACTTGCCCAGCCCGCGCGAAAGACAGAAGCGGCCCGCCAGTTCGTTCGCGATGGCCTGGTCCTGTACGAAGCCGTGTTCCTCCGCCCCGTGCATCGCCTGGTCGTACAGGCGCAGAGCCTCCGCGTCGCGCCCCTCGACTCGCGCAAACTCCGCGGCGGCGAGCGCATGCTTGTGCGCAAAGGTCGGCGGGTAGCTTTGCGCCCAGCGGGCAAGCGAGGACAGGTTCTCGCGCAGCGCTTCAAGCAACTCGGCCTGCCGTTCCAGCGACGCGGAGGCGTATACCTCGACCATCGCCAGTGAGCAGTAGAAACAGTAGTCAGCCGATTGGATATGGGATCGGAAAGTCCAAAGCAACGGCTTGACCTTCTCTGCATATTCGACGGCCCTTTCCGGATCGCCGAGAAGAAATTCTCGCTGGAGTTGCGTGATCCAACGGAAGCAGCTGACCAACGGGATGCCTCCCTTGGCGACGCGTGCGTCCAGCTCGGCTTCGTCCACCGGCACGTCGTTCGGTCTGCCGCGCAGATGTGCGACCATGCACTGCACATCGTTGATCACATCCACCACATGGAGGAACTGGATCTTCTCGACGAACGCAAGGGCGTCCACGGTCTCCTGCCAGATCTTGTCCAGCGGCTCACCACGGGCGATCAGGTTAGTGACGCGGTGTTCGAGAATGTAGCCGCCAAAGACGATCTCGCCCGTCTCCTTGGCCGATCGCAGACCCTCGGTCAGGCAGTTCAACGCGTCACCGATTCGCCGCGTCCACAACGACGCCATCTGCCGCAGAAAATTGGCGCCCGCTTTCTGCGCCGCGAAATTGTGGCGCTCCGCCACCTCCACGGCGAGCCTGCCGAAGCGCTCCCCGTCGGCAAACCGGTGAAACACGGGGCCGAGGACGATGGACGTGGCACCGTAGCCCAAGGGAGATAGGTCGCATGTGCCGTGCAGCAGGGTCAGGTTGACCATGCGGAAGGAGACCACCATGTGGAGATTGCCGTCGACGTAATACGACGTGTGGCACAGCATCACGAGGACGTTCATCATCGCCCGGACTTCTGGATCGCTCGATAGCGGCAGGTCGACCAGGCTTTCGATCGAACGCTCGCCGAGCTGCGAAAACATGTCGCGGTACTCGGTCTGCACGTCGTCCTGAGTCGGACGGTCGGGCAATTCCATGCCGAACATGTGCAGGCATTCCCGCGCCGTACCGACAGCGGCCGCGTTTCGGCTCTGCATCAACTGCAGGGTCATTCGCAAGCCATAGGCCCGCGCACGCTCGAGCTTCGACCGCCCCCTGCGAAGCACCTCGTCGATGAGCAGGGCCGCCTGCTCGCTGTTGGAGTTCAACAGCTCGCATTCGGCGCGTTCGAGCTGTAGTTCCACGGCGACCTCGTAGCAGCTCTGCCAGCCTTGCTCGCCGATGCTAGCCATACCGGCGCAGAGATAGCTGGCTGCGGATGCATACGCAGTGGCCCCCTTGGCCTTCTGCCCGGCCAGCAGGTTTAGCCGTGCGACGACATGCGCTTCGGCCTCATCCAGCGCCGTTGGCGCGGCCGAATTCATCTGGTTGACGATGTCGAAGACCTTCTCGGCGAGCTTTTCCGGTGCGGTGCCTTGGAAGAGGAGGCGACCGATGCGCAGATGGTGCGCGGCGCGGAACTCGACGGGGATCAAGGCATATGCAGCCTCCTGCACGCGATCGTGGACGAACTTGTAGCCCTCCTTCTGCGAGAGTACGGCCCCGGATCGCACTGCCGCGCGAAAGCTGCCGTGCATGCCATCGTCCGAACCGCCGTGAAGCTTGGCGAGCGTCGCGAAGTCGGCATGGTTGCCGAGGCCGGCAAGGAGCTTCAGCGCCTCCTGCGAGGCGGGTGGCAGCCGCCGAAGACGCCTCGCCATCAGATCGACCAGATCATCGGTGAAGCTCTTGATGCCGATCTCCTCGAGCTCCCAGGCCCAAGCCTTCGATCCCGCATCGAACCAGAGCAACCCTTCCTCGGACAGGTGAGTGAGGAACTGACCTGCGAAGAACGGGTTGCCGGCGGACTTCCGATGAACGAGCTCCGCCAGCTGGCGAACCTGCGCCGGCTCGCTTCTAAGGGCGTCGCCGACCAGGCGGCATGTGTCGCTCATCGACAGCGGGGCCAGAACGATGTCGTGGGTGTTGGCGATCGTCTGCCGCATTCGATGGAGCGTCTGCTCGAGGGGGTGCGTAGGGCCCACCTCGTTGTCGCGATAGGCACCGATGAGGAGGAGGTGCTGCGTCTGCGGATGGGTGGTCAGCTGTTCCATCAGCATCAGCGTCGCCGGGTCGAGCCATTGAAGGTCGTCGATGAAGACGACGAGCGGGTGCTCCGCCTGTGCGAAGGCGCCCACGAAACGCTGGAAGACGGCCTGGAAGCGCACCTGTGTCTCCAGGCCGGAAAGCGTTGGAACGGGCGGCTGAGCGCCAATGAGCTGCACAAGCTCTGGCATCAGCTCGGTGAGCAGGAAGCCGTGACTGCCAACGGCTTCCTGCAAGCGCTCGCGCCATCGGTGAGCGTCAGCTGGCTGTCCGTCGAGAATCTGGCGAATGAGGCCCTGAAATGCGCGTGCCAAGGTCGAATAGGGGATGTCTCGCAGGCGAAGGTCGAACTTCCCCGAGATGAAGATGCCGCGTGGTAGCACGATGACCTTTTGGAGCTCGTTCACCACCGAAGACTTGCCGATGCCCGAGTAGCCGCTAACCAGCACGAGCTCGCAGCCGCCGTGCCTCGCGACGCGATCGAAGGCCCCGAGCAGGGTGGCTGTCTCGGCTTCGCGGCCATACAGGCGTTCGGGAATCCGCAACCGGTCCGAGGCGTCTCGAGCTCCGAGCGGGAAGACGTCGATTTGGCCGCTCATCTCCAAGGCATCCAGGCAGCGGCGCAGGTCGGCCTCGACGCCCGCCGCGGTCTGGTAGCGCTCCTCGGCTGTCTTGGCGAGAAGCTTCATCACGATCGCTGACAGCTGTGCCGGCACCTGCGCGACGCGCTGGTCAGGCGGCATCGGCGCTCGCGCTATGTGGCAGTGGATCCATTCGATGGCGTCGCTCGCCGCGAAGGGCAATGCGCCCGTGAGCATCTCGTAGAAGGTCACACCCAAGGCATAGAGATCGCTTCGCGAATCGATCGAGCGATTCATGCGGCCTGTTTGCTCGGGCGCCATGTAGGCAAGCGTGCCTGAGATCACTTCGGGCGACTCGGGTAACTGCTGCTCGCGCGGCAGTCGCGAGGCGATGGAAAAGCCCGTGAGCCAGGCCTCACCTGTCCGGGTCTCGACCAGGATGTTGGCAGGCTTGATGTCCTTGTGAATGAGCCCGCGGTCATGCATGTGGCCGATCGCGGTTGCAATGCCGATTGCAACTCGAATGAAGGGGGCCACTTCCCACGGACGGTCGACGAGAGGGCCGAGCAACTCGCCGCCGGGGTCGGAAAGCATCAGTGCCTGCCCCTGGCTGTGACGGACTCGCTCCAAGGGTCGGGCCGCCCACGCGGCATCGAGGTCATCGCGATGCGTCCATTCCTGTTCGAGCCGCTGCAGGCTGCCCGCCGAAGGCTCGCCCGCGACTGGGATGAGTACCAGCCGCGACGACCCATCAAGGTCAACCGCGCTTCGACACAGGACAAGGTCGGCGTCCTGCCTCAGTACTTTGAGTACTTCGATTGGCGGCGCTGTCGAGAACATACCCAAACCTCCATGTTCTTCCACCTGGATAGGTGCCCGCACGTCATCGCCATTGCTGCACTTGAGTCGACAGTGTTGGCGCCGAACGCATTTTTTGAGCCACCCTGCCGATCCAAATCTGAGCCAGGGCTGAACGCCGTGCGGAGGACGGTCGCCTGTGGATAAGTGTAGGTCTTCGAATGCTTTTTGACATCCTTTCGGGTTCGCATGAAGGCGCGGGGGAAGTCGCACGGGGCGAGGCCCGTAGCGGCTTCCCCCGCGTGGAGTCAGGTCAGACTGTGACGTCCGGTTGGCCTGGCTGTTTGGCCTACGCGCCCTTGCGCGACTGCTCTCTCGCCTTGATCCGCTTCTTCGACAGAAGAAGTACATAGACCGCAAGGCGCATCACTCGCCTCATGAATGAGCGCCGAGACCAACTTTCGCTGACTGCCTTGCGCGCGGTCGAAGCCGCAGAAACATTTCGCAGTGTGAAAGCGGCTTGCGAGGAACTGCACCTAACGCCGGGCGCCATCTCCCAGCAGGTGCGTGCGCTCGAGCTTCGCCCGGCCGTCCAGTTGACTAGCCGCTGCGGCGGTCGCTACGAAGTGACGCCGCTGGGCGAATTGTTGAACCAGTGTCAGGAGGAAGATCGGATCTGGCAATGTCGTGACTGGGGTGCCGTGCGCTGGCCGTCACCGGGGCTTCCGCTTCTTGCGTCGTGCCTCCCGCACTTTGCCGCGTTGTCCGTTTGCTTGATTGACCCATGGGGCGTGCCCCGGAGTACGCCTTCAGTCGCATGCCGACCCATAGCCAGTCCCGCTTGGCGCACCGTCGCTCGTCCACCCAGTGTTGCCGAATTCTTGTTGGCGATGCCCGCAATTCCTTGCGAGCTATTTATACCGATTCAAATCCAAAAGACGCGCCTCGACCGGACGGATTCGGCGCGTTAGAGACGACGGCCGAGTGGTCCACCGCAAGACCGCACCCCGATTCGAGACACCGGCGGAAGCCCGCCGGTGCTCCCGCTAACGCTGCATCCCCATCAACTTGCCCAGCGGCATCATGTTCGACTGCAGGTGCGACATGATCCACAGCGACCCGCCGACGATCAGCAGCACGATCAGCATGGTGACCGCGAACGCCAGGATGTTGGTGCGCTGGTTCGGCGTCGTGCTGATGTGCAGGAAGAAGATGAGGTGAACCAGCATCTGGCCGATGGCGAGAACGGTGATGGCCGCGGTCACACTGGCCGGCGTGAGGGTGCCGCTCTGGGCGGCGGCAAAGGCGCCGATCGTGAGGATCGCGGCCGCGGCATATCCAGCCAGGTAGCCGCGAAGGGTGCCGTGCTGCTGGCCGTTGTTCGTGCCGGGCGTGACGCGGGCGGTGTCGACAGACGTGGTGGAAGACTGGGTCATGATGCTGATCCGATCAGGTAGACGAACGAAAACACGGCGATCCACACGACGTCGATTACGTGCCAGAACAGGCTGAAGCAGAACAGCCGGCGCACCACGCCTTCGCTGAGGCCCTTCTGGCGCAGTTGTAGAAAGAGGACGACGAGCCACGCCAGGCCGGCCGTGACGTGCAACCCGTGGGTACCGACGAGCGTGAAGAACGCCGACAGGAAGGCGCTGCGGCTCGGGCCCGCGCCTTCCGAGAGCATGTGCGCGAACTCGGTCAGCTCGAGCGACAGGAAGACCGCCCCCAGGATGAACGTCAGCGCCAGGCATCCCATTGCGGAGACGGTGTCGCGCCGGTCGCAGGCGAGCATGGCCATCCCGCAGCTCAGGCTGCTGGTCAGCAGGCAGGCCGTCTCGATGAAGGCGTTGCGCAGGTTGAACAGCTGGTGGCCATTCGGGCCGTCCGCGACGGACCCGTGCAGCACGGCAAAGGCCGCGAACAGGGTCGCGAACAGGATGCAGTCGCTCAGCAGGTACAGGTAGAAGCCGAAGCCGGTCATGCCGCGGCGATTGGCGTGGCCGCCTTCCGGCAGCGCGCCGGGGTGGAACTCCAGGACGACGTGTTGTTGCATCGAAGCCTCTCCTCAGGCGCGGGTGGTGCGCAGGCGCGCGAGATGTTCAACGGACTCGATTTCCTGGGCGGGCAACGTCATCTCGTCGTCCTCGTCCCACGACAGCCAGACCCAGTACGCAAGCGCAGCAAGCAGCGACGCCGCCCCAAGCCAGTAGATGTGCCAGACCATGCCGAAGCCGCCAGCGACCGCGAAGAACGCGGTGACGAAGCCCAGCGACGACGGCTTGGGCATCTCGATGTCTTCGATCGGCTCGCCCGCGGCCGGCTCACCCGCATGGCGCGCCGACCAATGCGCATCAATGCCATCGACGATCGGCAGCACCGCGAAGTTGTAGGCCGGTGGAGGCGAGGCCGTGGCCCATTCGAGCGTACGCCCCTGCCAGGGGTCGCCGGTGAGGTCACGGCGCAGGTGACGCGTGCGGATGCTCACGGCCAGCTGCACGCCCTGCAGGACGATGCCGACCAGGATGAGGGCAGCGCCCGCGACAGCGACGTAGAGGTACGGTGTCCACTCCGGGTTGTCGTAGTGGTTCATGCGCCGCGGCATGCCGAGGAATCCCAGCACATACAGCGGCATGAAGGCCAGGTAGAACCCGATGAACCAGCACCAGAACACCGCCTTGCCGAGCGTCTCGTCCAGCGTGAAGCCGAACGCCTTGGGGAACCAGTACGTGAAGGCGGCCATGCAACCGAAGACGACGCCGCCGATGACGACGTTGTGGAAGTGCGCCACCAGGAACAGGCTGTTGTGCAGCACGAAGTCCACTGGCGGCACGGACATCAGCACACCCGTCATGCCGCCGATCGTGAACGTGATCATGAAGCCGATCGTCCAGAGCACTGGCGACGTGAAGCGAACACGGCCGCCGTACATCGTGAAGAGCCAGTTGAAGATCTTCACACCCGTGGGGATGGAGATCACCATCGTCGTGATGCCGAAGAAAGCATTCACGTCGGCCCCGGATCCCATGGTGAAGAAATGGTGCAGCCACGTGGTGAACGCGAGGATGGTGATACCCATGGTCGCGACGACCATGGAACGATAGCCGAACAGCGGCTTGCCGGAGAACGTCGCTATCACTTCGGAGAAGACGCCGAACGCCGGGATGACCAGGATGTAGACCTCGGGGTGGCCCCAGGTCCAGATCAGGTTGATGAACATCATCGCGTTGCCGCCGCCCTCGCTCGTGAAGAAGTGCATGTCGGCATAGCGGTCGAGCAGCAGCATCGAGAAGGTCGCCGTCAGCACGGGGAAGGCCGCGACGATCAGCATGTTGGCCGCGAGCGAGGTCCAGGAGAAGATTGGCATGTACTCGAGCTTCATGCCGGGCGCGCGGCATCGCATGATCGTCGTGACGAGGTTGACGCCTGACAGCAGCGTCCCCAACCCGGAGATCTGCAACGACCACAGGTAGTAGTCGACGCCGACGCCGGGGCTGTAGGCCAGTTCGGACAGCGGCGGATAGACGAGCCAGCCCGTGCGCGCGAACTCGCCGATGCCCAGCGAGATGTTGACCAGGAGGGCGCCGGCAGCCGTGAGCCAGAAGCTGAGCGCGTTCATCACCGGAAACGCGACGTCGCGCGCGCCGATCTGCAACGGCACGACAAAGTTCATCAGCCCCACGACGAAAGGCATCGCCATGAAGAAGATCATGATGGTGCCGTGCGCCGAGAAGACCTGGTCGTAGTGCTCGGGCGGCAGGAAGCCGTGGCCATTGTTGCCTGCCAGCGCCTGCTGCGAGCGCATCATGATCGCGTCGCTGAAGCCGCGCAGCAGCATGACCAGCGCAAGGAGGACGTACATGATGCCGACGCGCTTGTGGTCGACCGTGGTCAGCCACTCCTGCCAGAGCCACTTCCAGCGGCCCAGATAGGTCAGCAGTCCCAGGACGCCCGCGATCCCGATCAGGATGGCGACGCATGTGTACATCACGATCGGCTGGTCGATCGGAATCGCCGCCAGTGTGAGTTTGCCGAACATTTTCAGTTCACTCCGTTAGAGAGGGTCATGTCCTGACAGGCACCGACACCAGGGTCTATCGTCCGCTCGACCACGGCCGAAGCCGGCAACGTTCCGCGCTGCAACGCGTAGTCGAAGAGATCGTCGGCGGCAAACGAGTAGTACGTCGCCTGCTCCGTCGCGTGCGCCGCGACCAATCCCTCGTAGGCCGGCTTGTCGAGCGAGCGACCCGACTGGCGCAGGCCGTCGATCCAGCGGTCGAAGCCCGCGCTATCCGTAGCGACCACCTTGAAATGCATGTCGGAGAATCCGTCCCCGCTGAACTGCGTCGATAGGCCCTGGTAGAGACCTTGCTTGCCGGCGATGACGGACATCTGCGTGCACATACCGGTCATCGCGTAGATCTGGCCGGCCAGGCCCGGGATGAAGAGGGCATTCATCACGGTCGCCGACGTGATGTCCATACTCACAGGCGTGTCGACGGGCAGCGCCAGTTCGTTGAGGCTGGCCACGCCCAGTTCGGGATAGATGAACAGCCACTTCCAGTCCATCGAGACGACCTCGACCCGGATCCGCTTGTTCGGGCTTGGGATCGGCTTGTAGGGATCAAGTTCGTGCGAGCCGACCCAGGCGATCGCGGCCAGGAACAGCACGATCAGCAGCGGGATGATCCAGATCGTGAACTCGACCTTGCCGCTGTAGCTCCAGTCCGGCAGGTAGGTGGCCCGCTTGTTGGAGGCACGGAACCACCAGGCGAACCAGACCGTCAGCGCGAGCACGGGCACGACGACGAGCATCATCACGCCCAGCGATTCGTACAGGAGCTGCCGCTCGGACGCGCCCACCTGGCCCCAGGGATCCAGGACGCTCTCGGCCCCGCTGCCTGCCGCCAGTGCGCAGAGCAGCACGCCGACAGAGCCCGTTCGAAACAGTCGCCGCCTCGTTGCCATCGGAAATCCTTAGCCGTTTGAATACCGTGTTGGGCAAGACGTGGAAGCACGCACGCTCCAACGCCACGCATCGCGCCGAAGATCGATCGGCTGACGTTGCAACGCATGCTCGCGTCCGCTTCGCAGAACGAATATCCCCCGCATGGGGCACGGGCGAGATAGGCCGGATCCGAGACCACGCGCCCCCGGCCCACCTGCTTCGCGCCGGTGCCCCATTGGAGGGATGTGACGACGGACGTCAGGCCAGCAGACTGCTGGCGAGATGCTGCTCCGGAGCAACTAAAAATCACCGGCTCCCGAGACATCGCGACACCCTTGCCGGCCTAGGCCCAGGAGATGAACCCCCATGAGCAGACCCGTTGCCGAAGTCATCGTCGAGACCTTGGTCGATGCCGGTGTTCGGCATTGCTACGGCATCGTCGGCGATACCCTCAATCGCATCGCCCGCGAGATTGACAGGCGCGACATCGAGTCCGCACGCGCCGTGCTTGCCGGGCGCGGCGGTGACGTGCTGAAGATGATCAAGGAAGAATTTCTCTGAGCAACCCAGTGGGCAACGACGCCCGCCGCGGACCGGGAGTGCATCGATGAGCGCGACGACCTCCGTCCTGGCCGACCACGACTACGAGTTCCAGCCAGAAGACCAACCGACCTTTCCGGGTGGCCCCTTCACGCCGCCGCATCCGTCGCTGCGGCGTCTCGCCTATGCCGCTGCCGGCGCGTGGATCGGCGCGACAGCGGCGTTCGCCAATGCGACGGTCACAGTCAACGTGGCCAATCTCTCCGGTGAATACGCTGCCTACGTGGCCGAACTGAGTTGGCTGCCTGCGATCTACGTCGCCGCGAATTCGTGCTCGAACACGATGCTGGTGAAGGCCCGCGCCAGGTTCAGCATGCCCAACGTCATGCGGGCACTGCTGCTCGCGTACATCCTCGTGGCTGCGATGCAGTTCTTCGTGGCGGGCTTCGCCGCCGAGGCCGTTCTCCGGTTCCTCAGCGGCATCGTCGCCGGCGGAATGACGACCACGAGCATCTTCTATCTGATGCAGGTCGTCCCGCCCAAGGCCCGGGCGGCGGCCATGGTCACGGGCCTGGGGATGACGCAGCTCGGGACACCTCTCGCAAGATTGATTCCCGTCGACCTGGTCTCGGCCCAGGGCTGGTTCGGCCAGCACTGCATTGAGCTCGCAACGGGCCTCACGACCCTCGCAATCATCACGCTGCTGCCGTTGCCGCCCACGCCGCGCACGCGCTGCTTCCAGCCGCTGGACTTCGTCACCGTCTCCCTCCTGCTGCCGGCGATGTTGTTGATCTGCGGTGTCCTCAATCGGGGCCGCCTCGCGTGGTGGACGGACACGCCCTGGCTCGGCATGGACCTTGCGGTCGCCGTCCCGTTGCTGACGACCGCCATCGCGATCGAGGCCGTGCGCAAGCGCCCGCTGATTCACATCGGCTGGATCGGCACGCGGGAGTTCCTGGGCTTCGCCGCGATCGCGCTGCTGATGCGGCTCGCCCTCGCCGAACAGACCTACGGCGCCGTCGGGCTGTTGACGGCCGGCAACCTCGACAACGACCAGCTGCGCGAGCTGTTCGCCTGGGTGATCGTCTCCATGCTTGCCGGTATCGGCACCGCCGTGCTGACGATCTCGGAACGGGCGATTCCGAAGCAGGTCATCGTCGCCAGCCTCGCTATTGCAGCGGGCGCGTGGATGGACAGCCACACGAACAGCCTGACGCGCCCCGAACAGCTTTACCTGAGCCAGTCGCTGATCGGCTTCGGTACGTGCCTGTTCATCGGTCCGACGATGGCGCACGGCATCATCAAGGTGGTTCGCCGGGGGCCCGACTACCTGGTGACGCTGGTCGTCATCTTCAGCATGACGCAGAACATCGGCGGCCTAATCGGGTCGGCGCTCCTGGGCAGCTACCAGACCGTCGCCGCGCGCTCCAACTTCCTCGAACTCGCCCAACGCATGCCGGTCGGCGACGCGCAGGTCGCGAACCGCGTCGCGGGGTCGACCCGTGCGCTCGCGAGCGCCATCGCCGACCCGGGCGTTCGAGCACAACAGGGCGGCACAGCGCTCGTGGCATCGATGATCAAGGAGGCCAATGTCATGGCCTACAACGACGTCGCGCGACTCGTCTGGCGCCTGGCCCTGGGCAATGCGCTCCTTGTCGTCTTCCTGATGCTCATATCCGCCATCCGGCCTGCGCGCCGAAGTGAACCCGCATGACCGAACCCTCCACCCCCGTCACCGCGCCACCGCCTGCCCCGCGCGCCCATTGGCCCCTGCCCGGCAAGCAGCCGCTGCAAGTCGCGCTCATCGTGCTGCTCGGAGCTCTCGCCCTGCTGGCGGTCCTGCGCGCCTGGGAGCTGCCGCCGTTCCGCTCGGGCGTCCAGCGCACGGACAACGCATACGTGCGCGGACGAACGACCATCATCGCGCCGCAGGTCAGCGGCTACGTCGTGGCCGTCGAGGCGACGGACTTCGCCAATGTCCAGGCGGGCCAGGTGCTCGTGCGCATCGACGATCGCCAGTACCGCGCGAAGGTCGACCAGGCGCGCGCGGCGCTCGAGGCGCAGAAGGCTGCGCTCGCGAACCTCGACCAAGCGCACGCGTCGCGGGTCGCCGCGCTCGCGTCGCAAGCTGCGGCCATCCTCAACGCCAAGGCACAGCTGCTGCGTTCGCGGGCCGATCTCGCGCGGGTCGACGACCTCGTCGGCGATGGCTCGGTCTCCGTGCGCGAGCGCGACCAGACACGCGCCGCGCTCGCCCAATCGCAGGCGCAGCTCGAACAGTCGCAGGCGGCGCACGAGATCGCGCGCCAGGACATCCGCACCGTCGCTGTTAACCGCGAGAGCGTCAAGGCCCAGATCGCTGCCGCGGCCGCGGCATTGCGGTCGGCCGAGATCGACCTCGAGAACACCGTCGTCCACGCGCCCGAGGGCGGACGGCTGGGCGAGGTCGGCGTGCGGCTGGGCCAGTACGTGACGAACGGGACGCAGTTGCTGCCGCTCGTTCCCGGCGATCGCTGGGTCATCGCCAACTTCAAGGAGACCCAGACCGCCGGCCTGTATCCGGGCTTGCGCGCCTGGATCACCGTCGACGCGCTCGCCGGTCGCCGCGTCGACGCGACCATCGAGGACATCGCGCCGGCGGCCGGCTCGGAGTTCTCCGTCGTCAAGCCGGACAACGGCACCGGCAACTTCGTCAAGATCCCGCAGCGCATCGGCGTGCGGCTGCGCCTGGACGGCTCCGCCGATGCGCTGCAGTCCTTGCGGCCGGGCATGTCAGTGGAGGCACACGTCGATGTCGGCCATGCGCAATAAGGCCACGGTAGCTGCCCTCGCCCTGCTCGCGGGCTGCGCCGGCCCAAGGCCCACCGTGCCGCCTGACGCGAAGATCGCGCCGCCTGCAGCTTGGCGCACGACGCCTGATGGTTCCGGCCCGGAACTCTCGGCGACATGGTGGGACGCCTTCGGCGATCCAGGCCTGACGCGGATCATCGCGAGCGCGCTCGCCGACAACGACGATGTCAAGATCGCGGCGGCGCGCGTCGAGGAATTGATGGGTGAGGCCGCTTTCGCACGCGCGCAACGCATGCCCGAGGTCGACGGCAAGGTCGTCTACCAGCGCGACCGAAGCGTCAACCCGGCCTACGGCATCCCGCAGGTCGAGAACGTCACGGAGCCCGTCGTCACGTTCTCCTTCGACACGGACCTGTTCGGCCGGCTGCGCGCGGCCGACGCCGCGGCCCGCGCCAACCTGCTGGGTACCCGGGCAGCCCAGGCGGATGTCCGGCTGCTCGTCGCGGCGACCGCAGCGCGCGACTGGTTCACGCTCCGATCGCTCGACGCCAGGCTGGCGACGTTGCGCCAGACGCTGGCCGCGCGCGAACAGACGCTGACCCTGGTGCGCCGGCGCGTCTCGGTAGGCTATGCCGCACAGCTCGACCTGGCCCAGGCCGAGGCCGAGTATCGCGCCACCGAACAGCAGATTCCCCCGACGGAGCTCGCCATCCGGCGCATGGAAGATGCGCTGAGTATCCTGCTCGGTCGCAACCCGGGCGAGATCGACCGCGACAATCCTGCGACGCAACCGGTGCTGCCACCCGTCCCGACGGCGCTGCCCTCTTCGCTTCTTCGTCGCCGTCCCGACATCGTCGAGGCCGAAGAACACGTCGTCTCGGCCGACCACGCACTGGACGCCTCCCGCGCCGCCTTTATGCCGGACCTGCGCCTGTCTGCGGACTGGGGCCATGCGACATCCACCCTCCTGCACAACCACCCGGTCGACGTGTTCTCGATCGGCGCCAGCATCCTCGCGCCGATCTTCGATGCCGGACGGCTCAAGGCCCTGGAAGACTCGGCCGCCGCCCGCCGCGACCAGGCCGCGTTCGCCTATCGCAAGGCCGCGCTGGAGGCGTTCGCGCAGGTAGAGGACGCCCTGGCCGCGACGCAACGCCTTCACGAGCAGCTGGCATCGCTGCTGGCGCAGAAGGCGGCTCTCGAGCGGACGCTGCAGATCGCCTCAGAACGCTACAAGGCCGGCTACTCGCCCTTCCTCGACCAGCTGGACGCGCAGCGCAGTCTGCTGGCCGTCCAGCTGGCGATCGCGCAGGCGCAGGCCGACCAGCTCAACGCCTACGTCACCCTGTTCCAGGCGCTCGGGGGAGGCTGGGACAGGTCACTTGCGGATAGCGAACAGCGGAAGATATCGGCAACGAGTTCGTAGAGAGTCCGTGATGGCCTGCTCGTCCAACAGCTGCGTTTCACACTGGCCCTCGGGCCTCGCGGAAGTCCCCTGAGATCGGGCATTTGCGGCGCACGCCTTTGGCTGCCGCCAGGTGCGCACAGGCATGTTGACGCCGCCAGGCCACTGGACGACAGCGTCGAGCCCGATCGGGTCCGGGCTTGGGCGACGCCAGGGCCGGCCCGGCCACCACGCCGAGGCATGACAGCGCGAGTGCCAGGACGGTGTATCCGCGGCGGGCGCGTGCACGACTAGAAGCAGAACGCGTGGAGCGCAAGCCTCAGATGTCCAGCCGACTGATCTTCGCACCGTCAAGGCTGACGTCCATGAGCAGCCCAGAATTGGCGAGCACGTAGGCGATCACGGGGTGCTTGCCAGATTGCGTATCGACGGTCGCATCGGCCCCCGCCTTGGCGATCGTGACGGATGCGTCGGCGCCGACGGTCCAGCGCGCGCCGCTGCGGAACTTGTCCAGTGCCTCCTGCGTCATGAAGAGCACGTAGACGGCCTTCGAGTCGGCTCCGGCCAGCACGCCGACCGACGCACCGCCGGTGCTGTAGTAGCCCACGCTGTTGCCGTCGCTGACGAGCACGCCCTCGCCCCAGGATCCTCCGACGACAAGCCCTGCCGTCATCACGGACGGGAACACGAGCACGGCCCGCGCCTTGGTGACCAGTTCGGCCGAACCCGGCACTTTCGCGCTCAGCCTAGACAGCGCCGCATCGGCCTGGGCGTCCAGGCTGCGGCGCTGCGCCGCAGCGCTCGGGTCCTTGGTCGCGCATCCCGACCCGATCAGGGTCGCGATCGCGAGTGAAATGAACAGACGCTTTCTCATGAAGGGAGACTCCTCGTGGTTGGTCTACGCACTTTGAAGGAGCGCCCGGCCCGGCGCACACCTCGCTGGGCTGGTTGTGCACTAGGCCATTGTGCGAAGCTTGTCCTATGCAATGCCAAGCACGTCACCGGGCTCGTGGCGGGCGCGAACTTTGGTCAGGCCCTCTTGTGCGCAGATCGAGTCAGGCAACCAGCAGGAACCCTCCGACCAGCCCGAGGTGTTCGAAGAACGAGTTGGCAGCCATGAAGCGATCTTGTCCGGCGGACATCTCCCAGAAGCGCAGCGAGATCACGGTGGCCATCAGCGTGAAGCCTGCCAGTCCCAACCTCCCTCCAGTCAGACGCAGAAGGCCATTGGCTCGCAGCGTGTCGGATGCAGCGAGTTCCTGCCGACGCCCTCGGGCTCGACCGGATCACGCGGCAAGTCACCCGACCGGGGGATGCAGCGTCCGCAAGCGCGCGAGCACGATGCGTTCACACCTCCGGAAGGCATCGTATGGACATCAACATCACCCACGAAAACCAGGTCGCCATCCTCCAGATCGCCCGCCCGCAGAAGAAGAACGCAATCACGCGCGAGATGTACGTCGCGCTCACCCGTGCGTTGCAGGACGCGAACGCGAAGCCGGCCGTGCGTTCGGTGCTGATCGCCGGCCAGCCAGGCGTCTTCACCGCGGGCAACGATCTCGAGGATTTCATGAAGCACGGGGCAGACGGGGAACCGCCGTCCATCCCGTTCATGCGTGCGCTTGTCGCCTGCGAGAAGCCCGTGATCGCAGCCGTGACCGGCGTGGCAGTCGGCATCGGAACCACCCTGCTGCTGCATTGCGACCTGGTGTACGTCTCCGAAGACGCTCGCCTGTCCATGCCCTTCGTGGGGCTGGGGCTGGTTCCGGAGTTCGCCTCCAGCCTGTTGCTGCCAGCACTCGTCGGGCACGCGAAGGCGGCCGAGATGCTGATGCTGGGCGAGCCGTTCGGTGCGGCGCAGGCGGTCGCGCTGGGCATCGCCAACGCCGCTCTGCCGGCCGACGCCGTGTTCAGCCACGCGCAACGCGCCGCGGAACGCTTCAACACGCTGCCACCGGCGGCGGTTCGAGAGACCAAGAAGCTGATGAACCAATCGCGCTCGGACGCGGTCCTGCGCGTCATCGCGGCCGAAGGCAGCGCGTTCGGCGAGCGCCTGGCGGGCCCCGAAGCGAAGGAGGCGCTAAGCGCCTTCTTCGAGAAACGCAAACCCGATTTCAGCCGGTTCTCCTGAGCCCGGCCCCCACCGACGCAGGCGCGCGTCGGCGCTGGCGCCCGGCAGCTCCGTGCCGTTGAACGATTGGCGAACGAAACCATTGCGGCCCGCGAGCATGAAGTGCTCCACCTGTTGACCAAGGAGGGCTTGCGCAACTCCCTGCTCACGGCCACCTCGCACGACCTGCGCACGCCGCTCGCGGCGCTGGTGGGCATGGCCGAGTCACTCGCGCTGGTCGACGTGTCGCAGGCGAGCCGGGTCGGCCATCTGGCGCGCAACATCCGGGAGGCCGCCGCACGCATGATCTTGCATGTGAACAACCTGCTGGATATGGCGCGCCTGCACTCCGATCGTGTTGCTGCTTGAGGAACCCATCGGCGCCGCCTTGCACGCGACGTCGAGCGTGCTCGACGGGCGCCGTGTACGCACCACGCTGCCGCCGGACCTGCCTTGCGTGCTCTGCAACTTGCTCGCGAACGCCGCAAAGTACGCACCGGCGGGTAGCCCGATCGAGATTTCGGCGGAGGCGACAGCCGACCAGATGCGCATCTTCATCGACGACCGCAGGCCCGTCCCGGCTTAGCCTGGCCTGGCCTGGCTTGGCCTAGTCTGGCCTGGCCTGGCCTGGCGAAACTCGCGAGGAGGCGATCTTCGAGATGTTCGAGCGCGGCGGCAACGCGAGCGTGACGCCGGGCGTGGGCGTGGGCCTGGCCATCTGCCGCGCCATCGTCGAGGCGCACGACGGGACGATCATCGGACAAACTCGCCCCGGTGGCGGGGCGCGCTTCGCGATCACTTTGCCGCACGGCGAACCGACGGAGCTCGACATCGTTGACAGCGACGACCAAGCGGCAGAGCCGTCGTGAGCGCCGCTGCGACCAGGCCGCAGCGGATCGCGATGCGCGGCAGGTTCACCCGCCCCCGGCTCGCAGCTTGAGGATGGCGACGAGTCCTTCGTTCTCTCCGTTCGTGAGCTCCTCGATCGAACGCGAGCCGGCTTCCTGCAGCGCCCCCTCGGCGAGCTTGTTCTTGAGCTCGGGGGTGATCGTCGGATCGCCGAGCGTCTTGAACACCGGCAGCAGGCCTTCGAACACTCCTTCCAGGAAATGCCGGATCCCGCCCGCGCCGCCACTCACGTGGTACTGCAGGCTGGGTCCCATTAGCGCCCAGCGCAGGCCGGGCCCCCAGCACACCGCAGCGTCCGCGTCGGCGACGCTCAGCACGTCCTGGTCGACGAGGTAGAGCACCTCGCGATAGAGGGCGAGCTGCAGGCGGTTCGCGACGTGCCCCGGCATCTCCTTGCGCAGCAGGATCGGCTTCTTGCCGATCGAGGCATAGAACTTCATGGCCTGCTGCAGTGCCTCGGGCGAGGTCGTCTTGCCGCCCACGACCTCGACGAGTGGGATGAGATGCGGAGGATTGAACGGATGTCCGATCAGGATGCGATCGGGGTGCTTGCATTGCGATTGCATGACGCTCGGCGTGATGCCCGAGGAGCTCGAGGCGATCAGCGAATCCGGCGGCGTCGCCGCGTCCATGTCGGCGAAGAGCTTGATCTTGAAATCGGGGCGCTCGGGGCCGTTTTCCTGCACGAGATCGGCCTGCGACAGCGCCCCCGCCATGTCGGTGGTGAAGCCGAGGCGCTCGCGCGAGGCGCCCGGCGACAGACCGATCGCCGTGAGCGCGGGCCACGCGTCGTCGACGTACTTGCGCAGCTTCGCCTCCGCGTCGGGACCCGGGTCGGTGGCGACGACGTCGAAGCCGCGGGCCAGGTACTGCGCGGCCCAGCTCGCGCCGATGACGCCGGTGCCGACGATGGCGATGCGGCGGACGGGTTTGTCGTACTTCATGTCAGGACTCCTTCGAGGAGAGGTTGGCGTAGGCGATCCCGGTAAGATTTCCCTGGGCGAAGAGGACGACGGAAGGCTTCGAGCCATCGAGGCTCGCGGCATACACCGTACCTGCGAGGTCGGTCATGAACATGCGGCCGCCCGCGCGATCGAGTGCGATGCCGATGCCTTCCATGAGGTTCCTGAAGACGATCTCCGGCGCCGGACGACCATTCGCGCCCGCATCGAGCGGCGCGCGGTTGACGGTGTTGCCGAGCGGCGGATCGCCGCGGTCGGTCCAGTACAGGATGCGCTCCGCGTGATCGATCTCCAGGTCGATCGGCTCGGGCAGGCCGTCGTAGACGAGCTCGATGTCGCTGCGATTGGTGGCGTTCTCGCCGCGCGGGATCTCGATTCCCGCGCGGAAGATGCGTCCGCGTCCGGCGTTATCCGGGCCTTTCTGCGTCCAGTAGATTTGGTTGCGCTCGTGGTCGAGGGCGATGCCGACGCACCACTTGGTCAGGTCGCGGCGATCGTCATCGGTCGATCCGGTCTGCACGAGCGTCTCGATGCCCGAACCGTCCAGGTTGGCCCGCATCACGCGCATGCCCTCGCGGTCGCACCAGTAGATCCTGCCGTGAGTCTTGTCGAGCTGCAGTTGCTTGGGCGTGTAGGTGGCACCTTCTGGGACGATCGTCTTGCGGTTGCCCCCATCGAGGTCCGCACGCTCGATCGAGCCGTCGTTGCGACTGAGCACGCCCATGCTGGTCCAGTAGAGGTGCCCGGCTTCGACGTCGACCACGACGCCATCGGGCATCCGGCAGCCCGTGACGACGACCTTCTTGTCGGAGCCGTCGGGATTCACGGAGAACACCCGGCCTTCGGCCAGTTCGAGGATGAAGAGACGAGCGGTCATGCTGATTTCCTTTCCTGCTTCGTCGTGGGCGCGAGCGCGCCGTTCGCATGCAGGTCGAACACCTCGGCCTGCGTGAATCCCAGCTCCTGCAGGACCTGCTCGTTGTGCTCTCCGAGCGCCGGGCCGCGTCGTGCCGGCGCCTTCGGGAAGCCGTGCACCTGGATCGGGCTGCTGATCGTCGACGTCACCTTGCCGCCGGCGCCTTCAAGCGGAACGACGATGTCGTTGGCCCGCAGTTGGGGATCGGCTATCACCTCCTGCGGCCCGCGCACGACGCCGAACGTGACGTGGATGCCGCTGAAGACCTGGTGCCAATGCGCCATTGGCTGCGCCCCGAAGACTTCGTCGAGGATGGCCGAGAGCTGCGGCATGTTCGCCATGAGCTTGGCCGGATCGGCAAAGCGGGGATCGGTCACCAGGTCCGGGCGGCCAATGGCCTGCGCCACGGCTGCGAGCTTGTCCGACATGATGATCAGGACGAACCAGGTCCCATCGGCAGCCTGGTACACGTTCATCGCCGCATTCGAGGGATTCTTGCGGTCGTGCAGCCCGTAGAACTTGGCATCGGCCAGCGCTCCCTGGATCGACACGCTGGCTGCCCAGACGCCCTGCGCGAGGAGCGAAGTGCTCACGTGCGCGCCCTTGCCGGTGCGGTGGCGGCGATAGAGGGCCGTGACGATCGCCGAGTAGAGCCCGACGGCCGTCGCGTTGTCGCCACTGCCGGCCACCGGCCAGGTGGGCGGCGCGCCGGCGTCGCGCGTCATCGAGAGCAGGCCGCTGCGCGCCCAGTAGGACGTGATGTCGAAGCCCGGCAGGTCGGCGTCCGGGCCCTTGTCGCCGAAGCCCGTGATGTCCGCATAGATCAGGCCCGGATTGAGCGGGGCCAGGTCGTCGTACTCCAGCTTCAGCCGCTTGCGCGCCGGATGCGGCGTATTGACGATGAGCACGTCTGCCCACTTCACGAGCCGCTCGACGACCGGCCGGGCGCTGGGCGATTTCAGGTCGAGCGTGATGCCGCGCTTGTTGCGGTTGGCCAGGTGCCAGGGGTAGGGATCCGCTGCCTGCGGCTGCGGAGGAATGCGATGCGCATTGCGCCAGAGGTCGCCCGCGGGCGGCTCGACCTTGATCACGTCGGCGCCGAAGTCGGACAGGATGACCGCGGCGCTCGGACCCGCGATGAAGCTTGCGAGGTCGACCACCTTCAGGCCGGAAAAGATGTTGTCGCTCATGGTTACTTTCCGTGAAATTCGGGGACGCGCTTGGCGAGGAAGGCGGCGGTCCCCTCGCGCTTGTCTTCCGTTGAGGCACAGAGGCCGAAATACGCCGCTTCGAGTGCGCAGGCCTCGTCCTGGCTTGTCTCGAGCCCCTTGTTGACGACTTCGAGGGCGAGCTTGACCGCGATGGGTGCGTTGCCGGCGATCTGTACGAGGATCGCCTCGGCACGCGCGACCAGGTCGCCGGCGGGAACGATCTCGTTGACGAGGCCGATGCGATGCGCCTCCTGGGCGTCTATCGCCTCGCCGGAAAGAATGAGCTGCAGCGCGCGGCCCTTGCCGACGAGGCGCGGCAGGCGCTGCGTGCCGCCGCCACCAGGCAGCAGCCCGAGCTTGACTTCGGGCTGCCCGAACCTGGCGGCGGGCGTGGCGAGTCTGAGGGTGCAGGCGAGTGCGGTCTCGCAGCCGCCGCCGAGCGCAAAGCCGTTGATCGCGGCGATGACGGGCTTGCCCAGGTTCTCGATGAGATCGAGCACGCCTTGTCCGAAGCGGCTCGACTCCTGCGCATCGAAGGCACCGAGATGGGCCAGCTCGCCAATGTCGGCGCCTGCGATGAAGGCGCGATCGCCGGCGCCGGCCAGGATCACGCCGCGCACCTCGGCGTCGTCACGCGCCTCGCGGAAGGCGGTCGCGAGATCCTTCCAGGTCGGCGTGTTGAGCGCGTTGAGCACCTTGGGGCGATTGAGCGTGACGTAGGCGATCGCGCCCTTCTTCTCGTAGAGGACGTTGTCGAGGTTCATGCGATGGCCCTCCGCGCGAGTCGGGCGGAAGAGCGAGGGTCGCGGCTGTCGATGCCAGCGTGCTTCTCATGGGTCATGGTCGGTGATCTCCTTGCGTCGTCTACATGGTTGGGTAGTTGGGCCCGCCGCCGCCTTCAGGCGGAGTCCAGGTGATGTTGCCGTTCGGGTCCTTGATGTCGCAGGTCTTGCAATGCACGCAGTTCTGCGCGTTGATGACGAACACGTCCTGCGTGCCCTGGGTCATCCACTCGTACACGCCGGCCGGGCAGTAGCGCGTGGAAGGACCGCCGTAGACGTCGTGCTCGGAGCTCGCCTGCAGCGCCGGGTTGGCCAGATGCAGGTGAACGGGCTGGTTCTCGACGTGGTTCGTGCTGGACAGGAAGACCGAGGAGAGCCGGTCGAACGTCAGCTTGCCGTCCGGCTTGGGGTAGTCGATTCGCCTGGCCGCGCTGGCCGGCATCAGCGTCGTGTTGTCGGGGTGCCCGTGGCGCAGGGTGCCGAACAGGCTGAATCCGAGCGTGTTCGTCCACATGTCGAAGCCGCCGAGTGCCGTGCCCGCCACGGTGCCCAGCTTCGACATGAGCGGCTTCACGTTGCGAACCTTCTTCAGGTCCTTGCCGACCGTCGAGCTGCGCCAGCCGTCCTCGTAGCCGGCAAGCTCGTCGTGCGAACGGCCGCTCTTCAAGGCCCCTGCGGCCTCTTCGGCCGCCAGGATGGCGGACAGGATCGCGTTGTGGCTGCCCTTGATGCGCGGCACGTTCACGAAACCCGCGGCACATCCCACGAGCGCTCCGCCGGGGAAGACGAGCCGGGGCACCGACTGCCAGCCGCCTTCGCTGATGGCGCGCGCGCCATACGTGAGCCGCTTGCCGCCCTCGAAGGTGTCGCGCACCAGCGGGTGCGTCTTGAAGCGCTGCAGTTCCTCGAACGGACTGAGCCAGGGATTGCGGTAGTTCAGGTGGACGACGAAGCCGATCGAGACGAGGTTCTCGCCGAAGTGATAGAGGAACGAGCCGCCCCCGGTGTCGTTGGCGAGCGGCCAGCCGAACGTGTGCTGGACGGTGCCAGGACGGTGGCGGTCAGGCTGGACCTGCCACATCTCCTTGAGGCCGATGCCGAACTTGGGCGTGTCGCGATCGACCTGCAGGCCGAAGCGCTCGATGAGCGTCTTGCTCAGGCTACCTCGTGCTCCCTCGGCGAACAGCGTGTAGCGGCCTCTCAGCTCGATGCCGCGCGTGTAGCCATCCTTGGGCTTGCCGTCGCGTCCGATGCCCATGTCGCCCGTCGCGACGCCGAGAACCTGGCCCTCGTTGCCGTACAGCACTTCGGTCGCCGCGAAGCCAGGGTAGATCTCGACGCCGAGGGCTTCCGCCTTCTTCGCCAGCCAGCGGCACACCAGCCCCAGCGAGACGATGAAGTTACCGTGGTTGTTCATCAGCGGCGGCATGGGCCAGGCGGGGATGCGGATCGCGCGCTTCTGGCTGAGCCAGTAGAAGCGATCGTCGAGCACGGGCTGCCGGATGGGGCAGTCCGGGTCCGTGCGCCAGTCAGCCAGCAGGCGGTCGATGCCGACGGGGTCGATGACCGCGCCGGAGAGGATGTGCGCCCCGACCTCGGAGCCCTTCTCCAGGAGCACGACCTGGAGTTCCGGGTCGAGTTGTTTCAGGCGGATCGCGGCGGCCAGCCCCGCGGGGCCGGCGCCGACGATCACGACGTCGAACTCCATCGCCTCGCGTGCGGGCAATGCGTCGTTTTCCATGGTTTTTTCCTGTTGCCGTCGGCGGCAGCGTTCAGAACGCGTCGTCGGCCAGTGCCATCGTGGCGGCCGATCCGGTCTTGATTCGTGCCAGCAGCAGCGCGGTCTCGGGCAACATCCGCTCGGCATGGAAGCGGCCGACAGCGAGCTTGGAGTTCAGGTGGCTGCTTGCCTGCCCCGGCGAGCCGGCCAGTTTGTCGGCGGCGACCTCACACATCCGGCCCCACATGTAGCCGAGCGCCACCAGCCCGAACAGCGTGAGGAAGTCGTACGCGCAGGCGCCCATTGCCTCGGGCTCATCGCCCGCGTGCTTGGCGATCCAGAGCGCGGCCTGCTTCAGGTCGCCGAGGCCGGCTTCGAGCGCCTTCACGTGCACGACCAGCGTCTGCTTGTCGGCGCGGCCGTGCAGCCAGGCCTCGACCTCGCCCAAGAAAGCCTTCATCGGTTTGCCACCGTTGAGGCCCAGCTTGCGGCCGATCAGGTCCATGGCCTGGACACCGTTGGCGCCCTCGTAGATCTGGTTGATGCGGGCGTCGCGGACGAACTGCTCCATTCCGTTTTCCGCGATGTAGCCGTGGCCGCCGTAGATCTGCTGCGCCATCACCGCGCTGGCGAAGCCCGTATCGGTGGAGTACGCCTTGATGACCGGGGTGAGCAGCGCCAGGTGTTCCTCCGCCGCCTCGCGCGCCGCCGGATCGGCGGCACGGGCGGCCAGGTCGACCTGGATGCCCGTCCAGACGGCCAGCGCGCGCGCGCCTTCGGTCGTGGCGCGCATCGTCATCAGCATGCGCCGCACGTCGCCATGCACGACGATCGGATCGGCCGGCTTGTCCGCCAGCTTCTTGCCGCTCAGCGAGCGGCCCTGCAGTCGTTCCCGCGCGTAGGCGGCGGCATTCTGGTAGGCGGCCTCGCCGATCGCGATGCCGTGCGTGCCGCAGCCGAGTCGCTCCTCGTTCATCATCGTGAACATCGCGTTGAGGCCCTTGTTCTCCTCGCCGATGAGCCAGCCTGTCGCGCCGTCGAAGTTCATGACGCAAGTGCAGTTGCCGTGGATGCCCATCTTGTGTTCGATGGAGCCGCACGACACCGCGTTGCGCGGACCGAGCGATCCGTCGGCGGCGGGAATGATCTTCGGAACGAGGAACAGCGAGATGCCGCGCGTTCCGCCCGGCGCGCCCTCGACGCGCGCGAGCACCAGGTGGACGATGTTCTCGGCCATGTCGTGCTCGCCGGCGGAGATGAAGATCTTCGTGCCCGTGATCAGGTACGAGCCGTCGGCCTGGCGGGCGGCCCGAGTGCGCAGCAGGCCGAGGTCGGTGCCCGAGTGCGGCTCGGTCAGGTTCATCGTGCCGGTCCACTCGCACGCGATCATCTTGGGCGCGAAGCGGCTCTTCAGCTCGTCGCTGCCGTGATGCAGCAAGGCCGTGAGCGCGCCCTGCGTCAGGCCGGAGTACATCCAGAACGAGAGGTTCGCGCCCGCCAGGAACTCGACCAGCACGCCGGCCAGTACCGACGGCAAGCCCTGGCCGCCGTACTCCTCCGGGAACTTGAGGCCGTTCCAGCCACCGTCGCGGAACTGGTCGAAGGCCTCCTTGAATCCGCTCGGCGTAGTGACGCTGCCGTCCTCGTGGCGCGTGCAGCCTTCGCTGTCGCCGACGCGGTTGAGCGGCGCCAGCACGTTGTTGCAGAGCTTGGCGGCCTCGGCGAGTGTCGCCTCGAGAATGTCGGGCGACAGGTCGGCGTAGCCGGGCACGTCGGCGTAGCGCTCAATGCTGAAGACATCATTGAGCAGGAACAGGTAGTCCTGCACGGGGGCCTTGTAGATGGGCATGTCGGTCTTTCGGGCAATGAAGTTGCAGGCGCGTCCGGGGCTTCAGGGCTTGGAGAGCGCTTGAGTGAGCTCGGGAACGGCCTGGTAGAGATCGGCGACCAGGCCGAAGTCGGCGACGGAGAAGATGGGCGCCTCGGCGTCGTTGTTGATCGCGACGATGATTCGCGAGTCCTTCATCCCGGCCAGGTGCTGGATAGCGCCGGAGATGCCGACCGCCACGTAGAGGTCGGGCGCCACGATCTTGCCGGTCTGGCCCACCTGCCAGTCGTTGGGCGCATAGCCCGCGTCGACCGCCGCGCGCGACGCGCCCACCGCGGCGCCCACCTTGTCGGCGAGCGGCTCGATGTAGGCCTTGAAGTTGTCGCGGCTCTGCAGGGCGCGACCGCCCGACACGATGATGTGGGCGGACGTCAGCTCCGGACGCTCGAGCTTGGGCAGGTCCTCCGATACGAACTGCGTGAGGCCGGCGTCGGCCGCGGGCGCGACGGCCTCGATGGGCGCGGGATCGCCGGCGCCAACGGGCTGGAACGCGCTGGTGCGCACTGTGATGACCTTCTTCGAGTCCTTGCTGCGCACCGTCTCGATGACGTTGCCGGCGAAGACCGGCCGCTCGAACGTGTCGGGGCCGATCGCGGCGATCATGTCGGAGATCTGCATGACGTCCAGCAGTGCGGCGACGCGCGGCATGACGTCGCGGCCGACGGACGTGGACGGCGCCAGCAGCGCGCCGTAGGCGGGCGCCAGCGACACGACGAGCGTCGCGACCGGCGCCGCGAATAGGTGGTCGTAGGCCGGCGCATCCGCGATCAGCACCTTGCGCACGCCTGCCAGGCGCGCGGCGGCCTCTGCCGCCGCGCGGCAACCGGCGCCGGCGACGAGCACATGCACGTCGTTGTCCAGCTTCTGGGCGGCGCCGACGGCGCGCGCCGTGGCATCGCGCAGGGTGGCGTTGTCGTGGTCTGCGAGAACGAGGCAAGTCATGCCAGAACTCCTGATTGCTTGAGGTGGTTGACGAGGTCCTGGACCGAGGCCACCTTGGCGCCGGCCTTGCGGTGCGGCGGATCGGCCATCTTCAGGATCTCGAGGCGGGGCGCGACGTCGATGCTCAGGCTGGCGAGCGGACGCCTGGCGATGGGCTTCTTCTTCGCCTTCATGATGCTGGGCAGGCTTGCGTAGCGCGGCTCGTTCAGCCGCAGGTCGGCGGTGACGATCGCGGGCAGGCGCAGGGCCAGCGTCTGGTGGCCCGCGTCCACCTCGCGCGTGACAACCGCGCGCTCGCCCTCGACCACGACCTTCGACGCGAACGTGGCCTGCGGCCAGCCGAGCAGGCCGGCGAGCATCTGCCCGGTTTGGTCGCAGTCGTAGTCGATCGCCTGCTTGCCGAGGATCACGAGCCCCGGGGATTCCTCGACGGCGATTTGCTTGAGCGCCTTCGCGACTGCGAGGGGTTCGAGCTCGCCGTCGTGCTCCAGGAGCACACCCCGGTCCGCGCCGATCGCCAGCGCCGATCGCAGCGCTTCCTCGGAAGCGGAAGGACCGATCGTGACGGCCACGACCTCGGTGGCGACGCCACGCTCCTTGAGGCGAACGGCCTCCTCGACGGCGATCTCGTCGAACGGATTGATGGACATCTTGACGTTCGCAAGGTCGACGCCCGAACCGTCGGCCTTCACGCGAACCTTGACGTTGGCATCGACGACGCGCTTGACGGGGACAAGGATCTTCATGGTTGCAGCTGCCAGTGATTGGTGTACTTCACTGTCGCCGCCCGCACCCTGCGCGTCGACTCACGTTCGGACTAGGGCAAGGATGTCCACATGGCCAATCGCGTCCCCGTCGATCAACAGAAATCGCCGTCCGCGCGCTCTCCGTATCGCGACACAACGGCGCTCCAGCCACGCCCTGCACCGGCAACGCGTCGCAAGCTGAAAAGGCGGCTCATCGTTGATCTGCGAGGAAGGGCGACCGCAGCGATGCGAGGACAGAGGTCTGGCATCTCCTTCGTCCGCGCCATGGTGCGGACCAGTGCATTGATGTTCGTTGCGGAAGAAGGGAATGCCCCTCCAACCTCGCCTCGGCATCCTGCGCGACCCTTCGGTTGATTGCGGGCACGCGAGTCCGGAGGTCGGTTGATCGTCATCGGCAGCGATGTGCTGCCCAAGCCGGTCCGAACTTCGCATCGACCGACAGCGACAACATCGCACGGGCCGAGAAGCAGCGTCACGGACCCCGCGATGATCGCGGAGCGCAGGATGACTCACAGCCTGGCGGCCCTGGGCGCGCCCTCGCCGGGCAGCGCGAAGGCCAGGAGGGAATCGCCCATCCGGGTGCCGAGCGATTCAGGCCCGCCCGCCATAACCACCACGTACTGCTTGCCGCTCTTGTCCGACACATAGCTCATCGGCGTCGCCTGGCCGCCGGCAGGCAGGCGTGCCTCCCAGAGCTGGCGGCAGGTGCGCGCGTCGTAGGCTCGCCGCAGGTAGTGGTCCAGCGGCGCTCATGAACGCGACGCCGCCGCGAGTGACGAGGCCTTGGCCGCATCCGCACCCGCCCTCGCCCTCGCCTGCAACGCGCCGTCGAGCGCGTAGTAGTCTTTGCCAGCGAGAACAAGGCCGACACGATGCTCGCCGCGAGCGCGGCCCAAAGCGCGCCGTTGCCCTCGGTCGAAGCGCCTTCGCTTTGTGTGCGCGTCATGCGCAGGCGTCGATTCACGCGGCCAACAGCAGCCAGGCGAAAAGGGCGAACAAGAGGTCGTTGCGCGGCAGCCGCTGCCACCAGTCAAAGCGCACTTCCCAGACAGGCCGCGCCGATGTCAACAGCAACAGCGGCGCCGCCAAGAACAACGCATCCCGATGCTCGCGCCGGATGAGTCAGGCGCACAGTAGCAGCCCCGCCGCCGAGACGACGAAGTAGGCGGAGCCGTCGCGCCAGAGCAGCCAGGCGCCACCCAGACTGATCACGAGGGAGAGCAATGCACATGCGGCGCTTGTCGCGGCGAGTGCGAAGTCGGAACCGGTCTGGCTGAACACGGCGTCAGCTCGCGGGTGAAGAGGTTCGACATGGCATGCGAAGCCCGGGCGGACCCGCCGTCTGGCCTCACGCGTTGAGGGCGGCTGCGCGGGAGGCGATCCCGTTGACGAACGTACCGGCATGCTGGAGCAGCGGCCGCGCCGGCACCTCAGGGGCCCGTGCCGGTGCCGCAGGGCCTCGCGCCGGCGCGCCCGCCGCTACCCGCGGATGGACCGGCTGACGAAGCATTCCCCGCCGCTCGGCGGTCAAGATCGCTTCCGTGCGGCTGTGGACGCCGAGCTTGTCGAATGCCGATCGAAGGTGGGCCTTGACCGTACCGAGGGAGATGTCGAGCCGCGTGGCGATGACCTTGTTGCACAGGCCGTCGGTCAATAGGGTCAGCACCTGCCCTTCGCGCTCGGTCAGGGGCTCCGTGGCCAGGCTCATGGCGAGGCTGGCGGCGATCGACGGGCTCAGGTGACAACCACCCCGATGAACCGTGCGGACCGCGGCGAAGAGCTCGTCGGCGGAGGCGCCGAGCAGCAGGAAGGCCGCCGCCCCTCGCTCCAATGCCTCCCGGATCTGCCATTCCCGATCCGCATTGGCGACGATCGCGACCTTCGTTCGCGAGCGGCTCATCTGCAAGGCCTGCACGGCCGCGAGGATGCGCATGCCGTTGTCGAAGTCCGTGACGACGACGTCGCAAGTCAGCAGATCCGTATCGTCCGGAGCCGTGGCCCGAACGGTCATGTCGCCGCATGCGGCGAAGACGGTGGTCAGGCCGGTGCGGCATACGTAGTCGTCATGGACGACGATCACTTGGATGGGTCGAAATGACATCATATTTCTCTCCTGGCTCGACTCGGGAAGAAGGTCGGCGGCTTTGCCGCCAATGAACAGATGCCTCACTATCCGGCACGCTGCGCCGTCGCTCCATCCCCCGCATGGGGCACACGCAAAACCTGTCTCTTGAGCGGACATCCGCATCCGCCGAACGGCCGCCCCGATGCCCCATCCAGGGGATGCCGACGCTGCGCCGGACCGCCGAGAGTCCGTGTGAACCAGCCCCCCGCATTGCATGGAGACTTCGGTGAATCTCGACATTCGGAAAGCCTTCATCGCATTCGCGGCGCTCGCCCCGCTCTGGGCATCGATGGCGCTGGTGATCCCCTCCGCGCCAGTGGACTTCGCGTCGATCTGCCGCAGCCGGAGCAATGCGCCGCGGCCGGGCGGCACCCGGCTCACGCCGCAAGCACCGTCGCGTAGTGATCGACCAGCAGGCCCAGGAACAGCAGCCCCAGGTAAGTGATGGAGAAGCGGAAGGTCCGTCGCGCGCGCTCCTCGGAGTACGCGCGCAGGAGACGCCAGCTCTTGAAGATGAAGGCGCCGCCGAGTGCGATCGCGCAGATCAGGTAGATCGGGCCTGTCATGCCGCACGCAGCGGGCAATAGCGTCGCAACGAAGAGCAACAACGTGTAGACGAGCACGTGCCGGCGCGTGCTCTCTGGGCCATGCGTGACGGGCAACATCGGAATGCCGGCCTGCCGATACTCCTCCGTCCGGTAGAGTGCGAGCGACCAGAAGTGCGGTGGCGTCCAGAGGAAGATGATCAGCCAGAGCAGCACCGCCTCCGCGCCGACCTCGCCGCGCATCGCGACCCATCCGAGCAGCGGCGGCATCGCGCCCGAAGCGCCGCCGATCACGATGTTCTGCGGCGTGCGCGGCTTGAGCACCACGGTATAGACCAGGGCATAGCCGACAAAGGCGGCCAGCGTCAGCCACAGCGTCAGCAAGTTCACCGCAGCGCCGAGAAGCATGCTGCCTGCACCGCAAAGGGCAGCCGAGAAAAGCAGTGTCTCGCCGACACCGATCTCGCCGCGCGCGGTCGGTCGCCACGCGGTGCGGCGCATTCGCGCGTCGATGCCGCGTTCCACTATGCAGTTGACCGCAGCAGCGGCCGCTGCCACCAGCCAGATGCCGGCCGCCGCGGCGAACAGCCTGGTCCAATGCGGCAGGCCCGGTTCGGCGAGAAGCATCCCGATCACGGCGCAGAAGACGATGAGCTGGACGACGCGTGGCTTGGTCAATGCATGGAACTGCCTCGCGCGTGCAAGCAGCGCGGACTGCGCGGTCGTCGAAGCGAGGAGGCGTGACATGACCGCTCCGGTTCTGGACTGATGGCCCGTGGCTGGCGCGGTGCGCGCTAGCCGCGCGCGACGAACCGCGCGACGCGTGCGGCGTTGAAGACTTCGCGCGAGGACGCCGACAACATGTCGACCGGCGCCAGTCCGCCGAGCCAGGGATCGGAGGCGGCGAACCAGCGGGCCATCTCCCAGTTGCCCATCACGTCCCGCAACTCCGCGACGATTGCACGGCACCCGGGTCGAATGCATCCAGAGCAGGGATCGACCTGGAACGCGGGAATCAGGATGTCCGAGCGCCAATCGAGCGAGATCACCGCGCGCGAGACGATCCACTTGGCCAGGGTGGAGATCGGCTGCTCCCACTCAGAGCGCATGCGTTGAACCAATTCGTCAGCGCGCAGCATGCCGCCGTGTCGTGCATAGGCGGCCTCCATTGCCGAAAACTGGGCAATCGCGTCGATGTCGTCCCTGAGCGCCGCAGGCAGCTCGGTGGGCCTCTTCGGCGGGCTGGGCCAGGTGCGCTGCAGCATCTGCGTCCGGGGTCGAATGATGGCGTCCATGCGCAACTCCTGTAATCCGTGGGGTGTCAGCTGCCGACTGTCTTCCACGTCTGCTTCCCCCAGATTTCGTCGGACGCCGATATGAATTCAGTTGAAATAATGGCCAGGCCATGCGGACGCTCCGGGCCTTGAAATGCCGTCAGATCGCACTCCCAGGACGGGAAGTCGGGACGCTACCCGGGAGTGCCTGCACGACCCCGGCCTCAGCCATGTGAAGACAATGTGTCCGTGATAATCTGCGAGCGGTCCGGCCGTCTACGCTGCTGCGCAAAAGCGCAGCGGTCAGTGCTCGAGACGACGGGGACGAAGCAGGTCAAGGGGGTCCGGCTCTTGTCGGTCACCCTGTTGCGCCAAGGAACACGCATGTCTTCGAACGCCCCTCATATCCTCGTCGTCGACGACGACCCGCTGATGCTCGAACTGATCAGCGAATACCTCCTCGAGAGCGATCTGCGTGTCTCGACCGCCGAAAGCGGATCGGACATGGACCGGGTCCTACAGAACCATGTCGTCGATCTCGTCCTGCTCGATCTTCGCCTGGGCGTCGAGGACGGCATGGAGCTCGCGCGCAGGCTGCGCGAAGAGACCGACGTGCCCGTCATCATCGTGACGGCGCGACGCGACGAGGCCGATCGCGTCATGGGCCTCGAGATGGCGGCCGACGACTACATCACCAAGCCGTTCAGCAACCGCGAACTGCTGGCCCGCGTGCGCGCCGTGCTTCGCCGTTGCCAGGGGCGGCAGTCGATCAGCGCAGCCGCTCGGGGCACTCGCCGCCGTGCCTATCGGTTCGCCGGCTGGGAACTCAACGCCCTGGGCCGCCGCCTGACGGATCCGCAGGGCCACCGTGTCGCGCTCAGCAATGGCGAGTTCAATCTCCTGCTGGCCTTTTGCGAGGCGCCGCAGCGCGTGCTCTCGCGCGACCAGCTGCTCGACCTCTCGCGCCTGCACGGCGACGAGATCTATGACCGCTCGATCGACGTCCAGATCTTCAGGCTGCGACGCAAGATCAGTGGCGACGACGAGTCGCAAAAGCTGATCCGGACGGAACGCGGCGCCGGCTACGTCTTCGCGGCATCGGTCGAAATGCTGACCTGACGGTACGCCCCGGATACGGGCTGGCTGCGTGGCATACCGACGCCTGGATTTCATTCGAAACATTCGCGGCGCCGGCGAAAGACGGCTGAAATCTGAATCTGGCGCAATGGCAGGTGATCGCGGCCATCGCGACGACAGTGCGGGGGATCGCCATGCATCGGCTAACGATCCCGTCCGCGCTACCTTTGCACGCAGCACTTGCCATGAGGTACAAGGATTCCCTTCGCGGAGCCATCATCGGCGCAGGCGCGCTGGTGGCGACCGTCATCCTGGCCTCCACGGCATACGACGGATGGCGACTCCACCAGCAGCTCATGGCGGCGAACGAGCAGGAAGTCGGCAACCTCGCGCTGGCGCTCGCCACGGGTACCGCCCGCAACGTGCAGGCCGTGGACGTCCTCCTTCGCGATACCGCGACCTGGTACGGGTCTTCCGGCCGCCAGGAGAGCGCACCTGTCGTCCAGCAGGCACTGGGGATGCTTGCCGTCGGCTTTTCACAGGTGAGCGTGCTGACGATCGTCGACCGTTCGGGCATGCAACGATATCGGTCGCAGGCCACGGGCGAGCCACTCAGCGATGTTTCGGATCGCAGCTATTTCGTGCGCCAGCGTGACGACGACAAGGCCGGACTCGTCATCAACGAGCCGGTCGTCACGCGCTCCGAGAAGCTGCCCGCGCTGATCTTGTCGCGCCCGCTCCGGAGCCCCGACGGCACGTTCGACGGGGTAGTGTCCGCGGTGCTGACATTGCAGGACCTGCAAAGCACTTTCGCCGCCCTGCGGCTCAACGACAACAGCTCGGTGATGCTGGCGCTCGCCGACGGGACGATCGTCACCCGGCAGCCGTCGCGCGCAAGGCTGCCGCGCGATGCCCGCCTGCCTCGGCTTCCGAAGTTCGAGGACGAACCGTTGATCGACCATGTCGTGGATCCGATCGATGGCAGGGCGCAACTGCTCGCCGCACAGCGCGTCGATGGTCGGTCGCTCGTGATCGCGGTTACGCGCGACGAGCGCGAAGCCCTGCGACCGTGGTACGACGAGATGGCCGGCGCGGCCTTGCGCACCGCCGTTTCGATGGGGCTCGTCCTGGTGGCGATCGTCGGGGTGCTGCGCCAGCTCAGTCGCATCGAGCAGGGCGAGCAGGCCCTGCTTGACAGCCAGGAACGCTACGCGATGGCCATGGAGGCAGCCAACGAGGGCCACACCGAATGGAACCTTCCCGCGGGCACGGTCTTCGCATCCAGCCAGTGGCGCACCCTGCACGGCCTGCACCGCAGCCAGGCGATCCAGACGATCCAGGACCTCAAGCGCGCCGTCAGGATCCACGACGACGACAGCAAGGGTGTCTGGACCGCGATCGACGAGCATCTCCTGGGTCAGGCCCCAGGCATCGACATCGAGTACCGGGTGCAACATCAGGACCGCACCTGGAAGTGGATCCAGACCCGCGGCCGCTGCGTCCGTGACGCCTCGAGCGCCCCGCTGCGGCTCTACTGCGCGGCGCATGACATCAGCGCCCGGAAGGAGGCGGAGCTCTCCAAGATCGCGCTGGAGACGCGCGTGGAACAGGCGCGTCGCATGGAAGCGCTCAGCACGCTCGCGGGCGGCATCGCCCACGACTTCAACAACCTGCTGGGGGCGATCCTCGGCTTCGGCGAAATGGCGCGGCGACAGGCCGAAGAAGGCTCACCGATGCAACGCCACATCGATCGGGTGCTGCAGGCCGGCTGCCGGGCGAAGGCGCTCGTCCACCGGGTCCTGCAGTTCAGCCGCTCAGGCCCTACGGAACGGACGCTCGTGAGCATCCAGGGCCTGGTCGAGGAGGCGATCGTGATCCTGGCGCCCTCTGTGCGAGACGGCATCGCGCTCAAGACGGCGCTCGAGGCGGACGGCATCTCGGTGGCGGGCGAAGCGACGCAGCTGTACCAGGTCGTCGCCAACCTCTGCATGAACGCATTCCAGGCGATCGATGGCACGGGGGAGGTACGGCTGCGGCTCGCCGCGGTGCGGATCGACGAACGCCGAGCCTTCCTGCACGGCGAGCTCGCTGCCGGATCGTACGTTCGGCTCGACGTCGACGATACGGGGCACGGCATGTCGCCCGAGATCATGGCCAGGATGTTCGATCCCTTCTTCACGACCAAGCCCCCCGGCGAGGGAACCGGGCTCGGACTGTCGGTGGTCCACGGCGTCGTGACCGAACTGGGCGGCGCTATCGACGTTCGCTCCGAGCTAGACGGCGGCACCTGCATCTCCGTCTGGCTGCCCATTCCCGTTGCGGGTGATGTCGACCCCGTGGAAGGCCCGGGTCCGGATCGGGGCAGCGGCCAAGTCGTGATGATCGTGGACGATGAGCCGCTGCTGGTGGAACTGACCGAAGAGGTCGTCGTCGAGCTGGGCTACGTCGCTCTCACCTTCGGTTCGGGCGAGCGTGCGTGTGCGTCGTTCGACGACGTGAGCATGAAGGTCGACCTGCTTCTCACCGACGAGAAGATGCCCGGCATGTCTGGCAGCCAACTCGTCGCCGCTGTCCGAGCCAAGGGCTGGGATGGCCCCTCGATCATGATGAGCGGCAACGTGACGGCGGCCCTGGAGCAGCGCGCAAGCGCGATCGGTGTGAGCGCGGTGCTGCGCAAGCCTCTCTCGCGCGAGACGCTGGCCGCGGCGCTCGCTCGCTTGCTGCGGCCGCAGCGCTGATGAGGTGCGGTCGCCATGGCACGACGCGCCCGGGCTCCCAAGCCTCATCGCGGGCGCCGCGTTACGTCCGAAATCTCCGATATTCCGCGTGCAATTTGGCCGACCTGTGCGTAAGCCCTAGGTAGCGCATCGTCCTTAGGCTGGGGTCATGTCAATCATGGAGCGGATCGTCACGGCTGGGCTCCAGCCGGACATCCGCGAAGGCGAAGCCCTCATGACCCTCGATCTCGACTTTGGCCACCGCGAGCACGCAGGCACGGCGGACCTGACGCCCTTCCTTCACCTTCGTCCGGCCCCGTTCGCAACCTGGTTCGACAACATCGCCCCTCGCCCGAGGGAACCGCGGCCCGAGTGCCGGGACGTCCTCCCGCGCGTGAGTCCTTCGCGTGCGGCGCACGCCAGACGACTCGTCCTGCAGGCATGGGAAGCGCTGGCCGCGATGAACCTCGCCGACGGCCAGTCACGCATAAGGTCGGTGGATGCCGCGCTCGACGCAACGCCGGTGGAGTCCATCGGGTTCGAACACCTCCTTCTTCGCGCCACGGGCGCGGCGCTGAACGACGACACAGAGACCGCGGCCGCATTGGTTGACGACGCGGTCATGGCTCATGAAGGTGCGGCCGGCCACCCCCTGACCGCGCTGCTTCTGCGCCTGGGCCACTGGAAGGCGCGGCGCCTGGACGCGTTCTGCGAACTGTCACGCTCGGTCGACCAGGCGCCGGTACGCCGGCGCGCCGCGCTCTGGAGCATCCTGCACCTGTCGATGGAGTCGGCGGTCGAGGCCGAGCAGTTGCGCCTCGTCACGGCCGGGCGACTGGCGCACGACGCTCTGGAGCTGTCCAAGCATTTCTTCGGACCCGACTTCCCGGGCGGCCGCATGGCCGCAACGCTCAGCGCATCCATCCTCTACGAGCACAACCAGGTCGACGCCGCCGACCGCCTGCTCCGCGACAGGCTCGTCCTCAGCGGATCGCAGGGCGGCATCGAGGGTGCGCTGCGCGCCTACGTCATCAGCGCCAGGATCGCCGCGGCCCGACGGCAGGTGCCCTATGCCGTCTTGCTTCTGCGCGAAGCGGAGCTTCTCGGCGAGGAGCGCGGTTGGCCGCGCCTCGTCGCGACCAGCCTGGCCGAACGCGTTCGCCTGCTGCTCGAGGACGGTCGAACGAGCGACGCCGAGGACTGCGCCAGGCGCCTGGCCGGCATGCCGGCGAGCTCGGGCCGTCCTGCCACCGACTGCCTGCTGGCGCGCGAAGTCGCCATCTCGCGCGCTCGGCTGGAGTTGGCGAAAGGGGTCGACGCGCACACGGCGTCCTCATTGCGCCGGATCGTCGCCGAGTGCCTCTCGCACCGGGAGTGCCACGTCGCGGTCGAACTGCAGATGCTGCTCGCATGCGCCCTGCATGAGCTGGGTCGGGACGACGAGGCGACGGCCGAAGCCGTGCACGCCATCCAGCTCGGTGCGACGGCGGGCCTGTACCGCACGTTCCTCGACGGGGGAGAGGCCACCCATCGCCTCCTGGCCTGGCTATTCGAACGGCGCATCGACGCTGCCGGAGTCTTGGGCAAGTTGCGGCCCTATGTCCGCAACCTGCTGATCGGCTTTCCCGAACGTATTCCGCAGGCCTCGACCGCGCGAACCCGGCACCGCTCCGGCGAGTCGCTCTCGCCGCGTGAGCGTCACATCCTGGAGCTGATGAGCCACGGCCTGTCGAACAAGCGCATCGCCAGGGAACTGGATATCGCCCCGGAGACCGTCAAGTCGCACGCGAAGCACATCCTGCTCAAGCTCGCCGCGCAGACCCGCGTCGAGGCCGTGTCGCGAGCGCACAGCCTCGGGATCATCTAAGAATCCGTGAACGCGCACATGACTCGCCGGGCGACTCGCGGCCTCCATCGTCGCATTGGTCCAGCTCGCGGCGACTTGTCGCCGTGCCGAAGTCCGCGCACTGATACTACCGGTACGCGATCCTGGCGATCGTCGCCTTCGCGGCCATCGGCGGCCGGGGATCCGAACCCGAGTTTTCCGTCGATGCGCTGCTGCCGCCGAGCCCCTGACCCCGTTCAGGTGCGAGCCGGTGCGCCCGATCCCTCGGGCCTCTTGATCTCCGGCGAGACCTCCGGGATCAGCCTCGAGCTGCGCTGGCCGCTGACGTAGGACCACAGCCACTGGATCTGCACGCGCAGCCGGTTCTGCATCTGCGGCAGGAACGCGACGTGCAGCAGTGCCCAGAGAAACCAGGTGACGACGCCGCTGGTACGCCACCGGCCCCGCTCCAGTACCGCGAAGTTCTTCCCGACGACCGCCATGTTGCCGCGGTCGGCGTAGCGAAACGGCGTCGTGTCCGGCTGCCCCTGGACAGCCGTCGCGATCCGTCGAGCCACGTAGCTTCCTTGCTGGATCGCGGCCTGTGCCACCCCCGGGACGGGGCGATCGTCCTGGAGCACGCAAGCCGCATCGCCGACGACAAACATGTTGGGGTCGCCATCGAGATGAAGGCCCGGTTCTACCCAGGCTCGGCCCGCCCTGTCGGTCTTCGCGCGAAGTTCCGAGATCAACGTGGTGGCCTGCACGCCTGCCGTCCACAGCACGGTGCTGCTCGCGATGCGCAGGCCACCGACGAGGACGCCGTCCGCGTCGATCTGTTCCACGCGAGCGCCGGTGCAGACCTCCACGCCGAGAGATTGCAACCGCTCCAAGGCGCTGCGCGACAGCGACTCGTCGAACGACGGCAGGACTCGCGGCCCGGCCTCGAGCAGCACGATGCGCGACGTCGCCGGATCGATGCGGCGAAAGTTGCCGCGCAGTGTGATGCGAGCCATCTGGGCGATGGATGCCGCGAGTTCGACGCCGGTGGGCCCGGCACCGACCAGGACAAAGGTCTGCGCGCGCCGCCGTTCCTCGGCGTCGTCCGATTGTTCTGCACGCTCGTAGGCGCCGAGGATGCGCGAGCGGATAGATTCGGCGTCCGCCAGGGTCTTCAGGCTCTGGGAATGCGCCGCGAACTCGTCGTGCCCGAAGTAGTTCGGGCGAACGCCTGTCGCGACGACGAGGTAGGCGAAGCTGATCGTTCGCTCGTCCAGGCCGGCGGGCGTGACCCGGATGGTCTGCGCTACGCGATCCACGCCGGTCACCTCGCCCATCATGACCGACAGGTTGCCCTGGCGTTCCGCGAGTTGCCGCAGGGGCGCGGCGATGTCGGCAGGCGCCAGGACGGACGTTGCGACCTGGTAGAGCAGCGGCTGGAAGATGTGATGATTGCGGCGATCGATCAGAAGCACGTCAACCGGGCAATCTCGCAGCGCCCTGGCCGCGCTGACGCCGGCAAAGCCGCCGCCGACGATCACGACTCGGGGCAATTCTCTTTGGGGGCGTTCTTGCGTCATAGGTTGTGCGCTTGCGCGATGTCGAGCATTACGACGTGATCGAGGGAAATGGTCATGCGTACTCTCCTGAACGCTTCCACTCTCGATCGCATTCATTACCCCGGGATTTCAACGGGCAACCCTGGAATTCAGATGAAACGGTCTCGCGCATGCAAGACCTCACCCGATCATCAGCAGCCCACCGGACATCGATGGCGCCCCTGATCTCCGTGACAATGCGCAGCGCCAGCGACAGGCCAAGTCCGGTGCCGACGTTCGAATCCTTGGTCGTGAAGAACGGGTCGAAGATCCGATTCAGGATCTCGTCCGCAATCCCGGTACCCTCGTCCGCCACCGTCAGCACGAGCCACGCGCCCGGCGTCACCGTACCGATCATGACTTGGTGCGACGCCGCGACATCGACGGCGCCGAGCGTCACGGACAACGGACCTTCCTCCAGCATCGCATGCACCGCGTTCGTGCCGAGTTCATCAGGAGCTGGTGGATCTGCGTGGCGTCTCCGTGGACCGCAGCACGCTCGGCACGCAAGCGAGTCGGCAGCGTGATGCGCGGCGGCAACTTCGCCTGCAGCAGCTCGAGCGCCACCACGCGGTAGGCGAGTCCTTCGCCATCTCGCAGGGCCCGGCCGCGCTGGTGCAGCCGGCGCATGCCGTCCGGCAATAGGAGGCGCGCCTCGATGTCGTACATCGGCGCCTAGCCGGCCATTTCATCCGAAATCTCCGTTTCCGTATCGGTTTCAACCGACACACGAGACGCGGCCACTCGAAATCATGCTGCGACCGTGCAATCCCAATCTCGAGGCCATGAAACCTCTCCTTGGAGTACGCGATGACTCCCTACACGACACGGCCGAGCCCACGCTTCGAGCTTCGATTCCAGTCCCTTTTCAACGAAGGCCGCGGCTGGGCATTTCCCTGCGATGCCCGCGGTCAGGTCGACCTGGATCGCCTGAGCGCGCACGCGCGGAACAACTACTTCTTCGCGCACTCCGTCATCGGACGCGACGTCGCTCTGCCCAGGGTCATCACGCTGACCGGACATGGATACCCGGCATCGTGATATCCGCCTTGACCATCAGAGGTAGCTGGCCCTGCGTCGGAGGGACCGCGACACGACAGCCCGGGGTGCGATGCCGTGCACTCGCGGTGCAGGCACGCTAGCGACATGCGCAATCCTTCAATGCCGCGACTCGCTCGAGTGGCGCTGTCCGTCCTCGCTCTGGCCTGGCTGCCCGGCACCTGCCGCGGCGCGCCCTCGATCGAGGTGGCCGGCGCCTACATTCCTGCGTGGCTGGCCTGCGCGCTGGCCGCCGTCGCGGGCGCGGCCGTGGCGCGGGCGGCCATGGTGGCGACCGGACTCGCCCGCATCCTGCCCCTTCAACTGCTCATGTGCATCTCGATCGGCCTGCTCGTCGCGGTCCTCGTCTGGATCGCATGGATGGGGCTCTGAACATGCGAGCGCAAGGAACGAAAAAGCCGCGCTTGATCCTGCGGATCGCTTCGCTGGCCATCGTCGTGGCGGGCTTCGGCGTCGCCATCGCGCTCGCGCTCACGCGTCCACCATCGACCGACGACTCCACGATCGATGCCGACGTCGTCCACGTGGCCGCGGCAGTCGGCGGGCGCGTCACGGAACTTCCCGTGCACGAGAACGACCTGGTGCCCAAGGGTTCCCTCCTGTTCCAGATCGACCCCGTTCCCTACCGCCTCGCGCTGGAACAGGCTGCGGCCAACCTTGACCTGGCCCGCGCGACGCTCGAGACGCAGCGCCGCTTCGTCTCCACCCAGCGTTCGAGTGCCGTCGTCGCGCTGGACCAGGCGCGCCGCGCCGAGACAAACCTCGGCCTGACGGCACGCACCGCGGATCGGTTGAAGCCGTTGACGGACAGGGGCTACGTGCCACAGCAGGAACTCGACCAGGCGCAGGTCGCGCATCGCGACGCGGCGTCCTCCCTGTCGCAAGCCCAGGAGCAGGAACGCGCGGCGCGACGCGCCATCGACACCGTGGCGGCCGCCGAGGCCGGCGTGGAGGCCGCGAAGGCGGCCTTGGCCAACGCGCAGCGCGCGCTCGACGACACGACGGTGCGCGCGATGCACGCCGGCCGCGTCGTCGGGCTGACGGCGTCGACGGGTGAGATGGTTCTGCCCTCGCAATCGCTGTTCACGCTGGTCAACACCGAGGAGTGGTTCGCCGTCGCGAACCTGCGCGAGACCGAGCTGGCCGCGGTGGCCATCGGCGATTGCGCGACCGTCTACTCGATGATCGACCGGAGGCAGCCGATGAAGGGCACGGTGACGGGCGTGGGCTGGGGCGTGCAGGACGACGACCGCATCAACCTGCCGCGCTCGGTGCCTTACGTGAAGCCGTCCGTCAACTGGGTGCGTGTCGCGCATCGCTTTCCGGTGCGCATCCGCCTGGAGGGGCCGCCGCAGGCGCTGGTGCGGCTCGGGGCGAGTGCGGAGGTGCAGGTGCGCCATGGCGCCGCCTGCCGTTCGTAGCATGGCTACCCGCCTGAGCCTGGTGCTCACCAACACGTCCGGCCGCCTCGAGTTCACGGCGCGGTTGGCGCTGATCTGCGCGCTCACGGCGTTCGTGGCGGTTTACTACGACACGCCTGCGCCGGCGTTGACGGCCTACTTGGCCTTCATCCTGAATCGGCCCGACCGGGCGAGCAGCGTGTTGCTTTCCGCCGCGCTGACCGTGGTCGTCACGATCGTCCTCGGCCTCACCGTCCTCGTCGCGCAAGCGGTCGTCGACGAACCGCCGCTGCGCATCGCCAGCATGGCTGCCATCTCGTTCGTCCTGCTGTTCCTCGTCTCGGCGAGCAAGCTGCGCCCCCTCGGCAGCAACATCGCGCTGGTCATGGCCTATGCGCTGGACGAGCTCGGCGCCGTGCCCGGCGGCGAGATCGCGACTCGCGGCGTGCTCTATGCCTGGCTGTTCGTCGGCATCCCCGCCGGCGTCTCGATCGCCGTGAACCTGCTCGTGGGGCCGTCGCCGCTGCGCCTGGTGCAGCGCGCCCTTGCCGAGCGGCTGCGCCTGTCGGCCCGCGTGCTGCGAGAACCTTGCCGCTGCGCCGAACTGACAGCGGTACGGCGCGAGGGCGAAGAGGAGATCGCCTCGCGACTGAAGCTCGCCGGTGCGGAGCACACGTCGCCCGCGCAGGACATCGCGGCGCTGCGCCAGGCCGCGGACGCCACCGTCGCCGTGCTGGCCGCCGTGCAGCACCTCGCATGCCAGCCCTCGGCGATGCCGCCCCCGCCCCTGTGCGAGGCCTTTGCACGCACGCTCGACGACATGGCCGACATCCTCGCGCGCGGCGGCAACCCCGTCGACGTGCAGCCGCCTCCGGCGTCCGAGGCGGCCCTTCATCCCCGGGGTCGAGACGCCTGCGCCACCCTAGCCGCCGCCATCGCCCGCTTCGCCGAGCCGCCGGCCACCGCGCCGTTGCCGGCGCCGGAGCCGGCGCAACCGGCAGCGGGTTTCCTGCTGCCCGACGCCTGGTCCAACCCGGAGCACCTGCACTTCGCGCTGAAGACGACCGCGGCCGCGATGACCTGCTACATCGTCTATTCGCTGCTCGACTGGCCGGGCATCCATACCTGCCTGATCACCTGCTACATCGTGTCGCTCGGCACCCTGGCCGACAGCGTCGAGAAGCTGCTGCTGCGCATCGCCGGCTGCCTGGTCGGCGCGGCGATCGGCGTGGCGGCGATGGTGTTCGCGCTGCCCATGTCCACGTCGATCGAGGCGCTGCTGATGATCGTCTTCGCCGGCGCGTTCGGCTCTGCATGGGTGGCCTCGGGCAGCCCACGCATCGCCTACGCCGGCTTCCAGGCGGCCTTCGCGTTCTTTCTTTGCGTGATCCAGGGCGCGGGGCCCGCGTTCGACCTGACCGTCGCGCGTGACCGCATCATCGGCATGCTGTTCGGCAACGCGGTGGCCTATTTCATGTCCGCGTATCTCTGGCCGGTCAGCGTCGCCGGCCGGATGGAAGCGAGCCTGTCGGCGGCGCTCCAGCGCCTCGGCCTCATGCTGCGGGCCAGCACCGCCTCGACCCGCCGCCGCCTGTCGGCACAGGCCGAGGCCGCGCTCGGCGCGGCGGCCGGCGACATCGAACTCGCGCGCTACGAGCCGGACGCCGTGCGCCCTGCCGCGGACTGGCTGGAACACCGGCGCGCGCTGGTCGACCGCATGGAGGCGCTGGGGACGCCGCTGCTGCTTGCGGCGGAGACCGGCGCCGGCGTGAGCGACGACATCGTGCGACGCATCGATCGCCTCGCGAACGGCGAGGCCGGCGAAGCGCCATCCACGAAGCCGTCCGCCGACCGCGACACGCTGCACGCGCTGGTCGAGGACAGCCTGCGCAGCCTGGAAAGCGCCGCCGCAGCGGCAAGAAGACACGACGAGGCAGCACATGCGACGGCTTGAATCCCTGGCGGTCCTGATGCCCGCCCTCATCGTCGCTGGCTGCGGCACCCCGGCGATCGACATGGCGCCGGCGCGGCCCGACCAGCCCTGGCGGCCAGCCACGAGCGCCGACGGCGCGATCGCCTTCGGCAACCCGCAGACGGGCGCAGCCGCGCCCGCCTCCTCGTACGTGCTGCCGCCGAACCCGAGACTCGCCACCGTCCCGCCGCCGCCCCCCTCGATCGATCCGGAGCACGCCTACACGCTGGCCGAGCTGATCGACATCGCGCAATCCAGCCATCCGGAGACCCGCGTCGCATGGGACAACGCGCGCCGCGCCGCGTTGTCCGAAGGCATCGCGCAGAGCGCCTACCTGCCACACCTCACCGCAAGCGTGATCGGCGGCCAACGCTCGACGCACGGCACCCAGGGCGGCATCGACGGGTCGACCTCGTCCTCGGGCACGATGTCTGCGCTGTCGCTCGAATGGCTGCTGTTCGACTTCGGCCAGCGCGAGGCCCTCGTCGAGGCGGCGCAGCAGACGGCCATCGCCTCGAACATCGCCTTCACCGCAACGCACCAGCGCATCATCCACGAGGTCTGTCTCGCGTTCTACGCGAACGACGCGGCCCAGGCGCGCGTGGCGATCACCGCCGCTTCCCTGAAGAATGCCGAGGACGTCGAGGCTGCGGCCAAGGATCGATACGTTCACGGCATCGGCACCGTGATCGAGGTGGCCCAGGCCCGCCAGGCCACCGCCCAGGCACGCCTCGCCAACGTGCAGGCGCGGGGCCGGGACCAGGACGCGAAGCTGGCGCTCGTCACGGCAATGGGCGTCTCGCCCTTCACGCGGTTCAAGGTCGCCGACCTCTCCGGCCGCAAGCTCTCGAAGGCGTCGCTGCAGCCGGTCGAGCGCATCGTCTCCGATGCCATCGCGCGTCGGCCCGACGTGCTCGGCGCCTACGCCTTGCAACGTGCCAGCGCGGCCGCCGTGCTCGCGGCCGAGGCCGATTTCAGGCCCAAGGTTTTTACGTCGGTGAGCGGCGCCTACGGCACCGGCCGCCTCGATGTCACGGCGGTGCCGCCCGTGGGCCAGCAATCGGGCACGTTCAATCTCTCGGGTGGGCATTGGGGTTCGACGGTGCTGCTGGGCGTGACCGTCCCGCTTTACGACGCAGGCTTGCGCAAGTCGGTGCTCGGCCAGGCGCGCGCCACGGCCGACGCGGCAACGGCCACGACCGAGCGCGTACGCGGCGAGGCCGTGCGCCAGATCGTGGCGGCGCAGAACGCGCTGGAAACGACCCTGGAGGCCAACGAAGCGTCGCAAGCGCTCGAGGTCGCCGCCCGCACGAGCTACGACGCCGCGTTCGAGGCATACCGGCACGGCGTGGGGACGACCACGGCCGTCACGCTCGCGGCCACGCAACTGCTGCAGGCGCAGGATGCGGTCATCGAGGCACGCAGCGGCGCGCTGTCGGCCGCGGCCACGCTGGCCTTCGCGACCGGCGCGCTGGGCGCGGCGCCGAACTAGCGCAGGCAACATCTTGAGCCACACGGTGCCACTGGTCGGCCTGTCGATGGTCGCGCACATGGCCTGCGCCCTGGTGCTCGGGTGGCTGGTCGGCTACGAGCGCTTCTTCAGCGGCCGGGCCTCCGGCAGCCAGGTCTACTGCCTCGTCTGCGCAACCTCGTGCGCCGTCACGCTGCTCGCGGGCTACCCCGAGCTGTGGTACTGGGGCACCTCGCGCGAAAGCGGCGGCGGCGATCCGACGCGCGTGATCGGCGCAATCCTGACCGGCATCGGCTTCCTGGGCGCGGGCATCATCGTGCAGACCGGTCTCAACGTGCGCGGCCTGACGACGGCCGCGTCGATCTGGGCATCGTCGGCGATCGGGATCCTGGTCGGCGTAGGCTTCTATGTCGCCGCCATCGGGCTGGCCGCGCTGATCGTGACCAGCATGTCCATCGTGCCGCTGCTCGAGCGCCGACTACCTGCGCGCGCGGCCATGCTGGCCAACGTGCGCTTCCGCCAAGGGTACCGCCCCGATCCCGCGGAGATCCATCGCTACCTCGCAGAACGCGGCATGCGCGTCCCGCCCGATACGCTCAGCATCACCCTCAGCCACGGACGCTTCGACCTTCAGTGCCTCATCTTCGGCGATTCGGTGACGGCCACGAATTCCACGAGCCGGATCGTTCTCGAGCTGTCCCAGATGCCGGACGTCGAGGGTTTCACGGTCACGCATTCGAGCCGGGCGTGAGGGGCGCCGGCGTGAATCGTCCATAAGCGGGATGCCACGGTTTCCCTCAAACGCAAGGCCGCCATTTGCCATGCGTGCGATGTGGGCACACACAGGTTCGGGGAACCTGCGGGCATGTCTCAATCTCGAAGATTCATGATGCCGTCATCGGTTGAGCGACGGCATCGAACCTGACGGATTCGTGTCTTCTTGTCAGACCTGAGTGCCGTCGTCGGCGAGAAATGCGCGCACCACCGACGCGACCTCGCGCGCCCGACTGATCAGGAACAGGTGCCCGTCGTCGATAACGTAGAGCCGGGACATGGGGATCAACCAGGACAGCACCCGGGCGTTGATCAGCGGAATGATCGGATCGTCGGTGCCGTGCATGACGAGCGTCGGCTGCGGCAGGCTGCGCAACCACCACAGGCTGCTCCAGCCCCAGCCTGCCAACAGTTGGTAGAGGTAGCCGCGCCCGCGCGGCGACCGGGTCTGGCGCCCATGGACGAGCAACAGCCTGGCGTCGCTGCGGTAGGCTCCGCCGTAGAGCGCGCCGCCGACCGCGTTGAGGTACGCGGGATCGCGATAGCGGCGAGGATTGATCAGCTTCCACAACACCGGCAGCTTGCCCGGGACCATGATCACCCCGGGCGACGTGGCTGCCAGGACAAGGCGTCGGCACCGAGCCGGGTACTGGTGGGCAAACTGCTGCGCGAGGGCTCCGCCCCACGACACGCCGATCACGTCGACCGGCCCGACGTAGCCGAGCTTGCGCAGGAGCTTGTCTGCCAGGCGCGCAATCGATGAGAAGCGATACGGCAGCATTCGGGGCGGCGAGCCGCCCACGCCGGGGATGTCGAATATCACGACTTCGACGTCTGGCATCGCGGCGATGAAGGGCTCGACGAGCTCCAGATTGGCGCCGACGCCGTTGAACATCAGCAGCGGCGCAGACTCCCCGTCGCCCCGCCTGATGCCGACCCGCAGCCGTTGACCATCCACATAGAGGCTGCTGATTTCGATCCCTACTGCCGTCTCGACATCGGGGGTGCCACGCGTCATGACAGCCTTCCAGGCATGGAGGCCGCGGTCCGTCGCCCATGCGAGCGCACCGGCGTCGCGGCGCACACGTCAAGCTTCGAGCACATAGGCTCCCGGTGCCGGAACACCGGGTCGGTGGCGCCGGCTTCCGAGCACCCTCGGCGCGCGGCGCCGCTCTCCGGACCGCTCCGCAAGCCATTCGCGCCAGTGCCCCCACCAGGAATCGGGCATCGCCGTGGCGCCCGCGAGCCAGTCGTCGGCCTCGGCCGGCAGGTCGGAGCGAACATGGAACCGGGCCTTCGGATTCCCGGGCGGGTTGATCAGGCTCTGGATATGGCCGCTCGAGCTCAGCACGAAATCCGTCTTGCCACCGAACGCACGTGCCGTTTCGTAGACGCCCTTCCATGGCGTGATGTGGTCGGTGGTGCCGGCTAGCACGTACTTGTCGCAGGTCACTTGCGACAAGTCGATGGGCGTGCCCAGCACCTCGAGGGCACCGGGTCGACGCAGGAGATCGTCAGCGAAGATGTCCAGCAACTGGCCATGGAACCGGGCTGCCAGCCGCGTCGTGTCGTTGTTCCAATAGAGGAGGTCGAACGCCGGTGGCGGATTGCCCATCAGGTAGTTGTTGACCCAATAGTTCCACACGAGGTCGTTGGGACGCAGCCAAGCGAAGACGCGGGCCATCTCCCGCCCTTCGAGCACCCCCTTGGACGCCGTGCCCCGCTTCGCGGCGGCCACGGCCTTCGGAGTGAGGAACAGGCTCAGCTGCGAATCTTGGCTTTGGCCCAGCACGGCGACCATCAGCGTCGCCGCGTTGACCAGCGGCTTGCCCGTGGCCGCGAGATGACCGAGCAATGCCGACATGGTCATCGCCCCGGAGCAGGCGCCGTGCAGGTTTACGTCGTCGGAGCCGGTGATCTGGCGCACGGCTTCGATCGCTTCGAGCAGCGCGGCAACATAGGTGTCCATGTCCCAGTCGCGCTGCGCCGCGGTCGGATTGCGCCAGCTGACGACGAAGGTCTGGAAGCCGCCCTTGAGCAGGTACTCGACGACGCTCCTGCCCGGTGCAATGTCGAAGACATAGAATTTATTGATCTGCGGCGGCACGATCAGTTGCGGTCGGACGTAGACCTCCGGCGTCATCGGCGCGTACTGAATCAGCTCGATCACGTCGTTGCGAAACACGATCGCCCCCGGCGTCGAGCCGATGTTGCCGCCGACCTGGAAGGCCTGCTTGTCCACCTGCGCCGGCATGCCGCGGTTCTCGACCAGGTCGGACAGCATGTTGCGCAGCCCGCTCACCAAGCTGGTGCCACCGCGATCGATCACCTTCTTCAAGGCAGCCGGGTTGCCGGCCAGCGAGTTGGTCGGCGCCAGCGCCTCGGTCAGCAGCGTCATCGCGAACCGCGCGCGACCCTTGTTGCCCTCGTCCATGGACGACTTGTCGACGAAGCCGGTCAGGGCCTGGCCCCAGGCCATGTAGCCCTGGAGCACCCGGCGGTAGAACGGGTTGGTCCGCCACGCCGGATCGACGAAGCGCTTGTCGCCCTTGGCGGCGTCGAGCTCGGATTGCCCCGCGAGCACCGAGATCAGTTCGCGTGCGAGGACCGCCTCCTGTTCGAGCAGCAGCACGGGTTGCTTGACGGCCTGCAGGCCGATCTTGCGCGCCGACGCGAGCAGGTCGCGCTTGCGCAGGCCGACGAACGGGTTCGGGCCGAGCATGCCGTCCGCCGCGTTCGCGGCCAGTTCGCCGACCGGGGCAGCAGCTACAGGCGCAGGCTTGCGTTTGGTCATTTTCTGGTCTCCTGGAGGCTATTGGTGATTCAGCCGCCGACGACCAGGACCAGCGCACTGGCGATCAGCGCCGGCCTGGATTCGCCCTCGATCTCGAGCGTGTTCTCGGTCGCGAGCAATGTGCGCCCGTTGCCCTTGTCTTCGATGGAGAGCAGCTTGATGCGGTTGCGCACGCGCGAGTCGACCTTCACGGGCGAAAGGAAGCGCACCTTGTCCAGGCCGTAGTTGAGTGCCTGGGCGACGCCGAGCGGTCGCGTCAGGACTTCGAACGTCGTTGGCGCAAGCAACGACAGGGTCAGGTAACCATGAGCGATGGTGGCATGCACAGGGCTCTCGGCCCGCGCGCGCTCGACATCGACATGGATCCACTGATCGTCGCCGGTGCATTGCGCGAAACGATTGATGCGCGGTTGGTCGAGCGTCTCCCAGTCGGAGACACCGATCTCGAGCCCGACAAGTTCGTTCAAGTTGGCAAGCTTCATGTCTTTCTCCTGGAACTGCTCTTGAGGAAGCACCACGACGTTGGCGTCGCGCCAAGGCCCTCGCGTGCATGCAATGCGAATTTGATTTCCCACAGAGGTGGCGCGTAGGAGCTCATGGCTGCTGGCTCCCGTCTCAACCCAGTTCGGCCATCAGTTCGGGCACGGCCACGAACAGGTCGGCCACCAGGCCGTAGTCGGCCACCGAGAAGATCGGCGCCTCTTCGTCCTTGTTGATCGCGACGATGACCTTCGAATCCTTCATGCCGGCCAGGTGCTGGATCGCGCCCGAGATGCCGCACGCGACGTACAGCTGCGGCGCGACGATCTTGCCGGTCTGGCCCACCTGCCAGTCGTTGGGGGCGTAGCCCGCGTCGACGGCCGCGCGCGAGGCGCCGAGCGCGGCGCCCAGCTTGTCGGCCAGCGGCGTCAGCAC